>Ga0068855_100010145_pt1 | contig 11351 bp, 11 predicted proteins | sample KBSCornC52_FD_66592 | JGI IMG/M metagenome (GOLD analysis project Ga0068855, IMG submission 66592) | Corn rhizosphere microbial communities from Kellogg Biological Station, Michigan, USA - KBS Corn C5-2 | ecosystem: Host-associated > Plants > Roots > Rhizosphere > Soil ... | reverse complement strand
CATCCGCGAGCGACGTACTCACAGTTTGCTTTGTCAGTGCAAGCGGCGTGCTCGACGCATTGAACGTGCGTATCGACGAAAAGCGAGTGGGCACACGCCGCCTTGTGACTCGGAGCGTCAAGGCCGGCGACACATCGAGCGGCTGTGACGCACTGTATGTGGATAGCACCGCGATCGATCTCAAGCACTACGAGACGGTGAGCGACGCACCTGTCCTGACCGTGAGCGATGCTAAATCGTTCGCCCGCGATGGCGGAATGATCGAGCTGTTCGCTGAAAACAATCGACTGCGCTTCAACGTCAATCTCGCGAGGGCACAAAAAGCGGGTCTGCGCATCAACGCGAACCTATTGCAGCTCGCCGCAACAGTAGAGAAGGGAGACAAATAATGTCCCTCAAGGACAAGATCGAGGCACTGCCCGTACGCGCGAAGCTCATCCTGCTTCCCTGTATCGCGTATGCGCTCGCATTGCTGCTGGCAGGAACCGTGCTCACGATGCTCGATTACCATGCAGGCAAGCGCGCGCTGCTACATCGCTTGCAGACACAAGCCGAAATTGCCGCCCGCAATAGTGCGGCCGCTGTGGCATTCGATGATTCGAGCGTGGCAAAGAACACGCTCGAAGCCTTGCGAGCAGATCGCGCCGTGGTTGCGACTGAGATCTTACGCACGGATGGGTCATCGCTTGCGATAGACGGAACGCCGAAGAGGGATCAAGGCGAGCTTCTTTATGTCGAGGCAAGCATCAATTTGGATGGGCCGATCGGCACCGTGAGACTCTGGGCTGTGCAGACCGAGCTCACCAGCGCAATGTTCCGCAATAGCGCCGTACTGCTCGGAGTGTTGTTTGGATCTCTCGTGCTCGCCTATACGGTGTTGTCTCGCCTGCAAGGATATATCTCTCGACCCATTCAAGCGCTGGCGGATACGGCGCTGACCGTGAGTCGCGGCAAAGACTACAGTTTGCGCGTCGAGCAACATGGTAGGGACCAAATCGGACAGCTTATCAACGTGTTCAACGACATGCTGGGGCAAATCGAAATTCGCGATGCAGACCTGAAACAGGCTCACGATGAGCTCGAGAAACGAGTGATCGCACGCACCGCCGAATTGCAGGCGAGCAACGAGCGACTAGTCGAGTCGATTCGTCGCGCCAACGAACTCGCCGAACTGGCCGAAGCTGCCAACCAGGCGAAGAGCGATTTCCTCGCAAACATGAGCCATGAAATCCGCACGCCCATGAACGGTGTGCTGGGCATGACGGAGCTTCTGCTCGATACGCAGCTCCATGGCGCGCAGCGCGATTATGCAGAGACGATTCGTGACAGCGGCGCCGCGCTGCTCACCGTCATCAATGACATTCTGGATTTTTCCAAAGTCGAAGCGGGCAAGCTCGAGCTCGAACATCTGGAAATGGATTTACGCGACACGTTCGAAGATGTGGCGCGTCTATTGTCCTTGCAGGCGCATACCAAGAGACTGGAGCTCACGGTCCAGATCGATCCGGCATTGCCGGATGCCGTGAAAGGCGATCCGGGTCGCGTGCGACAAGTGCTGCTCAACTTGGGAGGCAACGCGATCAAGTTCACGCAGCAAGGCGAAGTCTCGATGGAGATCAAAGTGATCGAGCACGACGAGCGGTCGACGCTCGTACGCTGCGAGGTGCGTGATACCGGCATCGGCATTCCTGCCGATCGTCTCAAGTCGTTGTTCACGCCGTTCATGCAGGTCGACACCTCGACGACGCGCAAATTTGGCGGCACGGGTCTGGGTCTTTCCATCGTCAAGCGACTCGTCGAGCTGATGGACGGGGAAACCGGTGTCGAGAGCACCGAAGGTGTGGGCTCGATATTCTGGTTCACTGCGCGCTTTGCTGCTGTGAGCGGTGCGCGTTCGGCCACGCCAATCTATCCGGCTGCCGTGCGCGGCACCCGTGTGTTAGTGGTCGATGACAACGCCACGAATCGCAAAGTGTTGGTGGGACAGCTGTTGCTCTGTGGAGCCGAACCGCTCTCCGCGAGTTCGGCTGATGAGGCGCTGGCACTCATGCGCCATGCATGTGCGGCGGGAAGGCCGTTAGACGTTGCGCTGCTCGACCATCAAATGCCTATCTGCGACGGCGCAGAGCTCGGACGCATGATCGTCAACGATGAGCAGTTGTGTCAGTCGCGGCTCGTGTTGCTGACATCGTCGGCGCAGCGAGGAGAAGGGCGCTTGTTCGCGGATATCGGTTTCGCCGGCTACTTACTGAAGCCGGTTACGCAGCGCGATCTCGTGGATTGCCTCGCGATGGTAATGGCGAAGGATGCGGGAGAGTGGCACATGAAGACGCAACCGATCGTCACTCAGCATGAGCTGCGTACGCAGCGCAAGCGCAATCGGAACCGCATCCTTCTCGCCGAAGATAACTTGGTCAATCAGAAGGTCGCCACGCGTCTGCTCGAGAGACTCAATTTCCGTGTGGACGTCGTGGGTAACGGGCGCGATGCAGTCGACGCATGGCAGAGCGGCCGGTATGACTTGATTCTGATGGATTGTCAGATGCCGGAGCTCGACGGCTACGAAGCGACGCGAGAAATCCGCCGCGCCGAGAACGGTATGAAGCGAGTTCCCATCGTTGCGCTGACGGCGCACGCAATGAAAGGAGCGGATGAAGAGTGCAGAGCGGCGGGCATGGACGGCTATCTCTCCAAGCCCATCGATTTGCAACAGCTCGAAGCGGCGCTGTCGTGCTTTCTCGTAGAGCCTGCGTAGGAGAACAGCACCGCGCTGAAGATTGCACCGGGCGCAGCGCTTTGATCCTGAAAAGAAGCCGCTAGATACTTCAGCAATGGTTCTCTTTGCCGCTTTGCGGCGATCTACATCACTTTGCAATGAGCTCGTTACTTTGCAATGAGCTCGTTCGTTCTGACGGTAGGTATGAATCGAACACCATGGCTACGCAACGTGTGAGCAGGCGTCCCGCAGGTGTGAGTGCGATCTGCTGGGGAGTCACATGGACCAAACCGTCTTCTCCAATTGTGAAAGCCTTTCCAGAGGAGAGCAGCTCATGGATCGCATTACCAACATTCTCGCGGTCGTGGATCCGACTTCGACCGAACAGCCGGCGGTAGACAAGGCGGCCACGCTTGCAATGAAGTTCGACGCACGACTCGAACTGCTTGCGTGCGACACCAAGTTTGCGCGCGAGACGCGAGCAGCGGCGCAATTGGCGAAAGGGGAGGCGTTTTCCGCCAGCCTCGAACCCTTTGTGAATTCGTTGGCGGGACCGCTGCGGCAGCGCGGTCTCGATGTGACGACGCATTGTATTAGGCAGGACCCTTTGCACGTCGCTCTATGCGACTGGATGAAACGATCGTCGGCAGACCTCGTCGTCAAGGATACGCACTATCGTTCGCTGCTAAAGCGAACATTCATCACCAACACGGACTGGTACATGATTCGTGAGCTGGGCTTGCCGCTCTTGCTCACTAAACCTAGATCCTGGGCGGAACATCCGCGGATTGCTGCCGCTGTCGATCCAACTCACGCCAATGACAAACCTTTGGCGTTGGATCATCGCATTCTCGAGTACGGAAAAGCGTTTGCCGATTCATTGCAAGGTGAATTGCATGCACTCCATGCTTATCTCCCGGCGCTCCTAGTGGCCGCTGCGATGTCCTCCGCAGCTGCACCGGTATTCACTGCTGTGCCGCCCGAAGCGCTCCGTGCAGAAGAAGATGCGAAACGCAAAGAGTTACTTGCCCTTACCCAACCCTACGGAGTGCAGCCTTCGCATCTGCATCTCGAATCAGGCACTCCAAGTGAATTTCTGTCGCGTGTTGCAGCCGAATGTCATTTGGATCTCGTGGTAATGGGTGCAATCGCCCGCTCGGGCTTGAAGCAGTTTTATATCGGCAGCACTGCCGAAAGGGTATTGCAGTGGTTACCCTGCGACGTCCTCGTCGTGAAATCTCCCGATTTCGGGAAATCCTTGCCGTTCTGACGATGCATCGAGTGCAACGGTCAAGAAACAAGCCAGCCTGCGACAGCACCTAAAGCAGCAGCGCAGAATCCGATGAAGACCGGCGCCATGATCGTTCGCGGGCCGACGACGATCACGATGCCGAGCTTGAGAATGGTGTTGGCTAGATAGGCCACCATGATGGCGGTCACTGCTTCTGTTTGGGTTATCGCACCGCTTGTGCTCATGCGCAGCGAAGTGACTGAAATCGCGTCGAGATCGGTCAGTCCCGACAGAAAAGCGCCGACGTATACGCCGAGTGTGCCAAATATTTCGCGACTCCAATGGAGTCCCAGCGAAACGACGGAATAAAGAACGGCAAAGCCAAATGCGGCGCGCAGTTCGGTGGGATTGGTGAGCTCGAGCGTAGGTGAAGGGCCCGAATGTCCACGGCGCAATGAGACGGCTACATATATTGCCCCAGCGATAAAACCACCGAGCAACATCGGGACGAGCTTCGCTGCGGTTTGCGGCGCGATGACAACAGCAAGAAAGGCCAGTCTGAGAAAAAGGACGAGGTTCGAGATCAGGATCACACTCGTCGCAAGCGGTGTGAGTTGAATATCCTGACGCGCATGCCGCGAATACACGAGCGTCGTGGCGGTAGTGGAGGCCAGTCCGCCCAATAGGCCGATCAAGAAAGCGCCACGCTGCTCGCCGACGATTCTAAGCGCCGCATATCCTGCGAAGCTCGTGCCGGATATCAAGACGACGAGCAATCCGATCCGGTAGGGGTTGAGCGCGCCGTAAGGACCGTACGCCTTGTCGGGCAGTATGGGCAGTAGCACGAATGCAAGCACTGAAAATTGCAGCAGTGACACAAGATCGCGACGCGTGAGCGCGCGTGTGACTCCATGCAGCTCGGTGCGGAAATACAGAAGCCCTGTCACTGCAATGGCTAGCGACGCCGCGAGAATTGTTTCGTCGTACCAAACGAGCGCGCCGAGTCCGTAGCTCACGATTGCCGCCATGATCGTCGTCGTGCCGGGATCGGTTTCGCCGGTATGGCGGCTGTAAGCGGATATGAGCATGCCTCCGACGATGAGGAGTCCTGCCGCCAGAATCCACGGACTGAAGGCTCGTTCGCTCAAGAGCGCAAACAACGTTCCAGCCAGCGAAATGAGCGCGAAGGTGCGCAAGCCTGCCTTCGCGTCGGCATGACGCTCGCGCTCCAAGCCGATCAGGAGTCCCACGCCCAAGCTGGTCAAGAAACGGATGATGTGATCGACGTAATTCATCGGTGCCCACAGTATTGTTGTTATCGCGTTCGGCGCAATGATACTCAACGCAAGAACTGAGGGGGCTGCAGTTGGAATATCAGCGACTGTGGCCGAAGACGTGGCAGATGGTCTGTCGCGAAGAGGAACTTCCCAAAGTCGGCGATTTCGTGACCTACGAGATCGGCCATCAATCCTTCATCGTGGTGCGAGGACGCGATCGGATTCGATCGACGATCAAGGCCGTCGATGTACGCGCAGCGGCAATTTGGGAAGCAGCTCTCTGTTTCAATCGCTCGCTACCGGCACCTTGAAGTTGTACTTCAAGTGTAGACGGCGGCGCCCGATACAGAAGTGGGGTCCACGAGTTCGATTGCTGCGAACATGAAAATAATTCAACAAGTACGGCAGGTGGGACACTGCTTGCCGCCTGCTGTAGTCGGGGAAGCGCAGCTGGCACTCGTCTTTTCGACTACAGCAATGTTGCGGGAAGAGTGTACTTGGGAAGAACTAAGAGCGACGTTTCCGCACGCGCGTATCGTTGCGTGTTCTACCGCCGGTGAAATAGCGGGCACCACGGTCTACGACGATTCGATCGTATGCACGGGCATCCGCTTCGAGCATTCTCGCGTCGAGGTGGCGACCGTCCATCTCGACGAGGCGCCGGACTCGCAAGCGTTAGGGGCTCTCTTGGGGTCGCGCCTGCCGCGCACCGACCTTGCACATGTGTTCGTGCTTTCAGAAGGCTTGAATGTAAACGGCAGTAGTCTGGTTGCTGGCCTCGTTGCGCAACTGCCAGCGTCTGTTGCGGTGACAGGCGGGCTGTCGGCCGATGGTTCCAACTTTCAGTGCACGGCTGTATGTGTCGACGGACCGCATCCATCGAGGCAGGTGGTCGCGATTGGATTCTATGGATCGCGATTGCAAATAGGCTACGGCTGCTTAGGTGGTTGGGACTCGTTCGGACCGGAGCGCCGCATTACCCGGGCTGAAGGCAACGTCCTATACGAACTCGATGGCGAGCCGGCGTTGGATCTCTACAAACGCTATTTAGGTGAACACGCCGCCAACTTGCCGGCGAGCGGATTACTCTTTCCGCTCACAGTGCGCAGAGGCTACGACGATGAGATGCCGGTGGTTCGCACCATTCTTTCCGTCGACGAGAACACGCGCTCACTAACGTTCGCCGGCGATGTACCGCACGGCTACCGCGCCCGACTCATGCGCGCAAATTTCGAGCGCCTGGTCGATGGTGCGAGCGAAGCGGCGAAAGTCACGCAGCAGTGGATTTCAGCATCCACACCGGAATTGGCCATTCTCGTGAGCTGCGTCGGCCGCAAGCTGGTGTTGAAGCAGCGCATAGAAGAGGAGGTCGAAGCGGTGCGAGACGTGCTCGGTAACGACACCGTACTGACCGGATTCTATTCCTATGGCGAGATTTCACCGTTCACACCTTCCGCGCGTTGCGAGTTGCACAATCAAACAATGACGATCACGACGCTGTCGGAGCGTTGAAGTGCATCCATTGCTTGCTCGACAGCTACGCAAGGCACTTATCGATCAGGGTGATTTGAGCGAGCAGATGCAGAAGCTGCTCAATGCGGTGAGCGATGCGTATGTGGGCGCCGATGAAGATCGCAGGCAACTCGAGCGTTCGCTCTCGCTTGCATCCGAAGATCTATATGAGCGCAATCGGCGACTCGAAAGCGAGTTGGAGGAACGCAAGCGTCTGCAATCCGAGCTTCTCGAAGCGACCCGCAACGCCGAAGCGGCGAGCCGTGCCAAGGGTGATTTCCTGGCCAATATGAGTCATGAGATTCGCACGCCCATGAACGGCGTGACCGGCATGACCGATTTACTGTTGCAAACGCGGCTGGATCAGGAACAACGCGACTATGCGAATGCAATCCGCGAATGCGCAGCTGCGCTGCTTACGCTCATCAACGACATTCTCGATTTTTCGAAAATCGAGGCGGGCAAACTAGAGATCGAGCGCATCGATATCTGTCTGCGGGACACCGTGCAAGAAGTCGCGCGCTTACTCGCGGTTCAAGCGCACGCAAAGGGCCTCGAGATCACCGTGCAGGTCGATCCTGCCGTGCCGGATTTTGTGAAGGCGGATCCCAATCGCATTCGGCAGATCTTGCTCAACTTGGGCGGTAATGCCGTCAAGTTCACCCAGCGGGGTGAGGTCGCTTTGTCTCTAAGAGTCCTCGAACAGAGGGGCGCGGGAACGCTGATCCGCGGCGAAGTGCGAGATACCGGTATCGGTATACCGCCAGATCGCCTCGCCACATTGTTCAAACCGTTCACTCAGGTAGATACATCGACCACCCGGAAATTCGGCGGTACCGGCCTCGGCTTGTCGATCGTGCGCCGCTTGACCGAACTGATGGGGGGCGACACCGGAGTGGAGAGTGAGGTCGGCCGCGGTTCAGTTTTCTGGTTCACACTGCAGCTCGACCGAAGCGAAAAAACTAAGTCGCCTCCGGACTTGCCGATTGAGCGCGGCGACGAGCGCTCGTACTCGAGCGCAAGTCGAGCGCCCACGCACCGCGCGCGAATACTTCTGGCCGAAGACAACATCGTCAATCAGAAGGTGGCGACGCGGATGCTGGAGAAAATGAATTGCGAGGTACATGTCGCGGCAGACGGCGAAGCAGCCGTCGCGGCGTGGAGAACCGGCCGCTTCGATCTCATCTTCATGGACTGCCAGATGCCTGTGCTGGATGGCTATGAGGCGTGCCGCACCATACGCCGTCTCGAGAATGGCGCTGCCCGCATTCCCATCGTCGCGCTCACTGCGCACGCGATGAAAGGCGACGACGCGATCTGCTTCGGCGCCGGCATGGATGGCTATCTCACCAAACCCGTCGATCGTGAGAGCTTGAGCGCCATATTGCAGCGCTATTTAGGGTAATGCTTTCTTAGACTCAACAGACGTCCAAGCAGCCTACGCTTTACGCGGCGCCTGCTTGCGCAGCGCTCGTTCCATGGCATCCATCAAGGTCTGCAGCGCATGCGCCGGATTGAACTCGAGCGCGGTGGTCTTCTCTTCATAGACCAGCACGTGACCGGCCGGAAAGAAATAAACCTCCCCAGGTCCGGCCGTTTCGTCCGGAATATCAGTGCCCGGATACGTGCAGCGCAACCTGCCTTCGAAGATGTAGCCGTAGTGTGGGCACTGGCACACGCCGCCGGCGAGAGTGCCGTCGCGATACAGAGAGGTGCAGTCGAGCGCGTGCGGAACCTGCGTGAAACCGACTTCTAGATCGCCCCATTGAACCGAGCGAAAGCTGTCCTTGGCGCTCGGCCAGCGTTTCTCAACAGTGGGTAAATCCTGCGGCTTGCAATGTGGCATGGATTGAACCTTCTAGAGCTATCGGATCATGTTGCTCATACACGGGAGCAACGATACCTATGCGCCGGATTTTGATAGCGGTACTAGCGCGAGTGGAAATGCAATGTTCGGAAACAGGATATTAAGTTTCTCGATGCTTCGATGCGGCGCGTGCACGTATTATTTTTAGGCTGGCTCCCAGGGCGGATTCGCATTGCATCTCTAAGCGCCTGATTTCGCTGTAAGCTGCTTGGCGCAAAATTATAAGTTGCCCCTAGAGTTGCCCACTCGTCGTTAGGAGCTTTTTAGATAAGGGTTCGATTGCAAAATCTATAGAGAGAGTAGCGCAGCGAATACCGAAAAGAATAGTCGCACTCAATCGCATTTCGGCCCGGGCACAGTGTTTTTGCGCAAACTCAAAGCTACGCGAGCAGCTCGCCACGCGTGCATTCCTCTGCCTGTGGCGTCCCCAAGGGGATCCGACAGATGGACAACGCCGGCCTACTGCGTTCCTTTCCGATTGTGTCGTGCCTCGTAGTACCTGAGTGCATGACCGGCAAGGAAGTGCCCAAAAGCGCCGGCCACTGTTTGCAATTGCGGCCGTTCGAAATGAGGTTAGCGGACATTCGCGGTCGATGAATTTGCGGCACCAAAGAGCCGACTGTCGGCACTCGCCGCTGATTTCCCTGTAAGAGGGCACTCGATCCTTGACATCCACTGCGCGCAAATGCGTCCTCTATTCTGGTTGTTGCGGAGCCGCTTCAATGATCACAGCAGATCGAGATGGATCGGAATCACGTGGCACATACTAGTTGGCGCATCCCTGCACACACGCAACGGATCATTTCGGTACCGGAGTATCGGCTACAAAGACAGTGATGCAACTAACAGTGTTTCTGTATCAAACTCCACTCGCATGAAGCATTGCAGGTCATCGAAGACGAAACAAAAGAGCGGAGCGGGATTTGGGCGTTCAGCGCGATCGTTTGGGAGCCATATCCGCGACAAAGTTCCCATGACGAGTCTATATTGGCCAAAAGAACTGTGCACAAGTTGCGCCGAGCGGGTATATAGTAATCCTTGGCTCGCGATCCTCCCTTATCTTCTCTTGGCTCTTACACTTCCTGGCCAATTCATTTAATCGACGGCCCGAACCAAGTCGAGGCAGCTTTTGGAAGCTGTCATGGTCCATGGCGCAAATAGCCGTCCGTCGGTGCGTCCATTTTTGTGAGTATTTCCATGAGTAAGATATATGTGGGCAATCTTCCCTTCACAGCCGACGAAAGCTCGGTCCGGGCATTGTTCGAACAACATGGTACGGTCGATTCAGTGTCGCTAATCAATGATCGCGACACTGATCGTCCACGCGGCTTCGGCTTTGTAGAGATGCCCCGCAGCGACGCTGCAAAAGCAATCCAGAGCTTGAACAGGCAGGAAATGGGCGGTCGTCCGCTCAAGGTCAACGAGGCGCAAGATAAACCTCGCTCCGGCGGAGGTGGCCAGCGACGCTGGTAGGTTGCGCGAAACCCTTCTGCGCGCTCACTTGCGCGCAGAAGCCTCCTTCGCTAGCGCGGGAGACACTATGAATGACTTAGACAAAATCCCGGCGATTCGATTGGCTCCCGGTTTCGCCAGTAATGACGAACGACGCGCCGCCGCCGACCGTGCAGCGCTCGAGCGCGAAGAGTGGCGTCAGCGGCAGCTCACTCTGCAGGCCTGCCCGCATGACACCTCGACAGACCGCATCAAAGTGTGGGAGGCATTTCACGGCCTCGAGTTGCCCCGCGCGCAAGGGCACAAGTTGTTACGCATTATCGCAGAGCAGACCAAGCTGCCGATGGCGGATGTCGTTGCAGAGCAGCGGCGACGAGCCGAGTTCAACTCGCCGTGAAGAAATCTTTCGCAGCGACGGAAGCTGAGTTAGAGGCTCCGTTCCAGCTGGAATCCATCACACAAACTGCCGCACCTGCGGGCGAGCAAGGTGTTTGGCATAGCTATGTGATCTCTCAGGGAACAAACAAGATTACCGGCATACGTGCGGGGACCCGTACAGAAGTTAGCGCTTTGGTAGAAGACATGGTGGCGAGGTTAAACGAACGCCGACGCCGTAAGTCGCGTGCGGTCGGGCGATGACTGGCACCGCATCGTTGGAAATTGGCGACCGGGTTCGTCTGCGTTCGGAACCAAACCGCTCCGGTCGAATCACTACACGTCCATCGAGCGGGTACGTGCATGTTTGGTGGGACGATGGCTTAGTTGAATTTATTCCCGTCGATTTCCTCGAACGAAATGAAAATCGCCGTTCTCCCTTAAACGATAAAAAATCCTAATCGTAAGCGAACTCGCTGTTCGAAGTAGCTCGCGCTCGACGACCAACATCCAGTTTATCGTTCCCGGTCACTCTATCTATGGCTCGCTGCCAGCTCTTGGCAAACTTACCCTGCAAGAATGACGACAGTTCTTGCCCCTCAAACTTTTACCATACGAGATGGCCGCGTTCACTCTCTGCTATTCGCGTATCATCTGTTGTCCCATTTTGAGCGCCTGAGCTACAGCCTCGATGAGAATCCGCCTGTGCTCTGCGGGTAATCGCTACCGCGCAGGAACTGCAGAGTGGCTGCAGGCGCTTCTGTCCTCGGAGTGCTGTTCATTGATGATGCGCTCTACGTAATAGGTAACGATTTTTCATCGTGCGCTGGATTCACTGCGAAGTCATGTTCGGGAATCGAAAACGAACGGCGGTCGCAGATGAAACAGCAAATCGTGGCCGCCCTGGCTCGGCCAGGCATT
>Ga0068855_100010144_pt1 | contig 11352 bp, 9 predicted proteins | sample KBSCornC52_FD_66592 | JGI IMG/M metagenome (GOLD analysis project Ga0068855, IMG submission 66592) | Corn rhizosphere microbial communities from Kellogg Biological Station, Michigan, USA - KBS Corn C5-2 | ecosystem: Host-associated > Plants > Roots > Rhizosphere > Soil ... | reverse complement strand
CTTCGGGGTGCGGCCAAACTCGCCGCTGACCACGACGAGCACGCGCTTGTCGAGGCCGCGCGCGTAGACGTCCTCGATCAGCCCTGAGACCGCCTGGTCGAAAGGCCCCATGCGGAAACGCAGCGCGTCGAAGATGTGATGATTTACCGCGTGATCGTCCCAATTTGCCACCCGGCCGCACTGCGGGCCATCGAGGCAACTGGTGATGATCTCGACGCCCGATTCCACGAGGCGCCGCGCGAGGAGCAATTGCTGGCCCCAACGATGGCGGCCGTAGCGGTCGCGGGTGCGCGCGTCTTCCTTGGTCAAGTCGAAGGCGTTGCGCGTCTGCGGATTCGTGAGCAGCGTCATGGCCTGCTTTTCGAACTCGTCGAGCGCGTGCATTTCGCCGGCGTCGTCGAGACTGCGTTCGAGCGTGTCGAGGTTGCGCCGGAGGGCCACGCGATCACTCAGCCGCGCCGCCTTCGAAGGATCGGACAAGCCGATGTTCGGCACTTCGAAATCCGGCCGGCTCGGGTCACCGAGCACCGCAAAGGGCGAATAGGCCGGACTGACATAGGCCGGACCGGCGATGGTGAAGCTGTCGTAATTGACGATGGGATTGACACCGACGTAGTTCGGGATCGGGTTTTTGCGCCCGCCTTTCGCCCGCAAGTAATTCGCCACGGTCATCCAATCGGGCAGCACCGGCTTCGGCTTGTCGCGCGAATCGGGATCACCGGAGAGCATCTGTAGCGAACCCGCGGGGTGCCCGCCGCCAGTATGAGTCATCGAGCGGACGAGGATGAATTTATCGGCGATCTTCGCCTGCAGCGGGATGAGTTCGGTGAGCTGCATGCCCGGCACCTTGGAGGAGATGGTCTTGAACGGGCCGCGATATTCGCTTCCGATGTCCGGTTTCGGGTCGTAAGTATCGAGATGCGAGCAACCGCCGCGCAGCCAGACGAGAATCACTGCCGTGCGTTCCTTGGGAGGTTTGGTGGCATTCTCGGCGCGAAGACGCAGCAGGCCCGGCCAGCTCAAAGTGGCGAATCCCGTGAGTCCAATGCGCATAAACCCGCGCCGGCCAATCGGGCCGGAACAGGGAAGAATGGAAGGCGTTTCTGGAAAGGAGGACATGGACGCGCGGGGGGCACAGGTATAACCCATTCGAGGCGTGGCCACTAGACAGAATCGACGGGATGCGATATGCAACTGGGAGCGGCGACTTCCCAGTCGCCGACCGAATCCAACGCGCGCAGCGCCATCCTTTTGGGCGATCTGGAGATCGCCCTCCCAGGCTTTCGCTCCGGCCGAGACAGGAACATGTCCGTTTCTTTGCAACGAATGTCGGCGCCGGTGGGTTTATTTGGGCAGCCTTCGACTCATTCTCATGAAACCCTCCCAGTTCCCATGGCTCGTCGCGATGCTCTTCATCGCCGCGCTCGTTTCCCCTGCCCCGGCCGCCGACCACAAACCGCCGAACATCCTTTTCATCCTCGCCGATGACCAAAGCTACAAGACCGTCGGGTGCTATCCGGAATCATGGCCGTGGGTGAAGACGCCGAATATCGATGCGCTGGCGGCAAGCGGTGTGCGTTTCCAAGGGGCATATCTCGGCTCGTGGTGCATGCCTTCGCGTGCGGCGTTGCTGACCGGGCACTGGCCGCATGCCATTGAGTCGATGCGCATGGCGGGAAAATATCCGGACAGCACCTATGATCCGGAGCAGTGTCCATTTTGGCCGAAGGTGTTTCGCGAGCACGGCTACCAGACGGCGCACATCGGCAAGTGGCACACCGGCGAGGATGCCGGCTGGGGGCGCGATTGGGATTACCAGATGGTCTGGAACCGGCCGAAGCATCCGGAAAATGCGGGCGCATATTATACTGACGAGATCATCGCAGCGAATGGCGAGGAGCAAACGGTCCCCGGCTATCCCGCGGATAACTACAACAAGTGGGCCTGTGATTATATCCGCGGCGCGCACCGCGATCCGCAGAAGCCCTGGTATCTCTGGCTGTGCTACGGGAACATTCACGGGCCTTCCATTCCGCCCGCGCGGGACAAGGGAAAATACAAAGACGCGACCGTGCCGGAGCCGGCGGATATCCTGCCGCCGCGGCCGGGCAAGCCCGACTATCTCAACCTCACGCAGGCTTGGGCGCGAGCGCAGGATGGACACATCGTCTCGGCCGCGGGCGGCGGCGAAGGGAGCGAGGACGGCAAGGCCGGCAGCGTGCAGGGCGCAGGCAAGCCCGGCAAAAAGAAGAAGGGCTTCGAGGATTGGGTACGGCAGGTCAATGAATGCATGCCCGTGGTGGATGACGGTGTCGGGCAACTCATCGCCGCGCTCCGCGAGACCGGCCAACTGGAGAATACGCTCGTGGTTTATTCGGCCGATCAGGGTTTCGCCATGGGCGAGCACGGCTGCCGGATGAAGGTCGCGCCCTACGATGCGAATTACCGTTCGCCGTTTATCGTTTCCATGCCGGGTACGGTGGCCACGGGCAAAGTGTGTCCGCAGGTGGTGAGCAGCGTCGATCTCATCACCACCTTCTTTGCTTTCGCCGGGTTGGAGCAGCCCTGGAAAATGCATGGCCGCGATATCACTCCGCTGCTGCGCGATCCGGCGATGGCCTGGCCGTATCCCTGTCTTTACGAACACACCGGGGAGACTTACGGCAAGGACGTGGGCAAAATCCTGCGCAACAAGCCGCAGAAGGCCGAGCACCAGCACGTGCCGTGGTACGACGCTGTGGTGCAGGATGGCTGGAAGTACATCCATTACCTGCGCGCCGGGGAAATCGAGGAACTCTACGATCTGCGCAAGGATCCCGAGGAATTGACCAATCTCGCTTCGGCGCCGGACCAGAAGGAGCGGTTGGAAAAGCTCCGCGCGGTGTTGCTGGAAGAATTGCACCGCACGGATGCCAGTTATGCCGACTCGCTCGGCCTCGCGCCGGCGAAATAGGCCGGCGAAAGAGAATCGATTGGAGGGCGCTGCTCCGTCAGCGCCCCAATTTCCCAGTGAGAAATGGGCGCCGACGGAGCGTCGCTCTCCAATTGGCCGCGCGCCGCGCGACTGCACTTGTCCGGCAACGCCCACAAACAAAAATGGCGGTCCCACTCGCGTGGGACCGCCATTTTGGAAATGAATCAGCAACCGACGCCGGGACGGCGCCGCTAGAGACCGGTGTGCCTTACGGCTTCACCGACTTGAGCACCTTCAGCAATTCCGGGCGCTCCTTCGCGGCTTCGTCTTTTTCGCCATGCACGCAGGCGGCAAAGACATGCTTGCCATCGGTGAAGATGACCACATCGGCGCTGCCGGGATCGTTGTCGTCGGCTTCCGCGCCCTTGCCGATGAGATGCTTGGCGTCGTGGCCGGCGACCTTGATGTCCTTCGTCTCGCCCGGCACGAATTCCACGAACTCGCTCTTGATGATCTTCGCCGCATTCGGCACGGCCTCGGCCACGGTCTTGGCGCCAGTGACTTCCCACAGGTAGATCCACCACTTGTTGCCGTGAAGAATGGTGCGGCCGGCTTTCTTGGTGACTTCGGTTTCTTTCGGGACAGTCACTTTCAAGGAAGCATCACCCGCAGTGACGCTAATGTCCTTGTCCTCGGCGAAAGCGGCGGAGCCGATGAGGATGAGAGCCAGGGCGGCGATATAAGTACGCATGAGTTTGGAGTTGGGGTTTGTTTTGAGGAGGTATCGGCGAACGTTGTGGTTCGCAGGCGGAATATGCTTTGGCCGGCAGAGATTTGGCGAATGCTATTTCCGTCGTGGGCTATCGACATCCGCTGGTTTCCAGAAAGACCGCAGGCATTCCATTTGCGACTCACTGAGACGGACCGCGGGGCGCATTTCCGCCAGTAATTTCAAACCGGCGTCGATTGACGCAATGCGTCCGGTGGAAAGCAGATAGGCCGCGACCAAGAATCCGCTCCTCCCGTGGCCTTGCGCGCAATGCACGAAGGTCCTTCCGTGAGCCATCTTAGGAAGAATCTCCTTCAATTGCTCCAACTTCGGAGCCGTTCCGTCGAGGATGGGAAAAGCGTAATAGCCCTTCGCCTTGCGCAAAGCGTGCGGCTCGGCGAATTCCGCAGTCAGGTCCACGTAATTGGTGAAGCCGCCGGGAAACTCGTGGCTCAACAACCGGCGGCCAATGCTTACCTCATGACAAATCTCGCTGATCGCCGGTTCGGAACTGGCGAGCCGGTAGAGATGCCACACGGCGAGATTCAGGAGGTGCATCGGCAGAAATGCGATCCAGCTCCACCAGGGCAACGTGCCGTCGGCTCGCTTTCCGAAGAGCCGATGAGCCCGGCGGGCATGAGCAATCCCGAGCAAGAGAAAATTGACAGCAAGCCAGCTCAGCAAAACGCCGTCAATGCCCGACCGCATGATGGCCAGCGTGGCAAGTGCCACAGCCAACACGATGAGAACGACGGCGTATCTCATTCCCAAAAGGACCGCTCAATTCTTCTGCGCCTTGATGCCCAGCGCCTTGATCCGCGAGGCGAGCGTGGTCGGCTTCATGCCGAGCAATTCCGCGGCGCCGCCAGGGCCGAAGATCTTGCCCGCGGTCTGCCGCAGCGCGGCGCTGATGTTTTGCGCTTCGCGCTGCTTGATCTCGGCACGCGTAACGACCCCGGAAGGCGAAGGAAGGGCGGAGGAAGGAGCAAGATTTCCATCGGGGACGGTCGCGGCGGATGGCCCGAAGGCGGCACTGAGATTCTCAAATTGCAGGGGGCCGCCCTGGCTGAGAATCACGGCGCGCTCCATCACGTTTTGCAGCTCGCGCACATTCCCCGGCCACGGATGGGACGAGAGCATCCGCAGCATGGGCGCGGAGATTTTTGGCGGGCGGGCATGGAGGCGGCGCGCAGCGGCTTTGACGAAATGTTCCGCAAGCAACGGGAGGTCTTCGGGGCGCTCACGCAGCGGCGGGTTATCGATCGGAAAAACGCTCAGCCGATAGAAAAGATCCTGCCGGAAGCGGCCGGCGGCGACTTCCTGTTTCAAGTCGCGATTCGTCGCGGCGATGATGCGCACGTTGACCTTGCGGGTGCGAGTGTCGCCCACGCGTTCGATCTCCTGCTCCTGCAACACGCGCAGGAGCTTGGCCTGCATAGGCAGCGGCACTTCGCCGATCTCATCGAGGAAGAGGGTGCCCCCATTGGCCAATTCGAAGCGGCCGGGCTTGTCGCGCAGCGCGCCGGTGAAGGCGCCCTTCACGTGGCCGAAAAACTCGCTCTCGAACAACGGCTCCGGCACGGCGCCGCAATTCACTTTCACCATCGCTCGATCGCGCCGTGGGCTGCGTTCGTGGATGGCCCGGGCGACGAGTTCCTTGCCGGTGCCGCTTTCGCCGGTGATGAGGACTGTGGCGTCGGTCGGGGCCACGAGATCGATCTGCTGCAGGATCTTTCGCACCACGGCGCTGCTGCCCACAATGTCGCCGGCGCCATTCACCGCGCTCACTTCCTCCCGCAGATAGATGTTTTCTTCTTCGAGCCGTTGCTTGAGAAATTCGATCTCTTCGAAGGCATTCGCGTTCGCGATGCTCACCGCGGCGTGGTCGGCGAAGATGCGCAGCCATTCGAAATCCGGCGGCCCGAGCACAGCGCGGTCGAAAATGGCCAATACGCCGAGCGTTTCGCCGCGAAAGACGAGCGGGTGCGCGGCAAAGGTGCGGATGCCTTCGCGGGCAAACCATTCGCGATCGGCAATCCATTCTTCATCGCCGCGGACGCCGGGCAGGAGCATGGGTTGTCCGCTCGCCGCTACCCGCCCCACTTTGCGCTCGCCGAGTGGGAAACGGCGAAAGGCGCCATCGATGCGGGTGAAATCGCGGTCGCGGTCGGAGGAATTACCGGCGCTGGATACGAGGTGCAGGCAGCGCGATTGGTCAGGACATTCTTCGCGGAAACGACAGGTAGCACAGAGGTCACCCATCTCGACCAGCCAGATGCGGGCGAGGACGACGTTCTTGCAGGCCGCGATGCCGCTGACGACCGACCGCAGGACATCGTGCAGGGTACGGCCTTCGGCCATGGAGACCATGACGCGTGGAAGATCGACGCAATTCACAGGGCCACGAGCATACGAAGATTCGTAGGAGGCGCAACGAGAAGTCGTCGATTACGAAATATCGTATCCCGTTCCCGGCCCGAGTCTAGCCTGGCTTTTCTCTGTAAATCGGCTTTCCCAGCCACTTGGCACGCGCCCTGTGTATATAATGGGCAACTCTCAACCGAACTCCTGACCTTTTCCATGGAAAACGACCCCGGCCATATCATTCAAATTGTCTTCTTCGCTGTCTTCATCGGCACCCTCGTCCTCGGTGGCTATGTGATTGCAAATTTTAACCGCTTCTTCGGCCCCGACCCGAGCATCCCCAGCGAGACAGCGAGCGGCCGTGCTTACACCAAGGTTCAGGTCATTACTGTCTGGTTGCACGCTGTGGCGATCACCGGGGCGCTGGCTTTCCTTTTGCACTGATATGAATCGTCTCCATCAAGTCGACCCTGCCCAAGCAACGGGCCAAACCCAGGAACTTTTCGGTGCAGTGCAGGCCCGTCTCGGCAAGGTGCCGAATTTGATGCGGGTCTTCGCCAATTCGCCGGCGGCCTTCGAGGCTTACCTGAATTTCAGCAGCGCACTGATGCGCGGGGTATTGCCCCTGAAACTGCGTGAGTCGATTGCCCTCGCCGTCGGCGAAATCAACGGCTGCGGCTACTGTCTGAGCGCGCACACCTTGAGCGCGGGCAAAGCCGGTTTGAGCCAGGAAGACATCCTCGCTGCACGACGGTCGACCTCCGCTGACGATAAATTTGATTCCGCCTTGAAGCTGGCCCGCGCCATCGCCCTGCAACGCGGCCACATCGCCGATACCGATTTGCAAAACGCCCGCAGCGCCGGGCTGAACGACGCGGAGATCGTGGAGATCATCCAGCACGTCGCGCTGAACACCCTCACCAATTACACCAACGAAGTCGCCCGCACCGTGCTGGATTTCCCGGAAGTGAAACCCGGCGAACTCGAACCGTTGCCCGCGACGGTCTGAGCATCCGCCTCCAACATCCCAACACAGACACCCGCATCCAGCAGCCCATGGCGCTCCGCCCCGGTGAAACCCAAACGCCGGGGCGGGCGCATCGCGCGTTTTAACTAAGCGGCTCAGCCGCCAGCGAAATCCGCCGGACGCCAAAGTGCGGCCGGAGAAAACCAGAAACTAGAAACCAGAAACCTGCACGATGACTCCCCGCCTCCCGCTTCCGCCCTTCACTCTCGAGACCGCCCGGCAAAAAGTGCAGATGGCCGAGGACGCCTGGAATTCTCGCGATCCCGAGCGCGTCGCCGGCGGCTATTCACCCGATACCGAATGGCGCAACCGCGGCGAGTTTCTCCACGGTCGCGAAGAGGTCGTCACTTTCCTCCGGCGCAAATGGATGAAGGAGCAGGACTATCGCCTGCGCAAGACGCTGTGGGCTTTCACTGGAAATCGCATCGCCGTGCGTTTCGAGTACGAGTGGCATGACGACGCAGGCCAATGGTGGCGCAGCCATGGCAACGAGAATTGGGAATTCGACGAGCAGGGCTACATGGAGCGCCGCTTTGCCAGCATCAACGACCAACCCATCTCCGAAGCAGAGCGCAAGTTCCGCTGGGAACGCTCCTGATTTTCAGCCGGCCGCGATAAAGTGCGATCTACGTTGTCCGTTAACTCATAGTCGTTTCGCGATTGCCCACCGCAAACCAGCGACGGCTTCAACTATCAACCCTCAACTCTTAACTTTCCCCCGTGGCCGCCAAGTTCATGCACATGGCTCTAACGCCCGCCGTCCAGGCCGCGCAGGATCGTTACTTCGGCCGACACTTCGTCATCGCCGACGCGCCCGGGGGCGATGCCCTGACCGGGGAGGAACTCAGCTTCATCGCCACACGCGACAGCTTTTACATGGCGACCACCAACGCCGACGGCTGGCCGTACATCCAGCACCGCGGCGGTCCAGCGGGTTTCCTGAACGTTCTCGGGCCGAACCTGCTCGGCTTCGCCGATTTTAAGGGCAATCGCCAGCTCCTCAGCACCGGCAATGTCGAAGGCGACGACCGCGTCGCGCTTTTCCTCATGGACTACCCTCGGCGCGAACGGCTCAAAATCCTCGGCCATGCGCGCGTCCTCGACGCCCGCGAACATCCCGAGCTCGCCGACCAACTCAACCCTACGCCGGATTTGCGCGGTCGCATCGAACGCCTCTTTCTCATCCAAGCCGTGAGCTACGACTGGAATTGCCCGCAATACATCACCCCTCGTTACACCGAGGCGGAGATTGAGCAACGAGTCGCGCCGCTCAAGGCGCGGATTGCGGAACTGGAGGCACAGGTGGCTGGCAGGGCCGGGTAAAAAAAAGTTCACAAAATTGAAACTGGCTGTCCCTGAAGCGGCTGGGCCAAACGTCGTTTGTTTACCGGCGCGGGGTTGGACAGCAGCCAACTCACCGCATCGGGCAAATCCACACACCAAACCAAACGAAAGGTTCACCACCATGTCCGACACTTCCCTTCAACCCTACCTGTTCTTCGGCGGACGCACCGAGGAAGCCATCGAATTCTATCGCGGCGCACTCCACGCCGAAGTCGTGATGATGATGCGCTACAGCGACAGCCCCGAACCCAGCCAGATGCCTTTGCCGCCCAACTGGGACAAGAAGATCATGCACGCCAACATCAAGTTCGGGAACAATCAGATCCTGATGTCCGACGGTTGTGGCGACGAAAAGAAGTTCGACGGCTTTTCGCTGGCGCTCACGGTTTCGAACGAAGCGGAAGCGAAGGGGGTTTACGAGGCGCTCAGCGCCGGTGGCGAGCCCAGCATGCCGCTGACCAAGACCTTCTTTTCTCCCGCGTTCGGCATGTTGCGCGACCGTTTCGGCGTGAACTGGATGGTCATGGTGCCCGGCCAGCACGCCTGATCCCACAGGAAAGAAAATCCTCACGCCCTGCCTGGCCTCGCGCCGGTCAGGGCGATGCGTTTTCGCGGAGGGATGCGCAGGAGCGCGTCCCCCGGCCGGCGCCGGCACGGCGCCCCTCCAGATGGGAGGATCCCCGCGCCGGATGGCAAAAATGGGGCTCGGAAGGATAACGGAACCCGCTAGGAAAAATGGACGTTCAAGGTATTCTTGGCGACTCTTCGTCGTTACTTCCCCACCCCGCGTCTCCCATGAAACTTCTCCGTCTCACGCTCGCGTTTCTCTCTCTCGCCCTGATCTCCCTCGGCACCACCCATGCGGAGGATGGCCTCCACGATTTGAAAATCGGCGACCCCGCGCCGGATTTTTCGCTCCCGGGCATTGACGGCAAAACGCACACCCTCGCGGAATACAAGAACGCGAAGCTGCTGATGATTGCGTTCATTTCCAATCATTGCCCGTCCTCGCACGCCGCCGAGGGTCGCATGAAGCAACTCATCGCCGAGACGAGGGGCAAGGGGTTCGTCTTCGTGGCCATCAACCCGAACAACCCCAAAGGCCTGAGCCTCGATGAACTCGGCTATTCGAAGTACAACGACAGCTTCGAGGACATGCAGAAATACGCGAAAGACCAGGGCTTCGACTTCCCGTATCTCTACGACGGCGAAACGCAGGCCGTGGCGCACGCCTATGGCTGTCTGGCCACGCCACACGTCTTCCTCTTCGATGCCGACCACAAACTGCGCTACAAAGGACGCTTCGATGATTCCGAATACGCCGACCCCGCGACGGTGAAATCGCCCGACGCGCGCAATGCCGTGGAAGCGCTGCTCACGGGCAAGGAAGTGCCGGTGGCCGAGACCAAGCCGCACGGCTGCTCCACGAAGTGGAACAGCAAGAGCACCGGCATCGCGCAAAAAATGGAGAAATGGGACAAGACGCCGGTGGACGTGCAGGCGATCGATACCGCTGGGGTCAGCGCCTTGCGCAAGAATGGCTCGGGCCGCGTCCGGCTCTTCAATGTGTGGGCCACGTGGTGCGTGCCGTGCGTGCAAGAGTTTCCGGAACTGGTCACCACTGCGCGGAAATTCGATCTGCGCAATTTCGAATTCATTACAATCAGCGCCGATGATCCAAAAGACCCGGCGCCGGTGAAAGCCTTCCTCGAGAAGCATGGAGCAGGCCTATCAGCTCGCGCGAAGAACGCGGTGAAATCCGAGGGCCGCACCACGAACAGCTACGTCTACAACGGCGACAGCACGGACGACATGATGAAGGCCCTGGATCCCGAATGGCCCGGCGCGATCCCCCACACCGTCCTGGTCGGCGCGAATGGCGAAATCCTCTGGCGTCACAACGGCCCGATTGACGGCGATGAATTGCGCGCCAAGGTCCTGGAAGCGATGGGGCCGTACTACGTGCCAGGCACGCGGTGATCTTCGCCGCCGGGCGGGAGGGATGGCGGCCAGGATGGCCGCCCTGCAATCGCGCTGACTGCGGCGGTACTGTGATGAGGGCTCGGCTTACTTAGCAGCAGCGTTTCTGAAATCCGGCTTGGGTCCGCCGGAGCCGGGTTTCTCGAGCTCCTTCTTGCACCACTCGAGACCGCGCAAATAGTTGCCGAGCGTGACCTCCGCATCGCCGCCCTGCTCGGCGATCAAACCGACCGGCCCTTTCCAGCCGCTATCGACGATGACCTTCAGCATCCCGAGTTCGGAGTCCCCTTGTGAGGGCGGCATCAGCTTTCCACTACCGTTCTTCATCATGCCGGTGACATTCACCGCCACGACGTACGGCTGGATGCGTTTCCAGATTGCCGGGAAATCCGCGATGTCGTCGTGTCCGTGGCTGAAGTTGTAAACGATGCCCACATCGGTGACGCCCAGCTTTTTCAAGCGCTCGACGATTGCCACTTCATTGTCCATCACGCCAAACCAACGGTTGTGGTTGTAAAGCTCGACCTTGCAGCCATACGGCCTGGCCAGCGCCTCGATTTGCCGGATCCGTTCGGCTTCCTGAGCGACCCGCGCCTCCTGTTCTTCGGGGCTCTTGGTCGGCTCGCCGCCACCCATCACCCACAACTGCGGGTGCACATTGTGGCGCTTGAAAGCATCCAGGATCGTCTGCAACGCCGGATCATGCGGGGCGGTCGGCGACCACCAGGCGGTCAGCTCGATGCCGTGCTTCTGTAACGCCTCGATCTCGGCATCGAAAGTCGGGATATCCTTCGCCCGCCAGTCGTAGACGAAGTGCTGGAAGCCGAGCTTTTGCAGCATCTCCGCACGCTCCTCCGGGCCGCGATGTTTCGCATCGAACGGCACCACACACCACGCGTGGAGATTGCCCGGGGCAAACAATTCTTCCGGCGTCGCCGCGTGCATGGGCAGCGA
>Ga0068855_100010142_pt1 | contig 11353 bp, 11 predicted proteins | sample KBSCornC52_FD_66592 | JGI IMG/M metagenome (GOLD analysis project Ga0068855, IMG submission 66592) | Corn rhizosphere microbial communities from Kellogg Biological Station, Michigan, USA - KBS Corn C5-2 | ecosystem: Host-associated > Plants > Roots > Rhizosphere > Soil ... | reverse complement strand
CCCTGATCAATGTGGCTGAACTGGTGAAGCTCTCCTTCGCATCCCTCAAGGCGGGTGCCGTCGAGATCCTGCCGGGGCAGTCCAAGCAGCTCGCCTTCATGCGCCGCCTAGCGCCCAATTTCATCAATGGTCAGCTCTGGAAGGCCTCCAGGAAGCTGGTGCCAGCCGGCGCCGGGTAAGCTCTCACACCGTCACAGCCTTGCGACTCTTTCCGCGCCTCTCAAACGTCTTGATTGCAGATGAATCATGGAGCTTCGATCATGGACCTGAAAAATCAAATCGCCGTCGTGACTGGCGGCAGCCGCGGCCTAGGCCTCGGGCTCGTCGAGGCCCTGGTCGCGCGCGGTGCCAGGGTAACCGTCGTTGCCCGCACGGCCGGCGACCTTGATCGCGTTTCAAGCCGTCTCGGGGTCGCCACCATCGCGGCCGACGTCACCGACCGCGCCGAAGCAGGACGGATTCTTTCTGCATTGCGGCCGACGATCCTGGCTCTGAACGCTGGCGCAACGCCTAAAATGGCCCCGCTGGTCGAACAATCCTGGGAGGCGTTCAGTACGACCTGGGACACTGACGTCAAGGCCGGCCTCTACTGGCTCCAGGCGGCGTTGACGACGCCGCTTCCGTCAGGCAGCCGCGTTATGGTCGGATCGAGCGGGGCCGCGGTCAACGGGTCGCCGCTGTCCGGCGGATATGCCGGCGCCAAGCGCATGCTGTGGACCATGGCGAACTATGCCAACGGTGTGTCGTCCGAAAACAAGCTTGGTATTCGCTTCCAGACCGTCGTCCCCATGCAGATGATCGGGGGCACGGGTGTCGGCCAGGCGGGGGCGGTGGCCTATAGCGCCAGAGTTGGCGTCACGCCTGAGCAATTCCTGGCCCGGTTTGGCGCGCCAATGCCGCCGCGTCAGTTCGGCGAATATGTCGTTGCGCTGTTGTCGGATCCGGACTTTGAAGGCGGCCGCGCGTTCGGCTTAAAGGGAGACAGCGGGATATCGGTCCTCGAAGGGGAGGCTGCTTGAGCGATCCAACGTCGATGCCATCCGACGCCCGGAGCCGGCTGCTTGCGGTCATGGCCGAGGTGCGTCCTGAGCTTCACCGCTATTGCGCGCGATTGGCGGGATCGGTGTTCGATGGCGACGATATCGTGCAGGACGTTCTGGTCCGCGCCCTTGTTGCAATCGACGGACTTGAAGCCGGGACGCCGCTGCGCCCGTGGCTGTTCCGGATCGCCCACAACCGTGCGCTCGATTATCTCAGGAGCCGGGCCGTGAGAAAGAGCGAGCCGATTGAAACGGCGGCGGAGATCGCGGACGGCCTGACACCGGATCCTGCCGAAGCGCTGGAGCGCCAGGAGGCTATCAATACCGCGCTCGCGCGTTTCACTGAATTGCCGATCGTCCAGCGCAGCGTGATCGTCCTCAAGGATGTGCTCGGGCACTCGCTCGAGGAAATATCCGCCCTGCTCGACCTCAGCGTCAATGCCGTGAAGGCAGCGCTGAGCCGCGGCAGAGCCAAATTGCGAGAAATCAACGCCAGACCAGTGGAGCCGCGCCTGGTGAAACCCGCATCACCGGCAGCCGAGCGGTTTGCATCGCTATTCAACCGGCGCGACTGGGACGCTTTGCGATCGCTGCTGGCTGAAGATGTTCATCTGACGCAGACTTCACATCCCGATCGGAAGGGACGTGCCGAGGTCAGCCTGTTCTTCACGATCTACGCGTCGACCCCGGAGTTTCGCCTCGTGCCCGCTTATCTCGATGGCGGCCGTGGCGACGAGGTCATCGCCGTTTTCGCGCCGGCCGATGCCGAACAGCCTAACTATCTGATGCGGGTGGAATGGCGCGATTCACAAATCGTCCGGATTCGCGACTTCCGGTATGCGAAGTACATTTTGGACGGCGCCGATCTGGCCTTCGCGGCGTCGGGTGACGAGAAAGCTAGTCTGTTGCGATGAAGCGGAGTGTGCCTACTCGACGCGTTGGCCTGCCGGTGTCGTTGGTATGATTGATGCCATCCATGACAGGCACTTCGGAGAAATCGAATGGACTTGCCCCGTCCAGGCAAGCCACGTTTACGGCATACAGCTTCCGGTCAGATCGTCGTTGATGATGTGTGTATATTCCGCAGCGAGAGCAGAAGAAGTGCTGCGCTGACCCGGTATGGAAGCGGTAGCTTGTTAACGCATCCTCGCCCTGCAGGATCTTGATCCCACCCATTTCCGCCATGACAACGACGGCGCCCCGCATTCGGCAGTAAGAGCAGGTGCAGCGGCGGATCGAATTGAAGCCGTCGCCGAGCGTCGCCTCGAAGCGCACCGCACCGCAATGGCACTGGCCGGCCCGAACGTTCATGTCGTCAACCATGTTGCTGGGTCTCCTGCTCAGACCACGTCTACGCGCGGTCGGGGTGCGAGATGCCGCGCCAGCGCGAAAGCCAGCGGAACGATCGCGAGCGCGGTGACGGCGGTGGCCGCCGTGGCGATGGTGGGGCCGAGGGCGTCGCCGAGAAAGCCGTAGAGCACCGGCGATATCGCGCCCGATCCGATCGTGCCGGTATAGAACAGCGCGAAGGCGCGTTCCGCGCGATGCGGCGGAGCGATCTCGGGCACCGTTCCGTACAGGACCGAGGAGGTGCCGTTCAACATCAGGCCGAGCAGCGGCAACAGCACGAAGGCCGGCGCGAGGGGCAGAGCAAGCACGGCGAGGATGCAGACGGCTGTTCCTCCTTCGGTGAGCAGCACGGTTCGCAACGTGCCGACACGTTCGCCAAGCCAGCCGCAGACGAACTTGCCGGCGGCGCCGCCGATAAACACCAGCGTCAGCGCGAGCCCGCTTGTCGGAATCGATGCACCCTTGGCCTGCAGCAGGAACGGCAGAAACGTCAGCAGGCCCATTCTTACCGCGGTGTCGAGAACGCCGATCGAGAACAGCCAGAAAAAGCCGCCGCGGCCCTCGGCCTGTCGTTCGGCCGCGGCATGTTTCGGCGTTGCCGCCTTGGCGACCGGCGGCATCAGCAGGAGGACGAGGGCTGCGACCAGCAACCCGGCGGCCGCAAGCAGCAGCAGCGCGTGCCGCCAGGGCATCACCAACAACAGCAGCGACATCGTGCCGGGGATGGCGGCCTTGCCGAGATCGCCGGCGAAATTGTAGATGCCGAGCGGTCCGCGTGAGGCTGAGCCATAGGCGCGCGACACGGCGGCGGACGCGATCGGATGTTGCGTGCTCGATCCGGCGCCCGACAAGGTCAGCGCGATGGCTAATCCGAACACCCCGCCGGAGAATCCGGCGCATACGTAGCCGAGCGCCGACAACGCGGTGCCGAGTGCGAGAACCGTCCGCCCGTTGATCTTTTCCGCCAGTTTTCCGGCCGGGATCTGCAATCCGGCCATCGCGCCGGCATAGAGCGCGCGCATGCAGGCCAGCACGCCGTAGCTCATGCCGAATTCGGCCTGCCAGACCGGCAGCAGCACATAGATCAGGTCGGTGTAGCCGTCGTGCAGCGCGTGGTTGGTGCCGGTGACGGTGAGGGTGCGCCGGGCGACGGATCGGTCAGCGGCGAGCATGCCGATTGGCGCCGCATTCAAACCAGCTTCACCGGACATAGCTGCGGCGATCTAGCAGAAAGTCTATTCTGGGATGAAGAGACACGGGGACCTCATGATGTCACGAGCGCGATATCGTCCATAAGAATCGGCATTTCCAGGTTATGGACCGCTTCACAGGTTTGTCACAAACGAGTAATGCTTCCGCGATGGGTTAGAAAAACTAACGTAGCTCTGGTTCATGCCGCTTCGCCGCCGCGACCTGCCGCCGTTGAATGCCGTTCGTGCCTTCGAGGCGGCTGCGCGTCACGGCAGCTTCAAGGAGGCGGCGCTCGAACTGGGGGTGACCCACGGCGCGATCAGTCAGCAGGTTCGGCTGCTCGAGGAATGGCTGGGCGCGCCGGCGCTGTTCCGCCGGTTGAGCCGCCGCGTGCTGCTGACGCCGAGCGGTGCGGCGCTGCTGGCCGAGTCTGGTCCGGCGCTCGATCGCATCACGACGGCGGTGCTGCAGCATCGGGGACGACGGGGTACGTCGCCTGCCACGGTATTGCGCGTCAACGCGCTGGCGACGTTCAGCCTGCGCTGGCTGCTGCCACGCCTGACGCTGTTTCGGGCCGAGCGCCCGGACATCGAAGTCCGTCTCACCACGTCCAATGAGCCGTTGGACGCGTTGCCCGAACCGTTCGATGTCGTGATCCGGGGCGGGCCGGACATTTTCCCGGGCTTCGTGTCGCGGCTGTTGTTGTCGGAGCGCCGGCTTCCGGTCTGCAGGCCGTCGCTCGTCGAGGATTTGCCGTTACGCAACGTCGAGGATCTGTCGCGGTACACGCTGCTGCATGTCACGACGATGCCGCGATTGTGGCACGACTGGCTGGTGGCCGCAGGCCATGCCGGACTGAAGCCGGTGTCGTCGCTGACCTTCGATCATTTCTATCTGACCATCCAGGCTGCCGTCGACGGCCTCGGCGTCGCCATGGGGCCGACGGCGCTGGTGGCGGATGATCTCGCTGCCGGGCGTCTTGTCACGCCATTTCCGGCGGTGAGCCTGCCGGCCCGCAGCTACTTCGCCTATCTTCCGGAAGCCCATCGCACCGATCCGCTTATCACGGTGTTCTGCGATTGGCTCGAAGCGCAGGGGCGTCCGTCTTCATCATGATGTTGCGCGATCTGCTTCACTCTTCCGGTTCGGTGGTGAACAGCAGCGGATAGCCCTTGGCGCGGCCGGCGTCGGTGGCGCGCGTCGCCTTGGTCTCGGCAACGTCCTTGGTGAAAACCGCGACCACGCAGACGCCACGCTGATGCGCGGTGATCATGACCTTGTGGGCCTGGTCCTCGGTCATGCGGAATTCGGCCTTCAACACCGTGACGACGAATTCGCGCGGCGTGAAGTCGTCGTTGACGAGGATGACCTTGTGCAGGCGTGGCCGCTCGGTTTTGGTCTTGACCCTGGTTCTTGGCTTGGCGACGGTATCGATCATTCCGGCAGATACCCCTGACGATGTCTGACGTGGTCCAGCCGGGCCAGAATATCCCGTCTTGGGCCGTGACGAAACCGGTCGTGTGAACGGGCTCTACGGCAGCGCCGGCACGGTCCGCAGATAGGCGACGATATCGGCGAGATCCGAGCTCTTGAGGCCGGCATAGTAATCATAGGCCATCGGTGGCTTCAGCGGCCGGCCGTCGCGCGCCACGCCGTGGGTGACGGCGCGGACGATTTCCGCATCCGCCCAGCCGCCGATGCCGGCGGTCGGGTGCGCGGTGATGTTGGGAACAATGGTCGGCGGCGTTCCTCCCGGCGATCCATCGCGTGGCGGGAACTCGCGGCCACCGCCGCCGAGGCCGGCTTTGAAATCGGAGACGCCGCGCGACCACGCCGAGTGGCATTCCATGCAATGGCCGATGGTGACGAGATAGCCGCCGCGCTTCACCGGATCGGCCAGCATGGCCTTGCTGAAGCCGGCATCGGCGTCGGGATAGGGATCGCGGTGCACCGGGGCCTTGTAGACGGGATCGGCAACCCGGTTCCGGATCGCCTTGACGCTGCGCAGGTAAGCGACGACGGCGTCGAGATCGTCAGACAGCAGCGCCTTGTAGAAATTCGCCGGCATGATCGCCGCCAGCGGCACGCCGGCGAGGTGCCCGTGATTGGGCCGGATGCCCTCGACCAGCGCGCGCTTGATCTCGGCATCGCTCCAGCTTCCGATTCCGGTCTCGATATCCCCTGTGATGTTCGGCGCGGTGGCGACGAAGGGCGGGGTGTTGAAGGTGAGTCCGCCGGACAGCGCCTTGTCGGGGATCAGTCCGCCGTCGGCGTCGCGCGGCGAGTGGCAGTTGCCGCAGGCCATGATGGTGTTCACCAGATACGCGCCGCGTTCGACCGGTGTTTCCGCATAGGCGCAATTCAAGGCCGCCAGCAGCCAGACGCCGGCCACAATTCCGATTCGAAGCATGATGTTCCTCCAGCCCGTACCGCAATCTATCGCAGGCGAATCGAGGCGCGGCAATATTTGGCGAAGTCAGGGCAAAGGCGAATCGGCGCGCACCTGAATGTGAAGGATGGATGATATCAGTGCTTTGCGCGGGCGCTTTTGCGTGTCACGATTGCCGCCAGTCGACGGGAGGGCAGCGATGCGCTGGTATATCTCGATCGGGGCCGTGCTGGTGGCCGGCGCTCTCGCCAGCGGCGACGTCGCGGGGGTCGCCGCGCCGAGCCCGCAGAACCAGTTTAATAATCCTGCACCCGGCCGCCAATCCGCCGACAAGGAAGCCACGCCGTCGGTCGACGTCGAATTGATTCTGGCGGTCGACGTTTCCTATTCGATGGACATGGACGAACTCGCGATCCAGCGCGAGGGCTACGCGCAGGCGATCGTCTCCAAGGAATTTTTGCAGGCGCTGAAGAGCGGTCCGAACGGCAAGATCGCGGTGACCTACTTCGAGTGGGCCGCCTCCAGCGACCAGAAGATCATCATCCCCTGGCGGGTGGTCGACGGCCCGGAGACCGCCGACGCCGTCGCCAACGAGATCATGAAGACCCCGATCCGCCGCGCGTCGCGCACCTCGATCTCAGGCGCGATCAATTTCGCGATGCCGCTGTTCGACGAAAACCCGTACCGCGGCCTGCGTCGCGTGATCGATATTTCCGGCGACGGCCCCAACAACAACGGCGGACCCGTCGTCGTCGCCCGCGATGCCGCGCTGGAGAAGGGCATCGTGATCAACGGCCTGCCGATCATGGTCAAGGAGCCGTCCTATTCCACCATGGATATCGACAACCTCGATTTCTACTACGAGGACTGCGTCGTCGGCGGCCCCGGCTCCTTCGTGGTGACGATCAAGGACCGCGAAAAATTCAAGGAAGCGATCCGCACCAAACTGCTGCTCGAGGTGGCCGGCCGCCAACCGGAACGCCTGGTGGTGCCGGTTGCCGGCGCTGCAGCCAAGGAGCCTCGCGTGAATTGTTTGATCGGTGAGAAGATCTGGCAGGATCGGTGGGGAAGGTGAGCCAATTTCGTAGGGTGGATTAGCCGAAGGCGTAGTCCACCTCTTTCCCTCCGCGAGAAGATGGTGGGTTACGGCTTCGCTAACCCACCGAAGTTCACCGCCTGAACCTTGCCACCAGTTCCACATGCGGCGTGTGGCGAAATTGATCCACCGGCGTGACGCCGTCGATCTTGTAGCCGCCGTCGATCAAAATCTTCGCGTCGCGCGCAAAGGTCGCGACGTTGCAGGACACCGCGACGACCGTTGGAATCTTGCTGGCCGCAAGTTGGGTGGCGACCGCCTGCGCGCCCTGGCGGGGCGGGTCGAACACGACGGCATCGTAATCGCGCAGCTCCTGCGGCACCAGCGGACGCCGGAACAGGTCGCGCGTCTCGGCCTTGAGCGGTTTCAGTCCCGAGGTCGATGTCGCGGCTTTCTGCAACGCTGCGATCGAGCCGGCGTCGTTGTCGAACGCCGCGACCCGTGCTTTCGCGGCCAGCCGCAGCGCAAACGGGCCGACGCCGCAAAACAAGTCGGCGATATGCTTGGCGCGCTTGCAATGATCGGCGACGAGAGCCGCCAACGTTTCTTCGCCGGCGACGGTGGCCTGCAGGAACGATCCCGGCGGTAATCCGACCTGCGCGGAGCCGACCGTGATCACAGGAACCGTGCGCATCAACACCAGTTCGCCGTGGCGCGTCAGCCGCGCCAGTCCGTGTTGCTTGGCGACCTCGGAGAGTTTGCCGATCAATTTGGTCGACACCGGCCCGGAGCCGCGGACGTCGACATCGAGCCCGCTTGCTGTGGCCGTAACCTGGATGTCGAGCGGCTTGCCTACGCCGATCAAGGGTTCGGCGATGGCCCAGGCGGCCTCGATCGCGCCGTCGAGATGCGGGTCGAGGATCGGGCAGCGGTCGATCGGGACGATGTCGTGCGAACTGACCGCGGCGAAGCCGACCTTGAGCACGTCATGCGTTCCCATCCGCGCATGCAGGGTGATGCGCCGGCGGCCCGCGCCATGGGCGTCGACGAGGGGCGCGACCTCGCACGCGATCCCGTCCTGTGCCAGCGTCGTCACCACGATGTCGCGCTTCCAGGCGCGATAGCGTTCCGTCTCCCAGTGCTGGATCGCGCAGCCGCCGCAGACGCCGAAATGCGGACAGAACGGCGCGATCCGTTCCAGGCTGGCGCGATCGACCGCGACCAGCCGACGGCGGTCGGGATGGTGGCCGGGGACCGGTGCGACTTCGATCGCTTCGCCGCCGAGCGTGTACGGCACGTAGATGCTTTCGCCGCCGGAAACCGCGACGCCGTCGCCGCGATGGCCGACATGGTCGATGACGAGACGTTCGGTGTCAGCCACGGCGCGCCCCGATGAAGAATTCGATGTTGCCGTCGCCGCCGGCGATGGAGGACGGAAATACCTGGATGTCGGTGCAGCCGAGCGACGCCGCAAACGCCGAGATATCGTCGCAGACTTGCTGGTGAACGAACGCGTTCTTGATGATGCCGTGCTTGGAGTGTCTTCGCTCGGCCTCGAATTGCGGCTTGATCAGCGCCAGCAGTTGCGTCGGCGCCGCCGCCAGCGACAGCGCCACCGGCAGCACGGCTTTCAGTGAAATGAAGCTGACGTCGATGACGACGACGTCGGGCCGCGCCGGCAGCCGCTTGCCTTCGTAGTTGCGGATATCGGTTTCTTCCATCGACACGATATTGGGATGGTGCTGCAGCGAGTGGTGCAACTGGCCGCGGCCGACGTCGATGGCGAACACGACACTGGCGCCGTTCGCCAGCAGCACTTCAGTAAAGCCGCCGGTGGAGGCGCCGACGTCGAGGCAGACATGGCCTTCGATCTCGATCGGATACTGTTCCAGCGCGCCGGCCAGTTTGATGCCGCCGCGGGAGACCCAGGGATGGGCGGGCTGCGCGGAAATCTCCGCGTCGGCCGCGATCGTCTCCGAGGCCTTCGTCACCTGCTTGCCGCCGGCGACCACGAAGCCGGCCTCGATCGCGGCGCGGGCGCGGGCACGGCTTTCGAACAGGCCGCGCTCGACCAGCAGCACGTCCGCGCGCTTGCGGGAAGGGGTTTCGCTGTCGCTCTTGTTGGCCAAGTTCAACCTGTTTTGCCGGATGCGTGACCCGCCGCGAGCACGACGCAGGCCTCGAACGAGGTGAGGTCGTGCCAGATGTCCGGCGGTGCCTGCCGCGGCGTCACCAGCTTAGCACCGTGGAGATCGAGCGCGTGAATCATCATGAGATTGTCGGGCCAGCCGAAATCCTCGACCGTGAGGCCGTTACTGTCGGTCAGACGGCCGTCGGCGGATTTCGTCACGGAATCGAACCGCCTGACGCGCTCGGCATAAGCAGTCGGATCGTTGCTATAGGCGAGGCAGAATTTTCCGCGGCCGGCCATGTAGCCTAGTTCATAGACGGTGCCGGCATCTGCACCCGGTCCGCGAAGCGGCGTCAGGTTGGCAATAACAGCGTCGGCTGCGTCCATCATCGCTTCATTGCCCTTGAAGATTTCAAGCGAGGCGTCGCTGGCTGTGAGGTCCACCGCGTTGTCGAGCGGATAGAGGCCGCGCATGCCGTGGCGGGCGCAGATCGCGGCTTTTCGTTTTCCGATGTCGAGGGCATCCGGCAGGAACACGTCGGGGCCCGCCAGATAGATCTTCATCAGGACACCGGCGATCTTGTTCGGCGTCTTGCCCGGGGCAAAGCGGATCACCGCTTCGCCTGACAACGCCTACGCGCCGCTTACCAGACTCAGGCGAGATTGCAATCCTAGGCCAACTTAACCGTCTCGGCCTTGTAGTCCTTGCCGAGCGCGTCGAACACCTTGGCAACGATGCCCTTGGCGTCGAGGCCGGCGTGGGCATACATCGCGTTCGGCGAGTCGTGGTCGATGAACTCGTCGGGCAGCACCATCGCGCGCATCTTCAGGCCGCCGTCGAGCATGCCGTGGTCGGACAGCGCCTGCATGACGTGCGAGCCGAAGCCGCCGATCGAGCCTTCCTCGATGGTCAGCAGCACCTCGTGATCGCGCGCCAGCTTCAGCACCAGATCGATATCCAGCGGCTTCATGAAACGGGCGTCGGCAATGGTGGTGGACAGGCCGTGGGCGGCGAGTTCGTCGGCGGCCTTTTCACACTCGGCCATGCGGGTGCCGAACGACAGCAGGGCGACCTTGTTGCCCTGGCGGACGACACGGCCCTTGCCGATTTCGAGGGGAATGCCGACTTCCGGCATTTCGACGCCGCGGCCTTCGCCGCGCGGATAGCGCACCGCGCTCGGGCGGTCGTTGATCGCGACCTGGGTCGCAACCATGTGCACCAGCTCGGCCTCGTCGGAAGCCGCCATGATGACGAAGTTCGGCAGGCAGCCGAGATAGGCGAGATCGAACGAGCCGGCATGGGTCGCGCCGTCGGCGCCGACCAGGCCGGCGCGATCGATCGCGAAGCGAACCGGCAGGCTCTGGATCGCGACGTCGTGGACCACCTGGTCATAGCCGCGCTGCAGGAAGGTCGAATAGATCGCGCAGAACGGTTTGTAGCCTTCGGTGGCGAGGCCTGCCGCGAAGGTCACCGCGTGCTGCTCGGCGATACCGACGTCGAAGGTGCGCTTCGGGAACGCCTTGTTGAAGATATCGATGCCGGTGCCCGAGGGCATCGCGGCGGTGATGCCGACGATCTTGTCGTCCTTCTCGGCTTCCTTGACCAGGCTCTGGCCGAACACGTTCTGGTAGGACGGCGCATTCGGCTTGGCCTTGGCCTGGGCGCCGGTGGCGACGTCGAACTTGGCGACGGCGTGGTACTTGTCGGCGGAGGCTTCCGCCGGGCCGTAGCCCTTGCCCTTTTGGGTCACGACGTGGACCAGGATCGGGCCGGTCTCCATGTCGCGGACGTTCTTCAGCACCGGCAGCAGATGGTCGAGGTTATGGCCGTCGATCGGGCCGACATAATAGAAGCCGAGTTCCTCGAACAGCGTGCCGCCGTCCATCATGAAGCCGCGGGAATATTCCTCGACGCGGTTGGCGCGGTTGGCGATGATCTTCGGCAGCCGCTTGTTGATCTGCTTGGCCGCCTCGCGCAGCGTGCGATAGGTCTTGCCGGAGTAGAGGCGGGACAGATAGGCCGACATGGCGCCGACCGGCGGCGCGATCGACATGTCGTTGTCGTTGAGGATGACGATCAGGCGCGAGTTCATCGCGCCGGCATTGTTCATGGCCTCATAGGCCATGCCGGCGGACATCGAGCCGTCGCCGATCACGGCGATCACGTTGTTCTTGCCGCCGGAGAGGTCGCGGGCGACGGCCATGCCGAGGCCGGC
>Ga0068855_100010139_pt1 | contig 11357 bp, 13 predicted proteins | sample KBSCornC52_FD_66592 | JGI IMG/M metagenome (GOLD analysis project Ga0068855, IMG submission 66592) | Corn rhizosphere microbial communities from Kellogg Biological Station, Michigan, USA - KBS Corn C5-2 | ecosystem: Host-associated > Plants > Roots > Rhizosphere > Soil ... | reverse complement strand
GACCGGCACGGCCCGCGAGGTGGCGGCCGAGCTGTCGCCGACCGGCGCCGGACTCGACCGACGCGTGCCGGTCGTCGAGGAGGGCACCGAAGTCGGCCAGCTGGCCGAGTCGATGAACACGCTGCTCGCCGCGGTCGAGACCCAGTTCGGCGCCCGCCTCGAGAGCGAGCGGCGGATGCGGCAGTTCCTCGCCGACGCCTCGCACGAGCTGCGCACCCCCCTGACGTCCATTCGCGGGTACGCCGAACTGGCCCGCCTCCAGCGCGCCGCCGCCGGCGAGACGCCCGGTGAGGCGCCCGGCGACGGCGACAACCTCGACCGCATCGAGTCCGAGGGCACCCGCATGTCGCGGCTGGTCGACGACCTGCTGCTGCTGGCGCGCGGCGACGCCGAGGAGGCCGAGCTGCACGTCCAGCGCGAGCTCGTCGACATCAGCGAGGTGCTGGACGACGCGGTCAGCGGCTCCCGCGCCGCCTTCCCGGAACGGCCGATCTCGCTCGAGGTGGCGCCCGTCCCGGCCGTGCTCGGCGATCACGACCAGCTCGTCCGGGTCGTCCGCAACCTGGTGACCAACTCGGCGGTGCACACCGAGGCCGGCCGGCCGATCCACGTCCGGGCGTTCCCGGAGGCCGACGGGGCGACGATCACCGTCGCCGACGGTGGCCCCGGGCTGCCGCCGGAGCAGGCGGCGCACGTCTTCGAACGCTTCTGGCGCGCCGACAAGGCCCGCACCCGGGCGCGCGGCGGCAGCGGCCTGGGCCTGTCGATCGTGGCGACCGTGGTGCGCCAGCACGGCGGGTCGGTGCGTTTCGACTCGACCGTCGAGGGCGGCAGCACCGTCACGCTCTGGCTGCCGCCAGCCGGTTAGGCACCCGTTGGCACAATCAACGGCATGCCGCCGTCCCAGTCGTCCGACCTCGACCCGGCCGTCGCCGCGCGCCTCAAGCGCGACGCCGCCGGGCTCGTCGCCGCCGTCGTCCAGCAGTACGACACGGGCGAGGTGCTCATGGTCGGCTGGATGGACGACGAGGCGCTGCACCGCACGTTGACGACCGGACGGGCCACGTATTGGTCGCGGTCGCGGCAGGCGTACTGGGTGAAGGGCGAGACGTCCGGGCACGCGCAGCACGTCAAGTCCGTCGCGCTCGACTGCGACGGCGACGCGCTGCTGGTGAAGGTCGACCAGGTCGGTCCGGCCTGCCACACCGGCGATCGCACCTGCTTCGACGCCGGCGAGCTGGCGGTGTCGGCGCCGTGACGATCAGCCGCCCCGAGCTGGACGAGCTCGTCCGCACCCACCGGCTCGTGCCCATCACCCGCACGCTGTTCGCCGACGCCGAGACGCCGGTCGGCGTCTATCGCAAGCTCGCCGCCGGCCGCCCCGGCACCTTCCTGCTCGAGTCGGCCGAACCCGGCGCGTCCTTCTCGCGGTGGTCGTTCGTCGGGGTGAACGCCGCCGCCGCGCTGAGCGTCGCCGACGGCGAGGCCACCTGGACCGGTCAGGTGCCCGACGGTGTGCCCACCTCCGGCGATCCGCTCGCCGCGCTCGGCGCCGCGTGGCGGGCGCTGAAGGGACCGCGCCTGCCCGGCCTGCCGCCGCTGACCGGAGGGCTGGTCGGGTACCTGGGTTACGACGTCGTCCGGCGGATCGAACGGTTGCCGGAGAAGGCGGTGGACGAGCTCGGCCTGCCGGAGCTGACGATGCTGCTCGTCACCGACCTGGCCGCGGTCGACCACCACGAATGCACCGTCGTCCTCATCGCGAATGCTTTGCTGCACCCGGCGATGGGTCCGGCCGAGCTGGACGCCGCCTACGACGACGCCAACCGCCGGCTGGACGCGATGCAGTCGGCCCTCGCGACGCCGAGCGAGCCGACCGTGGCCCTGATCGGCTCGGCGTCCCCCAAGCCGGCCGAATCGCGGACTCCGCCGGGGGAGTACGAGCCCGCGGTCGAGCAGGCGCTCGAGGCGGTGCGGGCCGGGGAGGTGTTCCAGATCCAGGTGGGGCAGCGCTTCGTGGCCCACACCCAGGCCGATCCGCTGGACGTGTACCGGGTGCTGCGGACGCTGAACCCCTCGCCGTACATGTACTTCCTGCGCACGGCCGACGTCGACATCGTGGGCTGCTCGCCCGAGGCGCTGGTGACCGTGAAGGACGGGCGGGCCGTCCTGCACCCGATCGCGGGCACCCGCCGCCGCGGCGAGACGGCCGAGCAGGACGCCGCGCTCGCAGCTGAACTGGTGGCCGACCCGAAGGAGCAGGCCGAGCACGTCATGCTCGTCGACCTCGCCCGCAACGACCTCGGGCGGGTCTCGGCTCCGGGTTCGGTGCAGGTCGTCGAGTTCGGCGCCGTCGAGCGGTACAGCCACGTCTGGCACATCGTGTCGACGGTCGAGTCGCGGGTCGCCGACGGCATGGACGCCTTCGACGTGCTCACGGCGACCTTCCCGGCCGGCACGCTCACCGGCGCGCCGAAGGTGCGGGCGATGGAGCTGATCGACGAGCTGGAGCCGGTGCGGCGCAACGTCTACGGCGGGGCCGTCGGCTACCTGGACGCCGCCGGTGACCTCGACATGGCGATCGCGATCCGCACCGCGGTGATGCGCGATGGCAAGGCGTACGTCCAGGCCTCGGCCGGCATCGTCGCCGACAGCGTCCCGGCCAACGAGGAGCAGGAGACGCGCAACAAGGCCCGGGCGGTGCTGCAGGCGATCGCGACGGCGGAGACGCTGCGGACGGTCACGTGAAGCAGTACCGCGCGTTCGCGCTGGCGCTGCTGCTCGATCTGGTCGGAGCCGGCGGAGCGTTGCTCGTCTCGACCCGCGAGTGGCAGACGCTGCGGGTGGTCCGGCCGGCGCCGCTGCACGAGGTCGTCCTCGGCGTCAACGGACGGACGGTCGACTCGGCACCCACCGCGCTCGCCCTAGTCGCGCTGGCCGGCGTCGTCGCGGTGCTCGCCACCCGCGGAATCGTGCGGCGGGTCGTCGGCGGCGTCCTCGCGCTCGCCGGGGTACTGCTGGTGTGGCGGGCGGTGCTGGCGGCGGACGCGGTCGGGGACGCGCGGGCGCGGACGCTGCTTGCCGATCACCGCCGCTCGGTCGACCTCACCGGGCTGCACCCGGCCGTCACGACGCACGCGGTGTGGCCCGTCCTGACCGTCCTCGCCGGGCTGCTGGTCGTCGCCGGTGGCGGGCTGATCGCCTGGCGTGGAGCGCAGTGGCAGGCGATGTCGCGGCGCTACGACGCACCCGATCCGGAGCAGGAGTCGGCCCGCACGGCGACGACGATGTGGACGGCCCTGGATCGTGGTCATGATCCGACCGAATGACGGCACGGCGGACCCGCGCGACGCGCGCTTCGCGGAACTGGTTACCCTCGTTGCCAGCACACCGGCGCGGGACTTCGACGGGAGGCGATCCAGTGTCGAGCGTCCTTGACGAGATCGTCGCCGGCGTCCGTGAGGACGTCGCCCGGCGCGAATCGGCCGTGCCACTGGCCGAGATGAAGGAGCGGGCTCTCGCGGCCCGTCCGGCTCGCGACGGCCTCGCCGCGCTGCGCGCCCCGGGTGTCGGGGTGATCGCCGAGGTGAAGCGTCGCAGCCCGTCCAAGGGATCGTTGGCGGCCATCGACGACCCGGCCGCGCTCGCCGCGCAGTACCAGTCCGGCGGGGCGCGCATGATCAGCGTGCTGACCGAGGAGCGGCGTTTCGGCGGTTCGCTGGACGACCTGGACGCCGTGCGGGCCTCGGTGCAGATCCCCGTGCTGCGCAAGGACTTCGTCGTCGGCTCGTACCAGGTGCACGAGGCTCGTGCGCACGGTGCCGACGTCGTCCTGCTGATCGTCGCGGCGCTGGAGCAGAACGCGCTGATCGGGCTGCGCGAGCGGATCGAGTCGCTCGGCATGACCGCGCTCATCGAGGTGCACACCGAGGACGAAGCCTCCCGCGCGCTCGATGCGGGCGCCCGGGTCATCGGGGTCAACGCCCGCGACCTGAAGACGCTCGACGTCGACCGCTCGACGTTCGAGCGCATCGCGCCCGGCCTGCCGAGCGACGTCGTCAAGATCGCCGAGTCCGGCGTGCGCGGGCCACTCGACCTGATCGAGTACGCCGCCGCCGGGGCCGATGCCGTCCTCGTCGGCGAATCGCTGGTGACCGGGGCCGACCCGCGCCAGGCCGTCGCCGAGCTGGTCACCGCCGGGGCGCACCCGGCGACCCCGCGCGCCTCGCGCTGATCGGGAACCGCGGCGGCGCGCCGCGTCGTCCAGTACGGCATGAGAACCATGCCGGTCATGACCCTAATGACGCTTGCCGCGGCGGCGCTGGTGTCGACGCCGCTCGCGGCCTGTAGCTCGTCGGGTGGTGCTGCCCCGGCGAGCCGGTCGCGGCTCGTGGTGCACGTGACGCTCTCCGGCGGGCCGATCACTCGCGACGGCCGGATGGCGCTGTCCAACAGCCCGGACGTCGACGACCTGGTCACCGTCACCGGACCATCCCGCCAGACCTGGTCGGCGCGGGTGGAGCGGGACGGCGACGCGACGTTCCGGCTCCCGGCCGGCCGGTACCGGGTCAGCGCGGGCAACTGCCCGGCCGGCCACGCCGTCGAGCTTCGCGGCGGCGCGGCGGCCCGGGTGTCGCTGCACTGCGACGTGCCGTGAGGGGTGGCTCGGGGCGTCTGGTGATGCGAACGTGAGATCCAGCCCGGTTTCGGGGGTGGCTCGGGGTGGCCGTTCCGCCCTCAGACCCCCCGGATTCCGGGGCCCACACACTGTGCCCGCGCATATTTGCTCTGCTCACCAATGGCGAGCAGATGCTCAGTCAGGGTGAGCAGAGCAAATATCGGACGGAGCAGTGTGGGAGCGGCGGGAACGGCGTTCGTCCACAGACCCGATCGGGGCGTCCACAGGGCGCCGCGGACGGCCGGCCGTTCGTGCCACGGTGGGGCGATGTACGAGGACGAACCGGGTATCAAGATCGCCGGTTACCCGCTGACCGGCATCATCCGGCAGGTCCGGCGCCGGGCCGACTTCAGCCAGCGCGAGCTCGCCCGGTGGGCGCACCTGAGCCCGGCGGCCATCGGCGCGATCGAGAGTGGGCGGCTGACGCCGTCCGTCCCCACGCTGCAGCGCCTGCTCAACGCCGCGAACTGCCAGCTGGTCGTGGTCGACGCCAACGGCCGGATGGTCGTCCCGCTCATGGTGTGGGACGCGGTCGCCGACCTGGCCGGCCGGCGTTTCCCGGCGCGGAACGGCGGCCGCCGCGCGCGTTGTACGGCTGAGGCTCAGGCCGGCTTGCGCAGGACGGTCACGGCCCACGGCGCGCCGTCCCGCCACGGGCGCAGATCCCAGGTCGCGAAGCGGTGCTCGAGCACCAGGCCGGCCGCGGCGGAGTGGGCGTCGAACGCCTCGAGCGGGTAGCCGCGGTCGGTCCCGAAGCCGGTGATCACGAATCCGTCCGGTCGGACGTGCGCCGCCATCCGGCGCAGGACCTCCGGTTCGCTGTCCGGGGCGACGAAGACGAGCACGTTGCCGGCCAGGACGGCGGCGTCGAACGGCGCGTCGTCGAGCTCGAGGCTCGCGAGGTCGGCCACCGCGTAGCGCGGACCGGGGTAGTCGGCCTCGGCCGCGGCGATCAGGGCCGGGTCGACGTCCACGCCGACGACGTCGTGACCGCGGGCGTGCAGCTCGCCGGCGATGCGACCCGGTCCGCAGCCGGCGTCCAGGATGCGCGAGTGCCGCGGCAGCATCGCGTCGACCAGCCGAGCCTCACCGGCGAGATCGGCGCCCTCGGCGGCCATCCTGCGGAACCGCTCGACGTACCAGTCGGCGTGCCCTTCGCCGTGGGCGGTGAACCAGCGGGGTTGCGACGAGCTCATGCCCCCATCGTGCTCGCCGTGGGTTACCGGCCGCGCAGGCGGTTCACCAGGCGGCGCCGCCGCGGGGCGGACGTCCGCTCACCGCTGCCGGCCGGCACCGGAACCAGTGCGCCGTCCGGGCCCATGACCCACTCGAACGCGCCGTCCGCAAGCGGCTCGGCGAGCAGCGCGGCCCACGGCGCCGAGGTGGCCTCGACCGCGGGTGCGGCGGCGGGGGCGACCCGAGCGGGCAGCGGACGGGACGGGCGCGGACGGACGGACTCGATCACGGCGTCGGCAACGGAGCTGGTCATGGCAAGGCCTCCCTGCGAGCCGGCCGGCACCGGCTTCGTACCCGTTCAACGAGCCGGCCGCGGCATCGGTACGCGCGTCAGTCCACGACGTCCCGGAACGCCAACGCGACCGCGTTCAGCTGGTGCGGCGTCCGGTGCGACGTGCCCAGCGCCGTCCCGATCGACACGAGCAAGCCGAAGGTGTGGTCGTCCCGCCACGCGCAGACCGGCACGTCCTGCCCACTGATCGTCGTGTTGACGCAGCGCGACGAACCACCGTGCACGCCGATCTGTTCGTACCCGGCGTTGGGATCGGACAGGCCCAGCATCGACCGGGTCAGGTCGTCGGCGTTCGCGGCGCCGACCGAACTCGGCCACACGACCACGACGACGTCCGTGACGCTCGCGCCGGACCGGGCGTAGGCCCCGATCGCGACCGACTTGAGCAGCTGCGCGCCCTTCTTGCGGTCCTTGATCGAGGTTCGGATCCCCGCTTCGAGCTGCTGTGCGGTCGAGTCGTGCCGCAGCGCGTAGCTGCTGAAGGAGGACGGCAGCGCGATGGGCTTGGGCGGTGCGTCGTCGCCGCCGAACACCAGCACCGCCCCGAGCGCGGCGGCGGCGGCCAGCACGACGACGGCGCCGACGATCCACCACGTGCGCCGTCGCCCGGAACGGTCCTCGATCAGCGGCGGAAGCGCGCCGTAGCCGGGGCCCGGCTGAGGCGTCGTCGCCGGTGGCGGCGGGGGGAAGTCGGTCACTCCACGACGTCCCGGAACTGCTGGGTCACCCGGGCCAGGTCAGCCGGCTGCAGCGACTCGCCTACCGACAAGAGCATCCCGGAGCGGCTCTTGTCCGACCACGCGCACATCGTCTCGCTGACCGCGCCGAACTGAGCCTCGCCGCAGCGCACGCTCCCGCCGTGGCCGCCGGCCGGGAACGGCTCGTTGCTCGACGACGCTCCAGACAGCAACGCGCGGGTGATCGTGTCGGGTGTCTCGCCGGAGCCGGCAACCGACGACGGCACGGTGACCGTGATCATCACTGGCTGGTCGCCGGTGTCATGCGAATACACGCCGATCGCGGCCTGGTCGAAGATGCGCCCCGCCGCGCCGCCCATGTTGTGGCCGACGTCGATCATCGTCTTCTTCACGCGCGTGGCGGCGGCGTTGTCCAGCAAGGTGTAGCCGGCAAAAGCAGCCGGTGGCGTGGCCCCTTTGGCGCTGCTGCCGTTGTCGTCCGAACGCAGGAGGAAGAACGCGCCGACGCCGGCGGCCACCAGCACTATCGCGACCGCCACGACGATCAGGACGGTCCGGCGGCGCTTGTCCGGCGTCGGGGGCTGCGGCGTCCAGGTACCGTCCGGCCCGGCCCAACCGACCGGCTGCGCGCCCGGGTACGGCGCCGGTCCACCCGGATAGGGCGCCGGCGGGTAGCCGCCCGACTGGTACCCGCCCGACTGGTACCCGCCCGGCTGGTACCCGCCCGGCGGGTAGGACGGCGGCGGGGTGGTGACCGGCGGCGGCGCGTAGGCGGGCGGCTCGTACGCCGGCGGCTCGTAGCGGCGCGGCTCGTTCGGGTCGAGTGGCTCGGTCATGATCGTCCTCTCCGCGGGCGTTCACGGTATCGGCCGGACCGGCGCAACGCACGACGCAGCACGGTGGCGGCACTCGGTACGCTGACGCCCATGCAGTGGAGGACTCCGCGCGTCGACGGGCGATGGCCGGGCTGACCGCCTGCGTCCACATACCCGTTCGTCCCCAGGAGTTCGCATGTCCACGTCCGTTCCCGATGCCACCGGCCATTTCGGCCCCTACGGTGGCCGGTTCGTCCCGGAAGCCCTCGTCGCCGCGATCGACGACCTGACCGCCGCCTTCCACCAGACCCAGGCCGACCCGCAGTTCCGGGCCGAGCTCGCCGGGCTGCTGCACGACTACGTCGGCCGGCCGTCGCCGCTGACCGACGTCCCCAAGTTCGCCGAGCACGCCGGCGGCGCGCGCGTGCTGCTCAAGCGCGAGGACCTCAACCACACCGGCTCGCACAAGATCAACAACGTGCTCGGCCAGGCGCTGCTCACCCGCAAGATCGGCAAGAAGCGGGTCATCGCCGAGACCGGCGCCGGCCAGCACGGCGTCGCCACCGCCACCGCGGCCGCCCTCCTCGGCCTCGACTGCGTCGTCTACATGGGCGAGGAGGACACCCGCCGCCAGGCCCTCAACGTCGCGCGCATGCGGCTGCTCGGCGCCGAGGTCGTCCCGGTCACCACCGGCTCGCGCACCCTCAAGGACGCGATCAACGAGGCGATGCGCGACTGGGTCACCAACGTCGAGACGACGAACTACGTCTTCGGCACGGTCGCGGGGCCGCACCCGTTCCCGCTGATGGTGCGCGAGTACCAGCGCATCATCGGCGACGAGGCCCGCGCCCAGGTGCTCGAGCGCTGCGGACGCCTGCCCGATGCCGTCGCGGCCTGCGTCGGGGGCGGGTCGAACGCGATCGGCATCTTCACCGCCTTCGTGCCGGACGAGTCGGTACGGCTCGTCGGTTTCGAGGCCGGCGGCGATGGGGTCGAGACCGGACGGCACGCGGCGTCGATCACCGGGGGCGCACCCGGCGTGCTGCACGGCGCGCGGTCGTACCTGCTGCAGGACGACAACGGGCAGACCATCGAGTCGCATTCGATCTCGGCCGGCCTCGACTACCCCGGTGTCGGGCCCGAGCACTCCTACCTGCACGACGTCGGACGGGCCGAGTACCGGCCGATCACCGACGCGCAGGCGATGGAGGCGTTCTCGCTGCTCGCGCGTTCGGAGGGGATCATCCCGGCGATCGAGTCGGCCCACGCGCTGGCCGGGGCCATCCAACTCGGGCAGGAACTCGGCCCGGACGCGATCATCCTGGTGAACCTCTCCGGCCGCGGCGACAAGGACGTCGAGACCGCCTCGCGGTGGTTCGGTCTCGCGCCGGCCGAGCCGCAGGCGCAACCGGTGGCACAGGGTGCGCAACCCGGCGGCCCGGAGGGGGTGCAGCCATGACCGCCGTCTCCGATGTGCTGGCCAAGGCAAAGGCGGACGGCCGCGCCGCGCTGATCGGCTACCTGCCCGTCGGTTACCCCTCGGTGGACGTCTCGATCGACGCGATGCGGGCCATGGTCGCGGCCGGCGTCGACATCGTCGAGGTGGGCGTCCCGTACAGCGACCCGGTGATGGACGGCCCGACGATCCAGGCGGCGACCGAGCAGGCGGTGCGGGCCGGCGTCGGCCTGCGCGATGCGCTGGCCGCGGTGCGGGCCGTCGTGGACGCCGGCGCCGCCGCGGTGACGATGGGCTACTGGAACCAGATCGAGCGGTACGGCGTCGACCGGTTCGCGACCGACCTGGCCGCCGCGGGCGGGTCGGGTGCGATCACCCCCGACCTCATCCCGGAGGAGGCGGCCGAGTGGATCGCCGCCTCCGACCGCACCGGCCTCGACCGCGTGTTCCTCGTCGCGCCGTCCTCGACCGACGCCCGCATCGTGTCGACCGCGGCCGCGTCGCGCGGCTTCGTCTACGCCACGGCCGTCATGGGCGTCACCGGCGCCCGTGACGCCGTCGGTGGCGCCGCCGCGACGCTCGTCGGACGCGTGCGCTCGCTTGCCCCGCAGATCCCGGTGTGCGTCGGGCTCGGCGTTTCGAGCGGGGCGCAGGCGGCCGAGGTGGCCTCTTTCGCCGACGGCGTCATCGTCGGCTCGGCGCTGGTGAAACGGCTGCTCGACTCACCCGACGCCGCCGGCGTCGCCGCGGTCGGGGAGTTGACCGCCGAGCTGGCCGAGGGGGTCCGCCGTTAGCCCAGGGCGAGGGCCTGCAGGCGGCTGTAGTCGCCGTTGAACCGGTCCTGATCGCCGGGGAAGGTGCCGGAGTCGGCGTTCTGCCAGAAGGTGTAGTAGCTCCAGCCGTACGGCAGGGTGCCGACCGTGGAGTTGTACCGGGCGATCCACAGCGGGTTGGTCGAGCTGAAGTTGCCGGCCGTCCCGACGCACTGCGACCACCACGAGGTCGCCGTGTAGATCACCGGGTACACGCCCTCGCGCGAGTGGTACTCGTTGCTGAACGCGCGAATCCACGACGCCATGCCGCTCTGCGAGAGCCCGTAGCAGGTGCCGCCGCTGTACGGGTTCCACTCGATGTCCAGCGCGCCCGGCAGCGTCTTGCCGTCGCCGGACCAGCCGCCGCCGTGCCCGACGAAGTAGTCGGCCTGGGTCGCGCCGCCGGAGACGTTCGGTCGGGCGAAGTGGTACGCGCCGCGGATCATCCCGACGTTGTACGAGCCGTTGTACTGCTGGGCGAAGTAGGGGTTGGTGTAGGACGTCCCCTCGGTCGCCTTGACGTACGCGAACCGGGCGCCGTTGGCGTAGGCCGTCGACCAGGCGACGTTGCCCTGGTAGCCGGAGACGTCCATGCCGTAGGCGACGCCGGCCGCGCGGGCCGGGGGAGCGGCGATCGCGAGGCCGGCGAGCAGGAGCGTCACGGTGAGCAGGGTGCGGAGGCGCGACATGCGCGCCACTGTGTCCCGGTTCGTCCGGTTCGGGCAACGTCCGGCAAGTGACAACTAGGGGACGAGCAGCAACTTGCCGGTACTCGCGCGCCCCTCGAGGTCGCGGTAGGCCTGCTGGACGTCCTCGAGCGGGTACCGCCGGCCGATCGCCAACCGCAGCGAGCCGTCGGCCACCGCGGCGAGCACGTCGCCGGCCCGGCCGAGCAGCTCCGCGCGCTCGGCGGTGTAGTGCGCGAGGGTCGGGCGGGTGACGAACAGCGAGCCGGCCGGGTTCAGCCGTTGCAGGTCGAACGGCGGCACGGCGCCGCTCGACGCGCCGAACAGGACGAGCATTCCCCGCCGGCGCAGTGCGGCCAGCGACGCCTCGAACGTCGCCTGTCCGACGCCGTCGTAGGCCACCTCGACGCCGTCCGGGGCGACCGCGCGCACGGCGCCCCCCAGGTCGCCCACTTCGTCGTAGCGGATCACCTCGTCCGCGCCCGCTTCGCGGGCGATCGCCACCTTCGCGTCACTGCCCACGGTCGCGATCACCCGGCCGCCCTTGGCCTTGACGAGCTGCACCAGCAGTTGCCCGACACCGCCGGCGGCCGCGTGCACCAGCGCGGTGTCGCCGGCCCGCAGCGGGTACGTCGAGTTGACGAGGTAGTGGGCGGTCATGCCCTGCAACATCGCCGCGGCGGC
>Ga0068855_100010136_pt1 | contig 11361 bp, 10 predicted proteins | sample KBSCornC52_FD_66592 | JGI IMG/M metagenome (GOLD analysis project Ga0068855, IMG submission 66592) | Corn rhizosphere microbial communities from Kellogg Biological Station, Michigan, USA - KBS Corn C5-2 | ecosystem: Host-associated > Plants > Roots > Rhizosphere > Soil ... | reverse complement strand
CGATGGCATACCGGTTATTAAATATGAAGCTGCCTTACACGGCGAAGTACAGAAACCCGGCTTAGGCCCGTTGCATACAGAGTTCGACGGAAAGGGTAATGCCTATACTTCTTTCTTTGTTTCGAGTGAAATTGTAAAATGGAATATTAAAGACCTGAAAGTGCTTGACCGGGCACCTACCTATTATTCTATTGGGCACCTGTGTATACCTGGTGGCGACACCCGCAAGCCCAATGCAAAATATGTGATTGCCTATAACAAAATTACCAAAGACCGTTACTTACCTACCGGTCCTGAACTGGCACAAAGCGCCCAGTTGTTTGATATAAGCGGTGATAAAATGCAACTAATCCTTGATTTCCCCACTATAGGAGAACCGCACTATGCACAGGCAATTTCGGCTGACCTTATTTCAAAGAATTCTGTCAAATTCTTTAAAATAGACAGCAACAGCAATGCCTATGTTTCAAAAGGAGAAAAGGAATCAAAAGTTGTGCGTGAAGGAAATAAAGTACATGTATATGCCACTGCTATACGCAGTCACTTTGCGCCTGATAATATTGAAGGTGTAAAAGTAGGTGATGAAGTATACTTCCATGTTACCAACCTTGAACAGGACTGGGATATTCCGCATGGCTTTGCTGTGAAAGGCGCCAACAATGCCGAATTGCTCATTATGCCCGGTGAAACGCAAACACTGAAATGGGTTCCATCTAAAGCAGGTGTATATCCTTTCTATTGTACCGATTTCTGCAGTGCGCTGCATCAGGAAATGTCTGGTTATATAAGAGTATCCGCACCCGGTAGTAATGTACCCATTAGTTTTAGTTTAGGCAAAACAAATGAAACAGATGCCGCAGGCACTAAATAAGTCTGAAAGTCAGAAAAGTCGGAAAGTCTGAAAGAAAAAAAGTATTCGCCTTGTTAAATGATTTCTCCCGAACTTCCGGACTCCCCGACTTTTTCGACTCTTCTAACTTTTCTGACTCTTTTAAAAATTTGAATTATGAACAGGAAGCTGTCCACCCTTTCCCGGATAATTGCACTGGTTTGTGCTATATCGCTGATTGGCGTATTGGTTTTACCGATTTGGAGAATTGAATTGTCGGCTCCGCAATACCCTGAAGGACTGACCCTGCAAATACACGCCAATAAGCTGGGTGGAGATGTAGAAATAGTAAACGGATTGAACCATTATATAGGCATGCGTACCCTGCACGAAAAAGATTTTGTAGAGTTTACGATCCTGCCCTATATCATTGGCGCTTTGATCTTGTTTGGGTTATTATCGGCACTGTTTAACCGTAAATGGTTTTTTATTACGTGGGCCGGTTGTTATCTGCTTTTTGCAGTTATTGCCATGGTTGACTTTTACCATTGGGAATATAATTACGGCCACAATCTTAATCCCGAAGCGCCCATTCAGGTGCCAGGCATGGCTTATCAGCCGCCGTTAATTGGCTTTAAACAGTTACTGAATTTTGGTGCGTATTCTATTCCTGATTCCGGCGGATGGATCTTTATTGCAGTAGGCGTATTACTCGCAGTTGCCGGTTTCATGGAAATACGCAAAGCCAAAACGTCTGTTACCAAAGTAAGATCTGCTTTAACAGCTGCTGCAGTAATCTGTTTGTTCTATTTCAGCAGTTGCAATACAGCGCCCGAGCCGATACAATATGGTCATGATGGCTGCGACTATTGTAAAATGACCATCCTCGACCAGCGGTTCGGTGGCGAGATCATCACCAAAAAAGGGAAAATATACAAGTTCGATGATATTCATTGCATAACCTCGTTTTTAAAATCCAATAACATTGATAGAACTAGTCTGGCAGGTATTTACCTGCTGGACTATTTATCAGAGAAAAAATTTGTCAACGTAAATGAAAGTTTTCTGCTGAAAAGCAACGACCTGCACAGTCCGATGGGTGGCAATGCTGCCGCATTTCATTCTGAAACAGACATGCAACGGCTGAAACAACAGATAAACGGAACAAGAACTACCTGGAATGAGCTCATTAAATAAACATATCAAACAACTGGTGCTGGCAGCAGGCATAGTTGCATTCGCTTTACCCGCCATGGCTAAAACATGGATCGTTCGTGCGCCGCAACAGATCCAGCAGGCTATTGATAAAGCCAAGCCCGGCGATACTATACTGATACAACCTGGCATATACCGGCAGCAAACCATCACCATCAATAAACCACTTTACCTGAAAGGTATCGGGTATCCGGTTCTTGACGGACAAAAGAAATATGAAATTGTTGCCATTAAAAGTGATCGTGTTATTGTTGAAGGCTTTGCCGTGCAGCATTCAGGTTATTCCAGTTATAATGATATTGCAGCTATTCGCATTTATAACAGCCGCCAGGTGATCATCCGCAACAATAAACTGGATGATACCTTCTTCGGTATTTTTTGTCAGCATGCAACCGCCTGTTTAATTCAGGACAATCAGCTTCATTCAAATGCCGTGAATGAAATTACTTCAGCCAATGGCATTCATTGCTGGAAGAGCGACAGCATGCAGATCATTAATAATTCCATAACCGGTCACCGCGACGGTATATATTTCGAGTTTGTAACGAACTCTCTTATAAAGAATAATGTCAGTACCGGCAACGTGCGGTATGGATTGCATTTTATGTTCTCCAATAACGATACCTATGTTGCCAATCTGTTTAAAAATAACGGCGCCGGTGTAGCAGTCATGTTTTCGAAAGGAGTTACCATGCTGCAGAATACATTCACGGAAAACTGGGGCGGCGCAGCCTATGGTATTTTATTGAAAGAGATTTCTGACAGTCATATTGAGAGCAACCGCTTTGAACGCAATACAACGGGCATCTTTATGGAAGGCACCAGCCGCATTATGGTTGTACACAACAACTTTAATAACAATGGATGGGCGATGAGAATACAGGCCAGTTGCAGCGATAATACGATCACCCGGAATAATTTTACCGGTAACAGTTTTGATGTAGCTACCAACGGATCGTTGGTGTTAAACACATTCAACAGCAATTACTGGGATAAATACGAAGGATACGATTTAAACCACGATGGGGCAGGAGATGTGCCTTATCGTCCTGTTAGCCTCTATGCGATGATAACAGAAAGGAACCCCGCCACGATGATGTTGTTCAGAAGTTTTATTACCAGTCTGCTCGATAAGGCAGAGAAAACCATACCCGGCTTTATCCCTGAAGATCTTAAAGACGACCACCCGCGCATGAAAGCGTTTAAATAATTTCCCATGATCATTGCAACAAACGTTAACAAAAAGTTTTCGAAACTTACTGCACTCGATAATGTAAGCGCAGTCTGTAATAAAGGACAAACCATTTCGCTTATTGGCCCGAACGGATCGGGTAAAACCACATTTATTAAGTGCCTGCTGGGCATGGTGGTGCCCGATAGTGGTTTTATAACTTTTAATGAGAAGAATATTTCGCACAACTGGCAATATAGAGCCGCTATTGGTTATATGCCGCAGATCGGCCGTTATCCTGAAAATATGACCATTGCCCAGGTGTTTGATATGATGAAAGATATTCGTAAACAATCGGCCATTCAGCCAGATGAAGAGTTGATCCATTTGTTTAAACTGGATACTATGCTGAATAAGCGGATGGGTACTTTATCGGGCGGAACAAGACAAAAAGTGAGTGCTTCATTGGCTTTTCTATTTAACCCCGATGTGCTGATCCTCGATGAACCTACCGCAGGGCTCGATCCTTTATCTACTGAAATATTGAAAGATAAGATCCGTAAAGAAAAGCAAAAGGGTAAACTGGTATTGATCACATCGCATATTTTAAGCGACCTCGATGATATTGTTACCGAAGTAATTTATATGCAGGAAGGAAAACTGCGTTTTCACAAATCGCTCGAACAGTTAAAAGAAGATACCGGTGAAATGAAATTGTCACGGGCTATTGCCCAGGTGATGCAAACTTCCTGAGCCTCCTGACCGTAGCGGAAGGATCGAAGGACAAATGTAATAAACAACTATATTATGAAAAAGATCATCAAATACGTATTAATCGATTTGTTGCGGAACAGGATCACCATTGCCTATACGTTGTTTTTGCTGGTGATCTCGCTGAGCGTTTTTAACCTGGAAGACAATCCGTCGAAAGGGATTCTCAGTTTGCTGAACCTGATCCTGATCATTGTTCCGCTTGTGAGTATTGTTTTTTCTACAATTTATGTATATAATGCTGCTGAGTTTATTGAGCTGCTTGTTTCGCAGCCATTGAAACGAGTGAATATATGGCTGAGCATCTTTACCGGTTTAGGAGCAAGCATGTGCTTTGCCTTTTTGGCAGGATGCGGCATCCCGGTGCTTATTTATGCGCCTTTTGATGTAGGTATTATTATGACGGCCATGGGTTTACTGATAACCATTATTTTTGTGGCCATTGCTTTACTGGCGTCGGTATTAACGCGCGATAAGGCAAAGGGAATTGGCGTTTCTGTGCTGTTGTGGTTTTATTTTACGCTGATCTTCGACGGCATCGTATTATTCCTGTTGTTCCAGTTCATGGATTATCCGATGGAAAAACCAATGGTGCTGTTCAGTTGTTTAAATCCTATAGATCTGGCGCGTATACTGATTTTGCTGAAGCTCGACATATCGGCCCTGATGGGAGCTACCAGCGCGGTTTTTCGCAATTTCTTCGGCAACCAGTGGGGAATGATAGCGACAGTATTGATCATGACAGCCTGGGCCTTTATGCCGCTTTGGTGGTCGGTACGAAAATTTAACCGTAAAGATTTATAATAGTTAATTCCTCTAAAGTCTGAAGGACTTAAATATGAATAGCCCCGGGTGAAGCCCGGTGAAAAATAAATGATTATGAAAAACGACATTTCTAACCGCGCAGATATACAACTGCTGGTTGATAGTTTTTATGATAAGGTGAAGAAGGATGAGGTGATCGGATATTTGTTTAATGATGTGGCTCAGGTGAACTGGCAGCATCATTTACCTCGTATGTATGATTTCTGGGAGAATATTATTTTTCAAACCGGAGGGTTTAAGGGTAATCCTATGGTTGTTCACGCCCAGCTGAATGAAAAATCTCCTCTTAATAAAGAACATTTTGACCACTGGCAAAAACTGTTTTTAGCCACCGTTGACGAATTATTTGAAGGCGAAAAAGCCGAGCTCGCCAAACAACGCGCCCGGTCTATCGCCACGATGATGCAGATCAAGGTTTTCCCGACAAACGATCCGAAATCGATTATGTAACTCACGGCCTTAAAAGCCTGGGCTGCATGGAAAAGGATATATAAAGGATTAATACGGGGCAAACATTTTACTATCGGAAAAACCTCGACAACGGAAGGCTTTTTTTGTTGCGGTTCATAATAGTGCGCAACCCTTTTTCGATGGTATAAATTTTATCGCGGGGTTCGTCGTCGCTGAGGGCGATCGACAGATCGCAATAGCCGTTTTTAGGGTCAAACGTCATTATGAGAACGATCACCTTCTGGCCCCAGAAATTAAAGGCGTTATTGTGCACCAGTTCCAGCGTTATTTCCTCGATGTTTTCATCAAACGATTCATAGCCATACTCGTTGATCGAACGGTATGTTTCTCTGCTGTTTTTTTTTTGAACAATGATGGTGATAAAATCGGCCAGCGGATTTTCTTTTCCTTTCTGAAGATTTAAAAGAAGGATGCGTGGAATGTTCCTGTTGATATAACTTTCAATGTGCTGGAATAATGATTTGTCAATTGTGTACGGTCCTACACGCTTTTGCAGACTAAACTTTTGCATAGCTCATAGTTGTTAGATTGGAAAATAATTGTTGCTATGCTAATAATCAGAGGGCAATTTCATATTGAATATAGGAAACATTTGTGATATAGAAAAATAATACGCCCATCTGCCAGCTGGCGGATGGGCGTATACGAATAAAATATATCGGTTAAAAATGACGTTTATTTATTCTCCAGCGCATTATTGATCAAAAACACCAGATTGGCGCGGTGCGCCTTGGTTTCTTCATTAGTTGAAACAGCAGAGGCCATTTGGGTTTTTATTTTCTTCAGCGTATATAAAGCAGCCGCTTTTGATATATCGTCGAACTGCTGATTTTTGGGGTCTACCATCGATACCAGTTGCCGTACAAAATAAGTCTGCAGGTCCTGACGATATACATTTACGTTACCGGTAATATCGGCATCGAAAATACCCTTTTGCAAATCACTCATCATACTGGCTACAGAATACTGATTGCCATATAAACGGCTGTTTGTAATACGTAACAGGGTAGCGCCATGCAACAGGTGCGATAAAGCGCCACTTGCCTGAATAGACATTACATTACCCGTAATGCGGTAGTCATCGCCGGTACCATTTTGCGAAAATCCACGGCGTTGCGGTTGCAGATATGCAAATACCTGTGCATCTGCATCAAAAGCATCGGGGGCAAAAACATATTTGCTCAACACTTCCATTGCCTTTTTCTGAGTGGCCAGCGGAACAGGCGTAAATGGCTTGTTGCCCGACTTTTGTTCGGGAAAGCTTCTGTCTACATATATGCCACCGATATAACGGCTCACTGCCGATACCATATTAAAACGCTGAAAGGTGAGGGTATTATAGCGGGCGCGCAATTCGGCGTAAGACTGTCCGTCTTTGGTATATTTCTGCACCAGCTTGCCCATGGTTTGATTTACCAGTTTAAACCGGTCTTCGGCATAACCGATCGCATCGCTGGTAAGGTCGTTTATATTTACCCGCGGGTCCATAGCTTTGCCGGGTGCGCGCATGTCATCACCATCATTACCAAATGCCAGTTTGGGATCATTGCTGCGTGAGGCGATCTTTTTCAGTCCGTTGGCTTCTTCTGCCGCAGGAAATTCACTATAGCCATATTCAATAGCCCACAGATCGTAGGGACCAGCCTTGGTAGTGTAATAATCACCCTGCTTGCTTCTGTCTAACGCAATATTGATAGCAGGATAATCCATTACCGAACCAATGAGGCCGAACTCATGCGTGATATCTGTATTATTGATCTCGGCAGGCGACAGCATCTGGCTTGATTTCATATTATGGTTCAAGCCAAGTGTGTGTCCCATTTCATGCATAATAAGATAAGTGAGGAACTGCTTGTGCATTTCCTTCATTTCGTTGGGTGAAGCGCCGGCAGCATCCAGAACCGTCATACCGGTGAGCAACTGGCTTTTCAATTCATTAGCCATTGTGCAGTTAGCTTCATTTTCAGTATTCATGCCGGGGAATTGCAGATTACCGGGGGCTGTGGTGCCTTTAAATAATTCATCAAGAACGGGTGTGGCGCTTCCTGAGTACCATTCAATAGTAATATCGGCGCCAAGGATCTGACCGGTTTTAGGATTTACAAAGCTGGGGCCGATAGCGCCATAGCTCGGCAGAGCCGATGAAACCCAGCGGATAACATTATACCGTATGTCGGCAGGGTCCCAGTCTGCATCATCGGGCATGATCTTCATTTGAATAGCATTTTTAAAACCTGCTTTTTCAAATGCTTCATTCCACTTTAAACCTGCTTCCATGATCGTTTGGCGGTATTCAACCGGCGTGGTATTTTCTATCCAGTAAACGATAGGTTCAACGGGTTCGCTGATGGCCGCATTGGGATCTTTTTTCTTCAGGTTCCAGCGGTGGATGATGTCTTTAAAAGGCACCGGGCTGATGCTGGTTTGATCATTGATCTCTTCTGAAAAATAACCTATCCGCGGATCATCACGTCGAGGCTGAAAATCATTTTGTGGCATTTCTATTAAAGAATGCTGCATGCGCACGCGAACATAGCGGGCATCGGTAATGTCCGAAGTTCCGGGGTTAAAAGGCACGGGGTTATCGTAAGCGAGATCTACAACAACATCGGTATTATTAGGGAAAGAACGCACATTGGAGTACCGCGATTTGGCAGGGTTCAGTGAACCCAGATTAAAAATTGTGGCAGCCAGAGGGCTTGGCGGAATAAGCGGTTTAACCGGATCGAGTTTTTCACTGATGAATAAACCATCTGCGCTGATCAGATATCCATCTGCATCTTCGCCAACTGTTTTTTCTGCAAGAAATACAGCTTCCGGTTTGTCTACATTCGCTGTTTTGCTGACTGCATTATTGGGATCGTAGTAAAAGTGGGTGTTTACGCGGGAAAACTCCAGTTTATCAAATGCTTTCTGAATTTTAAACACCAGTGTGGCGCGGTGCATACTCTGGTTCAGGAATAATGAAGTGGGTCCGCTAATGGAAAAGCTCTGATAAATATATTCTTTGCCAAGCTGGTTCTTCTTCACGTATAATTGAACTGTACCTGTTGCCGTATCCTGGTACAGGGTAAACAGTCCGTCGATCTTGCGGCAGGCTTTTACTTTATCTGTAATGCCGGCAGGTTTTTTGGGTTTGGTGGTATCGGTGGCAGGAGAAGGCATCGCGGCCCCTTTGCTCTTATCCTGCGCCCGTGAAGCAGTAATTATCAGTCCGGGCGACAAAATCAGGACCATCAGGATTTTTTTCATACATGTGTTTGTTTAGGTTTTTCAATATACAGAGCTTTCCTGTATGGGAACACATTTTGGGATGGATGCTGTAATTCAGGGATAGATTAACGGGCATGACTGTCTGGCGGCGGCTTGCGGGCACAACTGCCTGCAAGTCACAGGTTGCAGGGAGCCCTGTAACATGTAACCTGAAACCTGTAACTTTGTAGTTGTAAAAACCAGCCAATTTTTTTATGGGAGTATGGCGTCAACTGCAGGAGTATCTGTATATAAAAAAACGTGATCCGAATGCCCCGCACTCAAGATGGATGCAATACATGCATGGCATCAACAGAATATCGCTATTTATGTTCCTTATAGCGATTATTGTAATTATTATTAAGCTGGTAATTACGAAGCGGTAAGGAACTCTACTATGCTGTGAGCTGCGCGGGCAGAGGCATGGCCTCCCTGACCAAGTAAATGGCGCAGGTCGGCGTAATCTTCTTTTAACTGCTTTTTTCTGGCTTCATTGGTCAGCAGCACGTCCAGCTCTTTTCGAAGATTGGCGACCGTTAGATCATTCTGTATTAATTCCTTCACTATTGGTTTATCCATGATCAGGTTTACCAGCGAAATGTATTTTACTTTAATAAGCCGTTTGGCGATCTGGTAAGAAATATTGCTTCCTTTGTAACATACTACTTCCGGAACGTCGAATAAAGCAGTTTCGAGGGTTGCTGTGCCTGATGTAACCAGCGCGGCCCTTGATTGCAATAATAAAGAATAGGTAGCATCGCGAACAGAAGAAACGTTGGGATACATTGTGAGTAGTGATTCATAAAAACTATCTTCCTGCCCGGGTGCTTTGGCTACAATAAACTGACAAGCCGGAAACATACGGCTTACTTCGAGCATTACGGGCAGCTTTTTCAGGATTTCCTGTTTACGGCTGCCGGGTAATAAAGCCACTATGGGTTTGGTTGATAATGGTTTACTGCCGGGTATAAGCTGGGCTTCTTCCACTACTTCTATCAGCGGATGCCCAACATACTCAACATCCCAGTTCCATTTATTTTTATAGTATTCTTTTTCGAACGGAAGGATTACCAGCATTTTATCAATGCATTCCTTCATCTTTTTTACGCGGTTTTCTTTCCATGCCCATACCTGCGGAGAGATATAAAATATTACCTTCAGTCCCTGTTGTTTGGCCCATTCTGCTATGCGTAAATTAAAACCGGGGTAGTCGATCAGCACCAGGGCGTCGGGTTTGAATTTTGTAATATCATCTTTACAAAACTGAAGGTTCTTTAAAATAGTGCCCAGGTTTTTGGCTACTTCCCAAAAGCCCATAAAAGCCAGATTGCGGTAATGTTTCACCAGTTCACCCCCTGCCTGTTGCATTCTATCACCGCCCCAACAGCGGACAACAGCCGTGGTATCTGATTTTCTGAGCTCTTTGATTAGATTACTGCCATGCAAATCTCCCGAAGCCTCGCCGGCGATTATATAATAACGCATGGGGTAAAGTTACGGCCCTTTCGTAAATAATGAATATTGAACATTTAATGTCGAATGTTGAAGTGCTTTTGCTTCGATATTGAACATTCAAAATTCAATATTCAACATTGAAGTGACCGAAGTGTCTTCACTTTGATATTGATCATTGGAAATTCAAAATTCGATATTAATAGTGATCTATATGGATAATCTCATTGTATTGATCGGTATTGGTTTTTTAATAGGCGCCATGGGAACGCTCATCGGCGCCGGAGGCGGATTTATACTGGTGCCTGTACTGCTCTTAACACATCCTGCATTGCCACCCGATATTGTTACTGCCGTTTCTATGGCTACTGTTGCCGCTAATGCTGCATCAGGTTCGATTGCCTATGCACGGGCGCGCCGCATTGATTACCGGGCCGGATTGCTGTTTGCCGTTTTTACTATACCCGGTTCTATTGGCGGCGTGTTGATCACGCCCTATATACCGCGGCATTTGTTTGATATTATATTCAGTTGTTTGCTGATCGCACTGGCATTTTTTCTATTTTTTAATACTTCATTGCCCGACGAAAATGGAGTAATTCCAAAATACCGGCGCGGGTGGAAGTTTCACAAACAAACCGACAGCTCGGGCGAAACCTATGCCTACTCATATAATCAGTGGAGGGGTATTGCAATCAGTATTCTGGTTGGATTTTTATCTCCGCTGCTGGGAATTGGCGGTGGTATTATTCATGTACCGGCGCTCGTAAAATGGCTGAATTTTCCCGTGCATATTGCTACGGCTACCTCACATTTTATACTGGCCATTATGTCGATCGTGAGTGTTATTACCCATATCAGGCAGGGTAGCTATCATGATCCTTATATTATACGCATGGTGATCGGACTAACCATTGGAGTCGTTATTGGCGCTCAGCTCGGCGCATGGCTATCGCATAAAATAAAAGGCAACGTCATTGTGAAATCACTCGCCATTTGCCTGGGGCTCGTAGGCATTCGCATACTTATAATGGCCCTTTAAGCCCAACACTATAAAATAAACTTTAACAAAAGAGCTGCAATAGCATACACAAGTGTGATAGTAAAAATGCCTTTGGCTGTTTTGTCGCGCCGGGTATTGATATAGAAAGTAAACAGGGCGATGTTTAGTACAAGGCAGGGAACAGAAATAGCCGTGATCTGATTTTTATTTTCTGCCACAAAATGAAAGCAGTCAGACACGGAGTACAACGGATAAAATTTAATAAAATAGTAGGCTACCAGACTAAGCAGGGGTGCAACAAAGCCCAGTAAAATGCCAAAGCGAAGGTTGTCTTTTTTGAACATTACAGTTTCCAGGTTTTTTCGAGCTTTT
>Ga0068855_100010135_pt1 | contig 11361 bp, 11 predicted proteins | sample KBSCornC52_FD_66592 | JGI IMG/M metagenome (GOLD analysis project Ga0068855, IMG submission 66592) | Corn rhizosphere microbial communities from Kellogg Biological Station, Michigan, USA - KBS Corn C5-2 | ecosystem: Host-associated > Plants > Roots > Rhizosphere > Soil ... | reverse complement strand
AGCCATGGCCAGCAATGAAAGGCCAAACGCCAGCGACACACCGACATATCCAATTTTTCCACCCGCCAAAACCGCACTTCCAACACCGCCTACTACCAATACAAAAGTCCCGATCATTTCTGCCAAGTAGAGCTTCACGTTGAACTCCTTCGTCCGGAGATTGCTACTTTCCGAATAAGTAGCATTCGACGTGAGAGGCTGCGACTGTTAAAACGGACAGCGTTCCCGGGGTTAGTTCAACCGACGATTCATGTCGTAGCTCGGCTACGGAAGAGGGTTAGACAACTTTTTCCCTGAGCGCGAGCTTTACGAGATCGGAATTAGTCTTGAGGCCAAACTCTTCCATAATCTTGTACTTGTGAAACGCGATGGTGCGAGGAGTTACGTGGAGCAGATCGGCAGTTTCTTTCATGGTTCGACCCTCCGCGAGGAACCTCAAAACTTCCCGTTGGCGCGGCGTCAATGCCTTAGTGTGGTCGAACTCCGGGTTCCGAATGAATTCTTCCTGCAACTGGTGCTCAGTTTTCGGCGTGACGTAGGTGCGGCCTCGAAGGGCTTCGCGTACGGCCTTCACGAGTTCGGATCCCGCGGATTTCTTCAGCAGGTAACCGGAAGCCCAGAGGCGAAGGCTTTCGCGCGCGATGTCGGAATCCTCGTTCATCGTGAGGACGATGACCTTAGTGCGGGGCAACCGTTTTTTGAACTCGGGTCCGGCTTCCAAGCCGTTCATGTTGGGCATGCCCAAGTCGAGCACGATGATGTCAGGCTTGAGTTCGACGGCCACGGACAGTGCGGATTGACTGTCGGAAACGGTGCCAACGACCTCAAACTCGGGTTCTAGGAGCTTCCTAAACGCGTCCAGAACTAATGTGTGATCATCCACTAACAAGATTCGAGGTCGCCACATCTTGAACTCCGGACAATTTCTTAGCAAGGCGGCACTGCGATACTCAGATCACCCGGCTATTACACCAAAAGTGACAGTAGCTTTAGTGTGCAAATCTAAGAACTGTTAAGAGTGACAGCATGAACTTTCAGCCCGGGCTGCAAGCGCTGAGGAGGAGTGTACCTAAAGACCGGCTCGTTAAGATCCTTTTCCAGAGTTGGTCGTCGCTCTAAGGTTTTTACAATTCCTCCGGAGCAGGTGAATTTTGAGGGTATGATATCCGGCAACCTAAGACGCTGGGCCGGGGCTGCCATGTTAAGTCTTGTAAGGCTGTATGAGCTTTCCAGGCTGCAAATTGGGGCATTGAAGACTGAGGAACACCGATGGGAGTTTCTAACGACTCGCAAGCGGGAGATGTTGCGATCTACTTCAGCAGCTCTGCTGGTCGCCATTGGCTACTACATCGGAACGCTGATCGGATTCGAACTCACTCCCCAGAACCAGCCAATTTCGACGTTCTGGCCACCTAACGCGATCCTGCTCGCCTCACTCCTGCTGACGCATCGGCGGCGCTGGTGGATGCTGCTGCTGGCCGTTCTGCCTGCGCACCTGCTGATTCAGTTGCCGATGGGAGTACCGTGGGTGACGAGCATCGGCTGGTACCTGACCAACACCGGAGAAGCCCTTCTCGGCGCCTACCTGATTACCGAGGTCCAGGACGCCAGAGCATCGTTCGAACGAGTAAGAGGCTTAGTAGTCTTCCTGGTGTTCGCGGTCTTCTGTGCCCCGCTTGTAACGTCTTTCGTCGATGCCGCCGTTGTCACTCTCACGGGGTGGGGAAGAGACTATTGGCTGGTCTGGACGACTCGGCTGCTGTCCAACATGCTTGCCGAAATGACGCTGGTTCCAGCCATCGTTCTGTTCTGGCTAGAAGGTCCGGGATGGATACGGAAGGCAACTCTCGGGAGGTCCATCGAGGCGGTCATTCTTTTTTGCTCGGTAGTCATGGTCGGAGGCTTCGGATTTGCCATTGAGACCAAAGGACAAGTACACGTTTCTTTCTTCTTTTATTGCCTGCTGCTGCCGATTTTGTTGTGGGCATCCCTGCGGTTTGAATTTGGCGGCCTGAGTGCGACGCTGCTGACCATTAGCTTGATCATGGCGTGGGCGGCAATTCATGGTCGTGGTCCATTCTTCTCGTCTACGCTCGCGAAGGTGATGGAACTTCAGTTATTCCTTTGCATCATCGCCCTACCTTTCATGTTCCTGGGTGCGGTATTGGCAGAACAGCGGGAGACTGCTCGCTCACTACGGGAGAGCAGGGGACGGCTTATCGATAGCCAGGAGCAGGAGCGCCGCCGAATTGCGCGAGAACTTCACGATGGAGTTGGGCAGGCCCTTGCCTTGGCCGAGATCGAGTTGGCCCAGCTCAGCGATGAAATCGATGTCCCGGTTAAACCAAGGCTGCAAACGCTGGTCGATCAGTTAGCTGAAATTTCGAATGTCACGCGAGAGATTTCGCACGGTCTTCACCCATCTCATCTTGAATACCTTGGCCTTCCAGGAGCCTTGAGTAAGCTGTGCCGGGACGCTGCACAGGATCGGCAACTGGAGGTGGAATTCGTTCAAGGAGAAGTTCCACCGCAGCTTGATTCCGAAGTTTCACTCTCGCTGTACCGAGTTGCCCAGGAGGCCTTGCATAACGTCACCAAGTACAGCCGAGCCCGTCGCGTGGAGGTGTGCCTACGAGTGAAGTCGGGGCGTCTATGGATGGACGTCGTCGACGATGGGGTAGGGTTCGCGAAGCAACTTGGCCCGAAGGCTGGAATCGGGATGGAGAGCATGCGGGAACGAATGGAATTGATCGGAGGGGCAATCTCGATTAAGTCTGCTCCGATGAAGGGAACGAAAATTCAAGCCTCGGTCCCTCTGGACCGAGCGGCGTGACCAGCGACACGCTTCAAGTTAGAGCAGTAACTTGATAATCCTGTCGAGCAGCACGTCAAATGGCACGGATGAAAGAGCGACCGGCAGGACCGGTATGAGTGTAAACACAACCAGCCTCGTAACGGCTTGAACGCCGAAGGGCACCGGCTTCATCTGGCGAACATTTGCCACGATCGAATATGAGTCCGTAGTAGAGGAGAAGTCGGGCGCCTCCAGAGCGGTGGCATCCACGTGTTGAGCAGACTTCAGCCATTTCACCTCGAAGTGATGGCCGATACCGACGGCCAAGCTTCCATACTCGAAGGTCCCGCGCCGCTTGGCCTGCATGAGCGATTCGTAGAACGTGCACAGCGGAGCAACGCATATCGAGATGACGAGAACAACCATGAAAATTCCATCTACTCTGAAGGCAGTCAATGGCTTCTTGAGGTGGATGGTCTGATTCGCAATTCCGCCTGCGACGATGGTGCCGATCGAGAACGCGAACGGCAGGTAACCACGCAGCGAGGTTTCCAGGAAGCTTAAGCCTCCCATCAAGTCTGGATGCGATGGAACCAGGCGCAAGTTAAACATGGAAACTTTGCATAAGAACAAACTCCAAAGAGCGATATTCCAAATCCACCGGAAAACCAGGTACACAAGCACGGGAAGACTGACGAGAAGATAGGAAGCACCCGGCAGAGACATCTTGCCGAAAACCTGCGTGCCAGAACACCAAGGCGGAACGAGATGAACATAGGGCACCGCAGCGACGGCCACGCCATAGACTGCGACCAGAATGGCGAGCTGCGAACTCCATCGGTGGCGCTCTTTCTCGAATGTCTCAAATGCCTCCTTAAACCGGGTATCGTCCTCTTTCCTGATCAGGTCGATGGTCATGAAGTGCCGGGCAATCATTTCCCATCGCTCGATCATCCATGGCTCTGCAACGATCATCAGCGGAATTACAACCAGCAATCGCGACTGCGCGGCGAAGTCGATGAGGAAGAGTCGGAAATAGGAAGGACCTTGTATCAGCGCAAGAATGGCGGTGGGAAGCCATGCAATCGCCGCTGTGGTGAGTGCCAGGAGTTTGGTGCGTTCGCTGCCAGGATCAAACAAGCCGACGGTGTTACTCGACAGTCGCCACCTCGCGTGACGGAGTAACGATTGGTCAGGAGAGGTATTCATGTAACGTTCTTGCTCAAACGTTCTTGCTCAAATGTGAAAGATTGCTGTTATGAGAACGAACAAGCCAAACAGAGAAACAAGTAAGGCGACAACCTCAGTCAACGATCGTGGTTTCGGGTGCATGTGAGCTTCAAGTTCGCGAACCTCTGCGCGATGCTGGAAGACGGCGAGCAGTAGCGAAATCAAACCGATGCTGACCATAACCAATGCGAAGTCCCTGGGTCCTATGAGTCCCCTGGGAACCTGCGTCTTGCCCGCTTCGAACTGGAAGAACTTGTAGATCGTGAATCCGAAACTGATCATGGAAGTACCCGTACGGACCCAAGCCATCAAGGTGCGCTCATGCGCCAGCCACGTACGGACGATCGCCAAGTTCGTACTGTCGAGATTGTCGGGTATATCACTCATGAAACGCTCTCTACCGAAGTGATATTGAGTGCGGCTCAGTCTTCGGCGGAGAGTTTCATTAACTCGATTTCTTTTGCGTCCGCCGGCTTTTGGAAGGTGAATAGATCATTCCTGGGATTCGCATTGAGATCCCAATCAAGGAAGTCGACGACCACACGAGGGTGTTCGGGTGTTCGTTTGTCGACGACTTCCAGGCGGCGAACCAGGGGCTTGTCTCCGCCTATGACCCAGAGCTGCCAGTCAGCATCCGCACTGGTGAAGGCCAGATGATGGACAGGCTGGTCGAAAAGCATGACTTTTCCAATCACGTATCCCGATTTCAATCCCTTCGTCAGCGATTGGTACGGATCGGAGTGCAAGAAATTGCTGACTGGAATGAACACATCCTTTTTCTGCAGTTCATTCAATGTGACGTCGATGGTCTTGTAGCTGGGAATCGTGGTGTATAGCTTTGCCTCGGGGCTGTAGAGAACAGACTGTCCGGCGTTGTAGAACAGCTCGACTTCCTTCCCTCTGCCATGGAAGCTGACACGCAGCTTGTCTGGCCTAAGCATCGTGATCTCGCTGAGGTGGAAGAGGGTGATAATCTGCCCGTTGGAGCCGAGATGTTCCATGCTCACCAGGGCGCGGAATGAAAACCCCTTGGCCTCACGAATCGGCTCCGTGGCTGCTTTCAAAACCTTCAGCGCGAGTGGATCGATATCATTCGATGTCTGTGGACTCGAGCTTGGGTTCTGGGTTTGCGAGAACGCTCGCAGCGAGAGTGAAAGGAGGACAGCTAGCGTGCACAGGCGAGCTTTCATCGGAGTCTCCATCGCTTACCGTAAATGGATTATTCGCTGCTGAATGGAGAGAAGTACTGGCAGAACTGACAGCCTTTAGCTGAATGAATTTATCTTGAAAAAGCAGTGCTGGACGGTTCACCGGCTATTGGGCGTGTTAGATTAACTCGCGACGAAGGGTCCCAAGTCACAGGTACCAGAGGTGGATTATGCAGAGTACCGGGCGTCCCCGAATATTGATTGCTGACGATCACACACTTATCGCTGAGGCTTTCAAGGAGTTGCTGGCGACGGATTTCGACGTTGTCGGTGTTGTGCACGATGGGCGGCTGTTGCTGCAGAAGGCTCAAGAGTTGAAGCCTGACGTTGTGCTCGTCGATATTGGAATGCCTTTGTTGAACGGGCTGCAAGCTGCTCAAAAAATAAAACGCATTTTGCCAGACACGAAGCTGGTTTATGTGTCAGTCAACCAGGACCCTGATCTCGTGATGGAAGCTTTCCGCCAGGGAGCTTCTGCGTATTTGCCCAAGACGTCAGCTGGCTCCGAGCTGGTGGTAGCGATACAGATGGCAATGAAAGGCGAGGTATATCTCTCTCCAGCCCTGTCCCCCAATACTGACGAGACGCCGGTCGGCCAAAGTGGAGAGGCGGTCCTGACCGAACGACAACTGGAGGTCTTGCAGCTGTTGGCGGAAGGGAAGTCGATGAAGGAAGTTGCGGCGGTCCTCAACCTGACAACCAGGACAGTGGCCTTTCACAAGTACAGGCTAATGCATCATCTGCACCTCAAGAACGATGCCGAAGTAGTTCAGTACGCGCTGAGCCGGCATATCATCTTCGATTAACTCCTGTCCTGACCCTCCAAAGCCGAGACTCTGTCACATCTGACAGTATTGCATTGCATGTCCACGCTCTAACCTCCTGTTGTCGGGTGTGAGATCGCTGCTTTCCGACTAAAGATTGAATGGCCTCGGGGGAGACCGGTTCAATCTGTCTCACACCCACTTTCCAGTAATCGGTCTCGAGGGCGGAAATCAACCCAAGCGGAATGCGTAAAGGAGGATCACTCATGCATGCCTTATCAAGGGTCCGAGAGTTTAAGCTCCTGTTATTCGCACTTGCTCTAGTGTTCGTGGGTGTCCAGGTTGCAATGGCGATGCAGGACACGAGCGCCCAGAGCGTCCAGCAAGGTGCAGCACAAGTCAGTACGGAAATAAAGACCGGAGAAGTTATTTACGTGTCAGGTAACGATCTTGTTGTGAGGGTCGACGACGGGCAGGTGAAACACATCGAAGTCCCGGACGACTTCAAATTCCAGGTGGATGGCAAAGAACTATCAGTGCACGAATTGACGCCCGGCATGCATTTGACGCGAACCGTCACAACGACGAGTACACCCAAGACAGTGAAGACTGTGCGCACAATTAAAGGCACAGTGTGGCATGTGAATGCGCCGAGTGCTGTGATTCTCAGGCTCCCAGACAACTCAACCAAGCAATACAAGGTACCTAAGGGCCAGAAGTTCGAAGTGGACGGTCAGCAGCAAGACGTCTTCTCACTTAGAAAAGGAATGAAGATCTCTGCGACGGTGATCACGGAGACACCGGAGGTTGAGCAGCAGGTAGCACGAGCGGTGACGGGTACAGCTCCAGCACCGGCAGCTGCTCCAGCCCCGGAAACCCCGCCTGAAGTTGGCGCACTCCTTATTGAGGAGGTGGCCGTGCCGCCCCCAGCGGCAGAGCAACCGGCTAAATCTGAGGTCGCGAAAGCCCAGTTGCCGCAGACCGCCACTAATCTGCCACTGGTTTCCATGCTGGCAGTCCTGTGTTTCGGTGCATTGCTGCTGAGATTCCTTCTCAGGAAGGCAATCTAGTACATATGCACTGCGAACGGCTCGATCCGCTTTTAAGGCGGATCGAGCCGTTTCCTTTGAGCCGAATGGAAAGCGTGAATCTGTGTTCACCGAAGATTTTTTTTACCGGGTTGAGGGAGAGGATGTCTTCTCCGGGGTTGCGCTAATCAAGGCTATTCCGGATGGGATGCGTCTCGACTTCTTTCCCAATCACACGAAAGGGGCCGAGTGCTGGTGCCGTCCAAAGCCCACCTTCCTGATTGACGAGGTTATCTTCACTCATAAGGACCTGTTTCGAGGTGAGTTCGATTGTTAGGCTGACAGCCAAAGCGGTCGTTGCAAGACGCCCAGCTTCACTTCGCTCCTCTCGGCGCCATCTCCCGTCATGATGAATGACAACCCTTTGAAGCGATCATCAGATGATCATCTGTTTTCTTGCGTCTGGAATCAGACAGTAAATCCAACGAATTGCTGTATTTGACAGTTGTCCGCAGGCTTCTCGTGGTTCCTTATAAAAAGAGGATAGAATTCCAACTTGCAACGTGAACACATGCCTAACGCCAAAGTTAAGCCAACACTCGTGCTCGCCGACGACCACATCGGGATGCTCAATAAGGTTGTTGAGATACTCGGAGAGGAAGTCAGGATTCTGGCGAAGGTGCAGGACGGTTACAGCGCGGTTCGTGCAGCACAGGATTTCAACCCGGATCTCCTGGTGTTGGATATCGCGATGCCGAAACTAAATGGAATTGAAGCGGCGCGAGAGTTGCGGCGGCGAGGGCTGGCGACGAAGATTATCTTTCTTACGGTTCAAGAGGATTTGGATTATCTGAAAGCTGCGCAGGAGATTGGCGCAGGTTATGTACTCAAGCCACGAATGAGCACCGATCTGATTGTGGCTGTCCGAGAGGCGTTGATGGGCCGCATGTTCGTGTCATCCACGTTGACTGCGGTCGTTCCGGCCAAAGCCGAGTAGTTCTTCCCGGGTTCTCCCCACCTGTCACTTTATGCAGTACTCAACCCTTCCTGAGTAAGCACTATCGTCTCTGATCTTGCGGCGACTCGAAAAGTTCGTTGTGCCGCTGGAGACGAGTGATGGTTTATGAACGGTTCTCTCGATCATTGAAGGTCCTGCTGTTGACGGCTGGGATACTGGTTGGATGCAGTGGAGCAGAAGCCAAAAGAAAGACCGACGTCGTCATTATGAAAAATGGTGACCGTCTAACAGGGGAGGTCAAGAAGCTTGAAAATGGAATCCTCTACGTCGAGACGGAGTACTTCGCTGGGTCGATTGGATTGGATTGGGCGCAGGTTGAACGAGTGCTAAGCACAGCTGGTTACCAGGTACTTCTCAAGGACGGCAGCAGGATCACAGGGAAGATCTCAAAGCAGGGAACTGGTGAGGAGAACAGAGACTTCACGATTGTCAGCGAACACAAGGAGCGCAGGGCCTATTCAGAGGACGTGGTTGATATTCGACCACAGAAACGAGCATTCTGGAGCCAAGTTAATGGATCAACGAGTTTCGGATATTCGTACACCAGCGGCAATGGTCAACAATCCCTGAGCACTGATCTTGAAGCGAATTACAGAAGCACACGATGGTTCGGAGGTGCAAATGTCAGCGCATCTTACAGCGGCGAGAGCGACACCAATCGAACAATTCTCCTGGACTTACAAACACTGGATGGAATCTACCTTACGCGGAAGTCTTTTCTGATGGGCCTTGCGGATTTCCTGCACAGCTCCCAACAAGACCTCGCATTGCGAACCACTCTCGGCGGAGGCTACGGCCGATTTGTTCTGCGCACAAACCATCAATACATGGTGTGGATGACAGGACTGGTTTACACCCATGAAAAATTCCAGTCGGTTTCAGCACCAGCCTCGGAAAATGCCGAAGCTTTGATTGGAACGCAATACCAGCTATTTCGTTTCAATCGCTACGGATTGAAAGCTCAGTTTTTGGCATACCCGGGACTGACTGACGCCCCTCGAATCCGGACGACGGGACGGATCGGCGCCAGCATCAAGCTGAACGATAGGTTCTATATGGATATCCAGTATTGGAACAATTTCGATAGCAAACCTCCATTCGACACAAAGAAAGTGGAAAGCGGTGTCAGCAATAGCCTGGGTTGGACCTTTTAAAGGTTGCTGTCACAACTGACAGTGTAATGAGGGTTCCGTGCCGCATAGTCTCGGCGTACGGAGATTCCCATGAACCATCGCATGTTGGCCCTTCTTCTATCAGGAACACTGCTTCTGGGATCGTGCAAAAGCAAGAAGGAAGCTCCTGCTACAACTTCTGAAAATAATCCGACATCCAGCGCGCCGGCAGAGACAGCAAGCAATCCGACTCCACCTGAGCAACCACCGCAGGAGCAGCCGGCACCTCCGAAGGAATCAGCTCCAGCCCCACGGGCGCACAAAGCAACTCCGAAACCAGTGCCGCAAGTTGCCGCTAAACCTCTACCACCGCAACCGGTTGTCATTCCACCGGGGACTCCTGTAGCGGTTCGACTCGTTCAGGCCGTTAGTTCGAAATCGAGTCATGTCGGAGATCGGTTCGAGGCTAGTGTGGCAGATCCGATAGTGGTACACGGCCAGGCGGTGGTCCCACGAGGTGCAGTGGCAGGCGGAACTGTTACCGAGGCGAAAGCGGCGGGCAAATTCAAGGGAGCAGCCTCGCTCGACCTCACACTCGACACATTGATTGTGAATGGTACGCGATATCAAATTCAAACCGCGCCCTTGTCACAGACCTCGAAAGGAAAAGGAAAGCGATCGGCAACGATGGTTGGTGGTGGAGCAGGCGCGGGCGCCTTGATCGGCGGGCTGGCCGGCGGTGGAAAGGGAGCCGCCATCGGAGCGCTGGTAGGCGGCGGTGCCGGAACGGCCGGAGCGGCAATGACGGGCAATAACAATGACATCACACTACCTGCGGAAGCGGCAGTGTCGTTCCAATTGAGTGCCCCTGTGACCTTGAAGCCAGCCGTAGCGCCGCCCGGCACCCAGGCACAGGAATAACGCCACCATACGGCTCGAATCACAGCACTTCAAGACGCAGAACAAATCAGTGTGCCCAGATTGAACTCAATAAGTGAGGATGTTATGCCAAGTAGCGAGATGTTGGCCGAAAACCAAAGACTAGAAGAAGCGAAATCAAACGCGGTGCCTTGGCGGAAATGGGGACCGTACTTGAGCGAGCGGCAATGGGGAACGGTTCGAGAGGACTACAGTTCGGACGGCAACGCTTGGGACTACTTCAATCATGAGCAGTCACGCTCGCGCGCTTACCATTGGGGAGAAGATGGGATCGCAGGTATTTCCGACGAAAAACAGCTCCTGTGTTTCGCACTCGCACTCTGGAACGGTCGAGACCCGATTCTCAAGGAGCGCATGTTCGGGCTGACCAACAGCGAAGGGAATCACGGCGAAGATGTGAAGGAGTATTACTTCTACCTCGACAGTACACCGACGCATTCGTACATGAAGTATTTATACAAATATCCGCAAGGCGAATTTCCTTACGAAAACCTGGTCGCCACAAACAAGAATCGGAACCGCTATGAACTCGAGTATGAACTTTTGGACACCAAGATTTTCGACGACGACCGATACTTCGATGTCTTTGTCGAATATGCGAAGCAGTCCGCGGAAGACATCCTGATTCAGATCGAAGTGTGGAACAGGGGGCCCGAGAGCGCAAAGATTCACGTCCTGCCGACATTGTGGTTTCGTAATACCTGGGAGTGGGCCGAGGATTTCAAGATGCCCGTCTTACGGCTCGAATCAGATCCGGGCCGAAGTGTGGTTATCTCCGCGAAGGAATCGGAACTCGGAGAGTTCTTCCTATATGCCGAAGGGGGCGGAGTACCGCTGTTTACCGACAATGAAACCAACCGGGAGCGACTCTTCGGTAGTCCGAATACCTCGCAGTACGTCAAAGACGGTTTCAACGAACTCCTGGTCCACGGCAAGAAGAACGCCGTTAATCCCAATCATGTTGGCACCAAGGCGAGCGTCGCATACGAGTTGTCGGTGCCAGCAGGCGAAAGCGGAACTCTACGTCTGCGATTGAGCAGAACGAAACCCGAAAAACTTAGAGACCCTTTCAAGGGGTTCAACGAATCGCTGGAAGCGCGGAGGGAAGAAGCGGATGAATTCTATGAGTCGATCATCCCGGCAAAAACTGGAGGAGATGAGGCGCGAGTGATGCGCCAGGCTTTGGCAGGAATGTTGTGGACCAAGCAGTATTTCGGGTACGACGTTCAGAAGTGGCTCAAGGAACATGGGCTCGATCCGGTCTCCGA
>Ga0068855_100010133_pt1 | contig 11362 bp, 9 predicted proteins | sample KBSCornC52_FD_66592 | JGI IMG/M metagenome (GOLD analysis project Ga0068855, IMG submission 66592) | Corn rhizosphere microbial communities from Kellogg Biological Station, Michigan, USA - KBS Corn C5-2 | ecosystem: Host-associated > Plants > Roots > Rhizosphere > Soil ... | reverse complement strand
CTTCAGTTGACCTGCATTACAAGCCTATCCGATTCGGAAATCAGTACTTGATCTGCTCGTGCTTCTTCGTCTCGGCGGATTCGAGGCACGCGAGCAGGAGCGGCGTCAGCCGAGATCGATACTCAGGACGCCTTCGCGGGTGGAGAGGTCGGAGAGGAGCCGGGTGCGGTCGAACTTCGCGGGAGGGCAGATGCGGAGGTGAATCTCGCGGGTGTGGCGGTCGGGGCCGCCTTGGAAGCGCACGGATTCGATTCGGACGCCGTGCTCGGCGAACTGGGCCAGCACGTCGGCGGTGGCGCGCTCCGTGTCCCGCACGGTGACGATGACCGGGAAGTCGCGCTTGAACCGGACGTTGATCCAGTCCTCGAAGTGGTTCAGCGTCCAGAGCGTGAAGAGGACGATGATGGTCGCGATGACGGCGAGCTGGCCGTAGAAGGCGTTCGCCCCGAGCGCGATTCCGATTCCGGCCGTGGTCCAGACCGAGGCCGCGGTGGTGAGGCCGCGGACCGACGCGCCTTCCCGCAGGATGGCGCCGGCCCCGAGGAACCCGATGCCGCTCACGATCTGCGCCGCGAGCCGCGCCGGATCACCCCGGACGCCGTTCACGTCGGAGATGGTGGTGGAGACGAGGGTGATGAGAGTTGAGCCCACGCAGACGATGATGTGGGTGCGCATGCCCGCCGGGTGCCCGTGCACCTCCCGCTCAAGCCCAATCAGACCCCCGAGGACCACCGCGAGCAGCAGCGGCAGAGACATCCCCAGGAGCGTGGTGTGGCCGGCTGCGATGCCGAAGAAGGTTTGCATGCGCGGGTAGTTAGGTGTTAGGTGTTGGGTGTTCGGGTATTCAGGTGTTCAGGGCGCGGAGCGCCGTTCGACCGAATAGCCCCGCGCCTTCAGGCCGGGTTCACGTCCTTGTGGCGGGCGATGATGGCGGCGACGCGGGCGGCGGCTTCGGCCAGTGGAACGGTCTGGGTCGAGCTCTTGTCACGGCGCTCGGTGACTTCGACGTTGCCTTCGGCGAGCGCCCGGCCGACCACGATCTTCACCGGATAGCCGATCAGGTCGGCGTCCTTGAACTTCACGCCGGAGCGCTCGTCGCGGTCATCGATGAGCACGTCGACGCCGAGCTTGCGAAGCTCCTCGTAGATGTCGTCTGCCGCGGTGCGCTGCGCGTCGTCCTTGAAGTTCACCGGGATCACGACGGCTTCGAACGGCGCGATGGAGGCGGGCCAGATGATTCCGTCGGCGTCGTGGTGCGCTTCGATGGCGGCGGCCATGGTCCGGCTGATTCCGAGGCCGTAGCAGCCCATCTCGATGTCGCGGTTCTCGCCCGTCTCCATCTGGACCTTCGCGCCCATGTCCTTGCTGTACTTGGTGCCGAGCTTGAAGATGTGGCCGACCTCGATTCCATGGGTCTCGGAGTAGCGCCCCGCGCATCCGGGCTGGCCGCAGGGGTCGCCGTCGACCGCTACGCGGATGTCCGCCCAGTCGTCGACCTTGAAGTCGGCTTCGGGCGTAACGCCGGTCCGGTGCGCGTCGTTCTCGTTCGCGCCGACCACCATGTCCGCGGTCCCCCGCAACTCCAAATCGGCGACGATTCGGACGCCCGACAGACCGACGGGCCCGGCGAAGCCGACGGGCGCGCCGGTCACGCGCTGAACGGTGGCGGCGTCCGCCATCTCGACGACGCCCATCTGGAGGAAGCTGGCGAGCTTGGGCAGGTTCAGGTCGCGGTCGCCGCGGACCAGCGCCGCCACCGGCGTGCCGTCCGCGGTCACGATGATCGTCTTGATAAGTCGCGCGGGATCGACGCCGAGGAACTCGCACACCTGCGCGACCGTGTGCGCGCCGGGCGTGGAAACCACCTTCGATTCGCCGGCGATTCGGTCGGCCGCCAGCTCCGCGTTCCCTGTCGACCCGATGCCCGCCTTCTCGGCGTTGGCGGCGTAGCCGCACGCGTCGCAGCGGAGCACGGTGTCCTCGCCGCTCTCCGCAAGCACCATGAACTCGTTGGACTGGGAGCCGCCGATGGCGCCCGAATCGGCGTCGATGACGAGGTAGTCGAGCCCGCACCGCACGAAGATGCGCTCGTACGCGCGGCGGTGCGCCTGGAAGGAGCGGTCCAGCCCCTCCTCGTCATAGTCGAAGCTGTAGGAGTCCTTCATCGTGAACTCGCGGCCCCGAATCAGGCCGCCGCGTGGCCGGGCCTCGTCGCGGAACTTGGTCTGAATCTGGTAGAGCGACAGGGGGAGCTGCTTCCACGACGTGACGAGGGACCGCACGATGTCCGTGACCTCCTCCTCATGCGTGAATCCGAGGAAGAAGTCGCGCTGATTCTTGTCCTTGAGCGGGAAGAGGATGTCGATGGAGGAGCGGCCGCTCTCGTCCAGAAGCTCGCGCGGCACGAGCACGGACATGAATATCTCCTGCGCGCCGATGGCGTTCATCTCCTCGCGCACGATATTCGAGATCTTCTCATGCACGCGCAGCCCGACTGGCAGGTAGCAGTAGATGCCTGCGGCGACCTTGCGCACAAATCCGCCGCGGAGCAGCAGCCGGTGGCTGACGAGCTCCGCCTCGGCGGGCACCTCCCGAAGCGTGGGAATGAACAACTGCGACGCTCTCACGGACCTACCCCCAATCGCGACAACAACAGGATAAAGCGGAATGGGTCATTATAGCCCACCGTATCGCGGACGGTCAAACAGGGCCGGGTGGGCGCAGGCCTGTTGCCCGAATGTCCGCGATCGCGATTGACAGCGGCTTGCGCTTCGGGCTATCATAAACGGTTGGACCTGACACCGGCGAAGCGCGGGCTCATAGATTCGACCGTCCGGGCTGCGAGAGGAGTGGTTGTGCGGTTTCTCAACGGGTTTATCCTGATCGGCGTGGCGCTGTTCTTCATCAGCATCGGGGGATTGTTGACCGGCAACAGGCTGCTGACGGAACCCGGCCAGGCGGTGAACCCGTATAGCTGGCTGCTCTACCTCGCCGCGAGCGTGCTGATGCTCATCAACGGCGGCGTGTCGATCTGGAACGCTCAGCAGCATGAGAAAGAGAACCCCACCGCGCCCGAAAAGAAGCAGGAGAGCGGGAAGGGCGAAGAGCCGCAAACGAAGTCGGAATCCTGACGCGGACTCCGATATGGAGCGAATCCGGTAGTCGTCCAGCCTTATGGAGAACAGAATGTCGACGTTGGAAGATACCAGTCTGCACGAGGTGTCGTGCTTCGAATGCGGGAAGCCCATCTCTTCGATTCCGCCGTGGCTCGCCGGGGCGAAAGTGAAGTTCCAGTGCGAGGAGTGCCGCCAGAAGCATCCGCGCGTGCCTGGCATGGCCGACCTCGAGCCGCGGCGTGGTGGGGCTGACGCCGACGAGCTTGGCGACCTGAACGAAGTGGTCGAGGAGCACGAGGAAGAGGCCGAAGAGGAAGAGGAGGCGGACGAGTACAGCGAGTAGCCGCTCGTCAATCCCTCAGACGTATTTCGGGCCGGACGTGTTCATCGCGCGTCCGGCCCTCATTGCGATTCATGGGTTGTCGCCAGGACGGACGGGAGGCTGCACCCTCCCTCTATCATGCGCTTCGCGCCAACTCCGCACCTTCGTGCGCAGGACGTACCAGCCTGGTGTCGTTCCGCGCATGAAGGTGCGGGACTGGCCGAAGGCATGATCGCGAGGACCCGCCCGCCGAGCGCAACGATTCCACGACCAACAATCCGCGTCCAAAATGGGAGTCATTCGCGGGATTCGTCGCGGGTCTCGGCGGGCGGGTCCTCGCGGTCCGGCTTCTCCGGGCCGACGTCGGTTCCGGGTGTCGCGGGTTTTTCTCCCGAATCGTCGGTCTTCGAGATGGGTTTTACATCTTCCGCAGGACCGGCGGCGCCAACGGCCCGATCCACGTGCGTCGAATCGTTCGCCGTGCTGTGCTGACGGCGCGCCGAACGTCTGGCCCGGCGTCGCGGTGACTCGGCGGGCGGATGCTTCGCGGTGGCCGCGGCGAGCTTCTCCGCGGCGGCAGTCTGCTTCAGTTGGCGCGCATACACGACGTAGCCGCCCGCGCCCGCTCCCGCGAGCAGCAGAAGCACCAACGCCCATGCGAAGAGGGACCGGCGGCCGCGCTGCAGCCCCCCGCGAGTCGCGTAGACCCAGCCATTGGCGACGGGTCGCGGGGGAGGAACGACGGCTCCTCCGCCGCCGAGCGGCGCGAGGGCGGGACGGCTCAGTCCTGACGCCGGAAGGGATGCAGAGACCGCCGCGGGAGCTGCCGCCGCAATCGGCTCCATGATCGCTTCACGGCACGCCGTCTCCATCTCTCTCGCGAACTCTCCCACGGAGGCAAACCGCATCTCCGGGGTCTTCGAGAGGGCTCTAAGAACCGCCGTCTCCATCCTCGGAGTGATGTCAGTGCGGCCGCGACTGAGGGGTGGCGGCGTCTCGGAGACGTGCTGTCGCATGACGGCCTGGGGGTCCTGCTCGATAAAGGGGAGCCGGCCCGCCAGCATCTCGTAGACCCCGACGCCCAGCGAATACTGGTCGCTCCGCGGCGTTGCCGGGTAGCCCTTGCACTGCTCCGGCGACATGTAGCTCCGCGTGCCCGCGCCCGCCCATACGGAGTTGGCGCTGACCGAATAGTCTCCGTGAGCGATCCCGAAGTCGATCACCATCGCCTTGCCGTCGGGGCAAAGCAGAATGTTGCCGGTCTTGATGTCGCGGTGGACGACCTGCTGCCGGTGCGCGTAGTCGAGCGCATCGCCCACCTGCCGGACGATGGACGCCAGCTCGTCGAGCTTCGGGCGGCGAATCGCGAGCAGGTCGCGGACGGTCTGGCCGAGCACGTACTGCATGGAGAGGTAGTAGACGCCGGAGTCGCAGACCGAGCCGAAGTCGTAGACCGAGACGATGTTGGGGTGGGCGAGCTTCGCGACGATCTTCGCCTCGGTGGCGAAGCTCCGGACGAATTCGGGGTCGGAGGTGAACCGCGGATGTATGACCTTGAGGGCGACGACGCGGTCGAGCGCGAGATGGCGGGCGCGGTAGACGATTCCCATGCCGCCAACGCCGATCTCCGCTTCAATCTGGTACCCGGGAATCTCCGGTATCTGGGGATGATCCAACTACTCTGCTCCGGCCATCGACCGCTCAGGGCCAACCTTAATTCCGTATGATACCACGGCTTCGGGTCCTCATGCCGACACCCGCCGGACCGCCGAATCGCCTACTGCTTCACCTGCATCTGCCAGGCGATGAGCTCGATGCCGGGGTCGGAGCGCCCAGGAAAGGTGTCGTTGTCCGGCTCGAAGTTGGGGTCGCCGGCGCTGGTGCTGCTCTGGTAGACGCGGCCGACCTGCGACGTGTCCACCGTCACGACCGTATTGAAGGAGGGGGAGAGCACGTTGGACTGGTCCCCGAACGCGTCGGTGAACTTCTGGGGGTCGTTGTTCTGCGGGTCGCTCGGCAGCTTGGTCGTGGCGACGACGTTGATGTTCAGGAACTTCGCGCTCGGACAGTCGCCGGGCTTTGTGGTGTCGCACTCGCCGGCGTCAGCACGGAGGCGGCTCAGGCTCAGCTCGAACGAGAAGGAATTGGGATCCGTGGTGGTCGGGCGGACGGCGAGATCCGGGTCGCCCTTCAGCCGGAATGTGGCGGGATTATTCGGGTCACCGTGCAGGTAGCCGGCTACGTGGTAGAATCCAAAACCAGAGCTGGTGGGCTGACCCCCTGCGCCGAAGAGCACGAAATCCGTGAAGGCTGCCGTGCCGCTGTTCGGGAATCGATCCGTCGCGAAGCCATTGCCCGCATAGGGCGCGAGGACGACGGGGATGGGCCAGTTGGTCGGATTGATACCCTCGGCGTCCGGGGCATTCCGAATCAGGACGTAGTAGTAGTAGAGCGGGTTAATCGGCCCGTTGAACCGGAGCGTTACTGCGAGGCGCGGACCGGTGCCGGTTCCGGCGGGGGCGCGGGCGCATCCGCCCGCAACCATGCTCGCCGCGACACCCGCCAGCGAAATCAGACCGAGGCTCCGCCATCTCATCTTCAAAATCGACTCCTTTGACGCAGCCGGCCAGCGATTCGCTCGCTACAACGACCCTAACTACCCTACCTGAAACGCGCCCGCGTCTGTTCCCGGCCGTGCTCTGGTCCGCGGCGCTGATGACCCTCGCGTTTCCGCCGGTCGATTGGGGATGGCTCGCGTGGTTCGGTCTCGCGCCGCTCTTCTGGGCGCTGCCGCGGGCGCGCCGGCCGCGGCACGCCTTCGCGCTCGGCTACCTCTTCGGAATCACGCACTGGGGCGCGACCATCACGTGGATCGGGACGACCGTGGTGGAGTGGACCCACTCGCCCGTCGGCTGGGCCGCCTGGGTGCTGCTGACCCTTATCAAGTCGCTCTGGTTCGGGCTGTTCGGGGTGCTCGCATGGTGGATGGGCCGCCGAACGGATTCCGCCGACCGTTCGCGCCTGTTCCTCCGACCCCTCGCCATCGCCGCCGCATGGACGCTCGTCGAATGGCTCCGCGGCCAGTCGAGCGTGGCCATGCCCTGGTCGCTGAGCGGCTACACGCAGTACCGCTGGCTCCCCATCATCCAGGCCGCCGATCTCGCCGGCGTCTACGCCGTCACCTTCGCCCTCGCGTGGGTAGGAGCGTCAATCAGTGAATCAGTCAATTGGGCAATTGGGCAGTGGAGTCACGCATCACGCATCACGCATCACCCCGCCGACCCCGGCCTGAACGCCGGGGCTATTGTCACCTCACCACCCCATCACCCCATCACCTCATCACCCTTTCTCCCTCTCCTCCCTCCCCTCCTGCTCGTGATGGCGATGCTCGGTTATGGGTGGCTTGCGTTGGGGCGGCCGTTCGAGGGGCAGGCGTATCGGGTTTCGGTGATGCAGCCGAATGTGGCGAGCCGGCGTGGCGACCCCTACCGATTGGCGGAGGACCTGGATCGGTACCGGCGGATGGCGGCGCGCGTGCCTGGCGGGGCGGTGGATCTGGTGGTGTGGCCCGAATCGACGGTGAGCGAGTTCGTGGAGGAGCCGGAATCGATTCGCGCGTTTGCCGGAATCGCGCGACAGACGGGCGCTTACCAGCTCCTCGGCTCCAGCTTCGTGGACGCAAAGGGGAAGGTCTACAACTCCGCCATGCTGGTGGGGACGGACGGGCGGCTCGCGGACCGCTATGACAAGAACTGGCTCGTGCCGATGGGCGAGTACGTTGTCATGCGGCCGGTCCTCCAGCCCTTCGACACGCTCTTCCACTTCCCGCCGGACACTGTCGCCGGGCGGCAGGACCGCGTGATGGATGCGGGACGGGCGCGGCTCTGCGTCCTCATCTGTTACGAATCGGTCTTTCCCATCGTGTCGCGGACGCGCAGCCGGGCGGGCGCGAACCTGCTGGTGGGCATCACGAACGATTCCTGGGCGGGTGAATCGGCGGAGCTCCAGCAGCACGCGGCCATGGTCGCGTTCCGCGCGGTCGAGAACCGCCGCTGGCTCGCCTCCGCCGCGACCACGGGAATCACCGGCTTCATCGAGCCGACCGGCGCGATTCACGCGGCCGCACCCTACCGGGAAGACGTGATGACCGCGACCGTGCGGCTCCGGGACGAGACGACCTTCTACGCGCGATTCGGCGACTGGCTCGTAGCGCTGTGCGGCCTCCTGGTCGCGGTGACGCTCTTCGGAGGAAAGCGCCGGCCGGTCGCCGAAGGAGCGGTGTGATGGAGACCGCCGAAGAGCGCCCCTGCGACCAGCAGAAGGCCGCGCCTGAGAAACCCTCCCGCCGTCCCGCCGTGATTGCGTTCCTCGTGTGGGCGCTCGCGCGGCTCATCGGCGCGACGCTTCGGGTCCGGTACGAGAACTTCGAGCGTGTGCGGGAGGCACTCGGATCGGGCGGCGGCGCGATCCTCGTGTCGTGGCACGGGCGCACGCTCATTCCCGCCAACATTTTCCGCGGGCGCGGCTACTGGGCGCTCATCTCGCTCTCGCGCGACGGCGAGATTCAGGACCGCATCTTCCGTCGGTTCGGCTTCCAGACCATCCGCGGCTCGACAGGGCGGGGCGGCGTGCGGGCCGCGCTCCAGCTCGCGAAGAAGATTCAGGAGGGCGGGGTCCTCGCCTTCACGCCCGACGGCCCGCGCGGCCCGACCCGCAGGGTGCAGCAGGGCACCATCTTCCTCGCCCAGCGATCCGGCTGCCCGATCATCCCGCTCGGCATCAGCGCACGCCCCCGTAAGCTCCTCCCGACTTGGGACAGCTACCTGATTCCTCTCCCGTTCGCGCGCGCCGCGTTCGTGGTGGGCGAGCCGATCTATGTCCCGGCGGACCTCGACGAGGCCGGCAAGGAGCAGGCGGCCGCGCGATTGGAAGAGGCCATCGACGCCTGTGAGTCGCGCGCGGAGGAGCTGGCTGGCGTGGTCACGGGCTCGGTGAAACGCGCGTGACCCTGCCGCCCCTCGTGCTCGGAACCGGGCTGCTGGTCCTGCTGCTCGCGCTCTCCGCGGCTCTCGGCCGTCGGCTCTTCCGCCTCTTCCGCGTTCCCATCGGCGCCGGGCCGACGCGCGTGCTGCTCGCGACCGGGCTTGGGCTGGGCGTTCTCCAGTTCCTGCCGATCGCGCTGCTCGCGTGCGGTGTCGGGACCCCGCTCGGAATACGAATCGGCGTTGCTGTACTTGCCGTTCTCCTCTTACCGGACCTGGCGGCCGTTGTGCGCGCGGCCATCCGGATTTCCAAGGGCATTGCCGCCTGGTGGCGCGATGCCGCGTGGTGGGAGAGGGCGCTCGCAGTTCTCTTCGGCGCGCTGCTCATTGCCGTGTATCTCCGGGCGCTCTGCCCGGTCACCGACGACGACGGCCTCTCCTACCATCTCGCCGGCACGCTCCGCTGGCTCCATGCGGGCCGATTCGAGCTAATCCCGACTCTCACCTACACGAACTGGCCCTCCGCGACTGAGATGGATTTCGTGCTGCTCCGCGGCCTCCATCCCGCCGCGCCCGTCGGTCTCGTGCAATTCGCCTTTGGCGCGCTCACGCTGGCCGCCGTGTATGCGCTTGGCAGGCGGGTTGGCGGGCGGGAGCTTGGAGCGACGGCGGCGGTCCTGCTTCTTGTCTACAAGGTCTTCTGGGAGGAGATGCCGCAGGCCCACGTCGACCTCGGTGAGGCGGTGTTCGCCACTCTCTCGATCCTTGCCCTGCACTGTGCATTCCGCAATCCGCAATCCGCAATCCGCAATCTCGCGGCCGTCTTCGCGGGGCTCGCCGCCACCTGCAAGCTGAACGGGATGTGGGTCGTTGCGGCGCTCGCAATCGTAATCGCGCTTACGCCAGCGGGAGAGAACGCGGCCACGCTCCACACGCGAATCCGGCGGGGAGCGGCTGCCTTTCTGATCGGAGTCGCGGTCGTCGTGCCGTGGTTCGCCCGATGCTGGGTGGTTACCGGGAATCCGGTCTACCCGATGCTCTACGGCGTCTTCGGCGGGCGGGAGTGGACCACGGAAGGGTGGCCGCGGATTCAGCGCTATTTCTTCCTGATGAACACGCCGCCCGGGTTCCCGCCGACGCACGTCGTACTCCTGGTGAGCCGGGCCGTGCTGGTCGCCGCCGCCGCCGCCATCGCCATACTGGTCTACCGGCGTACGCGCCACTCCGGGGTCGCGCTGCCCGCCCGCCTCGCATTCACCTTCATCCCGCTGCTTTTCCTTTCGAGCGGCTACAACCTTCGATTCCTGCTCCCCGTCTACCCTGCCGCGATGCTCGCCGCCTCCGCCGCGCTCAGCCCTCTGCTCTTCCGGGCGGGAACGAAGAGCGCGGTTGGCCAGGTAGCTCTCTGCGTACTTGCCGCCGCGCTCGCCTACCGAGTCGGCGTTCGCGGGCTCGACCCGCCGCTGCCGGCCGCCGTTTCGGTCGCGCTCGGCCGGACGTCCGCCGAGGACTACCTGCGGCAGACCCTGAACGACTATCCCGCTGCCGAATACTGCAATACCCACCTGCCGCCGGAATCGCGGATACTCGTCGGCACGTGGGAGGAGGCGACGGCGTATTACCGGCCCCTCGCTCTCCGGCCCAACTACTGGCTTCAGGATTCGGTACACTATGACTCGCCGGCGCGGCTCGACGCGGACCTGGCGCGGCTGGGCGTAACGCACCTCGTCTTCAAGCCGATGGAGCCGGAATGGTGTCTGCGCAGCTCCGTCTGCAGCGGCCGCCTCACCCACGAGACCCGCGCGCTGGAGGACCTGATTCGCCGCCGCGGCGAGAAACTGTTCGAGGCGAACGGCGTCGTGGTTTACGCTCTCCGCCAACCCCGCCTGACCATAAGGACGCTCCCATCTACCTGACCGCCTACAACATGGTCGCGCAGCCGGTCCTCGGCGCGTGGTTGCTGCTCCGTCTGCGGAAGGGCAAGTCGCGGGAAGGCTGGGCCGAGCGCTGGGGACGGCTGGACGAATCCCTTGCAGCGAAGAGCCGGCCGCGCGTCTGGGTACACGCCGCCTCCGTGGGCGAAGTGATGGCCGCCACGCCCATCCTGAAAGAGTATCGCGCGCGGAGGCCGGGCGACGAGATCATCGCTACAGTTATCACGCCCGGCGGTCACGAGATAGCATCCGGGATGGCCGGCAGGCTGGTGGACCGCGTCTTCTATGCGCCCTTCGACGTGCCTTCGGCGGTTGGGCGGGCGGTTCGCGCGATCCAGCCGGACCTCTATGTCGGCCTTGAGACGGAGCTCTGGCCCAACCTGCTCCACTCCGTCCGCCGGTCCGGCGCGCGGCTCGCGGTGGTCAATGGCCGGCTCTCCGACCGGCACTTCCCGCGCTATCTGCGTTTGCGCCCGCTGCTCCGGCGCGTCGTCGCGAACTTCGACCGAATCCTCGCTCAGACCGCCGCCGACGCCGAACGGTTCCGCGCCATCGGCGCTCCGTCGGCCCGTGTCGAGGTGTTCGGCAACGCGAAGTTCGATGAGGCGGAGAAGCCGTTGACGGAGGATGAACGACACGCGCTGCGGCAGGAGCTGAAAATCGATGAAGCGGCGCCGGTTCTGGTAGTTGGCAGCACCCGTACAGCCGAGGAAGAGCGGATGGTCTTCGAGGCGTACGTGGAGGTCCGCAAGACCCGGAAAGATCTCGTATTGATTCACGCGCCGCGGCACATCGACCGCGCGGAGGAAGTCGAATCCCTCATGCGCGAATTTGGGCTGAATCCGGTGCGGCGGTCGCGGATGTCGGAATCGTACGGACCCGTGGCCCATCTTATTCTCGACACGTTCGGGGAGCTGGCGCGCGTCTATGCGGTGGCGGACGTTGCGTTCATCGGCAACAGCCTGACGGAGCCGGGCGGCGGCCAGAATCTCCTGCAGCCGCTCGCCC
>Ga0068855_100010131_pt1 | contig 11363 bp, 6 predicted proteins | sample KBSCornC52_FD_66592 | JGI IMG/M metagenome (GOLD analysis project Ga0068855, IMG submission 66592) | Corn rhizosphere microbial communities from Kellogg Biological Station, Michigan, USA - KBS Corn C5-2 | ecosystem: Host-associated > Plants > Roots > Rhizosphere > Soil ... | reverse complement strand
CTTCATTTTAGTTGTTTTTATTCATCAAATTTAATTTCTTGTAGTCAGGCGTAAGTTAGCACTGCCGTCTAATGACTTTTGCCATTGCTCGCCCCTTCTGTTCCTGCAAGTCTCTGCTTTAGCTTTGTGCTAAAGGTTGCGGCGCCCTTGCAGAAGACTATTCTGCAACTATAAAAAAAAGCCGGGCTTTTATTTACCCCGGCTTCTTATTTCACTTTATGTTATTTAATTCGTTACGGGAATTTGAAGTATCTGCCCCCCTCCTATGGCGTTAGGACCGAAACCATTTACAGATACATAAAGCTTTCCATCGGGCCCCATGGTCATGCCTGTAGGCAATGACAGATGCGATGCGATAACATCTCTCGACTTATCTTTATTTACTCTTATTATATCACCTGTTCCCGGTGTGGGGAATGGATTACCTGTAGTATTTTCAAGAACGTACATTCTTCCCTGACTGTCAAAAGTAATTCCGAGTACCGTAGTAAATCCTTCAGCCCACACACTGATTTGTCCATCCATCGTGATTTTATAAATCTTACTGCTGCCGTCAATGATGGGAAAAGGATTCAAATTACCCATGTAGAAATTGCCGTATATAAAGCCAAGGGCGGTTGGAACAATATGACCTTCGAATGCAGAAATATCAATTATGCGTTTAATTTGTCCGTCACGTGTTATCCTGACCAACTCTCCGTGATTAGGCTCTAATGCATAAAGATCTTTCTTTACAGTTATCATGCTATACCATGTGCCGTCCGGTTCAAAATCGTCGGGTTCCGGATTCTTTACCGGATGATAATGTTGAAAGGCACTCAGATTAGCAATAAACTTCCATGAACCATCCGGAAATATTTTAACGACGCCGTTATCCATACTTTGCACACCGTGAGAGCATCCGGCTCCTGAAAGCACAGCATACATTCCGTCGCCGAGAAAAGCAACATCTGCCACACCTGAGACAAATGCGCCTGAAGCCGCAGAGGTCTGGGACGATGGAAGATCCCTTACTAATATTGTATGAACACCATCAGGCGTTATTTTAGATATGCGTCCCCCGGTTCTGCTTCCACGATAAGGACCAATGGGAGCAACTACCTGTTTGCAAATACCTCTGGTTGAATCTGTTCCTCCTTTTCCTCCTTCCGCCACATACAGGTTTCCGTCTGGTCCCCATTTTAACCCACGGGGATTGTTCAGGTTCCTGGCAAAGACCTTGATGGTAACAGCGTTTGAAGTAACACTGCTGTTCCTGCTCAATTGCCCGGAACCCGAAACGTCTTCTTTTTTACACGAAAAAAGAAACAACGTAAAAACGGTTGCCATTGTTAAGCAAATGGAATTGTTTGTTTTCATACTAACCTCCTATTGATTTTTAAATGAATAAGCAGATGAACCGAAAAGCAGGGACAGAATCACAGCAGATTAGTTTATAATTCATCCCGAAGAATAACGTAAATAAAATTTACATGTCAGCGTAATGATCTTTGCAAATCGCCATAGAAATTAAAGATACTGTTAGCAAAGGGGATTCATCATAAGCAATCTTCTCAAATATTAGGGGGCGTTTTTCAAGCAAATATCAGATTGGAACGAAGATTAAAGCTAACTATAATTTTTTGAAATGGCAATGATTTGATGGGTGTTTTTATAATGCAGAGATTCTGCTGAATTAATATAGAGTCTCCGCATTCGTTTGGATGAGAGACAAATAAATCTATTTTTCAGGTCTTACATGTAAAATGATCTTAGTGCCGTTTCCCGGAGCAGTGTGCAATTCATATTTAGCGTCCATTTTCTTTGCGCGGTTCTGCATATTTCTTAAACCGTTTCCGTTCTTTACGGTTTGCACATCGAATCCTTTACCGTTATCGCGGATAATCAGCACAAGATAAGGAGAAGAATATTCAAGGGTGATGTGTGCTTCCGTGGCTTCGGAATATTTTGCAAGATTATTAATAGCCTCTTTGAAAATGATATAAAAATCATATCTCACCGCAAGACCGAGATGCAAATGTTTTATATCATTTTCGATGTTATAGTAGAGAGAAATTTTTCTTGCTTCAAGAATCTCGGATGCAAAAGATATCATCCTTGCGATAATGTTATTGAGCGTATCATTCTGAGGTTGAATACTCCAAATAATATCATTCATTGCATCAAGCATTCTGTGAGATGATTCACTGATGCTTGTAAGGGATTTTTGCGCTCTTACATTCGAAGTCTCTACATCATTCAATGCCATTGAACTTAAAAAACCTATACTGCTGAGTGTTGAACCAACTTCATCGTGCAGGTCGCGGCTAATGGTGTTTCTTAATTCAAACGCTTTTAATTTTTGTTTCAAACGATATTGAAACAGTGTGTAGAATGCACCCGCCGTTACAAGCGCAGCAATTGTATAAAACCACCATGTTTTCCACCATGGCGGAGAAATAATAAGTGTAACGGTTGCAGGTGTTTCATTCCATATACTGTTGTTGTTGCATGCTTTTACCTGGAATGTATGCGTACCTGTACTTATATTCGCATAAGATGCAAAGCGCCTGTCACCCGCATTTATCCAATTTTTATCAAGACCCGTTAACCTGTATGCATACTGGTTTTTAAAAGATTGAGTATAGTTCAATGTAACGTACTCAAATGAAATATAATTCTCATTGTAAGGAAGGTGAATTACTGTATCACCATAAATAACAACATCTTTATCAAGAATGCGTAAACGATTGATGTAAACAGGAGGCTCTTCTTTATTGATATTAACACTTGATGAATGAAAAATATGCAGACCGTTATAATCAATCCGAATTAAATCTCCTGACGACTTTTTTATTAAATAATCTGGCTGGTTAATGCTTAAGCCATCCTGCTCAGAATAATGTACAAATCGTTTTTTGACAGGATCAACAACCACTTCAAGACCTAAAGTTGTGTTGAGCCAAATTTGCCCCTTATCGTCTTCAACAATTTGAGTTATGTTCGTGCTTAGCATTCCATCTTTTACAGAGTAGTTTGTGAATGTAGAAAGCGATGCATTTGTTTGCCATAAGCCATCATTGTCTGTACCGATCCAAATATTTTTTTTTGAGTCTTCATAAATGGTGTGAATGATCAAATAACTTGTTGTATTGTTTACATTATTTTGAAATCTTATGTTTTCAAACTTTTCATTTTTAGTATCCATTAAAATAATTCCTTTGCCTTCGGTGCCTATCAATATACTGTTTTGTGAAATAGGAAGTATAGCTGAAATAGTGTTAGAGAAAAACAGATTGGGGTCATCATTTGAGCCGGTATATTTCCTGAATTTTTTTAAAGAAGGGGTATAAGAAAATAATCCGCCTCTTTTTGTTCCTGCCCATAATATTCCGTTATTATCCATTGCAAGAGTAGTAACACTATAACTTCCCTGAACAGGTAATGGTATTTTATCAGCTTCAAAAACATTTTCTCCCCGTTTTTTATAAACATGGAAGATGTTGCTGTATGAGCCAAACCACATTGATCCGTCTTTATCTAACACTGAACTAAAAAGAGGAGTATATTCTTTAACGCCGAGTACAGCATTTTCATTTGTGTAGATGCCGGTGTTGGTATCCATCGATCCAAGCCCGATAAAATTGCCCACCCAAAATTTATGATCTCTGTCTTCAACAATAGTATTTGCCGTTTGTAATGTGTAAGGAGAATTTGATTTAATGTTTATAAAACTACTGTAGAGCTTCGGATCATATTTCGCAATGCCTCTTTCAGTACCTAACCAATAGATGCCACTCCTGTCTTTTATAATTGCCCGTATTTTACCCGGAACTCCCTGCGGATCTTCTAAGTTGATTTTGTAAAAGGACATAAATTTTTTAGCGGGATCAAACAATGCCAAACCTTCACCGCCTATCCATATTTTTCCGTCATCGTCCTCCATAATATAAGTTGTTGCTGTTGTTTGTAAGGAGGAAGTATCATTATCGATATTAACTGTATATGTAACAAATTTTTCTGTGTGCGGATTAAAGCAATACACTCCTGAATCTGATGTGGTCATCCAAAGGTTTCCCTGTTTATCGCGAATAAGATTGTGCGTTATTTCTCTTGATACATCAGAAAATGCCGGGTAAGGTATAGAGAATGTTTTTGCACTTTCTGTTCTTTTATTAAATTTTCTTATCCCTGTTTCTGTTGCGAGCCATAGAATATTTTTATCACTGTCTTTCAAAATACCATGTATATTTTCTCTTGACAAATCATCAGTGCGATAATAAGTAAAAGCGTTACGGTTTTTATCAAAAGAAAATAATCCATAACCTGTAGCAAGCCAAAGCAAACCATTGTCATCTTCTTTAAAATCATGAATGCCGGTAAAATCATTTAAAGCTGCTTTTGAAGGAGGTAAAGTATAAGTTTTGAAAGTTTCTGTCCGGGGATCATAACCTGAGAATGACGATGTAGAAGTGCCTACCCAAATAATATCGTGGCTATCCTGGAAAAGGCAAATAATGTCATCGTTGGTGATCGTTGATGAATCACCGGGAATATTTTTAAATACTTTAAATGCATAACCATCATACCTGTTCAACCCGGAGATAGTGCCAAACCATATATATCCTTGCTTATCCTGCAATATGCATTGAACTTTGTTGTAAGAAAGTCCTTCCGTAGTAGTCAGATGCTCAAATTTTAATTGGGATGTTTGCGGAAATAATGTGTTTGTTATAATAAGATAATACAAAATAAAAAGCCATCTTAAGTAACAAAGCTTTCTTTCAGTGTAAAGATCGTCAAATAAGCAGCCGACTCGCAAAATGGAAGTATTAGTACTTCTATTAAAGATACCAATTTGGAGAAATATTCATTTAAAAAAAGTAATTATTTCTTTGAGATAATTTTTTGAAAAAGCAATTCGTGCGAATTAAAAATTTTGATTACCGTTCCTAAAAAATAAAGCAGTTATAATATTACAACTGCTTTATAAAGGAGAAATTTTTAGAAAGTGTATTTAGAGTTGTTGCCGCTAACGTTATTTATTTTTCACTAAATGATCAGGTATAAAGCAAAAAAGACAATACTCATTTCGATAAGCCACATACGCCATATTTTATTTCCTCTATGATAATTCCATATAGCGAAATCAATTGCCAAAATGTTTATTTGTACAAATACAAACAAAAAGAAAAAGAACCAACTGCTGTACATATTTTTAATTAATAAGCAGGCGAATAGAACAGGCAAGCAAAATGCTATGATCAAAAAAGGTGAGACTCTTTTTACAATACCAATTATGTTCAGGTTTTTTAACCACAATAATTTATGCGATGACAAAAATTGAGTTATATCTTCATCAAATAACTTATATGGAAAAGCGAATTTTTTAACTGCATGTTTTCCGCAATCATATTCAGGCAGTGAGTAAACAAATGTTACTGCTTTTACCTTACTATTTTCCATAACAATAATTTTAAGTGTGAAATAAATTGCTTTTGTTAAAACCAATCGCCTGTTGTTTTTATAACTTTCAGTGATAAGCGTAATGTAAAAGCTTCGATAATTGAATTTAACTTTTACAATAAGATGTTCGATTGTAAAGGCGGATACAGAGAGCAGTACTGCTTTAAAATTCTTAAGTAAAATTAATATTGAAATTAAGGGGGAACAACTACATGAATATGTGGATTGGATAGAAAACTTTCATTCAATTGCTTTCTTTTTTCAATGTTTCCAACAGTTAGTAATTGCTTTTACACTATCAGCATTTCCTGCATGAGGTAACCCATACATGTCTTCAATAGTTCGCAAAACAGAATAATGGTTTATGTGAATGGTATCATTTCCTCTCCTGATCTTTTGTCCGCAAAAGAGTGTAAAAATATGGTTGTGGTCATGATGATTCAGATCATCTTCATCAAAAGTTAGTATAAAAAGACTATTATGTGTTTTTGCCCATTGTATATACTTGTTTAAATTAATTCTTAACCAGTTGTCCCCTTCAAGAATTGTCCCATCATGCATATCACGGTTAAGATTAGGAATAACAAAACTTACTGTTGGCAATTTTGTGAAGTCAGAAGGAAATGCAGTAAATGGCTGATTGGTTGTGATGGGAATCTGGTTTGTACCTGTTCCCATCCAATTTGCTGCTGCATTATGTCTTCGAACGTAAGCTCCGTAAGTATCACTGTTATATCCTGTGTATGGCAGACCCTGTGAAAAAGTTGAATATGACAGACCGGCATCAATCAATTGCCTTCCGAGATTTGGAGTAATAAACGGTTCATCTTCCGGATGCTTGCCTCCTCCTGCGCCCTGGTTTGAGCCGGAGTATAAATCGAGATAATCTTTTTGACTTCCGTACTCGATAGCATAAGAATTTGTAAACTTCACCGAAAATGAATCTTTTGCGACTTGGTTAATATAAGGTGCGCTATCAGACTCATTGATTTCTAAATAACCATGATTCTCTTCAATTACAATTACAATGTGATCTGCCTTTGGAATTGTGGTGTTGATAACTTTCTGTTGAGATTGATTTTGTAAAATGGACGGTGCATCGTTTTCTTTATTGCAGTTGGCAAATAAAGTTAATCCAGAAAGAATAAGCAGGTTTTTGAGATATCGAGTTTTCATAACAATCAATTTTAAACGTAGCGGATTAAGAAAAGTTTTGGTATATGTTCGAAGATATTGATTGATTATGATTTTTTCGGTAGCAAAAATTTCGAATGTTCTTGCATCAGGTAAAATTAAAAACACGAAAAGGCTAAAACAACTACATGAACATATGGAACAGTGCAATAGAAAGAAATACTAAATAACTTTATTTTTTAAAGAACCCTTCTTATCAAATTCAGTTAAAGAATTTGTATAAGGTGGGAGGGTTTAGGGTATGCTGAAAAGCATTTTTGTTTGGAAAACGAGGCTACCGATTGTCGTGCAGATTTATACCGAAAAAGAAAATTAATAATGATAAAAAAGCTACCCTGTTCTCAGTTTCCTAACTATTATAATTTAAGAAAGTAAACTCTTGCTTAGGAAAGAAATCATTGAGTGTTTAAAATATTTGAGTACAGAAAATAATAAAGCAAAGCTTGTTTAAGTATTTTGAAATGATCACTGAATGTTATAATTTTTTTCATATAACTCAATAATTATTCAATTGGCGAGTATAACTCGATAGATTTTTTTCAGCAGTTAAAATTTAAAATGTTCTTTTGTTTTGTTAAGTAAAATTAATCACACGAGAAGATGAAAACAACTACATGAACATGTGGAATGAATTAAAATGTATAGCAGAATGTTCAAAGAGAATAAGCAAATCATTGTTGAAAAAATCCTATGTGAAGTGTAGAGCAAATAGATCAAGAGTAAAAATCAAAAAAAATTAATTATACTAAATGTTCGCGCAGAGCTTTTGCAATTGCTTCAGGTGCAGAGTTTACCTGGAGTTTAAGGTAAATTTGTTTTATGTAGAATCTCACTGTATCAATACTTAACTGCAACTGCGCCGCGATCATCTTGTAACTGTAACCTTGTGTAAGACAAAATAAAATGTCCTTTTCACGTTGAGTAAGATTATAAATCGATTCATTTTTCAATGGTTGCTTGGAAAAATGGGCCAAAACTTTTTTTGCAATTTCAGGTGTCATGGGCGAACCACCGGAGGACACATCCTTTATTGCTTCAATAATTTTAAAAGGAGAAGCTTTTTTAAGCAGGTAACCGGATGCACCGGCACATAATGCATCAAAAATTTTTTCGTTTGTATCAAAGACTGTGAGCATTAATATTTGAACATCCACATCAAAATGCCGGATGATCTTAACCGCCTGTATGCCATTGATGCCCGGCATATCAATATCCATCAGTATTACATCAGGCAGTAATTTTTTTATCTGTGCTTCTGCCGACATGCAATCAGCGAACGCACCTGATAATTTAAACTCAGGCGTTCTCTGAATTAACTGTGCAAGACCTTCCCGCATGTCGTCATTATCTTCGTATATCAGTATTTCAATAGCCTTCACTGTTCAATTTTTACAAAACTAAAATAATTAATGAGTTGTGCCCACCACATGATTATGTAGATTGTTTTTTGCAGGTTTTTTCTTATTAAAATTCATAGTTGATCTTGACAGCAAAATTTCTTGCCATTTGTAAAATTTGATTCGGCGCCCGAACGCCACCCGCATTTCTTATGCCCGGGCTATAATATTCTTTATCTAAAATATTATTGCACACAAATTGTATTGATGCCCCTCCGATGATGTCTTGCAATGTTATAGCTGAATTGAAGAGAATGTAATCATCAAAAAATGTTGCATTTTTATTTGAAGGAGCACTTGTTCCCGGGCCCGATTCTTTACTGCTTATATAGTTTGCCCGAAGATTTATATTTAATTTTTTGAGAAGAAGAAAATTAAGTATTGCATTTACCTTGTGTGAAGCTATATCGGCTACCTTTTGGTTAATAGCATCGCTATCTATAAATACTGGATAAGTATAAGTATAATTCAGTGATGCCTGCCATTTTTTATTGAGTGACTTATAATACAAATTGGTTTGAATTCCTTTGATCGTGTACTCACCAACGTTTTGATTCTGCGCAGTGCCCTTTACTACTACAGCCACAACATTTTTTATATCAGAATAGAAAAGATCAACATCGGCGGTTAAAGCCTCGGAGAACTTATTGCTTGCTGACACTTCATAATTATAAATCGACTCGTATGTGAGTGAAGGATTGGGTATTAAATTAACGGCGTCATATTTTGTATAGTTAGAAACATTTTGAATTCCCTTGCTTACTATCGCTTTAAATATCCATCCTTTCTTTTCATAATCCACAACGAGTCGCGGGCTTATATCGTACCCTAGTCCTCCCGTGTCTCTTATACGATTGTAATCTAATCGTGCGCCCAAAGTAAATCCAAACCCGCTTTTTGTACGATAATTTCCTTGTGAATAAACACCGATATCATATACATTATAAGTATTTCCACCGGGTCTTGAAGGATAAGTTCCATTTTCCTGTGGTCTCGAAGATGTAGAGGTTAAATAATAACCCTGCAATTGGCTATTGCGTAATTCAATGCCGCTGATAAGATAAAAACGTTTGCTTTGATTGTACAACAATTTCAACTCTGTTCTGAACTGCTCTGATTGTTCATAATAGTAAGTAGTTAACCAAGTTGCCGGTCTTTCATGATAGAGATCACTTATTTCAAGTCCGCCGGTTACTGCATAGTTTTGTATGCTCGTAATTTTTGAGCCGTTTTTTATTTCATGGATGCGGTAGTTTAAAAAAGTTGTAAAAAGCAATTTTTCATTGATGCGTTTATTGTAATTGAAATAAGCATAATGATGTGCGGTGATAAAATTTGATCCGCTAACAGAAGCAACACGGTCGGTGTACGTTGTCCCGATACCTTCATCTTTTGTCCATGAAACAAAACCAAGAGTAAAGTCACCGACATTGAATCTTGCATTTATATAATAAGCTTGTGCCGGGTTAATAAACTTTGTATAATCAGATGGCTTGGTTAATAAAGCCTTGTCTAATCGTATTGCTTCCTCTGCACCCTTCTTTGTGACCCTAATTGTGTCACCCGAACGTGATAACCTGTAATAAGGAGTTGTGTCAGGCATGCCATTTTTAGCAAGATAGTCTTCCCCATCTTTGCGTACGCCCAGGAAGTGCTGGTACACTTGAACGAGGGAATCATTATCAACATCGTACACGGAAGAATCATAATCCCATAATGCCTGTGAAGAAAGATCTGGTCTGTCTGATTTATAAAACCTTCCTGTAACAGTAAACGAAAAATTTCCTTTTTTAAAAGCTGTGCTTACATCAATGTACTTTGTATCATACGATGCAATTCCTGTATTTGCATGGATACCAAATGATTTGTTGTTTTTAAAAAAATCAGACGGGTCTCTTGTTATAACATTGATAACGCCTGAAAAAGCATTTGGTCCATACATGGTAGAAGCAGGTCCGTAAATAACTTCAATTCGTTTGATATTTGTTATAGGATATTGTTGTGAGATATGTGCAAAGTTTGACCACAGATCATTTTCCTCCACTCCATCAAACAGCAGCAATATCTTATCTGTATTGTTTGATCTGAATCCACGCTGATATACGTTGGCATACAATTGACCATAATAAATTGAAATATCAAATCCCGGAATATCTTTTAAAATATCTATCAGATCCGTATAACCACGCTGCAAAATTTCTTCCTGTGTAATTACAGAAATAGTAGCAGGCGCAAGACGGATATCTTCATTGTGTTTTGAAACGGAAGAAATAATATTTGATCTAATAAAAGCAACCCTGTTTCTGAATCTTTCGGGGTCTCTCAGGTCTGTTTCAAAATTTTCCTTTTGAACAAGCAGTTCTTCAATAACTGAATCTGCATTGCTTACTAAATCAATAGCGAGATAACAGTTTGCCAATAAATAATAAGCCCGCACTTTCTGATCATAATCAAAACTCTGTTTATTGTTCAAACATTTATTCAGCCCGTCTATACATTCATCAAATCTTCCGATTTGATAGCGGTATTCTGCAGAATCTATAGATGCAGCTCCACAATCTTCCTGCGCAGAGGAAGATGTATAGATCACCAGCAGTATCGTTATACTGCTCAGCTTTAAAATTAACTTGTGCATATCATTGATTATTGAGAGTTTGGTACAGATCGTTTGCCGTAGTTTTCCATGCCATGACTTTTTTGTCTTCACCGGTTGAAAATAACCATGCCCCATCCGGTGTATAATACAAATCATAGATCCATTTCGTATGTCCTTTTAATGTAATGATATCTTCATTGAAATTTTTTTGAAGTATTGCTTTTACGTTGATTAGCTTGATCGTTTGATCGGCGCCTGCAGAAGCTAATTGTAAAATATCATTATCAACTACCGCAAACTCAAGATCATTTACACTCGATAAATGCAAAGCCCTGTTCCACACTTCGTTTCTGTTTTTCAAAGCAGTGATGGAAACAAAGCCATTATACGTTCCTGCCGCCAAACATTGTTCATTATCATCAACAGCAATGCTGGTAACTTTAGAATCAAATTTCAGAGAAGCAGCAAAGGCACTATTCATCAAATCATTCCAATTGTTGTAAATATTTATCTCCTTACCCGAGGCGATATAAAACTTTCCGCTTCTTCCAACAGTAATTGCATTAATTTCTGCATGATTAAAAAAGTTCTCATTTACACCGTTTGTTATATGGCATTCGCCAATTCCTTTACTGCTTAGAATGATAAAAGATTCGTTGCTATTAAATATTACATCTTTACCCGCTCCGGCAAATTCAAAATTTGTAAGAAGCGTAATGCCGGCAGCAGAA
>Ga0068855_100010130_pt1 | contig 11363 bp, 7 predicted proteins | sample KBSCornC52_FD_66592 | JGI IMG/M metagenome (GOLD analysis project Ga0068855, IMG submission 66592) | Corn rhizosphere microbial communities from Kellogg Biological Station, Michigan, USA - KBS Corn C5-2 | ecosystem: Host-associated > Plants > Roots > Rhizosphere > Soil ... | reverse complement strand
CGAGCAGCCCTTGAGCAGCACGAGGTTGAGCGCGATGCGCGGAATGTCGTTCTGCGCGAAGCCGACGACGAGATAGCGGCCGCCCCACGCCATCGAGCGCACCGCCGGCTCCGTATAGTCGCCGCCCACCGGGTCGTACGCGACGTCGACGCCGCGCCCGCCGGTGATCGCCTTCAGCCGCTCGCGCACGTCCTCGCGCGAGTAATCGATCGTCTCGTCGGCGCCGCGCTCGCGGCAGAGCGCGAGCTTCTCCTCGCTCGACGCCGCGGCGATCACGCGCGCGCCCATGAGCTTGCCCAGCTCGACCGCGGCAAGCCCCACGCCGCCCGCCGCGCCCATGACCAGCAGCGTCTCGCCGCTACGCAGCTGCGCGCGGTCCTTGAGCGCGTGATACGACGTTCCGTAGGTGAAGAGGAACGCCGACGCCAGGACGGGATCGATGCCCGCGGGAAGCGGCACGACATCGGCCTCGCGCGCGAGCGCCTCCTGCGCGAACGCCCCGCTCATCATCGTCGCGGCCACCGCATCGCCCGGCTTCACGGAGGCCACGCCGTCGCCGACCGCCTTCACGGTGCCAGCCACTTCGCAGCCGGGCGCGAACGGCAACGATGCCTTGAACTGGTACTTCCCCTGCACGATGAGGACATCGGGGAAATTCACGCCCGCCGAGTGCACGGCGATGAGCACCTCGCCGCGTGCGGGCTGCGGCGAGGGCAGCTCGCCGACCGAGAGGGAATCGATGCCGTCGAGCGCGCGGCAGACGAGCGCCTTCACAGGCCGGCCCAGCCGCCGTCGGGCTCGAAGCGCGCGCCGTACTTCGCGCGCAGCTCCGCCATGATCCGCAGCCACTCCTCCTTGCCGCGCTCGCGGATCGCGTTGATGGGGCCGCCCAGGTGGGGTGCGAAGCCGGTGCCGAAGATCATGCCCGCGTCGCAAAGGTCGGCATCGGCCACGATGCCTTCGCGCACGCATGCCACCGCTTCGTTGAGCGCCGGCAGCACGAGGCGATCGGCGAGCGCGGCGAGGTCGACGCCCTCGAGTCGCGGCGCGTTCTTCACGGCCTTGCCGTGCACCCACTTGTAGTAGCCCTGGCCCGTCTTCTTGCCGAAGTGCTTCGATTCGACCAGCTGCTGCAGCTTCTTCGGCACGAGCGCCCCGGGGCGCGAGGCGGCGAGCTCCTGGCCCACGGCCCAGCCGACGTCGAGGCCCACCATGTCGGAAAGCTCGATCGGTCCCATCGGCATGCCGAACGATTTCGCGGCCGCATCGATCGTCTCCGGGGCGACGCCCTCGTCGACCATGAGCATGGCTTCCTGCAGGTAAGGAGAGAGCACGCGATTCACGAGGAAACCGGGCGCGGACTTGCACGGCAGCGGCAGCTTGTCGATCTGGCGCGCGAAGGCCTGCGCGGCGCGCATGACGTCATCCGAGGTCTGCGGGCCCTGCACGATCTCCACCAGCAGCATCTGCGCGACGGGATTGAAGAAGTGGATGCCCACGAGGCGCTCGGGTCGGGCGAGGCCGCTCGCGAGGTCCTGCAGCGGAATGCTCGACGTGTTGGAAGCGAGCACCGCGGCCGGCTTCATGCGCGGCTCGGCGGCGGCGAAGACGCTTCGTTTCACCCCCGCATTCTCGACGATCGCCTCGATCACCAGGTCGGCACGGGCCGCGCCATGGCCACCGACGTCGGGAACCAACCGGTCCATCGCGGCGCGCACGAGGTGCGGCTCGCGCAGGCGCTTGCCGTAGAGCTGCGCGGCGCGCTGCACGGCCGGCGCGATGCGATCGGGCGCGAGGTCCTGGAGCGTCACGCCGATGCCGCGCAACGCGGCCCACGCCGCGATGTCGCCGCCCATCGCGCCCGCGCCGATCACGTGCAGGTGCCGGACCTCCGCGGCGTCCTGCTTGCCGAAGGACTTGAGGCGCTCCTGCAGCTTGAACACACGGATCAGGTTGCGCGTCGTGGGATGGGCGAAGAGGCTCGCGGTCGAAGCCGGATGCTCGCGCGGCACGTTGCGCACATCGCCGCCGAAGTCCTTCCACACCTCGATGATCGCGTACGGCGCGGGATAGTGCTTGCGGCTCGCGCGCTCGGCGACCTTCCTCGCGGCCGCGGCGGCGACGATCTCGCGCACGCCGGGCCAGTTGCCCGCGGCCGCCACGAGACCGGGCCCCCGGCGCGGGGGCGGGCTCGCGAGCACCTGGCGCGCCGCGTTCTCGAAGTGGCGCTTCGGCGTGACCGCGTCGACGAGGCCCAGCTTCTTCGCGCGGCGCCCATCGACGCCGCGACCGGTCAGCATGAGGTCGAGCGCGGGGGCGGCGCCGATGAGCCGCGGCAGGCGCTTCGCACCGCCCCACCCCGGCACGATGCCCAGCATCACCTCCGGCAGCGCCATGCGCGTCTTCGGCCCGTCGTCCGCGACGCGGTACTTGCATGCGAGCGAGAGCTCGAGCCCCCCGCCCATGCAGAAGCCGTGGATCATCGCGACCGTCGGGAAGGGCAGGCGCTCGATCTTGTCGAACACCTCGTTGCCGAGCAGGGTGAACTCCATCGCTTCCTCGACGCTGCGGATGGCGACGAACTCGTCGATGTCCGCGCCGGCCGCGAAGCCATTCTCCTTGGCCGAGGCGATCGCGAGACCCTTCGGCGGCACGACGGCGAGGTGATCGGCCATCGCGCCCAGCTCCTTCAGGACCTCGGTCGAGAAGGTGTTCGTCGTGGTGCCGGCGCGATCGAACCACAGCCATGCGAGGCCGCTCTCGTCGCCGTGAAGCTTCCAGTGTCGCAATTCCATGGTTTGCTATCGCCCGGGACCCGCGGCGGCCTTCCTGCGGATGTAGAGGGTCTTGTCGACGTCGGCCACGGTGACGCCGCGGCTATCGACGATGTCGACGTGGAAGACGGGCTCGAACTTGGCGCCGCTCGCCGTCGCCTCGCGCGCCTGCGCGATCCGCTCCTCGGCGAGGTGGAAGGTGGCGGTCACGGTTCCGCGGGCGGGCTTCAGGAAGCGCACGGTGCCCTGCTTGTCCCACACGGTGTACTCGGGGCCGAGGTTGCGCATCATGAGGATCATGAAGAACGGGTCGGTCATCGCGAAGAGCGAGCCTCCGAAGTGCGTGCCGACGTAGTTGCGGTTGAAGAGCCGCATGCGCAGCTCGACCGTCGCCGAGCGGAAGTCGGGCGCGATGTCGCGCACGCGGATCCCCGCGGCGCGAAACGGCGGCCACAGGTTGAACAGGCGGCGCATGCCGCGAGGCCCGAAGCTGAATCGCGCGAGAAATCCCTGCGACACCGGCGCGTCAGTCCCGCTCGAAGAGCATCGCGCCGCCCTGCCCGCCGCCGATGCAGAGCGAGGCCACGGCGCGCTTGCCGCCGGTGCGCTCGAGCACTTTCAGCGCGTGCAGCGCCACGCGCGCGCCCGAGGCGCCGATGGGATGCCCCACCGCGATGGCTCCGCCATCCACGTTGAGCTTGGCCCGATCGAGCTTGCCGAAGGCGTGGTCGAGGCCGAGGTGCGTGCGGCAGTAGTCGTCGCTTTCCCAGGCCGCGAGGCACCCCAGCACCTGCGCCGCGAAAGCTTCGTTGACCTCCACCGCGTCGATGTCGTCCCAGGTGTAGCCATGACGGCGCAGCAGCGGCGTGATCGCGTGCACGGGACCCAGCCCCATCTCGGACGGATCGAGCGCGCCCCAGTGCGTATCCACGATGCGGCCGAGCGGCTCGAGGCCGTACTTCGCGACGGCTTCGTCGGACGCCAGGACCAGCATCGCGGCACCGTCGGTGACCTGCGAGCTGTTGCCGGCGGTCACGTTGCCGTAGTGGCGGTCGAACACGGGCTTCAGCTTGGCGAGCTTCTCCACGCTCGAATCGCGGCGCACGCCGTCGTCCTGCGCATAGACGGTTCCATCCGGGCCGTACAACGGCTCGACCTCCGTGAGCCGGCCGTTGTCCTGCGCGAACGCGGTGCGGCGATGCGACTCGACCGCGTACTCGTCCATCATCGTGCGCGTGATGCCGAAGCGCTTGGCCACGATTTCCGCGGTCGAGCCCATGGAGAGCTGCACCACGGGATCGGTGAGGCCGCGCAGGAGCGCGATCACCGGCGCGAGATACGAGATGCGGAATTTCGTGGCGAGCGTCGCGCGCTGGCCGAACGACTTCGCCGCATACCACTGCGCGAGCCAGTTCACCATCGCGGCCCTGAAGAGCAGCGGCGCATGGCTCATCGCATCGGTGCCCCCGGCGAGCACGAGGTCCGCACGGCCGGCCATGATGTTCACCGCCGCGGAATCGAGCGCCTGCAGGCCCGAGGCGCAATTGCGCATCACGGTCCACGCCGGCACGCCGTTGCCGCAACCCAGCCGCAACGAGATCACGCGCGCGATGTTCGCTTCGTCCGCCGAGGGGAGCGCCGCGCCGATGATGACCTCGTCGAAGGCATCGGGCGCGAAGGGCTGGCGCAGCAGGAGCGCGCGCCCGGCGTTGACCGCGAGGTCCGAGCCGGTGAACGGACCCTGGCCGGTGCGCGCCTTGAGGAAAGGTGTGCGCGCGCCGTCGACTACATGGACGCGACGGCGACCTTGCGGGACGGCTGCCATGAATCCTCCGAATGCAGGTCGCGGCCCAGGTCGGGCCCGAAGTCGTCGACGCGCACCACCTCCGCGCGCAACCGGTCGGCGCGAACCAACAGGTCGAATTCGGCCTGCGTGATGATTCCCTGGGAGCGCGCGTGGTCGCTGATGTCGTGCTTGTCACGCCCGCGCACCTTCCCTTCGCGCACGGCGCGACGCAGCTTCGCCTCGACGGGCTCGGCGGCGATCGCCGCTTCCATCGCGAACTCGAGCCGACCGATCACGTCGTCCTCCTTGCGCGGGATGTAGGCACCCGCCGTGAGCCGGTCGCGTGCCGCACCCGGCGTGAGGAGGATCTGCGCCACTTTCGTGCCCCAGCGGTCGTGGGGGGCGTCCAGCGTGAGGCCCTTCGGGAAGACGAGCATGCGCAGGATCGCGGCCACGAAGCGGTTGGGGAAGTTCGCGAGCACGCCGTCCATCGCGACCTGCAGCTTGAAGAAGCTGTCGTGCACGGCCCACGTGAGCAGCGGCACGTCGTCCTTCTGCCGGCCCTCGTCGTGGAAGCGCTTCACCGTCGCCGACGCCATGTAGAGGAGCGACAGGATGTCGCCCAGGCGCGCCGAGATCTTCTCGCGGCGCTTGAGGCTGCCGCCGATCACGAACATCGACACGTCCGAGAGCAGCGCGAAGGCCGACGAGAAGCGCGTCATCATCTGCAGGTAGCGCTTCGTCTCCGGCGCGCCCGGCACCGCGATGCCCTTGCCGCCCGTGAGGCCGAGCCAGAGCGAGCGCGCGGCGTTCGACACCGTGAATGCCATGTGGCCCCAGAGCCCGCGATCGAACGCCTCGAGGTCGTTCGCGTTCGCCGCCGCGATCTCCTTCAGCACGAAGGGATGGCAGCGGATGGCGCCCTGGCCGAAGATGATCATGGAGCGCGTGAGGATGTTGGCGCCCTCGACCGTGATCGCGATCGGGACCGTCTCGTACGCGCGGCCGAGGTAGTTGTTCGGCCCCATCATGATCGCCTTGCCGCCGTGGATGTCCATCGCGTCGTTGACGATCTGCCGCATGCGCTCGGTCATGTGGTACTTGCAGATCGCGGAGATGACCGACGGCTTCTCGCCGCTGTCGAGCGCGACCATCGTCAAGCGGCGCGTCGCGTCCATGAGGTAGGTGTTGCCCCCGATGCGCGCGAGCGGCTCCTCGACACCTTCGAAGCGCCCTATGGGCGTGCGGAACTGGCTGCGCACGCGCGCGTAAGCACCCGTCGCACGCGAGCCGAGCTTGCCCGAGGCCATCGACATCGAGGGCAGCGAGATCGAGCGCCCCGCGGCGAGACACTCGACCAGCATCCGCCAGCCCTTGCCCACCTGGCTCCGCCCGCCGATCACCCAGTCCATCGGGATGAAGACGTCCTTGCCCGAGTTGGGCCCGTTCATGAAGGCGGCGGAGAGCGGCAGGTGGCGCCGGCCGATGTTCACACCCTTGTGCGAGGTGGGGATCAAGGCGAGCGTGATGCCGAGCTCTTCCTCCGCGCCCATGAGGTGGTCGGGGTCGTAGAGCTTGAATGCGAGCCCCAGGATCGTCGCCACGGGCCCCAGCGTGATGTAGCGCTTCTCCCACGTGAGGCGGATGCCGAGCACCTCGCGCCCCTCGTGCATGCCCTTGCAGACGATGCCGAAGTCGGGGATCGCGCCCGCGTCCGATCCGGCCTCGGGATTGGTGAGCGCGAAGCACGGGATCTCGAGCCCCTTCGCCAGGCGCGGCAGGTAATGGTTCTTCTGCTCGTCGGTGCCGTAGTGGATGAGGAGCTCCGCCGGCCCGAGCGAGTTCGGGACCATCACCGTCACCGCCGCGGTGCCGCTGCGCGTCGAGATCTTGGTGACGATCTCGGAATGGGCGTACGCCGAGAAGCCGAGGCCGCCGTACTGCCCGGGGATGATGATGCCGAGGAAGCCGCTCTCGCGGATGAACTTCCACACGTCCGGCGGGAGATCCATGCGCTCGTGCGTGATCTCCCATTCGTTCAACATGCCGCAGAGCTCCTCGACCGGGCCGTCGAGGAATGCGCGCTCGGCGTCCGTGAGCGTCGCCTGCGGGAAGGCCAGCAGCTTGCGCCAGTCCGGGCGGCCGCTGAAGAGGTCGGCATCGAACCAGACACTGCCCGCGTCGAGCGCCTCCTGCTCCGTCTGCGAGACCTGCGGCAGGATGCGCTTGTACACGCCGAAGATGGGCCGCGTCACGATCGCGCGGCGGATCGGCTTCACGACGCAGAGGAGCGCGAACGCGGCGACCGCGGCCGCGAGCGTGAACACCGCCGGCGCGGGCGCACCGAGCCCCGCGGCGCAAAGCACGCCGACCGCGAAAGCGGCCGACCACACGAGCGCGTTGGCGCCGTGGTAGGCCAGGACCCACGCGACGCCGATGCAGGCGACGATCGCGATGGCGGTGATCAGCATGGCAGCCTCCTCAAAGGCCCGAGACCAGCTCGAGCTTGCGGGAATCGTTGAGCGCCGGCGCCTTGAGGCCGGCGACGAGGAAGGGCGCGAGGCGCTGCAGCATGAGCTCTTCGTTGTCGGTCGAGGCCACCTGCGACAGCATCTTCAGCGCATCCGTTCCGGCGAGCGTATACGAGAGCGCGCCCATCACGAAGTGCAGGCGCCACGTGAGCTCCTGCTTCGAGAGGTGCGGCAGCGCGCGCAGGAACGCCTCCTTGTAGCGATGGATCATCTCCGTGTACTGGGCCGAGAGGAACTGGCGGATGAACGGCGCCGGGTCCGCATACGCGCGGCCGAGCACCTTGAGGAAGTGCTTGCCGCCGCGTTGCTCGTCGCGCGCGAGCTTGAGCGCGGGAATCAGCATCGCGAAGAGGATCTTCTCGCAGGCGATCGGCTTGCCGCCCGCCTCGCGCTCGAGCTGCTCGAGGAGCTGGATGCGCTCCTGGTTCATCGGGTCCAGCCGGCGCGTGAGCACGGCCTGGAAGAGCACGTCCTTCGAGCCGAAGTGGTAATTCACCGACGCCAGGTTGACCCCGGCCGCCGCGGTGAGCTGCCTCAGGCTCGTGGCCTCGTAGCCGTGCTCCATGAAAAGGAGCTCGGCGGCATCGAGGATCCGCGTCTTGGTGTCGGGCGAGGTCGCGTCGGGCGGCAGGTCCCGGCGCCCCTTTCGGTTGGCCGCCATGGTGTGAAACGGACGATTCAAACGCTCGTTTGAATTCGTATCGTAGCGCCCGGCCGCGGGGGCGTCAAACGCGCGCCGCACGAGCTTGACGCAGGCGCTTTTCGCCGCGCGGCAACGGCGCTACACTCCGCGCGCTTCGTGCGGCGGTCGCCGCTCATTGCGGAGGTCAATGATGCGCTTTCTCGTGATCCTCGCGTGCGCGCTTTGCGCGCTTCCCGCGCTCGCTGCGGACGGCAGGGCCACGCTGCCGTCGTGGTGGCCCCAACCCGAAGGCTACACGGTGGAGGACCCGCGATACGTCGCTTACGACCATTACCGGGCGCTGAGCCTGAGCCACAGCAAGCTGCCCAAGGACGAGGGCGGCTACACGCCGCTCGCCGGCAAGGTCTGGAAGTTCCACATCGGGCTGCTCGCCAAGCCGAAGGACGAGAAGGCCGAATGCCTGCGCACCTTCGCTTCCATCCTGCCGAAGCTCGAGGCCCTCGGCTTCCACAAGGCGGGCGATCCGTGTTGCGGCGGCACGGTGCTGCAAAAGGGCCCCGAGGAGAGCGGGACGTTCATCCAGAACGGTGGCTGCTCGGTCTCGATCATCGAGACCGCGGCCAACCCTTTCCACGTGGCGCTGAAGCCGCCGGGCGCAAAGCCCGAGTCGTTCGGCGTGAAGGACGACATTGCGTATCTGGCGCCGATTCAAGGCAGCCGGGCGCTCGGCGGAAGGAACGACGTGAAGAACAACGTCAGGATCCATCCCGGCTGCAACACGAAGCTGCCGACGGAGGCGTTCGGCACGCAGTACTCCGAACGCGAGTACGACGCGCCCGCAGGGGTCACCGCCTACGCCGTGCAGGAGACATACAAGGCGGCGTTCCACGCGGCGGGGTGGGACGAGGTCTGCCAGCTCGTGGGCGTGGGCAGCATCGATGCGCACTACACGCGCAACGGCCGCGACGTCTGGGCGCTCGTGCGCACGGGCGGCTTCGGCGACGACAACCGCCACTACCAGCTCACGGTCTCCGACGCGGGCAGCGCACTGCGCGCGGACCTGAAGAACGGCTGCAAGGCGGCCCTATACGGCGTGAACTTCGACTTCGACAAGGCCACGCTGCGAGCCGATTCGGACCCGGCGCTGAACCAGGTGCTCGCGCTCATGAAGGACGAGCCGAAGCTCGCCCTCGAGATCGGCGGCCACACCGACAACGTCGGCAAGCCGGACTACAACATGAAGCTGTCGGACGCGCGCGCGGCGTCCGTCGTGCAATGGCTGGTCGCCCATGGCATCGCGAAGGAGCGTCTCACGTCGCACGGCTACGGCGATACCCAGCCGCTGGTGAAGAACGACAGCGACGACCATCGCGCGAAGAACCGGCGGGTGGAGCTCAAGCGCAAGGATTGCCGGTAACGACCGTCGCCGCTCTCAGAGAGAGAATTCACTTCGACAGCGCGCGGTCGAGGTCCCAGAGGATGTCGTCGATCGTCTCCAGGCCGATCGACAGGCGCACCATGTCGGGCGGCACGCCGGCCTTCACCAGGTCCTCCTCGGAGAGCTGGCGGTGGGTCGTCGATGCCGGATGGATCACCAGCGACTTCGCATCCCCGATGTTCGCGAGGTGGCTCACGAATTGCAGGCCCTCGATGAACCTCACCCCCGCATCGAAGCCGCCGCGGATGCCGAACGACAGCAGCGAGCCCGCGCCCTTCGGCAGGTAGCGCTGCGCGAGCGCGTGATAGCGATTGCCGGGCAAGCCGGGATAGTTCACCCACGTGACCTTCGGATGCGACTCGAGGAATTGCGCCACGCGCATCGCGTTCTCGCAATGCCGCTCCATGCGCACCGGCAGCGTCTCCAGCCCCTGCAGCAGCAGCCACGCGTTGAACGGCGCGATGGAAGGCCCGAATACGCGCAGGATTTCCATGCGCGCCTTCATCGTGAAGCCGAAGTCACCGAACGTCTCGAAGAACTTGACGCCGTGATAGCCCGGCGAGGGCTCCGTCATGCCGGGAAACCTGCCGTTGTCCCACGGGAACTTGCCGCTCTCCACCACCACGCCGCCCATCGACGTGCCGTGGCCGCCGATGAACTTGGTGGCCGAATGCACGACCACGTCGGCGCCATGCAGGATCGGCTGGCAGAGATAAGGCGACGCGGCCGTGTTGTCCACGATGAGCGGGACGCCGGCCTCGTGCGCGATGGCCGCGATCGCCGCGATGTCGATCACGTTGATCGCCGGATTGCCCAGCGTCTCCGAGAAGATCGCTTTCGTGTTCGGCTTCAACGCGCGGCGAAAATTGTCCGGATCGTCCGGATCGACGAGGGTCGCCTCGATGCCGAACTTCCGGAAGTTGACCGACAGCATCGTGTGCGTGCCGCCGTAGAGCTTCGAGGACGACACCACGTGGTCGCCGCTCTCGAGGATGTTCAGGAAGGCGAGCATCTCGGCCGCCTGTCCCGACGCAGCGGCCACGGCCGCGCGCCCGCCCTCGATCGCCGCCATGCGCTCCTCGAACACCGCGGTCGTCGGGTTCGAGAGCCGCGTGTACACGTTCCCGAACGTCTGCAGGTTGAAGAGGCTCGCCGCGTGGTCCGCGCTGTCGAACACGTACGACGTGGTCTGGTACAGCGGCACCGCGCGCGAGCCGGTCTGCGCATCCGGGATCTGGCCGGCGTGCAGGCACAGCGTCTCGAAACCGAATTCTCTGTCAGGCATTTTCTTGCTGGCGCGTTAAGGCGGGCACACGGATGAACACGGATAAAGAATGGATAAGGGCGGATAAGAACAAAGGAATTCCGCGCCTTCGACGTCAGCCGCGAAAATCCTTCCAGCCGTAATCCGTGTTCATCCGTCGTGATCCGTGTTCATCCGTGTTCCAAAGGTTTACTGCTTACTTCGCCGCTGCCGTCCCCACTTTCGTCCGGTCGAGCACCGTCATCGCGCTGGACACGATGCCGGCGACGTCGGAGACCGTGGAAGGAATGATCAGCGTGTTGCTCTGCTTGGCGAGGTTCGCGAAGGCATCGATGTACTGCTGCGCGACCTTGAGGTTGGCCGCGGAAAGCCCGCCGGGCTCGCCGATCGCGGCCGCGACCGCGCGCACGCCGTTGGCCGTGGCGTCGGCCACGAGCTGGATCGCCGCCGCCTCGCCCTGCGCCTTGTTGATGGCCGCCTGCTTCTGGCCCTCGGAGGCGAGGATGGCGGCCTGGCGCGAGCCGTCCGCCACGTTGATCTCCTGCTGGCGCTTGCCTTCGGAGGTCGCGATCACGGCGCGCTTCTCGCGCTCGGCCGTGATCTGCGCCTGCATCGAGCGCAGGATCGACTCGGGCGGTGTGAGGCTCTTGATCTCGTAGCGCAGCACCTTGATGCCCCACGTGCGCCCGGCTTCGTCCAGCACCTGCACGACCGCGTGGTTGATCTCGTCGCGGCTCTCGAAGGTCTTGTCGAGCTCCATCTTGCCGATGGCGCTGCGCAGCGCCGTCTGCGCGAGCTGCGTGATCGCCTGCACGTAGTTCGACGAGCCGTAGGAGGCGAGGCGCGGGTCGACCACCTGGAAGTAGAGGATGCCGTCGACCGAGAGCTGGGTGTTGTCCTTGGTGATGCACACCTGCTCGGGCACGT
>Ga0068855_100010126_pt1 | contig 11365 bp, 11 predicted proteins | sample KBSCornC52_FD_66592 | JGI IMG/M metagenome (GOLD analysis project Ga0068855, IMG submission 66592) | Corn rhizosphere microbial communities from Kellogg Biological Station, Michigan, USA - KBS Corn C5-2 | ecosystem: Host-associated > Plants > Roots > Rhizosphere > Soil ... | reverse complement strand
CGCAGATCGAAGCCGTCCGCTCGCAGCTGAAGTTCAAGCCGTACGTCCCGACGCGCGTCGAGGCGTCGTCGCACCTGAGCACGCAGGAGGGTGTCCGCGTGTTCACGCCTGCAAAGCACAACAAGGAGCTCGCGCTCACGTTCTATACCGGCGCGGGCAACGTCTACTGGCAGGTGATCGAGACCGACTGGACGAGCGCGCCGGCGCTGCGCAGCCCGACGGGCAAATACCGCGATCCGTCGACCGGCCGCAAGTTCGACGTCTACACGGCCAGCGGCCACATCCACCTGATCGCTTACCGACACGGCAACGCGACCTACTGGGTCTACAACACGCTGCGCGACGAGCTGTCGAACGAGACGATGCTCGCGATCGCCCGCGGGCTCAGGCCGCTCGGGAAGTAACCTGCCCGCGTGGCGAAGATCGCAATGTTCGGGGCCGGTTACGTCGGTCTCGTCACCGGTTCGTCGTTCGCCGACCTCGGTCACGACGTCGTCATCCGCGACGTCATCCCCGAGCGGATCGAGCGCCTGCGCGCAGGTGAGATTCCGATCTACGAGCCCGGGCTCGAGAAGGTGGTCGACCGCAATCGCGACCGCCTGACCTTCACGCTCGACGTCGACGAGGCGGTCGACGGCGCAGAGTTCCTGTACGTCGCCGTCGGGACGCCGGCGACCGAATCGGGCGACGCCGACCTCAGCTACGTGTGGTCGGTGATCGACCACCTGCCGAAGACGATGAGCGACCGGCCGATCGTCGTCATGAAGAGCACGGTTCCCGTCGGCACCGGCGAGAACGTGCGGCGCCGACTCGATGCGCGGGGCCTGACGAACGTCGGCTATGTCTCGAACCCGGAGTTTCTCGCGGAGGGCAACGCCGTCCACGACTTCATGCACCCGGATCGGATCGTCGTCGGTGCGTTCGAGGAGCGGGACGCCGACCGTGTCGTCGACCTGCACCGAGGCATCGAGACCGAAGTCGTGCGCACCGACGTGGCGTCGGCCGAGCTCGTGAAGCTCGCCGCGAACGCCTTCCTGTCGACGCGCATCAGCTTCATCAACGAGATCGCAAACGTGTGCGAGTTCGTCGGCGCGGACGTCGTCGACGTCGCGCGCGGCGTCGGCCTCGATCATCGGCTCGGGCCGCACTTTCTGAAGGCGGGGCTGGGCTTCGGTGGCTCATGTTTTCCGAAAGACGTCACCGCGCTCAAACAGCTCGCCGGCAACAGCGGCTACCAGTTCATGCTCCTGCAGGCAGTGTGGGAGGTGAACGAGCTGCAGAAGCGCCGCGTGGTGCAGAAGCTGACGAAGCACCTCGGGCCGCTGCAGAACAAGAAGATCGCGCTGCTCGGTCTCGCGTTCAAGCCGAACACCGACGACATGCGCGAGGCGCCGTCGCGTGTGATCGCGTATCGCCTGCTCTCGGAAGGCGCCGAGGTGCGCGCGTGGGACCCGGTCGCGCATCCCGCAGACCTCCCGGGCATCGAGCTCTGCGACAGCGTGCTCGACGCGGTGCGCGACGCCGACGCCGCGATCATCGTCACGGAGTGGCCGGAGCTCGCGACGCTCGCATCGCGGGAGGTGCGCGAGGCGATGGCGCAGCCGGTGATCATCGACGGGCGGAACCTGCTCGATCCGGTGGCGGCGCGAGAGGCCGGGTTCACGTACGAGGGGATCGGCCGGCCGCGGCACGCGAGCCCGCCGGAGCCGTCGCGCGACCGCGATCCGGAGCGCCGCTCCTGATGGAGGCGCTCCTCCTCGCGGGGGGCAAGGCCGAACGGCTGGGCGAGGCGGCGCAGGGATTGCCGAAGCCGCTCGTGCCCGTCGCCGGCTTCCCGCTCGCCGAGTACACGGTCGCGCGGCTCGTCGACGCCGGCGTGAGGCGCGTGCTCGTCGCGTGCCGCGCGGGGCAGGAGGATGCGTTCGTCAACGCGCTCGGGGGGCTCGGCGCCGAGGTGCAGCCGGTCGGCGAGCCGGAACCGCTCGGGCGCGGCGGCGGCCTGCGGCTCGCGGCCTCCCGTCGCGCGGAGTCCGGCCCGGTGCTCGCGCTGAACGGCGACGAGTTGCTCGACGTCGACTTCCGCGCGCTCGTCGACGAGCACGAACGGTCGGGCGCCGCGGCGACGATCGTCTGCGCGCAGGTGCGCTCGCCGTTCGGCGTCGTCGACCTCGAGCAGGACGGGCGCGTCAGCGGCTTTCGCGAGGCGCCGCTGCTGGACGACTGGGTCAACTCCGGCGTCTACGTCCTCGGCGAGGAGGCGCTGTCGCGGCTGCCCGAACGCGGCGACCACGAACACAGCACGTTCCCCGAGCTGGCCGCCGAGGGGAAGCTCCGCGGCTATCGCCATACCGGAGTGTGGCTGACGGTGAACACGCCGAAGGACCTGCGCCGCGCCGAGCAGTGGATGGGGGAGCATCCCGAGTGGCGGCCGCGTAGGGTCGGGGCGTGAGTGTGGACTCCCCGAACATCGAGGGCCTCGACCGCTGGGCGTTCGAGCCGAGGCGCGTCGAGAAGCCGTGGGGCTGGGAGCTGATCTGGGCGGTCGCGGACGACTACGTCGGCAAGGTGCTGTTCGTGAAGGCCGGCGAGTCGCTCTCGCTCCAGTTCCACCGCGAGAAGGACGAGAGCTGGTACGTCCAGAGCGGCCGGGCGCAGCTCGAGCTGGGGGATGCCGGCCAGGCGATCCTCAACAGCGAGGTGATCGCCACGGGCGCCTGCTTCCGCTACCGGCCGGGCACCGTCCACCGGGTCACCGCGCTCGAGGACACGACCATCCTCGAGGTGTCGACGCCGCACCTCGACGACGTCGTGCGACTCGAGGACCGGTACGGACGGAAGGGCACCACAGAACCCTGACAATCGTGTGTTAAGGTTGTCCCGTGGACGGCCTGAAGACGGGTGAGGCGGCGGGAGTCGCGGGTTGGAGCCCGCGGATGCTCCGCTACCTCGAGAAGCTCGCCCTCGTCGTCCCACGCCGCACCGCCGCCGGCTACCGGCAGTACGGCCTGCGTGAGCTGAACCAGCTCCGCTCGCTCGCCGAGCTGCGGGCGCGGTTCGACCTCCAGATCTCCGATCTCGTCTTCGCAGCGCGGCTCAGGCGCGAGCCGGAGCTCCGCCGGGCCGTCGACGGCTGGCTCGCCGGCGCCGACGACTTAGCGTGGGTCGAATGGGAGCAGCGCAAGCACGAGCGGCTTCTCGAAGTCGCGTAATCGACGAAGGGACTCATGGCTACGACGAAGCGATACGACGTGAAAGACCTCGCCCTCGCGGGCGAGGGGAAGCGCCGGATCGAGTGGGCCGACCGGCAGATGCCGGTGCTCGCCGCGATCCGCGAGCGCTTCGAGCGCGAGCAGCCCCTCGCGGGCTACCGCATCGCCGCGTGCCTGCACGTGACGACCGAGACCGCGAACCTGATGCGCACCTTGAAGGCCGGCGGGGCGGACGTGGTGCTGTGCGCATCGAACCCGCTCTCGACGCAGGACGACGTCGCTGCTGCGCTCGTCGACGAGTACGACATCTCGACGTTCGCGATCAAGGGCGAGGACAACGACACGTACTACGCCCACATCGAGGCTGCGGTCGACCACAAGCCGCACTTCACGATGGACGACGGCGCCGACGTGATCGGCGTGCTCCACTCGGCGCGGCGCGAGCAGCTCGGCGAGATCATCGCCGGCACCGAAGAGACGACCACCGGAGTCATCCGCCTGAAGGCGCTCGAGGCCGAGGGCAAGCTCGGCTTCCCGATCATCGCCGTCAACGAGGCGATGACGAAGCACATGTTCGACAACCGCTACGGCACCGGGCAGTCGACGGTCGACGGCATCATCCGGGCGACCAACGTCCTGCTGGCCGGCAAGAAGTTCGTCGTCGGCGGCTACGGCTGGGTCGGCCGCGGCGTCGCGTCGCGCGCACGCGGCATGGGTGCGCAGGTGATCGTCACCGAGGTCGATCCGATGCGTGCGCTCGAGGCGTCGATGGACGGCTTCGAGGTGCTGACGATGGCGAAGGCCGCAGCAGTCGGCGACATCTTCTGCACCGCGACCGGCGACAAGAGCGTCATCTGCGACGAGCACTACAAGGTGATGAAGGACGGCGCGATCCTCGCGAACACGGGCCACTTCAACGTCGAGATCGAGATCCCGGCGCTGCGGAAGCTCGCGACGGAGTCGCGGCACGCCCGCGAGTTCGTCGAGGAGTTCACGATGGCGGACGGCCGGCGCATCTACCTGATCGCCGACGGTCGCCTCGTCAACCTCTCCGCCGCGGAAGGCCATCCGGCCCTGGTGATGGACATGTCCTTCGCGAACCAGGCGCTCGGGCTCGAGTACGCCGTGCAGAACGCCGGCTCGCTCGAGAACAAGGTCTACCCGGTGCCGGCCGAGATCGACAAGGAGATCGCGAAGCTCAAGCTCGCGACGATGGGTGTTGAAATCGACGAGCTCACGGAAGAGCAAGCCAAATATCTCGCCAGTTGGGACGAGGGGACTTGAGCCGAGCAGGCTCGGCTCAGCACTGAGGAACTCCGGAGGCGGGAGAGCGCGGTCTCCCGCCTCCTTCGTGCTGTAAGGCTTTGTTCTGTGGACGAACCCATCGACACGTTTCGACGGTGGTGGCGCTTTGCGCCATCCCCGCCGAAATCACTTCGGCCGCCGCTAACGCTTCGCGTTAGCTCCGTCTGTTTGGCTTGCTCATGGATCTAGCTCCAGATCAAATCGTCCGCCTGGACGAATCGATTCCCGCGGTCGTGCTCCTCGACCAGCGGCGGCTGCCGGGCGAGGTCGTCGAGCTGACGTGTCGCACGATCCCGGAGCTCGCGGAGGCGATCAGGACGCTCGCGGTCCGCGGCGCGCCCGCGATCGGCGTCGCGGCCGCATACGGGCTCGCGCTCGCGTCGCTGCGCGGCGACGATCTCGCCGAGGCGGAGGCGACACTCGCGGCGTCGCGCCCGACCGCGGTCAATCTCTTCTGGGCGCTCGAGCGGATGCGCGACGACCCGACGCCGGCGCGCGCACGCGCGCTGCACGACGAGGAGGTCGAGCGCTGCCGCCGCATGTCGGCCCACGCAGCAGAGCTCTTCGCACCGCGCACGCGCGCGCTCACGCACTGCAACGCGGGCGGCCTCGCAACGGGCGGTTACGGCTCCGCGGTCGGCGCGCTGCGCGCCGCCTGGGAGCGCGACCGGCTCGAGCACGTGTTCGTCGACGAGACGCGCCCGCTTCTGCAGGGCGCGCGCCTCACCGCCTGGGAGCTCGAGCAGCTGGGCATCCCGCACGCAGTGATCGCCGACTCCGCGGCGGCGTCGATGATGGCGCGCGGCGAGGTCGATCTGATCGTCACCGGCGCCGACCGCATCGCGGCGAACGGCGACACCGCGAACAAGATCGGCACCTACGGTCTCGCCGTGCTCGCGAAGCATCACGGCATCCCCTTCTACGTGGTTGCGCCCACCTCGACGCTCGACGCGGAAACCGCAACGGGCGAGAGCATTCCGATAGAGGAGCGCGACGGCAGCGAGATCACGACGCGCTTTGCGGCGCGCAATCCCGCGTTCGACGTCACGCCGCGCGAGCTGATCACCGCGATCGTCACCGAAGACGGAGTGCTGTGAAAGCGCTGATCCTCGCCGCGGGCTACGCGACGCGGCTCAGTCCGCTGACCGACGACTTTCCGAAGGGCCTCCTGCCCGTCGGCGGCCGCCCGATCGTCGACTGGATCGTCGAGAACGTCCGCGCAGCGGGCATCGACGACGTTCGGCTCGTCACGAACGCGCGCTTCGCGCCGCTCTTCGACGACTGGAGCAAGGGGAACGGCGTCACGATCGCCGACGACGGCACGGACTCGAACGAGAACCGCCTCGGCGCGATCGGCGACATCCAGTTTGCTGCGCTCGACGACGACGCGCTGATCATCGCCGGGGACAACCTCTTCGACTACGCGCTCGCCGACTTGATCGCGTTCTGGCGCGAGAAGGGGAGCGGGAGCGCCGTCGCCGTCCACGACGTCGGCACGCGAGAGCTCGCGCGCCGGTACGGCATCGTCGACGTCGACGACGCCGACCGGATCGTGTCATTCGTCGAGAAGCCCGAGGAGCCGGCGAGCACGCTCGCGGCAACCGCGACCTATCTCTACTGCCGGGATCACCTCGCGCTCGTGGACGCCTACCTCGACGAGGGGAACGCGCCCGACCAGCCGGGCAACTACGTCGCGTGGCTCCATCGCCGTGAGCCGGTATACGCCTATCGCTTCGAGGGCGGCTGGTACGACGTCGGCGACGCCGGCCAGCTGCTCGAGGCCGACAACCGGCTTCGCGAGCGGCTCGGCCTTCCGCTGCGCACGTCGTATACCCTCGGCGACTGATGGCAACGACGGATCAGGACATCCGCTGGGAGCTGGGCGACCTCTGCGCCGACACGGACGAAGCGCGTGCTCACTGGAACGACTTCGTCGAGCGTGCGCAGGACATCGCCTCCCGCTATCGCGGTCGCGTCGCCGAGCTCGACGCTGCCGGATTGCGTGCGCTGTTCGACGAGCTCGACGACCTCGAGCAGGACGTCTCCCGGCTACAGGTCTACTCGTACCTGCGCCTCAGCATGGCTGCGACCGACGTCGACGCGAACGACCTCGCGACGTACACACGCGAGCGCTCGTCCGACGTCGAGAACGCACTCGTCTTCGTCGGGCTCGAGTGGATCGCGGTCGACGACGACCGCGCGGAGGAGCTGCTTGCCGGCGACGAGCTCGCGCCCTATGCGCACAAGCTGCGCGTCGAGCGGCTCGAAAAGCCGTACGTCCTCAGCGAGCCGGAGGAGCAGGCGCTCAACGCGCGCCGGCCCGTCGTCCAGGCGTGGCAGTCGCTGCACGATCGCCAGGTCTCGACCATGGAGACCCCGTTCGACGCCGGCGACGGCGAAGGGGCGACGCCGCACGGCGTCAGTCAGCTCCTCTCGTACCTCTACCGCCCCGAGCGCGAGCTGCGCGTGCGTGCGATCGACACGCTGTACCAGGGCCTCGAGCCGCGCGCGGACGTGCTGGCGGCGTCGTACGACGCGCTCGTCGGCGACCGGCTGACGACGGACAAGCTTCGGGGCTTCGCGCATCCGATGCAGCCGACGAACATGTCGAACGAGCTGGACGACGAGACCGTCGAGGCGATGCTGGCCGTGATCGAGGAGTCGTATCCGATCGCGCAACGCTGGTTCCGCGCAAAGGCGAAGCTGCTCGGGCTCGAGACGCTGTCGCTCGCCGATCAGTACGCGCCGATCGGCGATCCTCGCCGGTTCACCTGGGACGAAGCCGTCGACCTCGTCGACTCGTCGTACACGCGCTTCTCGCCGCGGCTCGCCGAGATCTTCCGCGACTGCCTCGACGCCGGCCACGTCGACGTGCTGCCGCGCCAGGGCAAGGCGACGGGCGCGTACTGCACCGCCGTCTCGAAGGAGATCCTCCCGTACGTCCTCATGAACTTCACGAACCGCTTGCGCGACGTGAGCACGCTCGCGCACGAGTTCGGGCATGCGACGCACAACGTGCTCTCGCTCGAGGCGCAGACGTGGCGCTCGCACCGGGTCGGGCTCTCGATGGCCGAGGTGCCGTCGACGTTCGCGCAGTCGATCGCCGACGACTATCTGCTCGAGAACGAGACCGACCAGGGCACGCGTGCGGCGCTCGCCGCAGATCGGCTCGAGAACGCGTTCGCGGCGATCTTCCGGCAGACCGTCCTCGCGCGCTTCGAGCAGCGCGCGTACGCAGTGCGCGGCGACGGGCGCTCGCTCGCGGCGGAGCGCCTGAACGAGCTGTGGTGGGAGGAGAACGGGAAGTACTACGGCGACGCGCTGGAGATGCCCGAGGGGTACCGCCTCGGCTGGTCGTACATCCCGCACTTCATCCACGTCCGCTTCTACACCTATGCGTACTCGTTCGCGCAGCTCGTCGCGCTCCTGCTCTACCGCCGCTACCGCGAGGAGGGCGAGTCGTTCGCTCCGAAGTACCTCGACTTCCTGCGCGCCGGCGGCTCGGCGTCGCCGGCGGATCTCGTGTCGCCGTTCGGGCTCGACCTGCGTTCGACCGACACGTGGCGCGAGGCGTTCGCGGAGCTGAGCGAGCTCTGTGACGAAGCCGTGACGCTCTCGTCCGAATCGCGCCGCTAGCGTCGCCTGTGTGCTGCTCGACCTGCTGCTGCCGCGGCGCTGCGTCGCGTGCGGCGACGCAGGCGCGCTGCTCTGCACGGCCTGCCGTGCCGCGCTGCCGGCGCTGACGCCGCCGCTCTGCGCGCTGTGCGGCGCGCCCGTCGCCTGGCCGGTCGAACGCTGCCGCGAGTGCGCCGGACGGCGGCTCGCGTTCGCATCGGCTCGTGCTGCGGTGCCGTACGACGGTGACGTCCGGAGGCTCGTCCGCCGCTGGAAGGAGGGAGGTCTACGTTCGCTCGCCGCCGTCGCAGCGGAGGTGGTCGTCGGACGCGTCCCGCCTCCCGAGGCCGACGTGGTGACGTTCGTGCCGCCGGACGTGTGGCGCGCTCGGCGTCGCGGCCATCATCCGGCCGAGCAGCTCGCCCGTGAGGTCGCGGAGCGATGGCAGCTGCCGTGCGCGGCGCTGCTGCGGTCGACGGCCGTCCACCGCCAGCGCGGCCTGTCCCGTGTCGAACGGCAGCGCAATCCGGCGTTTTGCGCGCTCACGACCGTTCCCTCGGCCGTCCTCCTCGACGACGTCTATACGACCGGCGCGACCGCGAATGCAGCGGCCAAGGCCCTCGGCGGCCGGGTCGAGGTGGTGACCTTCGCACGGGCCGTTCGCCGCGCCTAAGCTGGGAGTGTCACCGTCGAGGAGGCCGCGCATGGAGCTGCAGATCAAGGGCAGGAACCTCGAGGTCAGCGAGTCGATGCGCACCTTTGCGGAGCGCAAGCTCGCGAAGGTCGGGCGGTTGTGTCACGAGTCGACGCGCGTCGAGCTCGAGCTGGCGATCGAGAAGAACCCGTCGGTCTCGGCGCACGAGGTCGCGGAGGCGACCGTCTGGCTCAAAGGTCGCACACTGCGTGCGCGGGAGGCTTCGCGGGACATGAAGTCGTCGATCGACGAAGTCGTGACGAAGCTCTGCCGCGAGCTCGCCGAGCTGCGCGACAAGCGCGTCGCGAAACGGCGCGCGCACGTCGAGCCCGCAGAGACGCAGTAGGAGTGGGACTGTTCCGGCGGCGCGAGCCGTTGCACGAGCGCCTTGCGCGCGAGGGCGGCCTCGCCGAGACGCCGGTGCCCGATCCGCGGCCGCAATGGCAGGAGACGGGAATCCACGGGCTGCAGCGTCCGCGCGAGTGGGACGTCACGCTCAGCGCGGACGCGGACATCGCCGAGGGCACACGCGTCACGTTCGTCGCGCTGCCCGACAACACGCTGCTCGTCGAGGACGGTGACGTCCCCGACGCGACGCCGCTCGCCGAACGCATCGAGAGCGAGCTTCCGCCGCCGTATCGCGCGCGCGCCGCGCGCGCCGGCGTCTGGATGATCCAGGCGAGGAAGATCGAGGTCGTCGCCATCCCGAACCGCCCCGAGGGGGACACGATCGAGCTGAGCCCCGACGGCGTGCTCGTCGACGGCGAACGCGCCTTCGGCTCGGTGCCCGAGCTCGAGAACCGGGGCGACGTCGTGCGTGCCCAGCGGCTCGACGGCGATCTCTGGGAGATCCAGGTGGGGAGCCTATAGCCGGTACCCTGGGCGTTCGATGGCGCAGCAGCTCGGAGCATTCGAGAAGGTCCTGCGCGTCGGCGAAGGCCGGCGGCTCAAGCGGCTCCAGGAGCAGGCGCAGTACATCGGCACGCTCGAGCCGGACTTCGAGAAGCTGAGCGACGCCGAGCTCGCTGCCAAGACGGTCGAATTCCGCGAGCGGTACGCGAACGGCGAGCATCTCGACGAGCTCCTCTTCGAGGCGTTCGCCACGATTCGCGAGGCGTTCAAGCGGACGATGGGCGTCCGCCTCTTCGACGTCCAGCTGATGGGCGGGATCGCGCTCCACGAGGGCGACATCGCCGAGATGAAGACCGGCGAGGGCAAGACGTTCGTCGCGACGCAGGCGATCTACCTCAATGCGCTCTCGGGCCGCGGCGTCCACCTCGTGACGACGAACGACTACCTCGCACAGCGCGACCGCGCGTGGACGGCGCCGGTGTTCGAGTCGCTCGGCATGCACACGGCGTTCATCGAGAACATGATGCCGTTCGAGCCGCGCAAGGCCGCGTACGAGGCCGACGCGACGTACGGGACGAACTCCGAGTTCGGCTTCGACTATCTGCGCGACAACATGGCCGTCTCGCTCGACGGCGTCGTGCAGCGCGGGCATGCGTTCGCGATCGTCGACGAGGTCGACTCGATCCTCATCGACGAGGCGCGCACGCCGCTGATCATCTCCGGCGAGCCGGAGACGGCGGCGCAGCTCTACTACGACTTCGCGCGCGTCGCACCGCAGCTGATCGCGCACCGCTCGCATCCGGGCGATCCGAAGGGCGCCGCGGAGTCCGCAGGCGCCGACTACGAGTACGACGAGAAGTTCAAGACGGTCGCGATCACCGAGCAGGGCGTCGCGAAGATCGAGCGTGCGCTGCGCATCGACAACCTGTACGCCCCGCAGAACTCGCAGCTCGTCAACCATGCGGTCCAGGCGCTCAAGGCCCAGTCGCTCTACCAGCGCGACGTGGACTACGTCGTGCAGGACGGCGAGGTGAAGATCGTCGACGAGTTCACCGGCCGCATCATGGAAGGCCGCCGCTGGAGCGAGGGCCTCCATCAGGCGGTCGAGGCGAAGGAGGGCGTGCGCATCCAGGAGGAGCACCTGACGCTCGCCACGATCACGCTGCAGAACTACTTCCGCCTCTACGAGAAGCTCGCCGGGATGACCGGCACGGCGAAGACGGAGGAGAAGGAGTTCGTCGAGATCTACAACCTGAACGTCGTCGAGATCCCGACGAACGTTCCCGTTGCGCGGAAGGACGAGCAGGACTTCGTCTACAAGACGAAGGAAGGCAAGTTCGCCGCGGTCGCGCGCGACATCAAGGAGCGCACCGACCAGGGCCAGCCCGTGCTCGTGGGCACGATCGCCGTCGAGACGTCCGAATATCTGTCGCAGCTGCTCACGCGCCAAGGTGTCCGGCACAACGTGCTGAACGCGAAGGAGCACGCGCGCGAGGCGGAGATCATCAAGGACGCCGGCCAGCGCGGCGCAGTCACGATCGCGACGAACATGGCCGGCCGCGGCGTCGACATCAAGCTCGGCGAGGGCGTTGCGGACCTCGGCGGCTTGTACGTGCTCGCGACCGAGCGCCACGAATCGCGGCGCATCGACAATCAGCTTCGCGGTCGTTCCGGCCGTCAGGGCGATCCC
>Ga0068855_100010117_pt1 | contig 11368 bp, 7 predicted proteins | sample KBSCornC52_FD_66592 | JGI IMG/M metagenome (GOLD analysis project Ga0068855, IMG submission 66592) | Corn rhizosphere microbial communities from Kellogg Biological Station, Michigan, USA - KBS Corn C5-2 | ecosystem: Host-associated > Plants > Roots > Rhizosphere > Soil ... | reverse complement strand
GATCGATGCGGTCAAAATCAGTATGCCGGCGTTCGAGGCCGGGATCGTCAACGCCGAATGGCCGGCGCGGATGCAGCGCCTGGTGTCGGGCGCGCTGGTTGAGCAGGGACCGCCGGGCTGCGAGATCTGGCTCGACGGCGGCCACAATGCCGAAGGCGGCCGGGTGACGGCCGCAGCACTCGGCGATCTCGAGGAACGGGTATCGCGCCCGCTCGTCGTGATCGCGGGCATGATGGCGAACAAGGATGCCGGCGCCTTTCTCGCCAATTTCGCCGGGCTGACGCGCCACATCGTGGCGGTGCCGATTCCAGGCCACGATAAGGCGATGCCGCCGGACCGGCTGGCGGATGCCGCGCGCGCGCTCGGCATGCGCGTGGAGAACGCGACGAGCGTCGAAGCCGCGCTGCAGGCGCTGTCGCGCCTCGCTTATGAAGTGCCACCGCGCATCCTGATCACGGGCTCGCTCTACCTTGCCGGCCATGTCCTCGCCGTCAACGGCACGCCTCCTGCCTGATACGGCACGCCTCCTGCCTGAAACGGCACGCCTCCTGCATAATGATTTGCGTGTCGAGATAGCGATTGGAATTTGGGATGCGTTTTGCCGCGATTGCCGACGTGCACGGAAATTATCTGGCGCTGGAGGCCGTGCTTGCCGACATCCGGGCGCAGGGCGTCGAGGGGATCGTCAACCTCGGCGACATGGCGATGGTCAGGTCCAACTGGCGTCAGCACTGGCGACGGGGTGGATCTAGCCATTATCTATCCGAAAATCGGTCCTCACTTTTCCGGATCATGCCCCAGGCTACCTGCGCAACGCCTGGTCTGCGCCGGGATGGTGGATTTCGTCCGCTACGCCTACGTGCTCGCGATAGACCATCTCCCAACCCTTCCAGCCCGTGAAGAGCAGGATCAGCACCACCACGAGAGACAGCACCACGCCGGTCGGCACAATGGCCGACGTTCCGTGCTCGTAGCGCGAATACCAGTTGTAGAGCTCGATCAAAACCGCGATGACGTTGCCGCCGGCATGCATCCAGGCGTCGGAGAGATTGCGGATCCGGTCGTCTCCCGTTACGTCAATCAGCCCGGCGACGGCCGCCAGTGCGGCAAAGATCAAGCCGACGCCCAACAGCCACAGCGCGCCGTTGGCCCAGAAATCGTTTGAAGTCTTCCAGAACGCCAGGTCCGATACGAACGTCAGTACGAAACATGTGATCGGGAATGGAATGAGCATTGGATGGATAGGGTGTCCGGCAATCTGAGCCGTTGATTTGGGGTTTGTCATGGATCGTCTCCAAAAGCTGCCCGTAGGCTCCTCAACGGGCCACCGGTTTGCTGGTTCCTGTTTTCGCGACCGTCCGGACGTATGAGATCGTTTCGTTGCACCGCAAAATGGCGCGCCATCCGGGGGCCCTCACGCCAGCAGTTTCATCGGATCGGCAATCTTTTGCTGGAGCTGATCAAAGGTACATTGCCTCGGCGCCTTGTCCGGGCGCCACCGCAGGATGGATGTGCCGTGGCGAAACCGGTCGTTACTGAAATGATCGTAGCAAACTTCGATCACGAGCTTTGGCTTCAGCGGACACCACTGCGCCGAGCGCCTGGTCGACCATCGGCTCGGGCCACCAGGTGCCTTGCCGGTAAATCCGGGCGGCGCGATCAGCGGCTCGAGCCTGGACGTCAGCGCCGGCTTCTCTGCCTGCTTGATCGCGGAAGTGAAGCCGACATGATGCAAAAGTCCCGTTTGGTCATAGAGGCCGACCAATAGTGAGCCCACCACTCTCCGGTTTCCGACCTTGTTGGTCGCGTAACGAAAGCCGCCCACCACGCAATCGGCGCTGCGGAATTTCTTGATCTTCTGCATGCCGTCGCGGTTGCCGGCCTGATACGGCAGGTCGGCCCGTTTGGCGATCACGCCGTCCGAACCACCGCCGGATTGCTTCAGCCACTTTTGTGCGGTGGCGTGGCTGGTGGTGATGGGAGATAGTCGAAAAACCTGACTTGATTTGAACCGCGCGTTTGCAAAGGCCTCCAGAGCCGGGCGGCGCTCACGCAACGGCCGTTCCCGAAGTTTCGGGTCGGCCGCGGTCGCGAGCAGATCGAAGGCGAGATACAGCGCCGGTGTCTGCTGCGACAGTTTCTTGACCCGGCTCGCGGCGGGATGGATTCGCTGCAGCAAATCATCAAAGGAAAATGCCTTGCCACGCGGGACGACGATTTCACCGTCGAGCAGGAACACGTCCGCTTTCAACGCCAGCGCGGCGTCCACCAGTTCGGGAAAATAGCGGGCAAGATCTTCGCCCGACTTGGATCGGAGATCGACCTCGCTGCCCCGGCGCGACAACAGACACCGAAATCCGTCCCATTTCGGCTCGTATTGCCACTCGGCCCCGCGTGGGATCGCATCGACCGAGCGCGCTTCCATCGGACCCGGTGCAGCGGATTTTCGGCTGCTGTTTCGGCGGGTGGATGGCATCGGTTCTGCGACGTGGGGCATGCCCCTCAACGCAAACGGCCGGCAATTAGCCGGCCGTCGTGGAAAAAATTATCGGCTGAAGCCGATCACACCGCAGCTGATATCCACTGCTGCAGCTTCTGCTTCGGCGCGGCACCGACCTGGCGCGAGGCCATCTCGCCGCCCTTGAAAATCATCAGGGTCGGGATCGACATCACGCCGTACTTCGAGGCCGTCTTCGGGCTCTCGTCGACGTTCAGCTTCACGATCTTGACCTTGTCGCCCATTGCGCCGGAAATCTCGTCGAGCGCGGGCGCGATCATGCGGCAGGGGCCGCACCATTCGGCCCAGAAATCGACCACTACCGGGCCGGTCGCGTTGAGCACTTCGGCTTCGAAATCGGCGTCAGAAACCTTGCCAACGGCCATGGGAATACCTCGTTCGGTTGGATACGGCGCGCTGCGGAGAGAATCGCGCCTCGGATGATGCGGCAAACCTATGAACGCGACCTTGCCGGGTCAAGCACGGTCATCCCTTTGGATTACGGCGGCCAGCTCCGCGTCCAGCGCAGGGGCTGAAATCTCCACGAATTCAGCCGTTTCGGTCCAAAGCAGCGCGGCGCGGACCGGCCGCTGGGGATAAAGTTTGCTAAGTATCGCCCGGTACAGCGCCAACTGGCGGACATATCCCTTTGGCGTCTCGGCAGCCTGCGCCGGCGGCGCGTGGTTGGTCTTGAAATCGACGATCAGAACCTCGTGATCGGTCACGACCAAACGGTCGATCTGCCCCGAAACCAGCGCCGGCCGCCGGTGCGGCCGCTCCAGCCGGCCGACGATCGACACCTCGGCGCGGCTGCCGGGCGCGAATACCGCCGCGAAGCGTGCGTCGGCGATCAAGGCCAGCACGCTTTCCGCCAGCATGCGTTGTTCGTCTGCGGTCCAGCCATCGGCGTTGCGCGCGAGATAAGCCAGCGCGGCATCGCGCCGGCTCGAAGCCGGAATGTCCGGCAGCGACTGCAGCAGCCGGTGTACCAGCGCTCCGCGCTGGAGCGCGCGGGCGCGTAGCGCGATGGATTCGCCTGATCGAACCGGATGGCTGCCGCCGTCGGCAGCCGGATCGGACGGGCGTAACTGGCTGTCGATGATACGCGCCGGCATAGCCGGGGTGTGCAGCCATTCCGGCAGCGGAGAATGCGCGCTTGCCGCAGCGTCGAGGGCGATGTCGGTCTCGGGCATCGCGTCTTCCGCCCGCCGGTAGCTTTTCACCACACCGTCGCCAGCCTGGATTTCGTGAAAAGCCAGGTCCGAATTTGCAAGGCCTCGCTTGACCAGATCGTACCAGGAATTATCGCGGACGTTGTTCCTGTTGCCGGGCATGCAGCCGGCGATGATCAGCCGATCGGCCGCGCGCGTCATCGCAACATAGAGCAGGCGACGATACTCGTGCTCGGTCTCCTCCAGCATGGCGTTGCGCGCGCTGGCCACGCCAGGCGGATCGTCGCTCTTGCGTCCGGCCCAGACCACGACCTTGCCTCCATTTCCTTGGGGCAATTGAATGAGACGAAGACGCTGGGTGTCCGATGGCGACGTCGTGGTGTCGGCCATGATGATCACCGGAGCTTCCAGCCCCTTGGCGCCATGCACGGTCATCACGCGCACCTCGTCGCGCGAGATCTCCATGTCCCGCTTCACTTCGGTGTCGGCGGCGCGCAGCCAGGCCATGAAGCCCTGCAGCGAGGCCGGCGCCTTCTTCTCGTAGGACAGTGCCAATTCGAGGAATTCGTCGAGCGCATCGTTTGCTTCGTGTCCAAGTCGACGCAGGATGCGGGCGCGGCCGTTGTCCCCGCCGAGCAGCCACGCATAGAAGGCAAACGGCGGCTCGGTCCGGCACCGCCGCTCGCACTCAGCGAGCCGGGCGAGCGCACCTCTGAACCTGCCGCTCTCGGCGGCGTGGCTTGTCAGAGCATCACGCAGCGATCCCCGACGATTCCAGGCCAGCGTGAACAGTTCGTCCTCGGTGAGGTCGAACAGCGGGCTCTTCAACGCGACGGCAAGCGCGAGATCATCCTGCGGCAGCAGCAGGGCGTCGGCGAGATTCATCAGATCGATGATCGCAATGTGTTCGGTCAACTTCAACCGGTCGGCCCCGGCTACGGGAATGCCCGCGTGCTTCAAGGCCTGTATGACGGCGTCGAACAGGTTGCCGCGGCGGCGCACCAGCACCAGCACGTCGCCATAGCTGAGGCGGCGGCGATTGCCGAGTCGTCCGGTCATGGTGCGGCCGGCGACAAGGCGCCTGATCTCGCTCTGGATCCGTTTCGACAGTTTGACCTCGGCGCTCGTCAGCGGCACGCCATCGAACGGCGCACGCCAGCCCTCGATGTCTTGCTTCTCATCGGCGACCGAAAGCTCCCAGAGGTCGATCTGGCTTGGACCTGCATCGGGCAGCGCTTCATGCAGCGGATAGGCTTTTTCGGCATGGATACTGCGGTAGATCGCTTCGTCGCGAAATACGTGATCGACGGATTTCAGGATCGCCTGTCCCGACCGGAAGGAATAGGTGAAGGGGATGGATTCGAATTTCAGCTCGGCGTCCTCGAACTTCTTCTTCAGCTCCCACCGGCGGGCAGCGAATTCCCGTGGCGCAGCTCCCTGGAACGAGAAGATCGACTGCTTCTCGTCGCCGACCGCGAACACGGTGCGCGCCATACCGTCGCGCGCGCCCGCGCCGGCAGTGAATTCCGAGATGATATGCGTGATGATGTCCCATTGCCGAGGGCTGGTGTCCTGCGCCTCGTCGATCAGCACGTGATCGACGCCGCGGTCGAGCTTGTAGTGCACCCAGCCGGACGCGCCGCTGGCGAGCAGGGCCAGCGTCTTGTCGATCAGATCGTCATAGTCGAGCAGGCCGCGTTCCCGCTTTTCACGGCGGTAGTGCGCTGCGACCGCGATCGCAATATGCAGCAAGGCTTCGGTGCGGTCGCGCGTCGTGACGGCGCGGCGCTTTTCGATCAGGGGGCCGAGCCGGCTCGCCTCGGCGTCGAAGCGGCTTCCTATCGCCGGGTTGTCGCGGATGAAATTTTTCGTCAGCAGTGATTTGCGGGGAGTGCGATCGCTGTCGGTCAGGAATATGCCGAGATATTCATCGGCCTGGACCGCGCCGGCGGCGGGCAGCGCGGCGCGCAGGCGGTCGGCGTTGTCGCGCTCGGTTTTGGCTCCGGTCTCGAGCGCTCGCGCGATCTCCTCCCAGTGCGATCGCGGCAAGTTGGGGCCGTCGACGATCTCGCGCTCGACGTCTTCGATGCAGTCATTGGCGGAGACCCCAAGGATGGCCGAAACTTGCGCGACCGCGGCGTCAGCGCTCCCGGCCGCGTCGGTCCAGGCCATGAAATGATCGCGGCTGAGGCAGGCCTCTCGCACGACATCCTTGAAAGTAACGTCGGCTGCGTTGGCCATGGCGGCCTGCAGCGCGCGCCCGATCGCGCTTTCAGGCGCCCGCGAGGCATCGAGCATCACGGCGAGGCTGGCGCGCTCCATCATCTCGGTTTGGTCGCGGTCGTCGAGCACGGCGAAGCGGGCCGGCACGTTGGCTTCGAAGGGGAATTGCTGCAGGAGGCGGGTGCACAGCGCGTGGATGGTTTGAACCTTCAGCCCGCCCGGCGTTTCCAGCGCCGAGGCAAAGAGTTCGCGTGCCGATTTGCGCAACGGTACCGTCGGCAGCGTGATGCCGGTGTCGCGGATCGCGGCATCGAGCTCGTCGTCGTCGAGCGTCACCCAGTGGCCGAGCGTCGTGAACACGCGCTCGGCCATGTTGGCAGCGGCTGCCTTGGTGAAGGTGAGGCACAGGATCTTTTCCGGCGGCACGCCGGCGAGCAGCAGACGGATCACGCGCTGCACCAGCACATGGGTCTTGCCGGAGCCGGCGTTGGCCGACACGAACGCGGATGCTGCGGGATCGGATGCGCGGGCCTGCGCGTCACGGACCGGCGGCGGAATGGTGCGCGGAGCCTTCACCACTCCTCCAGCGCTACGCCGCCGGCGGCGGACCATTCCTTGACACGGGCGAGGTTGTCGTAGTCGCCGTAGCGGGCGGTCCACATCGACAGCACCAGCGGTCGATACGGTTCGTCCGGATTCTCGAAGCGGCGGATCAGCTCCTCGAGCTGCGCCCGCGCATAGTCGGCCGCATCGTCGGGTAGTTGCGGTGTGTCGCTTTGCTTGATCTTCAATTCCACCGTCCTGTGCTCGCCCGGCGGATTGTTGCCGCTCAATCTGACATAAGCGAGTTCGCTGATGGAGGCGCCTGCATCGATATTGGCAAAGCCTCCCTCGCGTAGAATCGCCGCCTCCAGCGTGAGCTGCGGCGACAATCCCATGCGTACCTGCTTTCCGGTCGGCGGTTGTCCGGTTTTGTAGTCGAGGATCGCGTAGCCGCCGTCGGCGCGGCGTTCGATCCGGTCGGCGCGTGCGGAGAGCGTGAATATCCTGGCGTTGTCGAGCGGGATCTTGATCTCGCCCCTGATCTCGGCGTCGATGGCGGCGATGCCAACGCGGCGCGCGGCCTCCCATTCGGCAAACCAGTGCGCGATCCGCAGGAAGCGCGGCCACCATAGCGCGCGGGCCTCCGGCTTCTCCATCAGCGGCGCAAAATGCTTTTCGCCGATACCGCGCAACACGCCTACGGTGTCAGCCGGCAGTGCATTAGCGTATTCCCTGGTGAATTCACCGAGCGATTCGTGGATGGCCGAGCCGCGATCGGCCGCAGATAGCGGCATGTCGACGGAATCGAGCGGGTCGAGCCTGAGAATGTGGCGGGCATAGATGGTGTAGGGATCGCGCAGCCAGTCCTCGACCGCGGTGACCGAGAGCTTGGTCGGGCGCGTCTCGCGCGGCGGCTTGGGCTGCGGCTGCTGGATCGGCCTGACCTCTGCAGGCTGGTCGATCGCAGCGGCGTAGCGAACATACTTGTCGCCGGCTGCCTTCGCCGCTTTCCAGCGCTTCTCGCCCGCGACGGCTTCCAGCCGGTGCAGGAAGCGCGAGGCGACTGCCGGAGCGCCGCCGACCTTGGCCGAATGGGTGAGGATCACCTCCTCATGGCCGAGCAGCTGAGCGAAGTCGTGCGCAGAAAGACCTATCCGGCGCTCCGGAAGGTCGAGACCGAGTTCATGACGCATCGGCCGGCTCAGCCAGGGATCGACACGCGGCGCCGGCGGCCAGACGGTTTCGACCAGCCCACCGAGGATGATGCGGTCGGATTCCGTCAGCCGCGCTTCCAACTGGCCGAAGATGTGGAGTTGCGCGCCCGGCAGTTCCCGCCGCCGCACCAAACGGTCTGCAAAAGCGGCCTGGAATACTTCGGCATAGTCGCCGGCCTCGACCGTCAGGCCGATCTTCTCCTGCCGGCCGAGCAAGTCGTCGAAGGCGGCCGCGAGTGCGAGTCCGTCCGGCTCTTCGAATGCCGTGGCGACACCGTGTTCATCGGCGGAGAGATTCACCAGCGTCTCGCGATGGCGTTGCGCGAGTTCAGCGAAATCATGTGGTCTGCCGCCAGGAAAACCTTCCAGCGGCGTCAGTGCTTTGCCGAGCGCCGCGACCAGGGATTGCGCCCGGTCGAGTTCGTGGTCTTTCAATCGTACACGCGGCTCGGCATGGTGCAGCGATGAGGTTCCGCCGCCGCGCAACTTTCGCAGTTCGTCGCGGAAGCGCGCGAAATCGGCGGCCAAACCCTTGCTGCCGGCTTGCGGCCGAGTGCCGCGCAACAGCGAAAGCTCGAGCACTTGAGTATCGCGCTTCAACGCGTCATGCGGGCCGCCGAGCCGGAACATCGGATGCTTGAGCAGTGCCAGCAGGGTTGGCGGCTCCAATCCTTTTGTCGCGGCTTCCGCCACCAGCCGCGCAAAGATGCCGGCCGGCGTTTCCATCAGCGCGTCGCCGCCGGAATCGTTGAATTCGAGATTCCAGCGGCCGAGCGCCGCCGTCACCCGCCGCGCCAGCGCGCGGTCCGGCGTCACCAGCGCCACCGACTTGTCCAGATGCCGCGCCTCGCGCATGGCGACCGCAATGGTGAGCGCTTCCATCTCCGGATTCGGGGCCTCGACCACAGCGAGCTTGTCCATGCCGGCGTCGATTTGCGCTGCTATATCCAGCCGTTTCAACCGATCGTGCCATTCCGAGGTGGCGTTCGAAGGGCGCATCGCCTCGGATGCCAGTACCTCGCGGCCGCCCTGCGCAGGCTTCCCGAGATTTTCGACATCGCTGCGCTTGATGCCGAAGCGCGTCAGCAGCGCGTGCATCGCATATTGCGGATGGTTGGAGGCAGGCGGAGTCGTGACGGCGCCTTTGGCATTTTTGACGCCGCCGATCGATCGCCACGCGTCTTCATCGAGATCGGTATCGAGGCCCGGCAGTACCACCGCGCCGTGCGGCAGCCGGGCCACCGCCTGCAGGAATTTTGCCGTTGACGGCATCGATCCGGTGGAGCCCGCGGCGATCACCGGGCCGTCGGATTGCCTTGTGAGGCGCTCAGCTTCCGCATCGATCAAAAGATCGCGACGCGCGGCGGGCTCGATCCTGTTGGTTTCGGCAAGAAAAGCCGGCCAGAAGTCGCGGGCGATTTTCAGGAAATCCAGCGAGTGTTGCCAGTATTTGTCGAACTGGTCGGGCACGAGACGGTCAAGCGCGTTCCAGTCGACGCGGCGCGTCACCATGTCGTCCATCAGCCGCGCAAGGTCACCGGCCAGTGCCAGCGTGGAGGCGGGGCCGCCGACCACCAGCGGCGACAGCCCCGGCCGCTTGGCCCAAGCGCCGACCAGTCGCGCCAGCACCAGCCGGCGTTCCAGTTCGCCGAGTTTGGGTGGAACGTCCAGCGGAGCGATACCGCCGGGCTCGGAATCTTCCGAGAAGGCTAGCTCATCCTCATCAATGTCGCCGAGGGCGACGATGCGCGGCAGGATCACCGCGTCCTTGCCGAGCACATCCAGGAAGATGCCATGCGCCAGCCGTCCGGCGCGCCGGGTCGGCAGATAGAGCGTCGCCCGCGCCAGATTCAGCGGATTGCTGCGCGCCTCGAATCCATCGACCAGCCGGCCATCGACCAGCGCGGCGATGACGGTGCGCAACAACGGCACGGAGACGGGAACGCTGAAAACGCGCATGGGCTTCCTGATTCGAGGTCAGGGGCCAATATAGGGAGCGGGGCGCGTTCTTCCCACTCGCTTTTCGCGAAGCAGGCGATCTATCAGACCTCATCCTGAAGAGCCTGCGTAGCAGGCGTCTCGAAGGATGATCGGCACCGGCCGGGCCACATGGTTCGAGACGGCGCTGCGCGCCTCCTCACCACGAGGGTCTGATAGCGATCTGGCGGCGCCTACGCCACGCTCTCCAGAAACGCCTCTTCGGCGTCGTGCACCGCCTCGGGGGTTCCGACATGCATCCAGACGCCGTCGAGGCGCAGGCCGAACAGCCGCTCCTGTTCGTTGGCGCGGTCGAACATTTTCGTCAGCGAAAACTCGCCCACGGGCGCGCCGTCGAACAGCGACGGCGACATGATGGCCGCGCCGGCATAGACGAACGGCACCACCTGATGCTCTTTCCGTTTGCGCAGCGCGCCATCCGGCAGCATCGCGTAGTCGCCGCGGCCGGCATAGCCGATGCTGGTCGTGGTCGGCGCCATCAGCAGCAGGATGTCCATGCGGGCGGGATCGAAGGTTTCGGCCAGCCGCGTCAGGTTGGGCCGCACGCCGTCGATCCACATCGTGTCGGCATTGAGATGGAAGAACGGCGCACTGCCCAGCAGCGGCAGCGCCTTGACCACGGCGCCGCCGGTGCCGAGCACCTGGTCGCGCTCGTCGGAGATGATGACCTTGGGGCGGCTTCGCGTTGCGGTGTGCGCGATGATCTGGTCGGGCAGGTAATGCACATTGACCACGGCCTCAATGACGCCGGCGGCGGCGAGCTTGTCCAGCACGTGATCGAGCAATGGCTGGCCGGCCACGCGCACCAGCGGCTTCGGCAGGTTGTCGGTCAACGGGCGCATGCGCAGGCCGAGGCCGGCGGCGAGGACCATGGCTCTGGTGGGGATTACGGACATATCGGGAATTTCTCTAACCCTCAAAGGCGCGCCAAATTCACGCCAAGGACTATTTCAAGGATCATATCACGGTGATTCGCCTGATCCAGCGACTGTGAGGCGATAGTCGCCGGACATGACGGCTGTACGACGGCGCCGGCACACCGGGGCTCACACCTCGGCGTCGGCGCGCTTGGCCGCCTTTTTCTTCTTGTCGGAAAGCTTCAGGAAATTGACGCCGATCTGGTCGCCATTGACCCAGGCCAGTTCGCAGCGGCGATAGGCGAGCCCGGTCGACGACAAAAGCAGGAAGAATTCCTTTAGATGCAGACCCTCGACGGAACCATCGACCGTCAGCTTGGCGCCGGTTTCCGAGACGTCCTCCATCACACAGTCACGCCGCCAGGTGCCGTCGATGCCCATCATGTGCGCGGCAAAACCGCGCTCGAATGTCACGCGATCGCCCTTGCGCCGTTCCGATGTCCCCATGGCCGAATTCCCGCTTCCAAGACAGCCGCCCCACTTACCGGGCACAGCCTTTCCGAGCTTAAAGGCGAGGTGGCTAACAAGTGGTAAATCAGGCAATCGGCGGGGGCACGTGGGCGGCGTACCAGTCGCGAAAGCCTGCCAGCGCCGGATGCGCGAGCGAGCGGTTCAGATAGGTCCAGATCCGCGGCTGGTGGCGCAGGTATTGCGGCTTTCCGTCGCGGCGGTTGAGCCGGGCGAAGGTGCCGAGCAGGCGGGTGTTTCGTTGCGCCGACATGATGGCGTAGAGCTCGGCGAATTCGGCGGCATTGAACTCGCTGTCGGCCGCGCGCCGCGCCTTGATGTAGCGGGTCAGCAGCG
>Ga0068855_100010114_pt1 | contig 11369 bp, 9 predicted proteins | sample KBSCornC52_FD_66592 | JGI IMG/M metagenome (GOLD analysis project Ga0068855, IMG submission 66592) | Corn rhizosphere microbial communities from Kellogg Biological Station, Michigan, USA - KBS Corn C5-2 | ecosystem: Host-associated > Plants > Roots > Rhizosphere > Soil ... | reverse complement strand
AGCTGATAAGATCGGAGACGAAGGGGGCCACATGGGCAGCAACCAATTAGCGAGACGCACCGTGCACCGGATTGGCCGCTATGGCAAATTTGACCTCCTATTCGTTGATGCGCTTTGAAATCCGCAGATGGGAGCGATCAGTCGATATATCTGCCGGACGACGCTTGGCTCATTCTTGATCGTGCTCGTCAGTATTACGGCAATATTCTGGGTCGTTCAGGCACTACGCTATATAGATCTTGTGACGAGCCGCGGACAAACAGTCCTCATCTTTATCCGCATCACGAGTCTGGTCATCCCGTTTTTGGTTACAACGATCGCTCCAATCGCCCTGACAATTGCGGCACTTCACACGCTCAACAAGCTGTCGACCGACTCCTAACTTACGGTTATGAGCGCGGCCGGATTATCGACATGGCATTTGTTTCGGTCATTTTTGTTGACCGCGCTGGCTGTATCTCTCCTAGTTCTGGCAATCGCCACATATTTTGGTCCGAAGGGCTTGCGCATGATGCGCGACCAAATTGCCAAGGTAAACGCCGATGTCATCAACACCGTCCTGAAGCCAAATCACTTCACAGCCATTCAGAGCGGCGTGACGGTATTCATACGCGAGCGCCAGCCTGATGGCCTGTTGCGCGGAATTTTAATCGACGACCAGCGCAATCCGAATGAACGCACTACATTGATTGCCGATACCGGCACAATGTTAGAGCTCAATGAGCGCCCTATTCTCAGTTTACGAAGCGGGGTATTGCAGCGCCGAAATATCAATAACCGTGGTGTGACAATGGTCGCGTTCGACAGTTACGCCTTCGATCTCTCCCAATTTGCCACGGGGACGCAAATATCAAGATATTCTGTCCGCGAGCGATACTTATCGGAGCTATTGTTTCCTAACTCTGAAGATCCGAATTACATCACACAGAAGAGACAATATAGAAGCGAGCTTCACGATCGGATTCTTGCGTCGCTTTATCCGCTCACCTTCATGTTAATCGCTCTTATCTATTTCCGCGCACCGCGTACCGATCGGAAAAATCGCATATATTCGATCGCGAACGCAGCCGGCTGGATAGCGCTTCTGCGTATAGTTGGCGTCGTTTGCAACATTCTAGGCACGTCGACCCCGTTGGTGCTATGGTTGCCTTACGCCGCTATTGGGGCTGTTTTCGCTTTAGGACTGTTTTTCATCGCCACCGATGCTCGGTCAAAAGCGGCTGCAATCCCTCACCTGTGTCGCTCTGGCGCCGTCGCCTAATGCGGGCCAAACACCTGATTCCTTCATGTTGACCGGGCGACTTACCTTAAGCGATGTCAACCCTGTCGCCACAGGCAGTCGTCATTCGATCTATAGGCACCCGACCGATCGCAACCTGCTCATCAAGGTGCGCCGAGCTACTGCTAAGCCCGTCTGGTACAAATTTCATCGCCGCCTGTATGGTCCATCGATCGGATTTGCTCGTGAAATCAGAGAGCAGCTGCTCATATGGTCGCGATGCAAATGCCATCCGGCATTCTTGAGCAAAATAGTCGGTTTCTGCGAAACGGACATCGGAATTGGAATGGTCATTGAGCGTCTGAACGACGCGGATGGAAACCTAGCGAAAAATTTAGCCACTATTATCAGAAGCGGGGACTTTGACAACGAAAAGAAGTCAGACTTAGATACGTTTCTCAGTCAACTCCTGTCGTCACCCTTATACTTTGACGACCTTTGTGCGGCGAATATTGTTTACGGGTTTGATAAAGATGCCGACCGATATCGCTTTGTACTCGTCGATGGGTTCGGCCATAAGACGCTGATCCCTGTCGCGCGGCTTCTACCTGCGCTGGACAGGCGCAGACAAAAGCATCAGATCGATAGACTCTACAGCGACATCTGTCGTTTAGGAGGCTGCATTGGCTAAGGCGCCGCCAAAAGGATGCGCGCCGTCTGTCAGCCGCAAGCGCCCTCTAAGGCACAGCGCAGCTTCGAAAATTCCTTGCTATTCATGAATCGGGCCACAGCTTCGGCACGACTACTGCGGTGGAGTGTGCGGAGCCATGCGTCGATCTCCGCCTCCGTCGCGCCACGACGAAGTATGTCGCGGTAAAGCGCAATAATAAAAATGCGATCGGAGCGCCCGCACTTGTCGTAATATGCAGTGGACTTCCATTCACGGTACTTGTCGGCAAGATTCCCCTCAGTAATCCGTTCATAGCTCTGCGCAATCGGCAAAGCATTTCGGCCAACCGCAAAATTGTAAGTGAGGCGCTCCGGGAAGACGGCAGCCGCAGTGACGGCCAAGATAAAATGACTGACCATCAAAGGAGCTAGTCTTTGACTGCGTTCAAAAAGCAGTAGCCACACAACCGCGATAAAAGAAGCCATGGCGGCCAGGAGCAAGCTGGGTAGGTGAAGCAAACCGAACACGACGGCAGTCGCGGCAAGGGCGGCCTTGCGACTACCGATACTTTTTTGAAACATTGGGAAAATGAAGCAACACAAGAGGGCCTGTTGCAGGATCACTATAAATGCTTTGTCTGCAAGCACCCTCGGTTCGAGGATTCGTTCAAGCCGTCCAAGCCGCCATTGCTCGCCCTCCGTATAGAAGAACTGCGCACTTAGAGCCGCCCCCGCTGCGAGTACGCACGTTACCGTAATCGCTGCAATCCAACTCGTGCGGGCGTCCCATAGTGATTGACCTGCTTTCCGGGCCGCCGAACCCAGTCGAACGGCGTTCCTCAGGACAATGAAAGCTATGATAACGCCGGCAATAGTCCGGTAAAGCACCGTGAACGCGCTGCTCCAGAGCCAAATTTCTGCGAGAACGAGGACGATCGCGAGTTCAATAGCGCTCCGTGAGCGGTCATTTTTCAGCGGCGTGATCATTCGCGCAATCATGGTGGGGCCCGGTAAAAACGAGAGATACACTGTCTCCTATTTAAGATGGATGTGCACGATCCAGTTTGGCGGCCTCAGATCAGGCAGTATCTCCGGGGACGTTCAGCCCACCTCGCATAAGCTGAAAAATGCACCCGTATTCTCGTTTAAGTGGAGTGGCTCCGAGCGCGAGATTGTGCGTTTGTGCTGTACGATCTAACGGGATGCCCGACCAATAATGGGTATATTTCCTGCAGCATAATAGCGAGCGGCAGCGATAAGGGCGTGGACGATGAAGCTGATAGATAGCATGATGGAACAAGGAAACTATCTGTTTCAATGGCGTTCCTATCTTCCGCTGGCGATTCTGCCAATCGCGGCCTTGGAGTTTGGCAATTGCCGATGGTTTTCGGCAACGTTTGGTACCGCTATCGAAGACCGCTGGGACCTCTTTTGTCTCTTCGCTTCTGTCGCTGGTCTTTGTTTGCGTGTGTTGACGATTGGATTTGTGCCATCGTCGACTTCGGGTCGGTCAACACGCCGACAGCGAGCTGTCGAACTGAATACCACCGGAATGTACTCGATCGTACGGCATCCGCTTTACGTTGCGAACTTTATCGTTTTCCTTGGTTTCGTTCTGACGCTGAAAAGCGTTGTGTTCGTGCTGTTCGCTACGAGTGCTTACATTGTTTACTACGAGCGCATCATGCTGGCCGAAGAGGGTTTCCTTGAGTCCGCCTATGGGGACGAGTTTAGGTCCTGGGCCGCGCATACGCCGACGATTATCCCGCGGCTCCATTCCTGGGTTCGGCCCAAGCTGACATTTTCATGGCGAACCGCATTGCAGCGCGAATATCATGGCGTCCTGCTCATTGGTACCGTCTTCTTCCTGAGCAAACTCTCCGAGGGCCTCGTGCTAAGACAGCAGAGCCTTCAAAGCTGGGTAGAAGTCGAGAGGGGGTATGTGATATTGATTGCGCTGTGCGCGACATTCTACATCGGTGCGTCGTACGTCAGAAAGCGCACTAATTGGCTGGCCGTTGCCGGCCGCGGCCCCTAGGTGCCGGACACGACATTGAAGCCAGAGCGCGGATCGTGACACCGATTATCCCGAAGAAACTTCATTTGATCTGGGTCGGCGATGATAAAAGACGGCCCGATCGATGGATCGATAGCTGGCGCACGAACCATCCCGACTGGAGCTTTCGGTTGTGGGGCAATGCCGAGCTTGAATCGACGCCGTGGGTTTGCTCTCGTCAGATAAAATCGCTGGCCGCCGCAGGGCGGTGGGAGGGTGTCGCCGACGTTATGCGATACGAGATTTTGTCGAAACACGGTGGCGTTTACGTCGATGCAGATTCGGCTTCTGTGCGTCCGCTTGATGATTGGTTGCTTGCAGCGCCGATGTTTGCTGTCTGGGAAAGCGAAGAACACGCACCGGGTCTGGTCGCCAACGGTTTTATCGGCGCGGTCGCCCGCCATCCCGCGCTCATCGAAATCATTGGTCGCATTAAACGGCTAAAGGATCCTCTGAGAATGCGGAAGCCGTGGCGATTGTGGGCCAAGCCTGTTGCGCCGTGGAAGACCGTTGGGCCTGTCCTCTTCAGCCAAGTTGTCCGTGCTCAGCCCCGCGACCAGGTGAAGATCCTCCCGTCCGCGTTATTTCTTCCCCACCATTTTCGCGATATGAATGAGGACCTCGGTAAAGTTGTGTACGCGCGGCACTTTTGGCAGACGACGAACAGCGACCGCGGTATGGGTGCAGCCTCATAGGGGTCTTCGCCGCAAACGCGTGAATTGTAGCGCATGCGCATGTGTCCATTAGTTTCTGGCGATCTTAGAATATGTCTTCATCATCGGCCCAGATCGCATTTGATGTTGCTTTGACTTTGGGCTTGCGTGGACTTATCCCGACAGGAATCCCGCGTGTGGAAGCGGAAATTGCTGCCGCTCTGCTTGAGAGAAATGATCCAAACATATTATTTTGTCGATATCGGTCAAAAGTGGGGGCCTTTCAGCGCGTCCCGCCGGAAGCCGTTCGGGAGGCGTTGCTTTATCCGCGAATGCGCTCGGTGGTTTATCAACCGCCCCGCCTTCGAAATCATCGCAGATGGCTGTGGAAAAATATAGAGAGAGGTTGGCGACGCTATTTGTTCCCCCCTTCGGACCTTGTGGGGCTCGGACCGAATGACGCCTACATTTCAGTAGGTGCATGGTGGAACCTGCATGAGCCTGACATCTCAACCTTCGGTCGGCTCACTTCACTGACACGCGCAACACTGATGTGCCATGACGTGATCCCTCTACTCTTTCCCGAGTATTTTGAAGATCCGGAGGTGGCACCTAGGTTCAGGCGGGCATTGCGCATATTTTCGGATGCAAGTGCCGTCATTTGTAATTCGCATGGAACACGACAGGATCTTTCGGACGCCCTCGTCGCGGCAGGCCTGGCGGTTCCACGCACGCACGTATTGCAATTGCCGCCAGGACTTTCGTCCAACAGACAGACAGCAGCAAGCTCTTTGGGCAAGGAGCTTGGACGGTTTGTTCTTGTCGTCGGGAGCATATCGCATCGAAAAAATCAGGTGATGCTTCTCGACATATGGTCTCGCCTTGGCGACGAGGCATCGCTCAGCGATGTGAAGTTGATCATGGCCGGCGCATGGGGAGAGAACTCAACACCGGTCCGTGACAAACTTCAGCGGGACCCAAAGCTTTTTGACCGCGTCATGGTCATGAACAACGTATCAGACGACGAACTCATTTGGTTGTATCGCAATTGTTTGTTTACAGTATATCCATCTCTCTATGAGGGGTGGGGTCTTCCCATCAGCGAAAGCCTTAGCTTCGGAAGGGTTTGTGTCACATCGAACGCGCCGGCCATGGAAGAGGCCGGCCGAGGCTTATGCGTACATTTGCCGCCCACAAGTGTTGATCTGTGGTATGCGACTATTCGCACGCTGCTGACCGAGCCTGCTCTGAGAGCGGAATTCGAGGCGAAAATCGGACGGGACTACGAGGCGAAGCACTGGAGATCGACTTCTGACACAATTCTCAATATTGCCTGCAGTTCTCCGCCGAGAGCAGCGGCATAAGTGGTCCAAAGCTCCTGGAGTACTTTTCAGCGATCCGGATATGTCAATCCAACTGGATCACTCAAATGAATTTACCGATTCTTGCTTTAGTTGGTGGGCCCGCATTGCCTCCTTTAGGCTATAGCGGCGGCGATGCATGAAGTGACGCAACAGTCTTGCGAGCTTGATCTTGTTGCCGCGAATGGACCGTCGAATGGACCTGTCATCACGCAGACGCCGGCGCTCCAACTCGATGTAACTTCCGCCGAGGCGGTCGCTTATCTCAGCGATAAGACTCGGAAACACCGAGAACGACCAAAGGTCGAGTTCCCAATAATACTTGAGATCTTCGTCGATTGGTCGGAACAGATGGGGGCGTGAAATCAGCTTTTGGGCGCCGGACCGTCGAACGATATACCCGACCATGCCGGCTCTTGGAGTGCTGTACTCGACGATCGAGATCGGGCCAAGATCGACCTCCGCAATTGGCTTCTTTGGCTTCTTCGACCCGCGATAGTCAAATAACTTGATGAGGTCCCACTCGAGGGGGGCGTCCAATATACGAAGAACTTCATCGACAAAGTGGGCCGGCCGCAAAAGACCAAAGTCATCTTCGAGGATAATAGCGAACTTCGAATCGGTCTTGAGAAACATTTCGAGGGCGCGACGATGCGAACTGTAGACTGCCACCTCACCTCGACCAAGCGGCCGCTTCATATATCGGAAATTAAGATCCTTATTATATAAGGACTCGCCCCCGATATCGTCAGGCCTGACGCCGTCAACTAAGCGCAACGCGATACCTAACGGACTGAGCTGCCGCAGTGCTGATTGCACGCGCTGGCCGACGTCAGGCTCGATCGTGATCACGAAACATAATGGAAAATCGCGCAGCCGGGAAGGCGCACGGTCGTTCTTCTGCGCCGAAGTAATCTTCGGACACATGGGAAGCGGCCAGGCAGAGAACGATGGAAACATCATTTCGACATCGCGTTACATGCAACATTTAATGGTTGCCAAAGAGGCTAGGCGAAAAGCGGCTAGACCCGCTCATTTCTCTCTTCTCTGTGCATTTTCGACCATTCTCACCGCATTTTCCACAACAATAGCCTTACTTTGCACGTCGCGCGCCCATTAGCGAGCCAGAGGCGGAGTTCGCGTTTTGATCGATTATGATCGCAGAGCAGACAACGGAAGCCGCATCAACCCGACGTGGGATATACAGGGTTGTCACAGGGGGCATTCCGGTTACATTCGCCTTGGTTTGCATCGGCAGGGTTGAACGGGCGTGTTGAAAGACCTCAAGACACGACTATTTGGCGATTCATATTCGACGCCGAGCATGATCCGCCGGTTATTGGCCGAGCATGCGTTAAGCCATTGGCGTGCCTATGTCTTTGTTCTCTTTATGATGGCCATTATGGCGGCAAGCACCGCTAGTGCAGCCTATCTGATCGGGCATGCGGTCAATGCAGCATATGTGAGCCGCAACTTCGGCGCGGTCCTGACCGTCTGCATGGCGATCATCATCATTGCGGCAATAAGGGGCTTCGCAACGTATTTCCAGGCCGTCGAGCTCTCGCGAATCAGCAATCGGATAACCGCCGACAATCAACGTCGTATCTTCGAAAAGCTGATGCAACAAGGGCTGGCCTTCTTCGCCGACCGGCACTCTTCGGAATTCTCGGCTCGCATCACCTCGAGTGCCCGTTCGGCTTCCAGCACAATAAATATCCTGATTACTACCTTTGGACGCGATCTATTCTCCCTTTTGGGTTTGCTTGCCGTTATGGTTTCGCAAAGTGCGGTGCTTTCGTTGCTATCGTTTGTGGTGATGCCAATAGCTGCCTATGTGGCCCGCGGCGCGATCAACCGCGTACGCTCCATCGTGCGTGCGCAGTTCGGGGCGGGTAGCGACATTCTCGAAATATTGCAGGAGACTGTACAGGGCTTCAAGATTATCGAAGCATTTAACCTGCATTTGGTGATGACGAGGCGTCTTAATAGCGGAGTGGAGACTGTAGAAGGGTTTGCAAACAAACTTGCGCGCGCGATGAATTTTACTAATCCGCTTATGGAATCGTTGGGCGGTGTCGCGATCGCGCTGGTGATCCTGGCTGGCGGTTACCAAACAATTGTGCTGAATGGTGAGCCCGGAGAATATTTCTCCTTCATTACCGCGTTCCTGCTAGCCTATGAGCCTGCCAAGCGTTTGACACGAGTGAACGTCGAGCTGTCCAACACGCTCACAGGGGTCCGCATTTTATTTGAATTCCTTGACCTGCCGGAGCGACGCGACGACGAGGGAATGCCCGATATCTTAATTACTAAGGGCGCCGTCGAGCTCCAAAATGTGCAGTTTGGCTATCGACCGAATGCGCCCGTCCTGAATCGAATTTCGCTTCTTGCCCAACCAGGATCCATTACCGCGCTGGTCGGGCCTTCGGGTGGGGGCAAGTCGACCATCATCAATTTGATATTACGCTTTTACGACAATTACAGTGGCTCCATACTAATTGATGGCACGGAAATTGGCGCGGTATCGCGCAAATTATTGCGCGATCATTTTGCGTTCGTTGGTCAGGATGCCTTCTTGTTCCGTGGCACCGTCCGAGACAATATTGCCCTCGGTCGTTCCGATGCCACCGACGCCGACGTGATTGACGCCGCGCGGGCCGCCCATGCGGACGAATTCATCAACCAGCTTCCGTCGGGCTATCAAACGCAAGTCGGCGAGCAGGGCATGCAGCTCTCTGGCGGACAGCGGCAGCGTATCTCCGTGGCTCGTGCGCTTATCCGCAAAGCATCGATCATTCTGCTCGATGAGCCAACGTCATTTCTCGATACCGAGACCGAGCGCTACGTCAATTTGGCGATATCTCGGCTGTTCAGTGGGCGCACCCGCATAGTCATTGCGCATCGGTTGAATACGATCGTCAACGCCGACATGATTCACGTCATCGAGAACGGTCGCGTTGTCGAATCGGGGCGCCATCGAGATCTCCTGGATCGCGGCGAGCGCTATGCGCATTTCTTCAATTTGCAGATTAGTGAAAAAAGTGGCTCGCCAGCATAATTAGCGCCGTCGATTCGTTTGCCGCCGCGGCTGACGCAATACGTTTAGGTTGTGCAAAGTTCGATGTTTTCGGTTGGTACCGATAGCGCCGGGCTGCAAAATAATCTCTATTTTATTATACGGCTCGACAAGCGCGAATTTCGCTGATGCCCATGACATGCCGTCTAAGTTGACAGATGCTGCGTTCGGATTCATTCAGGGCCATCGAAAAGTTCATCGAGCCTTTTGATGGTCTTTTTATCGAAGGGGATGGCATGGGTATGATTCGGAATGTTCGTCGATTCTTCCGAGAATCGGCGCGGACCCTGAACGGAAGAGCTCTTCGCGAGTTCGATGCCGTTACACAGTCGCGTTTTGCCGACCTAACATCACATCTGGAGTCGGGTTGGCTTGACCCATTTCCAATCAACCACTCGTCGCGCAAGATCCGTACTTCTCCCGCTCAGGTCGGGGATGCAATCTGCGTGGCGTCGGCAATGCCCCCGGACAAAACCGGTATCGCGACTGCCACGCTACTGACCTTTAGGAAAGCTTCTTTTGGTGTTGATATATTTGCCCCATATGATTGCGCTGAGAACTATCTACTTGCTTTGACAGATGCGCGCCTCAACGGTGGGCGGATATCCATACATCATCTAGCGGCTCGCCCGCTGGCAGTGAGCCTAAATCGGTACTTAGGTCAACTATTCGTGCTGGGTAATTCCCACCACAATTTTCCGATCATCAGATCGCTCCGGCGCATGTCTGCTTTCCCGCCAGGCTCGCCGATCGCCGTGCACATCCATGATCCTTGCCTTCTGCACCTCGTCAGACTTGTTGCTCGTTCTGAGAACCGCGACGTCTCTCAGTGGTTGCAACATAAATACCAGCTTTCTAAACCACTGAGCCAGGATACTGACCTGCTCGATGCCGGCGTGTATGGCATCAAGGCGTTACTGGAGGACATCAATGTCAAACTTGTCGTCGTAAATTCCAAAGCTGCGCAGGAGGTAGTTGAAAGAGAGCTGCCGAACGTGCGGATCGAGTGTCTTTTTCACCCCGTTTTCGATTTGGACATGCCGAGTTCGATTCCAAGGTCGGTACCGTTTCAGATAGGAAGCTTTGGCATACCGAATTCGGGCAAAAGGACTAACGACGTCGTTGAAGCGTTTAGGCTTGTCCGGCGCTCGATTCCTGGAGCCCGGCTAATGTTGGCTGGTTGGGGTGTGGGCGAATTCGCACTCCGCAACGGTCTTACCGCTTCCGAAGGGTACGATATTTATGACTCTCCTGATGACGAATGTTTCGACCGTCTCCTGATGAGTGTCGATGTCGCTGTTCAATTGAGGATGCAGGGGCGCGGCGAGAGTTCTGGCGTGATCGCAAGGCTCATCAGCGCAGGCGTCCCGATAATCGCATCACGAATAGGAGCTTTTGGCGAACTTGACGGCATTGTCGAATTTCTTGCCCCAGGCGAGGGTGCTGATACTCTGGCGAAACTGCTGCTGAGTGCCGTGGACCGATGTAGCAAAGCATCCTATAGCGCATACAGAGCTAGCCGCACCCCCGAAATTTTCTGTGCTAGGCTGCTGGAGCTGTTCAAGGGAATACCGGATCTCGCTAGCGCTCCTGTCAATGCGCCTTAGCGGCCTTTCAAGCACCGTTGAATCGCAGTCCTTAGGCATCGGCGGGTAAATCACCTAACAACGTCAGGTTGGGCTTGGCCGAATGAGCGTGGTGGCGTCCTGGTGGGCTAGTTGCTCCTCCGATGCCTGCTCGAGCCTATATCTTGCCGGCAAGCGTCGGGCGGCGACCGTTTTGGGCCGTGATGGCGCAGCGGTTGGCCTTGTTGGAGACATCGCGGGCTGAATTGTGCGGGATGTGGATATCCACAATTCGTGATGACGGCGTGCGCCGATTCGCACCGTATCATAGCACCGCACGGTAGGTTTTCCTCCCGACCGTGTTCCCCCTTGGGATAACTTGGCCCCGGCGCGGTTCGTCGGGGCCCTTTTTGACCTAGAGATTGCGCTGGAAAGGAGTGTACGGCGCTAGCGCCGTCGAATTGGCTTGCACTCCGGGGGGCGCCAGTCCTGCATTTCTTCGTGGCGCTTGGCGTAGCGGTAGAACGTGCCTTCGAAATTGCCGAAGGCGATGGCGAAGCCGGCCCAGCCATCGACGAAGCCGCGCTTAAAAATGTAGTGCTTAATGAACGACCACAAGCCGTGGCCGAGCGCGCTCGCCATGCTCACACGCTTGCCGGCGAGCTTCGGCACGCCTAGCGTTGAATAGCGGTTCATCTTGTCGATGACTTCTTCGAGATTGCGGAAGGGAAATTGCCAAACCGCGTTCTTCAGGACGCCGAGCGGCTTGC
>Ga0068855_100010113_pt1 | contig 11370 bp, 9 predicted proteins | sample KBSCornC52_FD_66592 | JGI IMG/M metagenome (GOLD analysis project Ga0068855, IMG submission 66592) | Corn rhizosphere microbial communities from Kellogg Biological Station, Michigan, USA - KBS Corn C5-2 | ecosystem: Host-associated > Plants > Roots > Rhizosphere > Soil ... | reverse complement strand
TGCTGGAGAACGGCCGCATCGCCGTGCACGGCCCGGCCGAGAAGCTCAAGAACGACCCGGCGGTGCAGGCGGCCTACCTGGGCGGCAGCCACTGACGACCGCGGGTCGTGCGCTCCGCGGTGCAGCGCTCGCGCCTGGCGAGTGCGTCCGCGCGGGCCGGCGGCAACACGTCCCCGCCCCATCAACCCGGCGCGGGAACGCCGTCACTCGGCAGGCGCAGGCTCCATCTCCGTGCGCCGGCCAGGCTCCGTGGTGCAAAGGATTTCGTCCAGGACGGACGTGGCGTAATTTCCGGCAGGCAAGGTGAACGCGAGCACCAGTCGATCGGGTTGCGGCCATTCCCATGACATGTCCACCGGGCGCGCCACCAGGGCGCGCCGCTCCTGGTCCAGCCCGGCGTGTTCCATGCCGTCGCACAAGGTGGCGTGCCGTTCGGCCACGCCGTTTTCCAGCGCCTGCGCCTGGTCGGTGGTGGTCACCCTGCCCCGTCCCCACAGCGGCCCCGTGGCCTGGCCCGCGTCGTCCATCACGTCGCCGGGCAGGCTCTTGCCCCAGAGTCCCTGGCGGATTCGCGACGCCAGCACTTCATTGAAGACGAAGGAGCGCACCGCCGACAGGTAGATGCCCTTCTTCTTCGGGTTGCGTACGCGGATCTCGCGCGCCAGCATGGCCCGCCCCTGCTCGACATTGCCGCCGTCGTGGCCGAAGCGCTGGGCGCCGAAGTAGTTGGGAACGCCGCGTGACGCAACGGCCTCCAGATTGGCCAGGAGGGCGTCGCGGTCGCCGGCCACGTCGCGCAGCACGATTCGGAAGCGGTTGCCTTGCAGGTCGCCGGGGCGCAGCTTCTTCAGGTGGCGGCTCTGGCCCCATACCTTGAATTCCGGGTGCTGGAGCAAGGTCAGGTCGGGCGTCTCGCCCTTGGGCAGGTGGATGCTGAACCACTGGCGGGTGATGGCGTGGCGGTCCTTGAGGCCGGCATAGCCCACGTCCCTTTCCTGCACGCCGGCGGCCTCGGCCAGCTGCTGGGCGACGAAGGCGGTATTGGCGCCGTTCTTCTCGATGTCCAGCCAGATGTGCTCGCCCTCGCCGCAGGGCAGTTGCTGCGGCAGTTCGGTCACGATGAAGTCCTCGTTGAGAAGTTTCAGCGTGGCGCTGGCGCCGCTGGCCGGATAGGCCTTGGGCCAATGGGGCAAGGTCAGGTATTGAGCGTCTGTCATGGGCAGTCTGCCGGCACGAGCCGTGAATTGGGCCCGCCTGCCTGGCTGGCCAGGGGCGGTGCAGACGGAGATTGTCTCCCTGGCCGCGTGCGTCGACGCGCGCGGCGAATCGCGTTCACGTGCGTCGGGGGCGAGCGCCAGCGGCTCGGCACCGCCGTCCCGCCGACAACGGCCTCATTTCGCCGGCCCGTCGGTTCCCGTGCCGGCATCGGCGTGCGTCGCGCCGCCCAGCCGCGCGACCGGGGCCAGGGCCTTGTGCTGCGCGAAGCGCCACGTGTCGCGGCCTTCGCGCTTGGCCTCGTACAGCGCCAGATCGGCCGACTTGTAGAGCGCGTCCTGCGTCGTGCCGTCGGCGGGGAACAGGGCCACGCCGATGCTGGCGCTGATGCGCATCTCGTGGCCCTGGTGCGGCACGGGCGCGCCGAAGGCTTCGCAGATGCGCTGGCAGACGATGTCGACGGCGCTCGGCACGCCGGTGTCGGCCAGGAGGATCGCGAACTCGTCCCCGCCCAGTCGCGCCACCACGTCGGCCTTGCGCGCGATGTGGCGCAGGCGGCGCGCCGTCTCCACCAGCAGCGCGTCGCCGGCGTCGTGGCCGAGCGTGTCGTTGACCTGCTTGAAATGGTCCAGGTCGATCAGCAGCAGCGCGAAGCCGGCGTCCTGGCGCTCGGCCGCGGCGATCATCTGGCGGCAATAGTCGCCGAACATGCGCCGGTTCGGCAGCGCGGTGAGCGCGTCGCTGTAGGCCAGCTCCTCGAGCTGGTGCTGCAGCTTCGTGAGCTCCTGCGTGCGCTGCTCCACCAGCCGCGCCAGCTCCTTGCTGCGCTGCTGCACGTAGCGCACGCGCACGGCGGCCACCACGGCGATCACCAGCAGCACGGCCAGCATCTTGAACACGTCGAACCACCACGCCTGGTACCAGGCCGGCAGGATCTGCACGTCGACTTCCAGCGGGTGTTCCGTCCACGTGCCATCGCGGCTGGCCGCCTTCATGTGCAGGACGTAGTGGCCCGGCGACAGGTTGGTGTAGCTGGCCGCGCGGTGCGTGGTGTCGACCTCGCGCCAGGACTTGTCGTAGCCCTCGAGCCAGTAGGCGTAGCGGTTGCGCTCCGGCGCGGTGAAGTCCAGCAGCGAGAACTCGACCGAGAAGCCGCTCGCTTGCGCCGGCACGGTCAGCTGCTTGCGGCCGCCGGCGTCCACCAGCGCGGCCGGCTTGCCGCCCATCTCTACTTCGGTGACCACCAGCGGGGCCGAGTACACGCGGTGGGTCAGGCGCTCGGGGCGGATGACGGTCAGCCCGCCCAGGCCGCCGAAGAACAGCTCGCCGGTGGGGCCGACGGCGCCGGAGTTGACCCAATAGGTGGAGATGGCCGCGCCGTCAGCCGGATGCAGCACGCGCAGTGCATAGGTGGACGGATCGACCACGGCCACGCCGTCGTCCGTGCTGATCCAGACGCGGCCCAGCGCGTCCATCAGCATGGTGTCGATGTTCTCGCTGGTCAGGCCGTCGGCCTTGCCGATGTGGTGGAACACGGCGTGGCCGCCTTCGTCCACCTTCTCCAGGATCTGCACGCCCGCGTTGTTGCCCACCCAGAGCCGGCCCTGGCGGTCGGTCAGCAGCGTGTTGATGACGGCCGCGGCAAGGCTGGTCGGGTCGCCGGCCACCGGCATGATGCGCAGCACCGGCCGGCCCGGGCGCAGCAGGTTCAGGCCGTTGTTGGTCGCGGCCCACATGGCGCCGTCGGGGCCGCGGGCGAAGGCGTTGACCTCGGGGTCGGTCAGCGCGCTGGCGGGCACGGGCTGGCGCATCGCATGCGTCGGCGAATTCAGGTCGAGGTGCCAGATGCCGTCGCCCTTGCCGCCCACCCACAGTGTCGAGCCGTCCACCTCGAGCGCGATGACGCCCTTGACCGCACCGCGTTCGGGCATGGCGACGGCCTCGAGCTTGTGCGCGCCCGGCGCCAGCCGGAACAGGCCGTCGCGCGACGCCATCCAGCGCGTGCCGTCGGGCTCATGCACCACCGCCGTGGCGTTGCTGATCGCGGGCGGATGCGCCGGATCGTCTTCGCTGCCGCCCAGCAGCGCGGTCAGCTTCTGCTCGATGGGGTCGATCACCTCGATGCCGGCCTTCTGGCCCAGCGTAACGACGCCGCGGGAGTCCGCGTCGACCGCGAACACGTACGGATCGGTCCAGGTCGAGCCGTCGGACGAGAACAGCGACAGGATCGCGTCCTGCTGCGGGCGCGTGCGGCTCAGGCCGGTGGTGGACGCCACCCACATCTCGCCGCCGCGGTCGCGGTGCAGGCCCCACACCCAGTTGGCCTGCAGATTGCTCGGCACGCTGCGGTCGCGCATCACGCGGCGCGCCAGCAGCGAGGACAGGTCGGCGATCAGCAGGCCGCGATTGGACGTGCCGATCCAGATCTCGCCATTGCCGTTCTCCGCGAACGACGTCGCGCTGTCGGTGAGCAGCCCGGGGTCGGCCGCGCCGGCAGCCTGCAGGCGCGCGACACGGCCGGTGGCGGGGTCGAGCACGAGCACGCCGTGCAGGTTGGTGCCGATCCAGATCTGGCCGTGGGCGTCCTCGTAGAGCGCGTCCACCGGAACGGCGCCGCCGTCCGCGTTGCCGGGCAACTCGATGCGCCGGCCGGGGCGGCCATCGGGAAAGCGCTCGACCAGCCCGTAGGCGGTGCCGATCCAGACGGCCCCGGCGTGATCCTGCAGCACGGCCGTGATCGAGGCCTCGGGCAGCGGGTCGACCTTGCCGCCGTGCGACCAGGCGTCCTCGACCTTGCCGGAGGCTCGCACGTGCATCAGTCCGGTGGTGCTCGCGCCCCACATGCCGCCCTCGGCGTCGGGCGACAGCTGCAGCACCGTCGAGCCGCCGAAGCGCGTGAAATCGTTGGACGCGGCGTCGAAGCGGGCCATGCCGCCGCCGTCCATCCCGACCCAGACGCGGCCCTGGGTGTCGCTGACGACGGTGCGCACGTAGCTCACCGGCAGGCCGCGCGGATCGTCGGGCCGCGCCGGGTAGACCTTGAAGCGGTAGCCGTCCCAGCGCGCGACGCCGTCCTGCGTGCTGGCCCAGAGGTAGCCCTGGGCGTCCTCTGTGACGCCGGTGGCGATGGCGTGCGGCAGGCCGTCGTGCTGGCCCAGATGCTCGAAGACGGTGTTGGCCATGCGCGCCCAGCCGATGCTGGCGGCCGCGGCCGAGGCGGCGGCGGGTGTGGCGGACGCGGGATTCGGGGCGGGATGCGCGGCGGCGGCCAGAGCGACAGCCGCCAGGACGCTCCCGAGTGCGACACGGACGCCGGTGCACGCGCGCGTCGGCACGCAGGCCTGACCGGCATTGACCTGGACGCTCGCCCTCCGACTCACTGTTGCGCGCTCCTGTGCCGCTGCGGCACGATTGCCTGACGTTGCCCGACCGTGCGGGATGGCACCCGGCCGCGCCCGCCGCGGGTGGACCGCGGGCACCACCAGGCCCATCCAGCATTGTCGGCGCGCCCGCGCGACGATGAAGGACTTTGATCACGTTCGGCGCGAATCCCGGCCGCCGGGCAGGCACCAGGTCACGAAGAACGCTCGTCCAGGGCCCGCGTCCCGTCCGCGCCGGCAAGCCCCGCCCCCGCGCGCCGTCACGCCCGACCGGTAAAATCGACGCATGACTCGCCCCGTCCGCTCGCAATACGAAGATTTCATGCGCCTGGTTCGTGACCAGGGCCGCTTCAAGGCCGACCGCACGGGCACCGGCACCACCAGCCTGTTCGGCCACCAGATGCGCTTCGACCTGTCCGAGGGTTTCCCGCTCGTGACGACCAAGAAGGTGCACCTGAAATCCATCATCCTCGAGCTGCTGTGGTTCCTGCGCGGCGATTCGAACGTGAAGTGGCTGCAGGAACGCGGCTGCACCATCTGGGACGAATGGGCGCGCGAGGACGGCGACCTCGGGCCGGTGTACGGCGTGCAATGGCGCTCATGGCCGACGCCCGAGGGCGGCCACATCGACCAGATCGCCCAGGTCGTCCAGCAGCTGAAGACGAACCCGGACTCGCGCCGGATCATCGTCAGCGCGTGGAACGTCGCCGACCTGCCGAAGATGGCGCTGATGCCCTGCCACGCGTTCTTCCAGTTCTACGTCGCCCCGCCGGAGGCCCCGAGCGGCCGCGGCAAGCTGAGCTGCCAGCTGTACCAGCGCAGCGCCGACATCTTCCTGGGCGTGCCCTTCAACATCGCCAGCTACGCCCTGCTCACGCACATGCTGGCGCAGCAGTGCGACCTCGACGTGGGCGACTTCGTGTGGACGGGCGGCGACTGCCACCTGTACGCCAACCACCGGGAACAGGTGGACATCCAGCTCGCGCGCACACCCCTGCCCTATCCGACGCTGCACATCAAGCGCCGGCCGCCCTCCATCCTCGACTACGAATATGAGGATTTCGAGGTGCTCGACTACCAGCACCACCCCGCCATCAAGGCACCGGTGGCCGTATGAAGGTCGCGATCATCGCCGCGGTGGCGCGCAACGGCGTCATCGGCAAGGACAACGCGCTGCTGTGGAAGCTGCCGGAGGACATGGCGTTCTTCAAGCGCACCACCCTGGGCAACCCGGTGATCATGGGCCGCAAGACCTGGGACTCGATCCCGCCGCGCTTCCGGCCGCTGCCGGGACGGGCCAACATCGTGCTGACGCGCCAGGCGCTCTGGCACGACGATGGCGCCATGGTGGCGCACGACTTCGAGCAGGCGCTCGAGATGGCCCTCGAATCCGTCTCGTCCAACCCGCACGGCCTGCGCGCGTTCGTGATCGGTGGCGCCGAGCTCTACGCGATGGCGCTGCCACACGCGGACGAACTGGTGCTCACCGAGATCGACAAGGACTTCGAGGGCGACGCGCGCTTTCCCGCCTGGCCGCGCAACCACTTCGTCGAGACCGGCCGCGAACGCCACCACGCCGCCGCGCCCAACGACTTCGACTTCGCCTTCGTGAGCTACCGGCGCACGCATGCCGTGCGCTGAAGCCGGGGGCCGCCGCGTCGTCGTCTTCGACCTCGACGGCACGCTCAGCAATCCCCTCGAGGGCTTCGCACGATCGATGAACCACGCGCTGCGGCTGCAGGGCCTGCCTCCGCGCGAGCCGCACGAGCTCGCGCGCTTCATCGGCCCGCCGCTGTACGACTCGGCCGTCGAACTGACCGGCAGCGCCGATCCGACGCGGCACAACCGCCTGATCGCCGACTACCGGCAGCGCTACGGCGAGTCCGGCTACGCCCAGAACACGCTCTACGACGGCATCCCCGAGGTGCTGCACGCGCTGCGCGACGGCGGTGCCAAGCTGGGCCTGTGCACCTCCAAGCGCGCCGACTTCGCCGAGGCCATCCTGCGCAACTTCGGCCTGCGCGGCCTGTTTGCCTTCGTCAGCGGGGGCGACATCGGCGTGCACAAGTGGCAGCAGCTGCAGGCCCTGCGCGAGGCCGGCGCGGTCGATGCGGCCTCCGTGATGGTGGGCGACCGCGACGTCGACATCACCGCCGCGCATCGCAACGGCCTGCACGCATGCGGCGTGCTGTGGGGCTTCGGCTCGCGCGAGGAATTGCAGGCCGAGTCGCCGCGCCATCTCGCCGAGGCGCCGGCGGACTTGCGGCTCCTGGGCCGAATCGTCGTGGGCTGAGGCCGCAGGCCGTCGTGCCGGCGGCACGGGAGGCCGCGTTGCGCGTCGACCTCGTTCGCGCGGCGCCCCTGGCGAATCCCGTTCCGGGCAGTCGCGGCCATTTCGCCAATAGCTTGCGTCAACCTGAATTCGCGCCAATCGAAGGAAATGCAATGGCGCCCCCACACAAGTTTCGGGGCGCCGAGTCGAAATCTGGGACGACACCGGAGATCGACATGGCTTTTCGACTGGATTCCCTCAGGCTGGCCCGCCGGCTGGGGCTCGGCTTCTGCGTGCTGCTCGTGCTCGCGGTGGCGATCGCCACGGTGGGCGTGCGCGCGCTGGCCGACGGCCAGGCCGACAGCGCGCGCACCAACGCTGCGATGCGCCAGGCCGCCGACGCCGACCGCTGGCGCGCCATGACGCAGCTGAACATCAGCCGCACGCTGGCGCTGGCCAAGTCCGGCAACGCCGCCGCGCTCAAGACGTGGTGCGCCCCGCTGATGAAGGCGACCTCGGCCGAGATCTCCACCGTCCAGAAGGGCCTGGAGGCGAGCGCCGCGTCCCCCGAGGCCAAGGAGGCCTTCGCCGACATCGCGGCCAGGCGCAAGCGCTACATCGACACGCGCGACCAGGTGTTCAAGCTGCTGGACGCCTCGGACGCCTCGGCCAACGAGCTCGTCGAGAGCCAGCTCCTGCCCCAGGCCGATGCCTACGTGGCGGCCGTCACGGCCTTCGGCAAGCAGCAGCGCGACATCTCGGAGGCCGTCGTCGCGCAAAGCAGCGCGCAGGCCGATCGTGCGCGCCTGGCCGTGATCGCGCTGGCCGGCGCGTCGATGCTGCTGGGCGCGGTATGCGCCTGGTTCATCACGCGCTCGGTCACCAACCCGCTCACGCAGGCCGTGGCGGCGGTCGAGGCCGTCGCCTCGGGTGACCTCAGCCGCGCCATCGACGTGCAGGGCCGCGACGAGGTCGCCACGCTGCTGGAGGGCCTGAACCGCATGCAGGCGTCGCTGCGGCAGCTGGTGGGCGACGTGCGCTCGACGACCGGCTCGATCCAGGTGGCCAGCTCCGAGGTGGCCACCGGCAGCCAGGACCTGTCGATGCGCACCGAGCGCTCGGCTGCCGGGTTGCAGCAGACGGCCTCGTCGATGGAGCAGATCTCGGGCAGCGTGCGCCAGACGGCCGCGGCCGCCCAGGTGGCCGACGACCTGGCCACGGCCACCGCCGCGCAGGCCGCGGCCGGCGGCGAGGTGGTGTCGCGCATGACCTCCACGATGGACCGCATCACGGCCAATTCGACCCGGATCGGCGACATCATCGGCGTGATCGACGGCATCGCCTTCCAGACCAACATCCTCGCGCTGAACGCGGCCGTCGAGGCGGCGCGCGCCGGCGAGCAGGGCCGTGGCTTTGCGGTCGTCGCCAGCGAGGTACGCAGCCTGGCGCAGCGCTCGTCGGCCGCGGCGGCGGAGATCAAGACGATCATCGGCGAGTCCGGCGAGGCCGTCGCGGCCGGCGCCGCGCTGGTGCACGACGCGAGCAGCTCGATGGCCGAGATCAACCGCTCGGTGGCGAAGGTGTCCGCGGCGATCGGCGAGATCCGCAACGCGTCGTCGGAACAGGCCGAGGGCGTCGGCCAGGTCAACATCGCCGTGTCCGGCCTCGACCAGGCGACCCAGCAGAACGCGGCGCTGGTCGAGGAGACGGCCGCGGCGGCCGACAGCCTCAAGGAACAGGCCATCCGCCTCTCGGACGCGATGGCCGCGTTCAAGCTCGCGGCCTGAGGGCGCGCGTCAGCGGCGCGCCATCAGCGCCTGCACGGCGCTGTAGGCGAGCGGACTGGTGTCGCCGCCATCGAGCGACCCGTCCGCCAGGAACTGCTTCATCATGCCCAGGACGAGGCCCTGCGTCGCCTCGGAGATCGCCGAACCGGCGCTCAGGCGGCGCACGCCGAGCGAGCGCAGGCGCGCCGCGTCGGGCAGGCCCGTCCAGGCGAGGACGTTCAGCGGCAGGCCGCAGTCGCCCACCAGCGCGGCGATCTCGCCTTCGTCGGTGATACCCGGCGCGAACAGCCCGCTGGCGCCCGCGGCGCGGTAGCGCGCGGCGCGCGCGAGGGCTTCCGAGACGCGCGCCGCGGGGTCTGCCAGGCCGCGCAGCCAGACGTCGGTGCGCGCGTTGATGAACAGGTCGACGCCCTGCGCCGCGGCGGCCGCGCGCGCGGCCGCGATCTTGTCGGCCAGCAGCGCCGGCGCCCCGCCGCCGTCCTCGATGTTGATGCCCACGGCGCCCGCGGCCACCACGCGCGAGACCAGTTCGCCCACGCGTGCCGGCTCGTCCGAATAGCCCCCTTCGATGTCCACGGTCACCGGCAGGCCGACGGCGCCCGCCACGGCGCGCGTGGTCTGCAGCGCGAGCTCGACGGGCAGCGCGTCGCCGTCGGGCCAGCCGTGGGCCCAGGCGACGGCCGCGCTGCTGGTGGCAACGGCGCGCGCGCCGGCGGCCTCGGCCAGCCGCGCGGTGCCGGCGTCCCAGGCGTTGGCGAGCAGCAGCAGGCCGTCGGCGTGCAACTGGTGGAATCGGGTGGCGAGTTCGGGCTTCATGGGCTTGTCCTTCGAGGTCGGTCGCAAATGCTGGCACGCATTCTTGCCGCCGACTCGCCGTTTGCGGACCCGTGCCCCGGATATCCCTCGGGCCGTCACGGGACGTCCATGGATTCTTCGCTACCATCGCCGGCTGGGCGGCCGCCGGTGATGTCGCCAAGCCATTCGAAAGACACTGCAATGACCTCAGGATTCCACGTGCACGGCCCCCATGACCACGAGGTCGAGCACGCCATCGAGCACGGCGCCAGGGGCATGACCGGCCAGCTGGCCGTCATCACCGCGGTGCTCGCCACCATCGGCGCCCTCTTCTCGTACATGGGCGGCGCCACCCAGGCCGACGCGGCCCTGGCCAAGAACGATGCGGCCATCCGCAAGACCGAGGCGTCGGACCAGTGGAACTTCTACCAGGCCAAGAACGCGCGCCAGGCGATCTCCGAAGTCGCACTGGACATCGTGCCGGCCGAGCGCCGCGACGCGTACGCCAGGAACATCGAGAAGTACAAGGCCGACAAGGAGCCCATCAAGGCCAAGGCCGAGGCGCTCGAGGAGGAGGCCAGGAAGTTCGACGAGACGAGCGAGCACCTGATGCACCAGCACCACCGCTGGGCCGAGGCCACGACGGCCATCCAGGTGGCCATCGCGCTGGCCGCGATCGCCCTGCTGACCCGCCGCCGCTGGCTCGAGTGGTGCACGCTGGGCGTGGCCGGCGTGGGCATCGCGATCGGCATCGCCGCCTTCCTCAAGGTCTGACATGAAGATCTGCATCTACGGTGCCGGCGCCATCGGACTGCTGGTGGGCGCGCGGCTGGCGGCCACCGGCCGACACCAGGTGAGCGCAGTCGCGCGCGGTGTCACGCTCGCCGCGCTCGACGCGCACGGGCTGCGCGTGGACGGGTTCGCGGGGCCGATCGAAGGCCCCGTCACGGCCAGCGCCGACCCGGGCACCCTGGGCGTGCAGGACGTCGTCGTCATCGCCGTGAAGGCGCCGGCACTGGCCGACGTCGCCCGCCGCATCGCGCCGCTGCTGGGGCCGCACACGCTGATCGTGCCGGCGATGAACGGCGTGCCGTGGTGGTTCTGCCATGGCCTGCCGGGCCCGGCCGCCGGCCTCGCGCTCAAGGCCGTCGACCCGGACGGCAGCATCGCGCGCAACCTGCCGCTCGAGCAGGTGATCGGCTGCGTCGTGCACGCCGCCGCCGCCGTCGTCGAGCCTGGGAAGGCGCACAACCAGATGGGCCGCGGCCTGGTGATCGGCGAGCCGCGCGGGGGCGTGTCCGAGCGCGTCGCCGTGCTCAAGGCGGCGCTCGACGAGGCGGGCTTCGAGTGCAGCGCCAGCGAGATGATCCAGCGCGACATCTGGTACAAGCTGTGGGGCAACATGACCACCAACCCGATCAGCGCCATCACCGGCGCGACCACGGATCGGATCATCGGCGACGAGCTCGTGCGCAAGCTCACCGGCGGCGCGATGCTGGAATCGGGCCGCATCGGCGAACGCCTGGGCTTTGCCATCACCCAGACGCCCGAGGAGCGTCACGCCATCACCCGCAAGCTGGGCGCGTTCAAGACCTCGATGCTGCAGGATGTCGAGGCCGGCCGGGCGATCGAGCTCGACAGCCTGGTGGGCGCGGTGCGCGAGCTGGGGGCGCACGTGGGCGTCGAGACCCCGCTGATCGACGCGATCTTCGGCTTGGCGCGGGTGTTCGGGCAGGCGCACGGGCTGTATCCGGAGACACCGGCGCGCGCCGGGCTGGTGTAAGGTCCGGCGTCGCCGTCCGACGAACGGCAATGAGCCCTCCTTCGCCCATGACCACCGCCAGGATGCCTTCGGGAATATTCCGCCACCGTGCCGACCGGCCGGCGCACCAGCTCGTGGCGCGCCACTCGTTGCTGGTCC
>Ga0068855_100010111_pt1 | contig 11371 bp, 10 predicted proteins | sample KBSCornC52_FD_66592 | JGI IMG/M metagenome (GOLD analysis project Ga0068855, IMG submission 66592) | Corn rhizosphere microbial communities from Kellogg Biological Station, Michigan, USA - KBS Corn C5-2 | ecosystem: Host-associated > Plants > Roots > Rhizosphere > Soil ... | reverse complement strand
ACCGGGCCCTACATGTCGCCCGAGCAGGTGCAGTTCATCCGCAACGACCCGCGCTCCGACCTGTTCGCGCTGGGCGTCATGCTGTACCACTTCACCACCGGCGAGCGCCCGTTCGGCGCGCCCACGTCGGTGCGCGGCCTGCGTAAGCGCCTGTGGATCGACCCGGTGCCGCCGCGCGCGTTGCGCAAGGACTGCCCGCCGTGGCTGCAGGAAGTCATCCTCAAGTGCCTCGAGGTGCAGCCCGACAAGCGCTACCAGACGGCCGCCCAGCTCGCACTGGACCTGCAGCAGCCCGACCAGATCGTGCTGACGCGGCGCGCCGAGCGCATGGCGCGCTCGAGCCAGTGGACGCGCCTGAAGCGCTGGTTCTTCGCGCTCGGCGCCGAGCCCGCCGAGGCCGCGGCGCCGTCGGCCACCGAGGTGCTCAATCGCAGCAACATCATCATGGCCGCGGTCGACGTCGACAACGCCTCGCCCGAGCTGCTGGACCAGCTGCGCGAGACGGTGCGCCGCATCGTGCTGACCGAGCCCGGCGCGCGCCTGGCCTGCGTCAGCGTGATGCGCATCGCGCGCATCGGCACCGACGCGCTGACCGACCACACGGGCAAGAGCCTGCACGTCAAGCAGCTGGTGGGCCTGAAGCACTGGGCGCGCCCGATCAGCAAGTCGCTCAACCTCGAGGACGGCCGCCTCACGTTCCACGTGCTGGAGGCGCCCGACCCGGCCGACGCGCTGGTGGACTTCGCCAAGCGCAACCAGGTCGACCACATCGTGATGGGCGCGCGCGGCGTGTCGGCGCTGCGGCGCTACCTGGGCAGCGTGTCGTCCACGGTGGTGGCCGAATCGCTGTGCACGGTCACCGTGGTGCGCGCGAGCGCGCCCGACGCGGTGCCCGCGGAACCGGTCAAGCAGGCGACGGCGTCGGATGGCATCTCGTAGCCGCCTGGCCGCCGGCGCGCTTGCGGCGCTGGCATTCGCGTCGACCGCGCACGGGATGGGTGGACCCGACTGCGCGCCGGAGGACCTGGCACCCGTCGAGGCCTGGCTCGCCCAGCATCCGTGGACGGCGGGCGCGGTGACGTCCGACGCACGGGTCGCTGCGGCCTGCAAGGCATGGCCGTTCGACAAGCGCGTGCTGATCGTGGCCGCGGCCTATGCGCAGGACAAGGAGCAGGACAAGAACCTGGTCGTCGCGCTCGTCGACACGTCGGCCCGGGCCGTGCGCTCGGCGTTCCAGGGTGCGGTGCGCGAAGACGCGACCTGGAGCATCGCGCAGGGCAGCCTGCGCATCGACACCGCACCCTACGATCTCGCGCCCGGCGTGCGCGCGATCGGCGTCGACGTGACCTCCGCGCCCGTCGCCGGCACCCTCGTGCGCGACGGCGTCACGGCCGCGCGCAGCCTGTTCGTGCCCGACGGCGCGCAACTGCGGCTGGTGCTCGATGGCTTCGTGCTCACGACGTGGCGCAAGACGGCCGACGCGGCGCCCGCGACGTCGTCGGCGAAGATCGCCCTCGATGCGCACCGCAGCAACGGCTTGGCCGACCTGCGCGTCACGCGCACGTCCAGTAGCGGGCGGCAGGAGCACACGACGCTGGTGTACGACGGCGCGCGCTACGCCGCCGGTACCGGCTGGTGCGTTCCGCAAGTGACCGCACAGGCCGGCACGCCCCAGCGATGATCCTGCGAGCGCGCGCCTTGGCTTTCGGCCTCGCTCTGGCGGCCGCGGCACCAGCGGCCCTTGCCGCGGAGGATGCGCCCTGCGCGCCCGCCGCGCTCGCCGCCGTCGACGCGTGGCTCGCGACGCACCCCTGGCGCGAAGGGCGGACGAGCCCGGACCTGCGGGTCGCAGCGGCGTGCAAGGCCTCGCCCACCGACCCGGCCCGCGTGATCGTGGCGGCCGCGTACGGCCAGGGCGGCAGCGATTTCGGCGATCCCGTGAACTTCATCGCGGCCCTGGTCGAACCGCGCGGCCGCCATGTCCGCAGCACGTTCACCGGCAGCATCCCGACGGATGCCGCGATGGCTCTGGCGCCGGGCAGCCTGCACATCGACACCGCGCGCTACGACCTGGCGCCGGGCGTGCGGGCCTTCGGCGTGGACGTGACCTCGTCGGCCCACGGCCCGAGCTGCCCGGATGGCGGTTTCGGGCCGCTGCGCACGCTGTTCGTGCAGGACGGCGCGGCGCTGCGACCCGTGCTGGCGAGCGTCGAGCTGAGCTCCTGGCAACGGCTCGCCGGCCCCGCGTGCGCCTGGACGGAGGGCCAGGACGACGTGGTCATCCAGAACACCGTCACCACGATCGCGGTGGATCCGCATGTCACGCACGGCTTCGCCGATCTCGTGCTCAGCGGCCGGGTGGACGGGCACGTCGCTCCCCGCCTGCGCGCCGTGCTGCGCTACGACGGATCGAAGTACGTCGCGAAGGACGACCGGATCTGGCCCGACGTCATCGTGCCGGACGCGGCGCCGGCGCACTGAAGCCCCGGGCCTTTCAGGTTCAGCGGCGCAGCCGCGCCGCGTGCCACAGCGTCGGCACGTCGGTGCGCCATTCGCGCAACGTCGCCGAGATCGCCAGGCCCTCCAGGTCGGCGGCGATGCCGATCCAGATCGCGGCCGGCACGGCCACGCGAGCCTCGCCGAACACCAGCAGCGCGAAGAACGCCGCGAACAGCGCGACGCCCCACAGCTTGGACGACCACATGTGGTAGCTGGCCTCCTTGCCGAACTTGCGCAGGTCGAACGCGTAGCGCGCGACCTCGAGCGCGGCGAGCGCCGCCAGGGCGACGGCGTGCGCGCGCAGGACGTCCGCATGCAGGTGCCAGGCGGCCAGCAGCGCGGCGACGTAGAAGATGGAGTCGGCGATGCTGTCCAGCCGCCGCAGCCCCGGCGTGGCCACGCCCAGGCGGCGCGCGACGATGCCGTCGAACACGTCGGAGACGAACGCCGCGACCAGGCACGCGCCGAACGCCCACGGCGCGGGCCAGCCGAACGCCAGGCCGATGACCACGGGCGCAAGCAGCGCGCGCAGCGCCGTCAGCGCGAGCGGGATGCGTGCGGCCAGCCTCATCGAACGCGGAGCAGGGGAATCGTCACGCGCCCGAGTCTAGTGTCCGCGGTAAGCTCGCGCCATGACCAAGCTCTGGGACATCTCGCCCCCCGTGGACGCGCGCTCGCCCGTATTCCCCGGCGACACCGAATACCACCAGGCCTGGGGCGCGACCATCGGCCCGGGCTGCCCCGTCAACGTCAGCGCGATCACGCTGTCGCCGCACACCGGCGCGCACGCCGACGCGCCGCTGCACTACGCGGCCGACGCCGCGCCCATCGGCGCGCTGCCGCTGGAACCCTTCCTCGGCCCGTGCCGCGTGATCCACGCGATCGGCGTCGGGCCACTGGTGCAGATGCACCATCTCGCGCACGCGCTGCCGCCCGCGGCCGCGCCCCTGCCCGCGCGTGTGCTGGTGCGCACATATGCGCGCGCGCCGCTGGACAAGTTCGACCCGGACTGCGCCGCCTTCGCCCCCGCGACGGTGGAAGCGCTGGCCGACCTGGGCGTGACCCTGGTGGGCATCGACACCGCCAGCGTCGACCCCGCCAGCAGCAAGACGCTCGACAGCCACCAGGTGCTCCGCCGCCGCGACCTGCGCGTGCTGGAGAACCTGGTGCTCGACGCCGTGCCCGAAGGCGACTACGAGCTGATCGCGCTGCCGCTCAAGCTGGCCACCGCCGACGCGAGCCCGGTGCGCGCGGTGCTGCGCGCGCTGGCCTGAGCCGACCGGCGCGCACGCGATCGGACGCCTGCCCCCGATAGCGTCGCGCTGGTCCCGTGGGGACGAACGCGCGTGTCGACCACGCCGTCGAGCGCCGGCAGCCATTCGCTGACCAGGTGCGCGCGGTTCGAGACGTCGACGGCGCACCGTCCAATACCTCGCGACTCCGACTCGATGCCGGAAAGCGGCCGCTCGCCGTGCTGGCTATGGATGCTTCAGCGTGGCGCAGGCCCAGTCAAACATCCCCCGCTGGCTCGATCCGGTACCCACCGGGTCAAAGCGTGCTTGGACGTCCCCCTTCTCGAATCGATACGCCACGTTCTTGCCGGCGGCGTCGGAAAAGGCAGCCGTGCTGATCGTTTGGACCGTTTCCTTTGCGCAATCGAAGTTCTGCAGGAGTTCGATCGACGCGTAGGCTTCGCCATCGGATGTCTTGCGCGGCTGTGCGAAGACAGCGCGCACCCACGCCTGCACCTTGTCGCTACCAAGGCGATTGACCGAGAGGGCATCCACGTAGGCAGCCGTGTCTTGCCAGGTTCCGATTGGCTGCCAATCCTGCGTTGCGGGACGCTCGCGTGGTGGAATCGGAGCCGGGAACTGGACCAACGAGGCGCAACGCTCCTTGCTGTCGTCGGCGCTGCTGCGCAGCGCCTCGGGCCTCGTGGATTCAACGACGATGGCTTCCAATTCTCCGACCGTGCTCGCTTGATCCACCCGAGCGAGAGGCCGGGCGAGAATGCAACTGCAGACGCCGGTGATCACGCCGCGCATCTTCTCCGAGGCGAGCGACTTTCGCATCGCGTCCTCGGTCAAGCCGACCATGCCTGCGCTGTCAGCCTGGCGCGCTGCGGCACGCAGTCCGCTGGCGCCGAAATACGCGCTGCAGCCCTCGATCATTGCCGCATGGGCTTCACTTCGCTGGGCCTGGAGGGCGCTTAGATCAGCCCCCTGGCCCAGCGTCCGGCTGCAGTACATCGAAAGCACGAGCCAGAGAAATGATTGCAAGAGGCTTCTCATGGGTGCTGGCTAGTGTCGGGCGGCACGAGGAGTTCTGTCGGCAGGCTGAAGCCTCCCGCTGCAAAGCAGTCGATTCCCGACGTCCGGGTTGCGGTGAACAGCCATGCTACACCGCCTGCTCGACCGCTACGAAGCACGCAGAACTGTCGGTTTTCGCCCGGAAAGACGCCCGGCATCCACGGTGGGTCGCGCCTAAAATCGTGAGTTGAACGGCTCGTCGCCGCCTGCACCCCACCCCCGCGCGGCCCGGCGTCCCTCCCCTGCCCGGCCGGCCATCCGCCCGCCGCGCCGCCCAACCGCGAAAGACACGCCATGGACACCCGCACCTCCCCCGCCCGCGCCCGCATCGCCCGACTGCGCGAGGTGATGCACCGCCGGGGGGTGGACGCCGTGCTGGTGCCGTCGAGCGACCCGCACCTGTCCGAATACCTGCCCGGGCGCTGGCAGGGCCGCCAGCACTTCTCCGGCTTCACCGGCTCGATGGGCACGCTGGCCGTCACCGCCGACAAGGCCGCCGTGTTCGCCGACAGCCGCTACTGGACGCAGGCCGAGGCCGAGTTGCAGGGCAGCGGCATCGCGCTGGTGAAGATCCCCACGGGCACCTCGCCCAACCACCTCGATTGGCTCGCCACCGAGGTGCCTTCCGGCGGCCGCGTCGCGGTCGACGGCGCCGTGCTGGGCCTGGCGGCCTCGCAGGCGCTGCGCAAGCGCCTGGCCATCGCCGGCATCGAGCTGCTGACCGATGCCGACCTGCTGGACGATGCCTGGGACGAGCGCGCGGCGCTGCCCGCCGCGCGCATCTACGAGCACGCCGCACCGCATGCCGTGCAGACGCGCGCCAGCAAGCTGGCCCAGGTACGCGCCGCAATGGCCGCGCTCGGCGCCACGCACCACTTCGTCTCCACCGTCGACGACATCGCCTGGATCACCAACCTGCGCGGCGCCGACGTCGACTACAACCCGGTCTTCCTCGCTCACCTGCTCATCGCCAGGGACAGCGCCACGCTGTTCGTCGGCGCCGGCAAGATCGACGCCGCGCTGCAGGCCTCGCTGGCCGCGGACGGCGTGCGGCTGGCCGACTACGCCGCGGCCGGATCGTCGCTGGCCGCGCTGCCCAAGGATGCGGTGCTCCTGGTCGACCCGCGCCGGATCACGCTGGGCTTTCGCGAGCAGGTGGCGGGCGGCGTGCCCGTCCTCGAAGCGATCAACCCGAGCACGCTGGCCAAGAGCCGCAAGACGGCCGAGGAGCTCGCGTTCGTCCGCGAGGCGATGGCCCAGGACGGCGCGGCCATGTGCGCGTTCTACGCCTGGTTCGACAAGGCCACCGCACCCGACCGACCGCTGGGCCCCATCAGCGAGATCACCATCGACGAGAAGCTGTCGGGCGAGCGTCGCAAGCGCCCGGGCTTCGTCGGGCTGAGCTTCCCGGTCATCGCGGGGTGGAACGCCAACGGCGCGATGCCGCACTACCGCGCCGCGCCCGATTCGCACGCAGTCATCGAGGGCGACGGCCTGCTGCTGATCGACTCGGGCGGCCAGTACGTGGGCGGTACCACCGACATCACGCGTGTCTGGCCCGTGGGCAACATCACCCAGCAGCACCGCCAGGACTACACGCGCGTGCTGCAGGGCACGCTGGCGCTGAGCCAGGCCCGCTTCCCGCGCGGCACGCTGTCGCCGATGCTCGATGCGCTGGCCCGCGCCCCGCTGTGGGCCGCCAAGCTCGACTACGGCCACGGCACGGGCCACGGCGTGGGCTACTTCCTGAACGTGCACGAGGGCCCCCAGAGCATCAGCAAGGCGATGACCGAGCCGGCGCAGGCGATGGAGCCCGGCATGATCACGTCGATCGAGCCGGGCCTGTACCGCCCCGGGAAGTGGGGTATCCGCATCGAGAACCTGGTGGCCAACGTGGCCATCGGGGAGAACGAGTTCGGCGACTTCCTCGAGTTCGAGACGTTGACGCTGTGCCCGATCGACACCCGCTGCATCGAACCGGGCATGCTGTCGGGCAACGACGTCGCCTGGCTCAACGCCTACCACGCCACCGTGCGCGAGCGCCTGCTGCCGCTGGTGGACGGCGAGGCCAGGGCCTGGCTGATCCGTCGCACGGAACCGTTCGCGGGCTGAGGCGCCTGCTCGCGCGGGCGCTGGCGCGCACGGGCACGGGCACGTGCACCTGCCCGCTCGGGTGTGGCTGTGCACTCGGGCGTCACATGCACGACGCCCGCCCGCACGGCGGTCACGCATGCGTGCGCCCGTCCGAAGGCTTCGTCCCCTCGCCTGTCATCCTGCGCGCAGTCGCAGGATCCACCGCGGCCAGCCAAAGTCCCGGCTTCGCCCCGCGGTGCCGCCCGGCGTGCGTGGATCCTGCGACTCCGCTTCGCTTCGCGCAGGATGACGGCTTGGCGGCAAGCCGTGAGGCACAACGACGGCGCAACGCACGATGCACGATGCACGACGCACGACGCGCCACGCGCCCCCGCAGAGCGCCAACGCCGTCATCCTGCGCGCAGTCGCAGGATCCACCGCGGCCAGCCAAGTCCCGGCTTCGCCCCGCGGTGCGGCTCGGCGTGCGTGGATCCTGCGACTCCGCTTCGCTTCGCGCAGGATGACGGCTTGGCGGCAAGTCGGACTGGCTGCCCGGAACGCGGGATGCGACACTGTCACCCCCGCGCCCGGCGCGGCCGCCCGCCCCGCTCGCGGGCCAACAGCAATTTCGACGGACGGAGATCGCCATGGGCGCGCAATGGAAAGAAAAGGGCAAGGCGGCAGTCGCTGACGCCAAGGGCAAGCTGTTCGGCAAGCTCGTCAAGGACATCATGATCGCCGCGCGCGGCGGCGCCGATCCGAAGGACAACGCCAGGCTGCGCATGACCATCGAGGCGGCCCGCAAGGTGTCGATGCCCAAGGAGACGCTCGACCGCGCGATCAAGAAGGGCGCGGGCCTGACCGGCGAGACGATCAACTACACCAGCGTGCTCTACGAAGGCTTCGCGCCGCACCGCGTGCCGGTGGTGGTGGAGTGCCTGACCGACAACGTCAACCGCACCGCCTCCGACATGCGCGTGCTGTTCCGCAAGGGGCAGCAGGGCACCCCCGGCTCGGTCACCTGGGACTACGACCACGTGGGCATGGTCGAGGCCGAGCCGCGGGACGGCGCCGATCCCGAGCTCGCCGCCATCGAGGCCGGCGCGCAGGACTTCGAGGCCGGCGACAACGAGGGCACCACGCTGTTCATCACCGATGCCGCCGACCTGGACGTCGTCGCCAAGGCCCTGCCCGACCATGGGTTCACGGTGCTGTCCGCCAAGCTCGGCTACAAGGCCAAGAATCCGATCGATCCGTCCTCGCTGAGCGCCGAGGCGCTGGAGGAAGTGGAAAGCTTCCTGCAGGCCATCGACGCCAACGACGACGTGCAGAACGTCTACGCGGGCCTGGCCGGCTGAAGGCCAGGCCCGTCCTCAGGCCGTCACGCGCTCCGCCACGAATTGGCGGTACGTGCGCAGCTTGCGGCCGAGGATCTGCTCGAGCCTGGCCACCGCCCCGGCCTGCGGCAGCTGGCCGTGCTGCTGGATGCCGCTCACCATCAGGCGCAGGTCGTAGGCCATCCAGGCCGGCGTGTGGTTCTGCAGGAGCTGCGCCTCGAAGGCCGCGACGTCGTCGCCCGCGTAGGTGATCGTGCGCCCCAGGACGTCGCTCCACACCGCGGCGGCCGACCGCCCGGTGATGACTTCGGCCCCGGCGACATCGAGCGTCAGGCGCGGCAGCGGCTCGGGGGCGCGGTCGCGCCGCAGGAGTTCGGCCACCGCCACGTCGGCGATGTCACGCGTGTCGACCATCGCCACGCCCTTGTCGCCGATCGGCATCGGAAACACGCCGAAGTCCTCGATCACCGGCTGGATGGTGATGTCGTTCTGCATGAAGTACGCCGGTCGCAGGATGGTGGCCGGCAGGTCCAGCATCTCGATCATGCGCTCCACCGTGTGCTTGCCGGTGAAATGCGGCACGTCGACGTACTTGTCGGCGTTGATCACCGACAGGTAGACGATGCGCTGCACGCCCGCTTCGCGTGCCACGTTGAGGGCCTGCAGGGACTGCGTGACTTCGTCGGGCGCCAGCGCATTCAGCAGGAACAGCGTGCGAACGCCGGCCATCGCCCGGCGCACCGACGCGATGTCGCCCAGCTCGCCCACCGCTTCCCGCACGCCGGCCGGGGCCTTTCCGGCCTTGCGGACGAACGCCGTGACGTCGGCGCCCTGGCGGGCCAGGCCCTGGACGACGAGTGAACCGATGGTTCCGGTGGAACCGATGACGAGGATGCTCATGATGAAACTCCGAGTGGGTTGATCGAGAAGGTTTCGCGCTGCGGCAACGGGTGCCTTGGTGCGATGGACAAACGATACGTCGTTGCATTAATTGAACATAGCCTCTAATATTTGGACAGGCTGTCTCGAATGTGGAACGATGGATCTCAACGCACTGATCGACTTCGACCTGGTCGCGAGCCACGGGGGATTCGGGCGCGCAAGCCGCGCGAGCAAGCGGTCCAAAGCCACGCTGTCGCGGCGCGTCGCGGATCTGGAGGAGGGGCTGGGGGTGCGGCTCATCGAGCGCAGCACCAAGGGCCTCGAGTTGACGCCCGCCGGCCAGCAACTGCTCGGGCGCACGGCGGGCCCCCTGCGGGAGCTGCTCGACGCCATCGCCGCCGCGCGGGAAGGCACGGGCAAGGTCGCCGGCGTCCTGCGCATCGCGGCCCCCATCCTGTTCTCCCAGCTGGCGATGGGCCGCCTGTGCGCCGATTTCCGCGCGCTCTATCCGGACGTCACCGTCGAGGTCGTGGCCGAGGATCGGGTCGTCAACCTGGTCGACGAGCAGTTCGACATGGCGATCCGTCCCAACCCGCGCCCGGACACGGCGCTGGTGGGCCGCTGCTTCGCGCGCGACCGGCTCGTGGTGGTCGCGGCACCAGCCGTCCCCAAGCCCGGGGCGAGCCGAACGCCGGCGCGCGTGCCAGCCGTCGTCAACGCCCTTCGCGACGGCGAGACGTGGTCCCTCGCCGGCGAGGCGCTGACGCTCGAGCCGGTGCCCGTCCTGCGCCTGTCATCGATGCTGATGCTGCGCGACGCGGCGCTCGCGGGCGCGGGCGTGGCGCTGGTGCCGCGATCGATCGTCTGGCAGCAGCTCGCGCGCGGCGAACTGGTCGAATGGGGGAGCGTGGGCGCCAGGGACGTCGAGCTGTGGGTGCTCCACACCTCCCGCCGCCTGGCCAGCCCCAAGGTCAAGGCGTTCGTGGATTTCATGTGCGAGAGGTACCCCGAGGGGTCTCTGGCACTTGCCGGCTAGCGTGCCGTCCCGGGCCGGGCGCCCGCCCGCGCCTACACGATGCGCAGCGCAATGGCCGTCGCCGCGAAAGCGATCGCCAGGCACAGCTCCAGCGCCGCTGCGACCGCCGCCGTCGCGGCGACCCAGGGCGCCCCGTGCGTGCCCAGGAACGCCGACACGCCCAGCGCCAGCGCCGCCAGGACGGCGTGGACGCGGACGTAGTGCGGCAGCCAGCGGCGCAAGGCCTGGACGTTGGACACGAACATGGCATGCTGCAGGAACACGTCGCCCTGCGGCTCGCGCGCGAGCCCGATCGGCAGCAGGTAGCGCAGCAGCAGTGAATGGGGCGTTCGCATGGCACGGCCTCCGAAACCGGAAGGCTAGCGAACGGCGCACGCCGACGTCGGGCGGATCGCCCAGAGACCGGACTTCCAGAATGGACGAAAGCGGCACCGCTCGACGGCGAACGGACGTGACTCGACGGCCCCGCCCATCGACCTGTCGACGCACGCCGCAGTTGCCCGCGACGGCGCCGCGCTCACTCCAGCCGGAACGCGTGCACCAGCGTGTTCAGGCTCTCGGCCTGCCCGCGCAGCGATTCGGCGGCGGCGGCGCTTTCCTCGACGAGCGCGGCGTTCTGCTGCGTCATCGTCTCGAGCTGCTGCACCGAGCCGCCCACCTGCACGATGCCGGAGGACTGCTCCGCGGCGGCGGCGCTGATCTCGGAGATGATGGCCGTCACGCGCTCGACGCTGGATTCGATCTCGCGCATCGTGGCGCCGGCATCGGCCACCTGGCGGGCCCCCGTCTCCACGCGATCGACGGACGCGCCGATCAGCGACTTGATCTCCTTGGCCGCGCCTGCGGAGCGCTGGGCCAGCGAGCGCACCTCGCTGGCCACGACGGCAAAGCCGCGGCCCTGCTCGCCGGCACGCGCGGCTTCCACCGCGGCGTTCAGGGCGAGGATGTTGGTCTGGAAGGCGATGCCGTCGATCACGCCGATGATGTCGGAGATCTTGCGCGACGAGGCGTTGATCTCGTCCATCGTGGAGACCACGGTCGACACCGCCTGGGCGCCGCGGCGCGCGACGTCGCTGGCCGAGGTGGCGAGCGAGTTGGCCTGCGAGGCGGCGTCCGCGCTCTGGCGCACGTTGCCGGTCAGCTGCGTCATCGCGCTGGCGGCGTGCTGCAGGTTGCCCGCGGTCTGCTCGGTGCGCTCGCTCAGGTCCTGGTTGCCGACGGCCACCTCGCGGCTG
>Ga0068855_100010110_pt1 | contig 11371 bp, 12 predicted proteins | sample KBSCornC52_FD_66592 | JGI IMG/M metagenome (GOLD analysis project Ga0068855, IMG submission 66592) | Corn rhizosphere microbial communities from Kellogg Biological Station, Michigan, USA - KBS Corn C5-2 | ecosystem: Host-associated > Plants > Roots > Rhizosphere > Soil ... | reverse complement strand
CGGCATCTCGTGCTTCACCGGAAACAGCGCATGCAGCCGAGTTCCCTCCCCCAACGCCAGCACGGCATCGGCGACCTCGTCGATCGAGTCACGCTTCACAAGCCCGTCGCAGTAGATGCAGTGCACCTCCCCGCAACGCGCATAGAGCAGCCGCAGGTAGTCGTAGATCTCCGTTGCCGTTGCGACCGTCGAGCGCGGATTGCGGGTTGTGTTCTTCTGCTTGATGGCAATCGCCGGAGCCAGCCCGTCGATCTCATCCACGTCCGGCTTTTCGATTCGCTCCAGGAACTGCCTTGCATACGCCGACAGAGACTCTACATACCTCCGCTGTCCCTCGGCATAGATCGTGTCAAACGCAAGCGAACTCTTCCCCGATCCCGATACGCCGCTGACCACCGTCAGCTTGCCATGCGGAATTTCGCAGGAAATGTTCTTCAGGTTGTGGGTCCGCGCGCCGCGGATGACGATCGCATCGTTCGATGAACTCAAAGGGAAGGCACCGGGATTAAGAATTGTCCGGGAGCGACACAGACACCTCAGAGAGGCTCAGAGCGCAACCGTCCATTCTTTATTATAAAACGCAGTGCTCCCCGGTGTTCGAACGCACAAGCGCCGCGAAGACGTCGTTCGCAGTCGTATGAAAAGGGGCTGCTATTAAAGAGAAGTTGTCGCGCGCCACGCGCTGATTCTTTTCAGCATTCCCGGCGTTCAAAAGTCCCGGGCGGGCGCGCACACACTAGAGAACCACAAAGAAACTAGGCAGCCAAAGCCGAACCCGCGCGCGTCGAGGCCGCTGCGAGTGCCGGTAAAGAAGAGTACTGCGGTTCAGCCATCAGGTTGTCCTCGCGATTCAGGATGGCCGACAAACTCATCAGCACTTCCGAAGCACACGCGGGACATTGATTGGCGTTGTTCCCAATCGCATTGCAATCCTGGCAAAGGTACGCACTGGCGAGCGGGAAGTGCTGGAGCATCAGGTACGACTCAACATCGCCCGATCTTCTTGAAGCGGTGGAAAGCATATTTGTCACCTGGTGTTCTGGGGATTTGCAGGGCCAAACCGCGCCTTGCATGTACTGATGAAAGGATGCCCCAATACAGGCCAAAGATGCTCCCCACTTAAGTGATTCGGGGCTCACGAAAGAGGCAATTTGGGGGTTACTTGCTCTGTCACATCAGTTACTTGAGGGCTAGTGACGCATCGCACAAAGTCCATTACGAAAGTCGTACTACCTCTTCCAAACCTAAGTAGAAGCCAGCTTTACAAACCAATTTCTTGACAGAAAGTATTTATGGCGACCGCGACCCAGGTAACCATCCCTTCCCGGGACACGGATCGCCCCGAATCTACTTTGTAAACGGCTTTTGCATGTTGTCGAACTCGTGTTCGCGCTCGACACCCTTATGAGCCAGTTTGTCGGCCTCGCGCTCCGCCCGTTCCCTCTCATCAGGAACGGGATTGATGCGCTTATCGGTATGGGTTGGCTCCGGACGATCCGGCACATTCATGTTCTGAGGATTCGTATCTGCCATGCATTTCCTCCCAGCCGTGTTCGATGCGGCTGCAGCACGGCCCGGATGCACGCCGGGATGATGGGTCGCAGCTTACTTTTAGGCGATCTTTCGCTGCCGCGTTCTCTTGGCGGTGTTTGTGGTCACTTGGACCTTACCGTCGAGGGCGCGGCGCACCATGTACGCGGAACGAGTAAGCTTCGCCTGGCGCGCGCGGTTGTCAATCTCCGCGAGCTGACTCTCGCGAGCTGTGACGTTGAAACGAACTGTCTTTTCAGGTTCCTGCACATCTACGAGAAAGGCCACAGCACCTTTCATCGCCGGTTCGTTGCGTAGGTTGTCCAGAGTTGATGGCTCGGGAATAACCTGTCCGTCTTCTTTGAGACCAGCGATATGAAATGAAAGCGCCTCTACTGCCATCCGCCGCGCCTCATCGAGCGAAGAACCAGCGGTGATGCAGCCGGGAAAATCAGGGAAGCTGACACCATAATCCGATTTGCTGTCTTTGTGGAGATAGGCGATATATTCCATGTCAACCTGCCTAGAGCTTGATTCCAGCCTGTTTTTCGATTGAACGAAGCGTTCCCATCGGCACGTCTTTTCGCGGCGACGGTACGGTCACCCTCCCGGGCTTGGTCGGGTGTTTGAACTGCTTATGGCTTCCGGCCTGAGCGACTTCAAACCATCCGTCCGCTTTGAGCTTGCTGATAATTTCCCGACTGTCCACTCACGTCCCCGGTGCCGATCACCATTATACACACGGAATACACACTGTTTAAAGTGTTCGGTGAACGCAGTCCGATCCGGTGAATAGAGGATCTCCTCAGGTAAGACGGCCTGTAGCCGCTAAGCGTCCGTACCACAGTCCCGAATCCTTGATCGTGCGTTTCTGATCGCGATAATCCACGTAGATCAGGCCGTATCGCTCCGTGTGCCCGTTGGACCATTCGAAGTTGTCGATCAAGCTCCAGGCATGGAATGAACGCACCTTTGCCCCATCCTTGATTGCACGCGCCAGCTCCGCCAGTTCCTGCTGAAACCACGAGATCCGACGCGCATCCGGCACGCGCCCGTTTTCTTTCTCGTACGGTGCATCGAGGTACCCACAGCCGCTCTCGGTGATCTCGATGACCGGATGATCGTACTCGCGCGAAATTTGCGTAACGAGGTCATAGATGCCACGCGGCCAGACCTCGAGGCCGGACTCGGTAAGCGGGCCTTCCGTTGGCATCTCCGCGCGGAATCGCGTGTACGGATCGCGCCCCGTCGCAGGATCAGCCTCGATCTCCGTCCCGCTGAAGCCACCTCCACTGAACGCCTGCACTTTGCTCGCGTCCGACACATACCGCCGCGTGTAGTAGTGGAAGCCCACCCAGTCGAGCGGAGCGTGCATGATCTCCTCGTCGCCGGGCTTCACGCCCATCTTGTCGTAGGGCGGTTCACCAACAAACGCTTTTGGATAACGCCCGTGCATTGCCGCTTCCAGAAGGAACACGTTATTCATTGCGTGATAGCGGCCCGCCGCGGCGCGATCTTCCTCCGAATCTGTCTTCGGATACGCCGGGCACATTCCATACGCGCTTCCTACCGTGGCCTTGGATGACGCAGCCTTAATCGAGCGCAACGCCTGAGCCTGCGCCAGAGTCAGCGTATGTAAAGCCCTCAGGAAATCGTCGAAGTTGGCGCGACCCGGCGCAAGAGCTCCCACGCCGTATCCCATGTACGCGACCGACCAGGGCATGTTGAACGGCGCCCAGATGGTAATGCGATCTCCAAGGTGCTTCGCCAAAATCCCGGCATAGTCGGCGTAGTATCCGGCCAGATCGCGATTGGGCCAGCCACCCTTGTCTTCCAGTGCCTGCGGCAGGTCCCAGTGATAGATCGTGCAAAACGGTCTCAGATCGTTCTTGAGCATTTCGTCGACGAGCCGGCTGTAGTGGTCGACGCCTTTCATATTTGGCGCGCCCGTTCCTGACGGCTGAATTCGCGGCCACGAGATCGAAAACCGGTAGCTCTTCTGATTGAGCTTCTTCGCCAGCGCCATATCTTGCGGGTAAAGGTGGTACTGATCGCAAGCTACATCGGCGTTCGTTCCTCCCTTCACCTTGCCCGGTGTATGGGTGAACCGATCCCAGATCGACTCGCCCTTGCCGTCTTCGTTCCAGGCGCCCTCCACCTGAAAGGCCGCAGTTGCTGTTCCCCAGAGGAATCCCTCCGGAAAACGCGCTGCCTCAATCTCGCTCTGCGCGATTTGACCCGGAGCCGGCGCACGGAGAACCCCCTCACTTTGCGCTCCATGGGCACCCTCAGCACTCAGAATCAGTTCGCCCACCAGCGCCCCACCCGCTACAGCCAATGAGCTGCCCAGAAACGCGCGTCGATCCATTGCTTTCCTCCAGCGCCGCAAACTTAACACCCGTAAATTATGCAGTCAATCGTTTCAGCGACCTCGATTTCGGTGTGGGCGCAACCCTCTTCTCTGTAGCGGGCGGCCACCCAGTCCGTCTAATACTCAGCCGCTAAACTTGCATTGAGGTACCTGTGCGTCTTTTCGTCATCTTCTGTGTTCTTGTCTACCCGCCCGCTCTCGTTTTCTCTCAAGCGCAAACGCCGAAGGACTCCGGACCTCAGGCTCCCCAGAATGGTGATCAAGCCCCAAGCGTCAACCCGGATCTCGCCGACGCCGAAGCCTCCATCGCCACCTCCGACTGGAAAACCGCCTCCGTCAAACTGGACACCTACCTCGCTTCTCACGCCAACGACGCCCGAGCGCTCTTCGACGCCGGATATGTCGCAGACCACCAGGACCAACTCGACCGAGCCGCAGGTTTCTACCGCAGTGCCATCGAAGCCAATCCCAACTCCTTTGAATCGCACCTCGCGCTAGGCCTCCTCCTTGCTCGTCAGGGCAAACGGGACGAAGCCCACACCGAACTTCTCGCGGCCACCACCCTTGATCCCGGCGAAGCCGGCCCAGAACTGAAAGCTCGCGCCTGGCGCGCACTCGCCCGGCTCGACAAGCCCGGTCCAGATGGTGAGGGCAACGCCAATGTCGCATCGAATGAACTTCTTGAAGCTCTCAAGCTCGCGCCCGAAACACTAGACGACACTCTTCTCGCAGCCGATCTCGCCGCCGACTCCGGCAATTTCGACGCCGCCGAAGCGGCCTACCGCCGCGTCTTGACCACCGACCCCAAATCCGTTCCCGCCAATTCCGGCCTTGCCCACGTTCTCATCGGACGCAAACAGTATCCCGACGCTGAAAAACTTATCCGCGACGCCCTTCGGCAGGAACCGGACAATCCCGTCCTTAATGCGCAGCTTGCCACTGTACTTGCCGCTCAGAACGATGCCGACGCCCTGCCACTCCTTCAAAAGCTCCACGCGGCGCATCCCGAAAACGCTGCAATCACCACCATGTTGGCCGATGTTCTCGCCCAATCCGGCGACTCAGCCGGCTCCGACAAGCTCTACACCGCTCTTCTCGCCAAAGACCCTGACGACATCTCGCTGCTCGTATCACACGGCCAGAATCTTGTCCGCGAACAGCAGTACGCACCAGCTTTAGCCGTTTTCGACAAAGCCACCAAGCTCGATTCCGCAAGCGCCGACGCCTGGAGCGGGATCGCGTTCACCGCATCAAAACTTCACCAACCCTCGCTCGCGATTCACGCCCTCACCATGCGCTCGAAATTTCTTCCCGATGTCCCTGCAACCTACTTTCTTTGGGCCACATCGTATGACACATTGAACGACAGAGTGGCGGCCATCACGTACTACCACCACTTCTTAGAATCGTCCGGCGGCAAGTTTCCAAATCAGGAATGGCAGGCCAAACAACGGCTCCTGGTCTTAGAGAAAAAGAAATAAATACTCCGGGCATTCATTGCACTACCTTAGTCGAGGCCATTTCGATCGTACTTAAAGACCTGACGCTTTTCACTTGCACATCGTCCCGGATTGCTCCTATAGTCTGATCACCAATCCGGGAAGTACTGGCACCTGTTCAACATGGGCAGATTGACAGTTCCCGGGCGCCCTTTCTCCGCAAGAGAAAGAACAACTGATGTGCTTGTAAACACGGCAAAGGAACTGCAGTTCTGCTCTAATCCCGCTTCAGCGGAGGTTCCTCATGCGGTCTCTAACCTGGTCGACCACCGTCCTCGCCATCGCGGCACTGGCAATCCCCGCGTGTGCATCTTCCCCCGACAATAAGGCCATCGACCAGCAGAGCATTGCCGCACTCGAGGCCCGCATCCCCGCGGCCCAACCCCGGGAGCAGTGCTTCCTCTATGCCGAGCTCATTCACCAGATGACTGAATTCAGCATGAAGCAGTACGCGGCCGGCGATACGGACAAGGCCACGGATCTGCTCAAGCAGATTCAAAACTTGACCCATAAGCTCCACCTGTCGATGGCGGACAAGGACAAGCGCCTCAAGAACGCCGAAATCCTGCTTCGGCACACAGCCTACCGGCTGACCGAATTCCTGCACAGCAGCAGCTCGGATGACCGCGAAGTCGTGCAAGCCACCCTCGCTCAAGTCAATCGCGCCGAGAGCGAGACCATGCTGCAGGTGTTTCAGAAGTAAGTCTGGCTCTCAATCCAACAAAGGTTCACTCGTGCGGGGGACCATGCTCGTTGCCCACTCCTCCGCCCTGTGATTGAATGGAACCCAGGGTACTGCAGCACCGTATGCGTTCCTTCACTTATCTCCCCGTCTCCATCGCTCTTCTCGCGCTCGCTCTCACACCCTGCAACACCTTCGCGCAAAAACAGCATCACGATCCCCTCACCGAAGCCCAGGTGGATAAGATCCGTGAAGCCGGAATCGACCCAAATGAGCGGGTCAAACTCTACACCGGGTATCTTGGTGACCACGTAAACGCTGTCAGAGGACTCACGAACCGTGCCAAGTCCGAGGCTCGCGCACGCCGTCTCGATCAGGAATTGCAGGACGTCTCAACCCTGATGGATGAGCTCGGCTCGAACCTCGATGAGTATTCCGACCGCCACGCCGATATGCGCGTTGCCCTCAAAAATCTTGCCGAACAGTCCCAGCATTGGCTCTCGACTCTTCGCGCTCTCGCAGGTGAGAACGGATTCGATCTCTCCCGCAAAGAAGCCATCGAAGCCGGCCAGGATCTTGCCGATCAGGCCCAGCGCCTTCTCACTGAGCAGACCACCTATTTCGCCGCCCACAAGGATGAGCGCGGCCAGGAGCGCGCCGAACCCAATCCCCAGGGAGATCCCCAGCCGCACTAGAACGGGACGTCACATAGCCTTGTGCACTCCGTCACGGAATTCTAACCGGCTCTGTCCCAGTATGTGCTGGCTGTCCTTCCTCACCGAAGAGCACTGCTCTCCTGCCCTGCACACCCCTTGACTTTGGACAACTTCCCGGCGCTATGCATCTCCGCCGAGGTTAACGGCCGCCTCAGTCACGCTGCGGAGAGGCCATCTAGATCCTTGCCAATCAGGAACCGGGAGATTTCAACGCGACGCGGCGCTGCGCTCGACCGTGAGCGGACGTGTTCCGCGTTCACTTGAGAGGAGATTCAAAAAATGCGTACACGCATCGGCTTCTTGAGCATCTTTGTCATGGTGCTGCTGCTCGCCGCCCCTCTGATTGCAGCGCAGACCCGTCCAGACTGCAGTAATCTCGTCGTCAATCGCACATACGCCGGCAACTTCGCCGGTTATATGAATGTCCCACTTTTCATGGGTTCTACCGACAATGGCTCAGTGGGTGTAGTACCTAATGCTGGCGCCGGTTCCATCACTTTTCTTCCGGGCGGCAACGTCAGCAACACCGAGACAATCGCCATTGGATTGCTCGGCCTGCACAAGGACACACTCATCGCCGGCAGCTATACCCTCGGATGGGATATGTCGAAAGAGCCGGCCGTTTGCGTGGGCGCGATCCACGAGAGCGATGGTTTACTCGCCTATGACTTCCAACTACTCGTAGCTTCCAACGGTGACCGCATTGAGATGATCCACACGAATCCCGGTTTGGTTGTTGGAACTTCGATGTTCCCGATGAATACCGGTAGTTGCCATAACACCAGCATGAAGGGCACCTATACCTACAACAGCACCGGATGGGCTCTCGCGTCTCCTGGCACCCCCGCCGATCAGATGCTTTCTGCCTATATTCCAGGCTCAATGAGTGGTGCAATGCACTTCGATGCAGATACGCCCGCAGATCCAATTGCATTTCCCGATGCAGGAGCCGGAGCTGGATCCGTCAGCGGCTGGGACGCGCTCTCCGTAAACGGCGCGATCCTTACGCGCAGCATGAAGGGCTGGTACAAGGTCGGTGAGGATTGCACTGTGAACATCGTTGTTGTCGATACCCTTGGCTATCCTCCATTCCACATTGAAGGATTCATTGCGCGCGGCAGTTCATCCGTCTATGCAGCAAACGTCGACACAATCGAACTCCAAAGCGGACCTGTTCCCATGTTCTTAATGCCCATCACCTTCATCCGTGCTGCAAGCGAGAAGTAGGCAAAGCGTTCGCCTTCGCTCTCCACTTCCTGAAACGCTCCGCACGGGATTCATTCGCCGTGCGGAGCGTTTCAACCTCATCGTAACTGCACTCGGCCAGTGTCGAAGTCGGCCCGGCTCAATGTGCTAACTTCAGATTTGGTGCCTGTCGATCTGATTTCCATTTTTGAAGAAGAATATCGCGTACTGCGCCCGCGCGCACCGATGCCTCTCATCACGGTTCGCTTCCGCCGATTCACATCCCTCAACACAACGATCCGTCTCCGCGAAGGCAAAATCTTCGTCAGCCTCTCTGACCTCATCGAAGGTGCGCCCGAAAGTGTTGTCCGTGCAATCGCCCACATTCTCCTCGCCAAGCTCTACAAAAAACCGATCGATTCAGCACACAATGTCCGCTTCAAAAGGTTCACCACCAGCGCGGCGGTCACGCGGCAAACAGAGCTTATCCGTCACGCACGCGGCAGCAAGCGATACACCGGTCCGCAGGGGCACTTCTATAACCTCGAGGAAGTGTTCGATTCCCTCAATGTGCGCTTCTTCCATGGCATGCTCGGCCGTCCCGATCTCACCTGGAGCGAAGGCATGGCTCGCCGCTCGCTCGGTCACTATGACGCCGCCCACAACACCATCGTGGTCAGCCGCGTTTTCGACCGTCCTTCCAGTCCGCGCTACGCAATCGAATACCTGCTCTATCACGAGATGCTTCACCTGAAGCATCCCGTAAAGATGCGCGGCTTGCGTCGCTGCGTCCACTCGCGCGAATTCAAGGCCGACGAATCCCGGTTCCCTCAGCTCCGCGAAGCACTCGCTTTCCTCAAACGCATCTGAATTGTCGCGCAAACTGAAAATCGCTTCGTTGCATTAAATCAGGCTGGGTGGGATGCATGAACTCCCCGCGACCATCCGCCGCGTTATCATTCTCCCGACAATACCGACCAGATCTCCGGGAGTCCCAATGACCGCATCTTCGTCCGCATCTGCTCTCACACGTCGGAAATTCATCCAGTCCGCCGCTGCTGCCGCCGCCTTCTCCGCCTCTCCGTTCGCCCGCGCAAGCCGCGTACCGGCGCACGAACGCATCACCATCGGCGTCATCGGATGGGGCATGATGGGCCCCGCCAACACAAAGTCCTTCCTTGGCTACGACGACTGCCAGGTTGTCGCCGCCTGCGATATCGAAAAGAATCACCTGCAGCAAGCAGTCGACACCGTCAACAACAAATACGGCAACAAGGACTGCGCCGCCTTCCACGATTACCGCGAACTCCTCGCGCGCGACGACATCGATGCCATCATGATAGCCATCCCCGATCACTGGCACGCCCTTGTTGCCACTGAAGCCGCTGCGCGCAAGAAAGACATCTACGGCGAGAAGCCTCTCGCCCGCACCATCGCCGAACAGCAGGCCATCGTCCGTGCCGCCCACCAGAACAACATCATTTGGCAGACCGGCTCCTGGCAGCGCTCCGTTCCCCAGTTCCACAAAGCCGCCGAAATTGTCCGCAATGGCCTCATCGGCAATGTAACCCATGTCGAAGTCGGCCTGCCCGGCGCGCCTTTCGATTTCCCGAAGACCGTTCCCGCACTGCTCGAGAAACTTTCTTCCCTTCCCGACAAAATCAAAGATCCCTCTCAGATCCTTCCCGACACTCCGGCCTGGAAATTAGCCGTTACCGAGCCACCCCCGACACTCGACTACGAGACATGGATCGGCCCCTCGCGGATGGAGCCATACATCGAAACACGCGTGTATCAGAACTGGCGCTGGAACTACAACACCGGCGGCGGTCAGCTACTCGACTGGATCGGTCACCACGGCGATATCGCGCACTGGGGCCTCGGCTTCGATCTCACCGGACCGTCCGAAATCCTTGGCCACGGCGAATTCCCCGCGGCCAACGCCGTCTGGAACGTTGCGCTTAAATACAACGTCGAGTGCACCTACAAGAAAGAAGTGACCGGGTACCCCAACGATGTAACCATGACGATTTCCGGTGGCTCACCCGCCATCAACATGGGCACCAAGTGGATCGGCACCGACGGCTGGGTCTGGGTTGACCGTAGCGGATTCGATGCCTCGAATCCCGAGTGGGTCAAAATGGAATCATTGCCCGAGGACCTTGTCAAAGCTCCGCTCTACAAGTCTCCAGAGCATCGCCGCAATTTCCTCGACAGCGTCAAATCCCGCAAACCCACCATTGCTCCTGTCGACGTCGGACACCATTCGCTCATCCCAGGCCATCTCGGCCTCATCTCTATGCTCGTTGGCCGCAAGCTTCATTGGGACGTCGAAAACGAGAAGATTCTGAATGACCCCGAAGCCACGGCTCTCATGACACGCTCGTACCGCTCCCGGTACAAGCTTGCCTGAGCTTGCCTTTATACCCGAGACGGTTGCCGATGCCCGAGCCGGTTGCCGATGCTAGACACGTTTGTGCAGTTATGAAGGAGATCAGCCGAGAGGGAGTCATTCTGCTATGCCTTGGACTCGATCTGTGGGTCATCCCAAAATTCAGCCCAAGCTGAATCGGATTTTTCGCAACTCTTCCGAAATTTTGGGGTCTGTGCGACATGACAACCTGCGGCTCGCCGCGTGTCCCGAAGGCCGTATCTCAAATCATCAGAATTACCTAGGGCTTTACCCAGTTACGGCAATCCGCAGAATCTGAAACACTCGGGTAGGCTCCCCTAAAGCTGCCTACCCGCCTGAAGTTCAAGGATGTTTATGTAAGTCACTTGCTTCGGAAGGGGTCTTTTGAAGCTGCGCCAGTAATTTACTGGGCCTCTGAAATCTTGCTGTTCCGTCCGCCGGACTCTCCAGATGCCAGGCTTTGCTCAACCGGAAAAGGAACAAATGGCAACACTTCAGACTACAAGACGTGTACTCATTCTGGACGACGAACAGATCATCGCCAACACACTGGCCCTTATCCTCAATCGCAACGGCTTCGAAGCCTGTGCCGTTTACAACGCTCAGGATGCAATCGACGCCGCAGCCAGGCTCTCCCCTGACGTCCTCATCAGCGACGTTGTCATGGAAGGATTGACCGGCATCGAGGCTGCGATCCGCATTTCAGAACTGGTACCTAACTGCCGAATCATTCTGTTCTCAGGCCAGGCAGCGACAGCAGATCTCCTCCAGCGCGCCCAGGCCGATGGTCACCGCTTCGAGCTTCTCGTTAAACCCATCCACCCGCGCGCGCTTCTTCAGCGACTGAGTGAAGTGCATTGAACAAAAACAGATGATCTAGGCGCTGGCGGCCAGAGACGGAGAGGACAAGGGAAGAAATACAGAGAAGGCGGTCCAGCTCTTACCCGTTTCCATGCTGCTCCGCACTCGAATGGT
>Ga0068855_100010109_pt1 | contig 11373 bp, 8 predicted proteins | sample KBSCornC52_FD_66592 | JGI IMG/M metagenome (GOLD analysis project Ga0068855, IMG submission 66592) | Corn rhizosphere microbial communities from Kellogg Biological Station, Michigan, USA - KBS Corn C5-2 | ecosystem: Host-associated > Plants > Roots > Rhizosphere > Soil ... | reverse complement strand
GCGCCTTCCTTGCGATCGAGCCGGAGCTTGGCTTTGCGGGCGCGCTCGTCCGGGCCGTGGCAGCGGTAGCAGTTATCCGAAAGGATGGGCTGAATGTCGCGGTTGAAATCGACCGTTCCCGGCGCAGCGGCATGCCCCAAGGTGCTGGAAGCGAGCCAGATCAGGCCGGGGAGGAGGAGGGGAATACGGCGGCGAAACATCGGGCGAAAGTCTGGTGCCCGGGGCGGGGAGCCGCAATATACGAGAGTGCGTAACGAAGGGACGGTAGCGGCGCTCTATGAGCTTCGGGGGACGGGGAGGGCGCCCCCTCTCCGTAGTCGAAGAATACCGTCGAATAACCAGCGAGTATCTCTGGTAAAGCGACGGGGTCCTTCGACTGCGTTCCAGTCGTTACACTCCCTTCACTCCGTTCAGGATGACCCCGCGGAGGCCAGCCCCTACCGTGCGATGATGCCTTCCTTCAGCGCCATGGAGACTGCGGCAGTCATGCCGTTGACGTGGAGTTTTTTGTAAATGCAGCGCATCACGTAATCGGTGGTGTGCTGGTTCAGGTCGAGACGGTCGGCGATTTGCTTTTTACCGAGGCCTTCGACCATCAGCTCCAGGACGGCGGTCTCGCGTTCGGTGAGGCCGTAATCTTTGCCCTGCGGGTTGAGCTTGGAAAACATGTCCAGCACCCGGCGGGCGACGCGCGGGTTCATCGGCGAACCGCCGGCGAGGGCCTGCTCAATCGCTTCGGCCACGCGGTTCATCGGCTCGGATTTGAGCAGGTAACCGGAGGCGCCGGCGCAGATGGCGCGGAAAATCTTGTCGTCGTCTTCGAAGACGGTGAGGACGAGCATGGCGGCGTCGGGCAGCACGGCCTTGAATTCGCGGATGCCCTGCAGCCCATCCATGCCCGGCAGGCCGACATCGAGGAGGATGACCTCGGGTTTCGGATCGGCTGTCGGCAACGCCTCGAGAGCGTCTTCACAACGCTCGAAGGCCCGCACGCCGCAGAAGGTGCTGCGCGAGGACAGCGCCCGCGTGGCGGCGCGGCGAAAGGCGGCATTATCTTCTACGATCCAGACGTGCGGCATGTTTAATGGTGACGAGCGTTCCCCTTACTGGTCGCGCATCGGAGGACGAATGTCATCTCTTTTCATCGGAGGTGACAGGAACCGGGATGGTCTTTATAGATAGCGTCTGTCTCGATATGCGCCTCTCGAATCTGAATTTGCGCCCAGTACTCTGGCCGCTGTGTCTGGCTTGTGCCGCCTGTTTTTTAGCGGGTTGCGAGACCACGGAGCAGGCGAAGGCGAGGCAGGTGGAGGATGCGGATCGCTACCACAACAAGGATGCGGAGGGGGAATTATCTCCGGCGATGGAGGCGGCCAATGTGGTGGGTGGGTTCCTAAACAACGGGGCGGGGGTGCATGGGAGTTTTTAGGATTTGAGCATGGGCGCGGCAGAACGCCAGCGCCCTTCGATACGCCTTACAACGGCGCGCGCAGGGTAATCGTCGTGCCCTTTTCCGCTGAGGAATCGATGGTAAAATGGCCGTCGAGGTCGCGCGCTCGCTCGCGCAGGTTTTTCAAACCGATGCCTTCGCGCACATGCGCCGGGTCAAAACCGACGCCATCATCGCGGATGGTCAGGGTGAATTCGCGGCCGACGATTTTCGCCGACAATTCCACCTCTTTCGCACGGGAGTGGCGGACAATGTTGGCGAGGCTTTCCTTGAAGAAAAGGAACACTTCGCGGCGCGATTCGGCGGGCCAATCGGCCGGCGGATTTTCCGGTGGCGCCTGCCACTGAATTTCCTGCCGGGCGAGCATGCGCTGGGCGGTGCGCTGGAGGCGGGTGGCGAGGTCGACGCCCGCTTCCTCACGCGCGCCGAGCACCCACAGCACTTCGCGCATCGCTTCCATGCTTTCACGGCTTACCCGTTGCACTTCGCGCCAATCCTCGCGCGTGTCGTCGGTGGCTTCCTCGGCGGCGATGTCGCCGGTCACGGCGAGGCTGGCGAGGTTGCTGCCGATCTCGTCGTGCAAATCGCGGGCGAGGCGCATGCGCAGCTCTTCGATTTCGTTTTTGCGACGCTGCCGCGAGCGAATGGAAAGCGCGAAGGCGCTGAAAGCCAGGGCGGCGGCGAGCGCGCCGAGCAGGCGCAAGCCGCGCTCCAGGCTGCGCGGACCCTGGGCGGCACTGCGTTCGGCAAGGGTGGCGAGTTGATGCTGCAAGTCACGGCGGCGCGTCCACATGGCCAGCCAGTCAGGCAGTTCCATGAGCTTGCCGTAGCTGGTGTAGCCGTCGATGAGGAGCGGGAGGGGCCAGCCTTTGCTCTGGGGTAGCGTGTCCGGCGAGGCGGTGACGGTGCCCTGGCGCGCGATGTTCACGCCGCCCGCGTAGACTTCGAATTCCGAAAGGCCGAAGCGGCGTTGCGGGCCGCTGGCCGAGGGACTGAGAAAAACGATTCGCACGGCGCGCGCCTGGCCACTGACGGGGATGGTTACCGGATTGTTACCCGGATTGGAAAAGTCGAGATTCTCGAAGAGCGTGACGGGCGTGGTGAATTTCGCATCCGCACTGGCTTCGATGCGGAAGGCCTTGGGAAAAGCGAAACCCGGCACGTCCGCGCCGATGCGCGCGTGGACGGGATGCAGCCGCACTTCCTGCAGCTCGAAGGTGTGGCCGAGATCGACGGCCATGAACGGCGCCGAATTGTCGCGTGGGACATCGGCAAAAAGACCATCGTAGCTAAGCAGATCGCGGCGGATTGGCGGGCCAAGTGGGGTGCGGCCATCCACGAGATATTGCTGCGACCAACGGGGCGGCAGTTCGTACCGGCCGGAGACGCTCACCGGCCGGCTGATGGCGATGTTGCGATTGCCGGAAAGCACCATGAGCTCGGCGAGCGCAAAGAAATACTGCCCATTCTCCAGGGCGAACTTGGTGACGGTGACGCGGACATAACGCGCTTGCTGCCCGGTCAGCTTCACCGCCACGGGCGCGACGCCGGGATCCGGAAAGTCGGACTCGGTGAAATTCGCAACCGTGGTGAAGGTGATGAATTCCCGGTCGTCGGAGATGTCGATGCGGAAGCGCTTCGGGAAGCCGTAGGCCGTGCGGTCGAAGGACTGGAAATCGAGCTGCGCGGGAATCAGGGCGATCCAGTCAATGGGCTGCGAGGAGCGCAGGTCGACCTGCACCCAGGCAGGGTTGAGCGGGGTCGTATCGAGGCGAGGGTGCTGGTAGCCGAGTTGTTCGGCGGTCACGCCCACCACCGGGGTGCCGAGCTTGGAAAGCTCTCGCTCGTCCGTCGCCCGTTGTTGCTCGATGCGGCGCAGTTCGGGATTCAGCAACTCGGCCAGCCACGACCGTTCGCTTTCCGCGTGCGACAACGTGGGCGCGAGGCTCACGAAAAAGGCGAGCATCGCCAACGCGAAACGCGGTGCGTTCATCGGGGGGCGGTGAGGCGATTACTTCAGGCGATCAGGATTCAAGGCCTGGAGCGCCTTGGGGACGAAACGGCCATGCTCGCGGATGAGCTTTCCGTCGAAGTGAATGGTGCCGCCGCCGTAGTCCGGGCGCTGGATGTTCACCAGATCCCAGTGGACTTGCGAACGGTTGCCATTCTCGGTCTCCTCGTAGCACTGGCCTGGCGTGAAATGGAACGAGCCATTGATCTTCTCGTCGAAGAGAATGTCGCGCATCGGGTGCAGGACGTGAGGATTGAAGCCGATGGCGAATTCGCCGATGTAACGCGCGCCGGCATCGCTATCGAGAATGGCGTTGAGTTTCTCGGTATTGTTCGCCGTGGCGTTGACGACTTTGCCGTCCTTGAACTCCAGCCGCACGCTATCGAAGGCTGTGCCCTGGTAGATCGAGGGGGCATTGTAAGTCACGTAGCCTTGCACGGAATTGCGCACCGGAGCGGTGAAGACTTCGCCGTCGGGAATGTTGTGCGTGCCGCCGCAGGGGATGGCCTTGATGCCCTTGATGGAAAAGCGCAGTTCGGTGCCGGGGCCTTTGATCTCGACCTTGTCAGTCGATTCCATGGCCGCCTTCAGCGCCTTCATGCCCGGCTGCATCTTTGCGTAGTTCAGCGTGCAAACATCGAAGAAGAATTTCTCGAAGGCTTCCGTGCTCATGCCCGCGCTCTGGGCCATGCTGGGCGAAGGCCAGCGCAGGACACACCAGCGGGTCTTCTTCACGCGCCAATCGAGGACCGGCTTCATCTTCTTCGAGAGGAGCTTCATCTTCTCGGGCGGGACATCCGAAAGCTCGGTGATGTTATCCCCCCCGCGCACGGCGATGTAGGCCTCCATCTTCTTCATCTGCGCCAGCTGAATATGGGAGGCAACGTCGAGTTGCTCCTCCTGCGCGCCGATAGCCATTTCGCGGGAAACGCGCGACGAATGGATTTGCACGAAAGGCACGGCCCCCACCTCGCGGGCGGCGCGGACGAGCGCAATGGACATCTCCGGCGGGATGTCGAAGGCATCGATGAGCACCTTTTCGCCCTTGCCAAGCTTGGTGGAGAAATTGACGAGGCCGTGAGCCAATTTATCAAAACGGGGGTCGTGCATAAGTGGTGCACGGTAGCACACGCGGATTTGCGCTGGCTACGGGGAAAGCACCGCTACTATGTTGCGCCCACATGTCTCCGAAACTGAAAACACCCGAGCAACTGGCTGCCTTGCGCGACGAATACGCCGCCGCGGGTCGGCGACTGGTGTTTACCAATGGGTGTTTTGATCTGCTCCACGTGGGGCACGTGCGCTATCTGCAAGCCGCCCGGGCGCTGGGCGATGCGCTGCTCGTGGCGGTGAATGGGGACGTGAGTGTGCGCGCGCTGAAGGGACCGACCCGGCCGATCAACAACGAGCAGGACCGCGCGGAAGTGCTGGGTGCTCTCGGGTGCGTGGATTACCTGACCATTTTTCACACCGAGCGCGTGACGGATCTCGTGCGGGTCATCCGCCCGCAGGTCTATGCCAAGGGCGGCGACTACACCGTGGCGAGCCTGGAGGAGAGCGAGCGCACCGCGCTGCAAGCAGTCGGCGCGGAGATCCAGATCCTTCCGCTGGTACCAGGTAAATCCACGACCAACATCATCGAGACATGGAAAAGCTGAAAATTGGGATTCTCGGATCGGGCAAAGGCTCGAATTTTCGGGCGGTTGCCGATGCGATCGCCACCGGCGCGGTGGATGCGGAAACGCGCATCGTGATCAGCGATGTCGAAAGCGCGGGCATCCTGACGCTGGCCCGCGAGCGGCATCTGCGCGCGGAATATGTGGCGCCGGGGAAATTCAAGACCAGGCTCGAACCGGAAGCGGAGCAGCGCATCGTGGCGCTCTTAAAAGAAGCCGGCGTGGAGTTGGTCGTGCTGGCGGGTTGGATGCGCATGATTAAGGCGCCGCTGCTCGAAGCCTTTCCGCGGCGGATCATCAATATTCATCCCTCGCTGCTGCCGCAATTTCCGGGGCTGGAAGCGTGGACGCAGGCGCTGGCCGCCGGCGTCAATGAAACAGGCTGCACCGTGCATTACGTCGACGCGGGCATGGACACGGGCGACGTGATCGCGCAAAGCCGGGTGCCGGTCTTTCCGAGCGACACGGCGGAGCAACTGCACGCGCGGATTCAAGTAGCGGAGCATGAGCTGTATCCGGAAGTGATCGGGGAGTTTGCGCGGCGGGCGGAGTAGGGGGAGAAAGTTGCTAGTCGATAGTTGAGAGTTGATAGCCGGTTTTCGGACTGCCTTATCGCAGGTCAAAATCGCGTTCTCCCGCGCGGTCCTTCTTGGTAAAGCGACGGGGTTCTTCGACTGCGCACCCCGCCGCCTACGCCCACCGGGGTGCTCCGCTCAAGATCACACCGGGAGGGAAGATATTCCCGCCCCGACAGGGAATTGACCGCGCACCAACCTCCACGCTAAAAGGCAGCCATGAGAGCGTGGCCGATATTGTCGATGTTGCTGGTTGTTTGTGGTCCTTTGATGGGCGCGGAGGATCTATTGAGCCTGGCGGAAAAGGGTTTTCATCACGACGAACTGCGGAAGATTCTGCAGGACTCGCCCAAGGCGGCGCTCACCTTGCACGATGCAGACCAACGGACGGCGCTGCATCTATCGGCCATGCACGGGCAGTTCGAAGATGTGTTTCTTCTGATCGAGGCAGGCGCGCGGATTGATGTGGTCGACAAGACCGGTTACACGCCACTCCGCTATGCTCTCGAGGGACGTTCCCAGCCCTATGCGCTGCTCTGCGCTCAAGTGCTCGTGGCCGGCGGGGCGAACGTCAACCGCTTGGACGAAAACGGCGATACGCCATTATCCATCGCCGTGGCCAAAGGTTTTCGTCCGGCGGCGATGTTTTTGATCAGCCAGGGCGCGGAGATCGCGCCTGCGGACGTGCCGGCGGAGCGGCAGCCCTTGGAGATTGCCCGTCGGCGGAATGACGCGGAAATGATCGCGCTGCTGGAGCAGGCCAAAGGATGGGCATCCCAAAAAGCCCCGCTTGCGTCCAGGGCATCCGCGGAGGTGGATACGCATTTTCTGGCAGCGGTGCGGGCCGGGGATATCCCTTTGGCGATGGATTTGATTCAGCAAGGAGCGGTCATCGATACGGCCGATGCCGATGGCGCCACCGCCTTGTATACCGCGGTGAAAGAGCACCGCCCGGAACTGGTCTCGCTGCTCTTGTACAACGGCGCCAATCCCAATCTCGCGAAAAAGGATGGCACGACGCCGATCATGGCGGACATGCCGTTTTTCGATATCAAGGGAACGGGCGTATTTCTCATGTTGCTCCAATTTGGTGCGGATGTGAACGCGGTGGCCAAGGACGGTCGAACGCCATTGAGTGCGGCGGTGGCCGCGTGCAATAACTTCACCGCCAAATGGTGCATCTGGCGGGGCGCGAAGCTTGATGTGAAGACGAAGAAAGGCACGCTGATGCAGCTCGCGAAGGCGCGTCCGGACTGGCCGTCGATGATCGATGTCTTGAAGGCGGGAGGAGTGAGCGACGATGAGGCATTGCCGTTGTCCAAGACTGAGGCCACCTTCAACGCGGTGCGTCTCGGAAAGACGGAAGCGGTGGAAGCCGCGTTGAACGATGGCGTCGCGGTGGATGTCACGGATGAGGTCGGCGCGCCGCTGCTCGCCTGGGCGGCACATTACAATCGCTGGGACATCGTCGATCTGCTGCTCAAACACGGTGCGCAGGTCGACCAGCGAAACGCGAAGACGAGCAAAACGACTTTCCAGGAGTTTGCCCTCTACGGAAAGGACGAGAACGATCAGGATGCCGCGGATCACATGTCGGAACTGCTGAGCCGGGGCGCCGATCCGAATGTGGTGACCAAGGATGGCTTCACCGCACTGATGATCGCCGCGCGCACGGGCACGAAAGGGGCGAACCTCATGCTGCTCTTGAAGCTCACGAAAGATGTCAACGCGCGGAACAAGGACGGCAAGACGGCGCTGAGAATCGCGCGGGAATACGGGAATCAAGACGTGGCGGAGATCCTCGTTTCTCACGGGGCGACCGAGTAGACGGAAAGGCAGAACACCCAACGCCCAACATCCAACATCCAATGGGCTGACGCACGTGCGCTGGTGCTATCGGGAGGGAAACGGACGCTTCCGCTCCTCTCTGCGTCTCCGCGGCCTCTGCTTTTAAACTGCCTTTTCGCGGCGTCGGACATTTCCGATACGCAAGTGGAAAATCGTGCCTAAAAACTTTTTCGGGAGCGCGCTTGCGCGGGGCGCGGACGGGGGCAATCTGTGCGCGCTTTTATGTCCGGCTTCTCGCTTTTCGATCTCAATCCCGAACAGGAACAGGCGGTGCGTACCACAGAAGGTCCGCTGCTGATCCTGGCGGGCGCGGGCACCGGCAAGACGCGCGTGATCACCATGCGCGTGGCGTTCCTCATTTCCCAAGGCGTCGACCCCTCGCACATCCTCGCGGTGACGTTTACCAACAAGGCGGCGGATGAAATGCGCGAGCGCCTGGCGAAGATGATCGAGCCGTCGCAGGCGAAGAAGGTGACGATGTCCACCTTCCACGCGCTCTGCGTGCGTATCCTGCGGCAGGATATCGAGAAGCTCGGCTGGAAGAAGAATTTCTCCATCTACGACGAAGGTGACCAGATGGGCTTGATCAAAAAGATCATCACCCGCACGGCGGCGAAGGATGAGAAGCTCGATCCGAACGTCGCGAAGAACCTCATTTCCAAAGCCAAGAACAACGGCTGGCGGGAAGTGTCGCCGGGCGATGAAAAGACGCTGGCCGGCGCGGTCTTCGCGCGTTACCAGGCGGAGTTAAAGACGCTGAATGCGGTGGATTTCGATGACCTCCTCCTGCTCGCGGTGAAGGTGCTCTCGGAACATGCGGACGTGCGGGATCGCTGGCACCGGCGGTTTCGCTATCTGATGGTTGACGAATTCCAGGACACGAACCGGCTGCAGCTCGATCTGGTCTCCATGCTGGCCAAGCCTTCCGCCGGCACCGGCGGGCGGCCGAACGTCGCCGTCGTGGGTGACGACGATCAATCCATCTACGGCTGGCGCGGTGCGGAGGTGAGCAACATTCTCGAATTCGAGGCGCACTTTCCGGATCCGGTGGTGGTGAAGCTGGAGCAAAACTACCGTTCGACGAATGCGATTCTCAACACGGCCAACTTCCTGATTAAAAACAATCCCCGGCGCCGCCCGAAGAAGCTCTGGAGCGCGGCTGGCGAGGGCGAGAAGGTGCGCATCGTAGGCATGAGCGATGACCGGCAGGAAGCGGAGTTCATTACCAACGAGATCGCGCAGCGCAGCGTGGCGGAGAGCGCTGCACATGAAGACTTCGCGATCCTCTTCCGCATGAACGCGCAATCGCGCCTGCTGGAGACGAATTTGCGTCAGCTCAATATTCCGTATCGTATCATCGGCGGGAAAAGCTTCTTCGACCGGCGCGAGGTAAAGGACCTGCTGGCCTATGCGAATTGCCTGGTGAATACGGACGACGATGTGTCGCTGCTGCGCATCATCAATACGCCGGCGCGCGGGATCAGTTCGAACACCGTGGAGAAAGCCACCGATTTCAGCGCAAAGCAGAAATGCAGTGTGTTCGACATCCTGACGAACGAAGCGTTTCGCGGCACGCTGACGAAGCGGACCGTGGAATCGATCGACCGCTTTGTGGAGATGCTCGACCGGTTCGAGACGAAGCTGAATACGCCCTTGTCGGATCACGCCGCAGTGCTGCGCGAGATGATGAAGGAGACGGGCTATCTCGAAGAATTGAAGCGCACCTGCAAGACGCCGCAAGAGGCGTTGAGCCGGGAGACGAACCTGATGGATCTGCTGAAGTCGTTTGAGGATTACCAGGGGCGCTCGACGGAAGGTCTGCGCGGGTTCCTCGATGAAATGAGCCTGCGCCAGGAGCGGGAGGAGGACGATGATGATGCGCGTGGGTCCGGGGTGACGCTCATCACGCTCCACGCCGCGAAAGGACTGGAATATCCGCACGTGTATTTGATCGGCCTCGAGGAAGGATTGCTCCCGCACGATCGCTCGAAGCTGGAAGGAACGGTCGATGAAGAGCGCCGCTTGCTTTATGTGGGCATTACGCGCGCCCGCCGCACGCTGGCGCTTTCCTGGTGCCGGCATCGGCTTAGATACGGCAGCCCCATGCCGTGCACGCCGAGCTCGTTTATCAAGGAACTCCCGCCGGAATGGGTCGAGCATCGCGACGCCACGCAGATCCTGCGCGCGCCGGTGAGCGAAGCCGCGGCCAAGAGCAAGTTCGGCGCATTGCGCGCGGCTGTGGAGCGTGCGGCAGGGTAGAGCAGAAAGTGGATAGTGGAGAGTTGATAGTGGATAGCCGGCTTTCGGACGGCGTTGTCGTACTCCAAAACACGGGCGTTACGTCGTGCGCAGAGTGGTCCGTCGGGACGCTCTACGCTATTGCCTATCTACGGGCTCGATGAGGAACTGGAAGCCGGGGATGGGCGTGACGACGAAATGCTCGACGGTGAGTTCCACTTCCCCCGCTGTCTTCGTTTCGAAGTTGCCGAATTTTTCAGTCGGCGCGTCGGCGGTCCAATTTTCGAGCACGGTCTTGCCATCGGCCAGCACCCGAACGCCGCCGCCACCGGAGACGTGGAAACGCCATTTGCCGACGGGGAGGTTGATTTTGGCGGTGGCGATCATGCCGTAGTGATCCGCTCCCGGGCCGCGCTCGGTGAGTTCGGGATTCAAGTTCAACGCCTTCGGCCCGCCGCTCTGGTAGGGCAGCATGAGAGCGCGAATGGTGGCGTTGACCGCCTCGGGCTCATGGGCCAGTGCCCGCCAGGCCGTGAGGTCACCGAGTGGGTCGGTGCGCGACGCGAACCAAGAGACGGACCAGCGGGCCCGGCTCAGGTAATTGTAGGCGTAGGGTAGGAGCGCGGTTGAGCCGGAAAGATGCGCCAATTCGCGGAAGGCGGTGAGCGCGGCTTCGGGTTGTCCCCCTTCCCAACTGTCATGCACGGTGTTCAGTAATTCCAGCGCGCGGCGTTTGTCGCCGACCAGGGCCGGGGAAGACATCCAATCCGGCGAAGGCGTATCGAGGGAGCGGGCAAACGCGGCCTCGGCATTCGCTCCCGCGGTGCGGGAAGCCGCATCATCCGGAGCGAGGCTGTGCACCTGCCCGAAGGTGAGGCGGGCGTCGTCCACCCAGCCGACCTGGGCATAGATGAGAGCGAGCTTGCGCAGCGTCTCGAGGTCCTTGGGATGTTCTTTTTTGTATTCGAGCAGGCGATCGATGGCATCCAGGCGTGCGCCACGTTCCGCATCGCGAATGCGCAAGGTCGAGTCGTATCCAGAGCTGAGGTTCTGCTGGCCGTCGGGGCTCCAGTCGAGTGCATCCAATTCCGAGGTGCCGAGGCCGTGCGGAATCTGCGCTACTTCGCCGCCGCTGTCGGTGGCAAAGATGCGGACGAGGCCATCCTGGCCGGCGGTGGCCAGCCGATGCCCATTGGGGCTCCACGCCACCCGCCAGACGCCGCTGCTATGCCCATGAAGCTGGCGAATCAAATGTCCGGTTGCGCCATCGAGGATATCCGCGAGACCATCCTGCGTGCCATACGCCAGAAAGTGGCCGGAGGGACTCCAGCGCATGTCGAAGATGGCGTGCGGGGGTTCGTATTCCGACACGGCACTGCCCAACGGAGTGGGCGATGCGGTCTTCCAGGTCGCCAGAATGGTGCCGGCAAACGCGTCCCACACCTGGATCGCGCCATCCGTTCCGCCGAGAGCAATGCGCGTCTCGTCGGAGAACCAGACCAGGCTCTTCGTGGGACGCAAAATGGTGGTGACCAGCATGCCATTGCGCGTGTCCCAGATGCGGGTTTCATCCAG
>Ga0068855_100010107_pt1 | contig 11374 bp, 11 predicted proteins | sample KBSCornC52_FD_66592 | JGI IMG/M metagenome (GOLD analysis project Ga0068855, IMG submission 66592) | Corn rhizosphere microbial communities from Kellogg Biological Station, Michigan, USA - KBS Corn C5-2 | ecosystem: Host-associated > Plants > Roots > Rhizosphere > Soil ... | reverse complement strand
GTTCTTGATGCGGATGTTGGCGAAGGTGCCGCGCATCATCACTTCATGATTGCCGCGGCGCGTGCCGTACTGGTTGAAGTCGGCCGGCTTCACCTTGTGCTCGACGAGATACTTGCCGGCGGGCGAGTCGATCTTGATCGAGCCGGCCGGCGAGATGTGGTCGGTGGTGATCGAGTCGAGCAGAAGCGCCAGGACGCGCGCCTCGACGATGTCCTCGACCGGCTTGGCCTGCTTGCCCATGCCGACGAAGTAAGGCGGGTTCTGCACGTAGGTCGAGTTCTTGTTCCAGGTATAGGTCATCGCGCCGGTGACGCTGATCTTGCGCCAGTTCGGATCGCCCTTGGAGACGTTGGCGTAGCGCTTGGCGAACACCTTCTTGGTGACGTTCTTGGAAACGAACGCGCCGATCTCCTTGTTCGAGGGCCAGATGTCCTTGAGGTAGACCTTCTTGCCCTTGGAGTCCTCGCCGAGCGGGTCCTTGGTCATGTCGGTGTACATCGATCCGGCGATCGCATAGGCGACGACCAGCGGCGGTGACGCCAGGTAGTTGGCGCGCACGTCGGCGTTGACGCGGCCTTCGAAGTTGCGGTTGCCCGAGAGCACCGCGGCGGCGACGAGATCGTTCTCGTTGATCGCCTTCGAGTTCTCCGGCGGCAACGGACCGGAATTGCCGATGCAGGTCGTGCAGCCGAAGCCGACGAGATTGAAGCCGAGCTTGTCGAGATCCTTCTGCAGGCCGGAATTGTCGAGATATTCGGCGACCACCTGCGAACCGGGCACCAGCGAGGTCTTCACCCACGGCTTGGCGGTGAGGCCCTTGGCCGCCGCTTTGCGCGCGAGCAGACCGGCGCCGATCATCACGTTCGGGTTCGACGTGTTCGTGCAAGACGTGATGGCGGCGATCACGGCGTCGCCGTGGCCGAGCTGGTAGTTCTTGCCTTCAACGGGCGCGCGCTTGTTGAGCTCGCTGCCCTTGTTGAACTCCTTCTCCATCGAATTGGTGAAGCCCGCCTTCACGTCCTTGAGCGCGATGCGATCCTGCGGACGTTTCGGGCCGGCCAGCGAGGGCGTCACCGTGCCGAGGTCGAGCTTGAGCACGTCGGTGAACACCGGATCCGGCGTCGTCTTGACGCGGAACATGCCCTGCGCCTTGGCGTAGGCGGCGACCAGCGACACGACCTCGGCCGGACGCGCGGTGTCCTTGAGGTACTTGATGGTGTCGTCGTCGATCGGCGAGAAGCCGCAGGTCGCGCCGTATTCCGGCGCCATGTTGCCGAGCGTGGCGCGGTCGGCGATCGTGAGATGCTGGAGGCCGGGGCCGAAGAATTCGACGAACTTGCCGACGACGCCGCGCTTGCGCAGCGATTCCGTCACGGTGAGCACGAGGTCGGTGGCGGTGACGCCGTCCTTCAGGCGGCCGGTCAGCTTGAAGCCGATGACTTCGGGCAGCACCATGGACAGCGGCTGGCCGAGCATGGCGGCTTCCGCCTCGATGCCGCCGACGCCCCAGCCGAGCACGGAGAGGCCGTTGACCATCGTCGTGTGCGAGTCGGCGCCGACCAGTGTGTCGGGATAAGCGACTTCCATCGTCGCCGGCTTGCCGTCGACCTTGACCTTGTCCTTGCGCGTCCAGACGGTGCGCGAAAGATATTCGAGATTGACCTGGTGGCAGATGCCGGTGCCGGGCGGCACAACGCGGAAATTGTCGAACGAGCGCTGCGCCCACTTCAGGAACTCGTAGCGCTCCTGGTTCTGGCGGTATTCTTCGTCGACGTTCTTCTTGAACGCGTCCTTGGTGCCGAAGAACGACACCGCGACCGAGTGGTCGATGACGAGATCGACGGGGATCAGCGGGTTGATCTTCTTGGGATCGCCGCCGAGCTTGGCCATCGCGTCGCGCATCGCCGCGAGGTCGACGACGCAGGGCACGCCGGTGAAGTCCTGAAGCAAAACGCGCGCCGGACGGAAGGCGATCTCGTGCTGCGACGTCTTCGTCTTCATCCACTCGGCGACCGCCTTGATGTCGTCCTTGGTCACCGTGCGCCCGTCTTCGTTGCGCAGCAGGTTCTCCAGGAGCACCTTCATCGAGAACGGCAGGCGCGAGATGCCCTTCAGCCCGTTCTTCTCGGCGATGGGGAGGCTGTAATAGGCGTAAGACTTGCTGCCGACCTTGAGGGTCTTGCAGCATTTGAAGCTGTCGAGCGACGTCATATGAATGGTTCCATTCCCGTGCGGGACATGCGTGCTGGATCGATTTAAGCTCGTCCCGAGCCGGCCCATTGCAGGCCGGAGAGCTCGCGGCGCGTAAATCCAGTTCGGACCGCCGCCGGTGCGGGCTTATAAGGTTTTTTCGCGTCCGACGCTACAGAGGTTGGCCCCATTCCAAACTGTTGCGAAAAAAATTCACGGTTGGCGGCCTTGGCCGACGGCGTCGCTCGGGGCCGGCGCCGCTGACATGCAGCTTTCGGCCGACAATTTGACCTGCGAGCGCGGTGGACGGACCGTGTTTACGGGCCTGTCCTTCGCCGTGTCCGGGGGCGAGGCGCTCGCGATCACGGGGCGCAACGGCGCCGGCAAGTCGTCGCTGCTGAGGATGCTCGCCGGACTGGTGCGGGTCGCCGGTGGCCGGCTGACGCTGTCGGGAGGCGAGGCCGAGGCGACCATCGCCGAACAGGCGCATTACCTCGGCCACCAGGATGCGCTGAAATCCTCGCTTTCGGTCCGTGAAAATCTGGCCTTCTGGACCGGCTATCTGGGCGGGTCGGGGCAGGCCGTACCGGCTGCGCTGGAGGCGGTCGGTCTCGGGCCGCTCGCAAGTCTGCCAGCGGCCTACCTCTCGGCCGGCCAGCGGCGGCGGCTGTCGATCGCCCGGCTGGCGGCGGTCCAGAGGCCGATCTGGCTGCTCGACGAGCCGACCTCGGCGCTGGACGCGCCGAGCCAGGAGCGTCTCGCCGGTCTCATGCGGACACACCTGGACACCGGCGGCATCATTGTCGCCGCCACCCACGGCCCCATCGGCCTCGACGCGCGGGAATTGAGGTTGGGCCAATGACCGCCGCATTCCAGGGAAGACGCGCGTGAACGCGCTTTTGGCCCTCCTCCTGCGCGACATGCGCATCGCGGTGCGCGTCGGCGGCGGCGCGCTGATGGGCGCGCTGTTCTTCCTGATCGTCGTCACGATGATGCCGTTCGCGCTCGGGCCGGACCTCAATTTGCTCGCGCGCATCGGCCCGGCGATCCTATGGCTCGGCGCGCTGCTCGCCAGCCTGTTGGCGCTCGACCGGCTGTTTGCGACCGACCACGAAGACGGTTCGCTCGATCTCCTGATGATGGGCCGGATGCCGCTGGAACTCGCCATCGCCGGCAAGGGATTGGCCCATTGGCTGACCACCGGGCTGCCGCTGGTCGTGATCTCGCCGGTGCTCGGGCTCATGCTCAATGTCGAACTCAAGGCGCTCGGCGCGGTCGCGCTGACGCTGGCCGCCGGCACGCCGGCACTCACGTTCATCGGCCTGATCGGCGCGGCGCTGTCGGTCGCCTTGCGCCGCGGCGGGCTCCTGCTCGCCGTGCTCGTGCTGCCCCTGACCATCCCGGTTCTCATTTTCGGCGTCGCCGCCGCCAATGCGGCGATCCTCGGTGGCGCGGCGTTCGGCCCCCCTTTCACCATCCTTTGCGCGCTCTCTCTGGCAAGCCTCGTGATCGGCCCCTTCGCCGCCGCGGCGGCCTTGCGCTTCGGCCTCGAATGACGACCTCAGGAACTGACCCGATTGCCCGCCCCTCAACCGGGGACTAGAACGCCGGCCATGGCCCTCATCGACCTCGCCAATCCGACGCGGTTCCTGCGTCTCGTCGACCGCGTCCTGCCCTGGCTCGCCGCGGCGACCGTGATCGTGTTCGCGGTCGGCCTCGTGCAGGCGATGAACGCGCCGGACGACTACCAGCAGGGCGCGACCGTCAAGATCATGTTCCTGCACGTGCCGGCCGCCTGGCTCGGCATGATGGGCTGGACCCTGATGAGCGCCGCCGCGCTCGGCACCCTGGTGTGGCGGCATCCGCTCGCCGACGTCGCCGGCAAGGCAGCCGCGCCGCTCGGCGCCGCCTTCACCTTCATCTGCCTCGTCACCGGCTCGCTATGGGGCCGCCCGACCTGGGGCACCTATTGGGTGTGGGACGCGCGGCTGACCTCAATGCTCGTTCTGCTGCTGCTCTATCTCGGCGTCATCGCGCTCTACTGGACCGCGGAAGACCCCAATCGCGGCGCGCGCGCGGCGGCCGTGATGACTCTCGTCGGCGCGCTCAACCTGCCGATCATCAAATTCTCCGTCGACTGGTGGAACACGCTGCACCAGCCGGCCTCGATCCTGCGCATGGGCGGCTCGGCGATCGATTCCTCGATTTTGATCCCGCTGCTGGTGATGGCGCTCGCCTTCACGCTGCTGTTCTTCACGCTGCATCTCGCGGCCATGCGCAACGAGATCCTGCGCCGGCGCGTGCGCACGATGCAGTTGATGCAGGCGCAGGCGCTGCAGGAGGCAAGCGCATGATGGGAAGCCTCGGGCCGCACGCCGACTTCATCATCGCCTCCTATGCCGTGACGGCCTTCGTCGTCGCCGCCATGGTGGCGTGGGTCGTGCTCGACCATTCCGCGCTCAAGCGCGTACTCGGCGACCTGGAACAACAGGGCGTCACGCGGCGCTCGTGGCGCAAGGACGGCGCATGAGCACGACGACCGAACTACCGGGCAAGCCGAAGCGGCGCATCCTCGTGCTATTGCCGCTCGCCGTGTTCATCGCCCTCGCCGCTCTGTTCCTGCTGCGGCTCGGCGCGGGCGATGCCTCGCGCATCCCGTCGGCGCTGATCGGCAAGGAGGCGCCCGCGACCAACCTGCCGCCGATCGCGGGCCTCGAACGCGACGGCGCGGCGGTGCCCGGTCTCACCAATGCGACGTTCGAAGGCAAGGTGACGCTGGTGAACGTATGGGCGTCGTGGTGCGTGCCATGCCACGACGAGGTGCCGTTCCTCGAGACCTTGTCGAAGGACAAGCGCATCCAGCTCGTCGGCATCAACTACAAGGACGAGGAAGGCAATGCGCGCCGCTTCCTCGGCCGCTACGGCAATCCTTACGCCGCGACCGGCGTCGATCCGAAGGGCCGCGCCGGCATCGACTGGGGCGTCTACGGCGTGCCGGAGACCTTCGTCGTCGGCCGCGACGGCCGCATCGCCTACAAGCTGGTCGGGCCGATCGGCGCCGAGAATTTGACACGCGTGCTGGAGCCCGAGATCGGCAAGGCGCTGGCGCAGAAGTGAAACCGGCTTCGCGGGTCCACGTAACCTTTCCTTAGTTGCGGTCCGTTAAGCCTTGGCGCGCGGGACAAACACCCATGCGCTCGACCGAAGGCCTCTACTTTTCGCGGCTCGACCATGTGCGGGCGGCCGCCGCCTATCTGGTCTTCTGCTGGCACTTCCTGCATCTGACGCCGAACTTCCCCGTGCCCTACGCCAGCGCGCCCGTGTTTCCGCTGTCCTTGATCGACGAAGGCCATACCGGCGTCGCGCTGTTCATGAGCCTGAGCGGCTATCTGTTCGCCAAACTGGTCGGTGACCGCGCCATCGATTTTCCGGCCTTCCTCGTGAGCCGCGCGGTGCGGCTCGGGCCGCTGCTCACCGTCGTCATCGCGGCGTGGGTCGCGATCGGATGGCTTTCCGGAGCGCCGATCCCGCTGTCCGACATCACGCAGGGGTTCATCCTGCCGACCTGGCCGAAGGGCACGTGGTCGATCGCCATCGAATTGCATTTCTATCTCTTGTTCCCGCTCCTCTTGCTGCTCGTACGCAAGCAGGGGCCGCTGGCACTGCTGATCGTCGTCGCCAGCGCGCTCGCCATCCGCTTCGACTGGTGGCGCAGCTTCGGCGAGGCGCAGCACATCGCCTACTGGACCATCATCGGCCGCATCGACCAGTTCGCCTTCGGCATGATGTTCGCGTTCGCGCCGCTGTCGCCGAAGGCACGCGGCCTGGTCGCCGCGATCGCCGGCGCCGGCTTCCTCGTGCTGATGCACGGCTTCGACCGGGCCGGCGGTTACTGGAACCATAGCGGCGCGGCGTCGACGAGCCCCTTATGGATCGTGCTTCCGACCGTCGAGGCGATCACCTACGCCTCGTTCATCGCCTGGTACGACGCAGCGTCGCTTAAATTGCCGGTGCGACTCGACCGCGCCCTCGCCCGCATCGGCGAGTGGTCATTCTCGATCTACCTGCTGCACTTCTTTCCGGCGGTGGCGCTGCGCCATTATTTCTGGACCACCGACGGCAGCGACAACAATTTCTATGTCGCGTGGATCGGCGCCAACGTCGCCTTCGTATGCTTCCTGCCGGTCGCGGCGCTCTCGTACAAATATTTCGAGACGCGGTTCCTCGTTTATCGCCGGCCCTATCTCCGCGCGCCAGCGGCGGAAGCCGCTGCGGTGCCGAAAAGCTACTGACCCCCGCCCGAGCGCGTGTATTTGGTCAGCAGCGGCAATTGCGCTGAGCCGAACAGGAAGGTCAGCGGCACCGCGCCGAACAATTTGAAACTCACCCAGGTTTCGGTCGAAAAATTGCGCCAGACGATCTCGTTGAGCACCGCCATGGCGATAAAGAACAGCGCCCAGCGCCAGGTCAACTTGCGCCAGCCTTCTTCGGTCAGGTCGAACACCGAATCGAAGACGATGCCGAGCAGCGGCTTGCCCATGGCGAGACCGACGAACAGCGCGCCGCCGAACAGCACGTAGATGATGGTCGGCTTGAGCTTGATGAAGGTCTCGTCGTGCAGAACGAGCGTCAGGCCGCCGAAAATCAGCACCACCACCGCCGTCACCAGCGGCATGATCTCGATGCGTCGCGTCAGCATGTAAGCGACGATGAGCGCCGCCAGCACCGCGACCATGAACACGCCCGTCGCCGCGTAGATGCCGATCTTCGCATTGATGGCGAAGAACAGCACCAGCGGCCCGACGTCGAGCACAAGCTTGAGGATGGGATTGAGTTTCGATTTTTCGGACATGACGCGTGTCTAGCGTGGCGGCGCGCGCTTGTCACCGGAGCCGCCCTGTCGAACCGCGAGACCGGGTGCTAGGCTCGCGCAAATAACGAGACCCCGGGGGAGGACGATCCATGCTGCGGGCCATTCTCATCGTCTGCGCGCTGCTGGGCCTTGCGGCCGAGGCGCATGCGCAAGCCGACATCAAGGTGACGCTGCTCGGCACCGCGACGCCGGCGCCGAGGCCGACCCGGTTCGGTCCGAGCACACTGGTCGAGGCCGGTGGCCTCGTGCTCCTGTTCGACGCCGGCCGCGGCGTGCCGATTCGCATGGGCCAGATCAAGGTGCCGGTCGGCAAGATCGACGTGCTCTTCCTCACGCACTACCACTCCGACCATGTCGTCGGCATTCCCGACGTCTGGCTCACGGGATGGCTCGGCCCGGTGTTCGGCCGCCGCAAGACACCGTTCCACGTGATCGGCCCGACCGGCGCGAAGAACCTGATGGACAATTTGCAAAAAGCCTATGCGCTCGACATCAGCATTCGCGAGATCGACGAGAAGCTACCGCCGTCCGGCATTGCGGTGACGGTCGACGAGTTCGGCAAGGATGGCGTCGTCTTCGAGAAGGACGGCGTGAAGGTGACCGCCTTCGAAGTCGATCACGGCGACGCCATCAAGCCCGCTTACGGCTACCGCATCGACTACAAGGGCCGGTCGGTGCTCATCTCGGGCGACACGCGCTATAACCAGAACGTCATCAAATATGGAATGGGCGTCGATCTGCTCATTCACGAGACGGCGATCGCGCGGCCGGAGCTGATGTCGAGCCCGTTCGCCAAAGCGATCATCGCGCATCACACGAGCCCGCACGACGTCGGCCGGGTCTGGGCACAGACCAAGCCGAAGCTCGCCGCTTATACGCACATGTCTTTCCTGAGCAACGAGAAGGTGCCGGAGCCGACGCTGGACGACCTCGTGAAGCAGACGCGCGAGACCTATGACGGCCCGCTCGAAGTCGGCGAGGATCTCACGTCGTTCGAGATCGGCGACACGGTGACGGTCCACCGCTGGACCGGGCCGAAGTAAGGCCGCTACTCCAGCCCCACCACGGCGCGGGCGAAGTCGCGCGCGGTGAACGGCGCCAGGTCGTCAACACTCTCGCCGACGCCGATGAAGTGAACCGGCAATTTGAAGCGGTCGGCAATGGCGACGAGGATGCCGCCGCGCGCCGTGCCGTCGAGCTTGGTCATGACGAGGCCGGTGACACCCGCGGTCTTGCCGAAGATGTCCACTTGCGAGAGCGCGTTCTGCCCAACGGTGGCGTCCAGCACCAGGAGCACCGCGTTCGGCGCGGTCGGCTCGACCTTGCGCATCACGCGCACGATCTTTTCCAGTTCGCCCATCAATTCGGTGCGATTCTGCAAACGGCCCGCGGTGTCGACCAGCACGATGTCGACGCCTTCCGCTTTCGCCGCCGAGATCGCGTCGAAGGCGAGGCTCGCCGGATCGGCGCCCTGCGTGCTCTTCTTGATGGTCGCACCGGTGCGCGAGGCCCAGATGCCGAGCTGCTCTATGGCGGCGGCGCGGAACGTGTCGCCGGCGACCAGCATCACGCTCTTGCCCTCGGCGCGGAAGCGCGCGGCGAGCTTGCCGATGGTCGTGGTCTTGCCGGACCCGTTGACGCCGGTGACGAGGATGACGAAGGGCCGCGACGTGATCTCGAGCGGCTTCGCCACCGGCGTCATCACCTTTTCGATCTCGGCGGCGAGCAGCGTCTGCAACTCCTCCGGCGAGATGTCCTTCTCGAAGCGGTCGCGGCGCAGCGCGGCGATGGTGCGATCGGCGACGTCGATGCCGAAATCGGCGCGGATCAGCTCATTCTCCAGTTCCTCGAGCGTCGAGGCGTCGAGCTTGCGCTTGGTCAGCAGGCCGGTGATGGCCGTGCCGAGCTGCGACGAGGTGCGCCTCAGGCCGCCGGAGAGGCGCTTCCACCAGCTTGTTTTCTGTGTCTCGTCGTTCATGCGCGTCCGTGATAGCGGTTTCAGGCTATCTAGGTAAGCCGTGATGACCCCGGAAGAGATGCAGGCCCGGTTGCTCTACCGCGACGGGCTGATGCTGGTGATCGACAAGCCGCCCGGACTACCGGTGCACCGCGGCCCGAAAGGCGTCGAGGCGTTCGAGGATTATTTCGACGCGCTCCGCTTCGGGCTGCCGCGGCCGCCATCGCTGGCGCACCGGCTCGACCGCGACACCACCGGCTGCCTGGTGCTCGGCCGGCACCGCAAGGCGCTGGCGCTCCTGGGCAAACTGTTCAAGCAGGGCAAGGTCGGCAAGACCTATTGGGCCGTAGTCGAGGGCGGCCCGGCGGAAGAGACCGGCACGATCGACATCGCGCTCGCCAAGCGCGACGAGAGCCGTGGCTGGTGGATGAAGGCGGACCCCGCCGGCCTGCCGTCGGTGACGACATGGCGTGTGATGGGGCGGGCCGAGGGTTTGGCGTGGCTCGCACTCACGCCCGTTACCGGCCGCACGCATCAGCTTCGCGTCCATTGCGCTGAAAAGGGTTTCCCGATCGTCGGCGATAATATCTACGGCACCGCACCGCGCGCCGGCGGGCCGACGCTGCACCTGCATGCACGCGAAGTGACCGTCCCGATCTCGAAGAACAAGCCGCAGGTAAAAGTCACCGCGCCCGTGCCGCCGCATATGCGGGAGTTGTTGGGCAAGTGTGGATGGGCCGGCGAAACTAGTACAGCATCGCCTTGATGCGCTCCGGCGCGGCGCGGTCGTAATCGGCGCCGCCGAGCGTGCCGCCGCTGACCTCGGCGATGATCGCGCCGGTCGACGGCAGGCTCGTGCGCGCGATCTTCGTTGCCTCGTCCCACAGCTTCGAGCGCACGATTGCCTTCGAGCAGTGGAAGAACACGCGCTCGATCTTCACGACCATCACGCTGCGCGGCAATTTGTTATTGACGGCGAACCCCGCCATCAGCTCCGGATCGACCGAGATCGACGCGCGGCCGATCACGCGCAGGGTCTCGCCGACGCCGGGAATGAGAAACAGCACCGAGATGCGCGGATCGCGCAGCACGTTACGCATGCCGTCGAGGCGGTTGTTGCCGGGCCGGTCGGGAATGGCGAGCGTCGTGTCGTCGATGACGCGGATGAAACCGGCCGGATCGCCCTTGGGCGAGCAGTCGACGCCTTCCGGCCCGACGGTGGCGATGACGGCGAAGGGCGCCGCCTCAATCATCGCGCGGTAGCCCATGGTGAGGCGATCGACTTCCTTGGCTACGGCGGGCCCGCTCGGCGTGCCGTAGAGCGCTTCGAGCTCATCGACCGTGGTGATCAGGTGCTCGCTCGCGCTCATCGCTGTCTCCCCCTCAAGCGGCCAATAAACGGCGGCCGTCGTGCCCGGCCATATGCAAATCGAGGATCGTTCCCGGCGCAAGCGGCGCAGCGAGCTTCACGGTGAGGAACTGCTCGGTGTGGCCGATGCCGCCGCGCTCGGCGAGCACGCGGCGGCGCGTGCCGACTTGCGACCCGAGATGTGCGGCCAGGGCCGCCTCGCCCTTGCCCCGCAGCCGCGCGGCGCGCTCCTTGATCGTGCGCGCATCGAGCTGCGGCATGCGCGCGGCCGGCGTGCCCGGACGCGGCGAAAACGGGAAGACGTGAAGCTGCGTCAAGTGGCACGCGTCGACAAGGTCGAGCGAGCGCGCGAAGGCGTCCGCGCTCTCGGTCGGAAAACCGGCGATGATGTCGGCCCCGAAGGCGACATCGGGGCGCAACTTGCGCACGGTGTCGCAGAAGGCAATCGCATCGGCGCGCGTATGCCGGCGCTTCATGCGCTTGAGGATCAGGTCGTCGCCGTGCTGCAGCGACAGATGCAGGTGCGGCATCAAACGGGATTCAGTGGCCACCGCATCGAGGAGATCGCGGTCGGCCTCGACCGAGTCGATCGACGATAGCCGCAGGCGCTCGATCTCCGGCACGTCGCGCAGCAGCCGCTTGACCAGCGCGCCGAGTTTCATGTCGCCGTCGGCGTAGGAGGTGATGTCGACGCCGGTCAGCACGATCTCGCGGTAGCCGTTCTCGGTCAGGCGTCGCGCCTGCGCGAGCACATCAGCCACCGGAAGCGAGCGCGAATTGCCGCGGCCGAACGGGATAATGCAGAAGGTGCAGCGATGGTCGCAGCCGTTCTGCACCTGCACGAAGCCGCGCGTATGCCCGGCGAGCGCATCGACGTCGGCTGAGCGCATCGTGGTCGCCGCCATGATATCGGAGACCGTGACACGCGCGTCGGAAGCCCATGCGGCGCGGTCAAACTTGTCCTCATTGCCGAGCACGCGGCCGA
>Ga0068855_100010105_pt1 | contig 11374 bp, 4 predicted proteins | sample KBSCornC52_FD_66592 | JGI IMG/M metagenome (GOLD analysis project Ga0068855, IMG submission 66592) | Corn rhizosphere microbial communities from Kellogg Biological Station, Michigan, USA - KBS Corn C5-2 | ecosystem: Host-associated > Plants > Roots > Rhizosphere > Soil ... | reverse complement strand
TTCAGTGAGCGTCGCTCAGGTGGAAGAGATCATTGTTACGGCACGCAAGCGCGAGGAGACGAGTCTTGCGGTCCCCGTGACATTAACTGCTATTGGCGCAGGTGAAATCGAGCGGCGCGATCTCACGAATTTTAATCAGATTGGTCATGCGGTACCGCAGCTTCAGATCGCTAGCACTTTTGGCAGCGTCCAGGGTGGGACAGTCGTGTTGCGCGGTATATCGAGCGGTGAATCGAATCCATTCGCGGACCAGTCAGTATCCTTCAATATTGACGGCGCCCAGGTAGCGATTTCCTCTGTGATACGTTTGGGCCAATTGGACATGTCGCAGGTGGAAGTACTTAAGGGACCCCAAGCGCTTTTCTACGGCAAGAATAGCCCAGGCGGTGTTATTTCCATCCATACCGCCGATCCTGGCAAGACTTTCGCTGCTAAGGGCGAAGTGGGATACGAAACCCAGGCGCGGCAATGGACTGCCCATGGGTATGTGTCCGGGCCGGTCAACGACAACGTTGGGGTTCGCCTGGCGGTTTATGGATCAACCATGCGCGGCTGGATCAAAAACGTCGCCCAACCGACCCCTACGCTGACGTTGCAGCCCGCTCAACCATGGCTGCCCGGCGAAAAGGAGATTGATGGGCGCGCGACGGTCACGCTCAAGCCATCCGACCGGTTCGATGCAAAGGTCAAAGTGGCAATAGGGCATGTAGCCAATGCCGACACCAACACGTCCCAGTATATCGCCTGCCCATCCGGACACCTGCAATACGGTGACGCGGTACAATGTGGAACGGGAAATACGACCGTTAAAGAAAGGGTCGCTCCAAGTCTTCTGGCGTTGAGTCCTCTTTTGGGGGATGGCACGCCTTATTCGAAATCGAACCAGGCCTTTGTCACTGCGGAAATGAACTACGCTCTGACCGAGCCTTTGAAACTCACTTCGATCAGCAGTTACTATCACACAGACTACAATACTGTTAATACCCAAGGGAACTCGCTTAATCCGGCAACGACTATTGCGAACTACACCCGGTTTGACGTGAGCCAATATACCGAGGAATTGCGCGTAGCGAGCAGCTTCGATTTTCCAGTCAACTTCTTGGTGGGAGGCTTCCTGCAAACAGCGGATTTCCACTACCGGTCGTTAACGTACATCGGTGCGATCACGCCGATTAAAAACAATGATTTCCTTGAAGTTCAGCATAATCATGCCTATTCCGGGTTTGCGCAGCTTCGCTGGAACGTGCTTCCCAACCTCGAGCTGTCGGGCGGCGGCCGCTATTCGAACGAAACGAAGAAAATTGATAACTTCAGCGGCGAGTCCATCTCGGTCACCAATAAGCGGCCGAAGGATAGCTGGCATGACTTTTCGCCCGAAGTGACTCTGTCGTGGCGTCCCACCGACCACTATACCCTGTACGCTAGCTATAAGCAGGGCTTCCTGTCGGGGGGATACAACGGAGGCGTAGTCAACTTGGCAAACGACAACCATTTTGATCCGCAAAAAATCAAAGGGTTTGAAGTTGGGGCAAAGGGCCTCATGGCCGACGGCGCCCTGCGCTCCAATGTGAGTTTTTACCAATACAAAGTCACCGGCCTCCAGGTCACGACCCAGCTCAGCGCTCAGCAAGGCTTTGCCCAGACCGTCACCAATGCAGGTCAGAGCAAGGTTTATGGCGTTGATTTCGACACCGCCTGGAGCACACCTGTTCCTGGCCTTTCCGCGAAGGGGGCTATCGCCTACAACCACGCCCGCTATCTCGTCTTTAACGGCGCCTGCTATCGCGGACAGAATGTCGCATTGGGTTGCAACCTGTTCCCGAACGCCGCGGGCGTATTTACAGCACAGAACCTGGCTGGAACGCCGCTTCTCCGCGCACCCGACTGGGCGGGTAGCATCGGCGCTCTTTATGAGCGTCCCGTTACCGACGATCTGAAGCTGGAACTGTCTGTCGATGGCACCTATAGCGGGGGATACATAACGCTCACTCAGAACTCTCCCCAAAGCCGCATGAAGGGCTTCTGGTTGTGGGACAGCGGCATCTCGCTCTCAAGCGAACAGAGTAAATGGCAAGTTCGCCTTATGTGCAGAAATTGCTTTGATCAGTATTATTGGACAAGAACCGCTGAAAACAGCTTTTCGGGTTCTGCTTCCGGAACGACTGCACCATCGGTTTTAAGTGACGATAAAGCTGCAACGGGACGCGGCCGTGAGATCTGGATCAAGGTCGGTATCCGTTATTAGACCGGCCCAGTAATACCCGCGGACCCTCGCTGCATCTTCCTGCGACGAGTATTCCGCGACCACCGGCGATCTAATCGTCGGTGGTCGCGGAAATTCTTTAGGTAAGGCTGCTGCCTGCAATATCGGCATTGCGCTCACCAGCGCAGGCAACCTTATAGACCATCTCTGCACCGCGGCATGTGGATGTGATACGGCATGGCAAATCGAATCTCTGGAGAGCCCGGTTCATGCACGCAGGTTAATACCTATTGCCGGATCTGCGAGGCGACCTGCGGCTTAATCGCCAAGATGCAGAATGGCCGTATCATATCGGTCGAAGGCAACCGTGATCACATTTTCTCGCGCGGACATTTCTGCAAGAAGGCTATGGGTGCGGTCGAAGTCACATATGACCCTGACCGGGTGACACAGCCCCTCAAGCGGATTGGCGGGCCAGGTGATTTCGCTCCGATTTCCTGGCAGCAGGCAATGGACGAGATTGCCGTGAAGCTGAAGACAATCCGCAGCAACTATGGAGCTGCTTCCTTTGCGACATTTATGGGGAATCCGCCGACCAATTCATTCTCCGCCTGGCTCTGGCTGAATCAGTTTCAGAAACTGCTTGGCATTCAATGGAATTACAGCGCAAATGCCGAGGATGCGGCAGCCTATCAGAAGGCATGCGACCTTCTCTACGGCTCTGGCTGGATGCTTCCGAAGCCGGATTTCTGGCGCACTGATTTCGCGATCGTGATCGGCGCGAATCCTTTCGTCTCGCACGGCTCGCTATGTAGCGAACCGCTGATGCGCGAATGCTTGCGCTCGGTCGTTGAGCGCGGCGGGCGCGTTGTGGTCATCGATCCTCGTCGAACTGAAACTGCGCAAGCATTCGAGCATATAGCTATAAATGCTGGTTCGGACACATGGCTGTTGCTTGCCATTCTAAACGAGATTGTCCGTTTGAACGCGGTCGATCACGACTTTATCCGCCAGCGCACGACCGGCTTCGACCGTCTTGCCCAGGTGATCGCCAGTGTAACACCCGCCGTTGCTGCAGAGCATTGCGGTATAACCGCGAGTGTGGTTTCTGCCTTGGCGCGGGATTTTGCAGCGGCACCACGAGCCGTGCTCTACGGACGCACAGGCACTTGCACACAACGCTTCGGCACGTTGAACAACCTTCTTCAAAATCTGATCTGCCTTGTGACGGGGAACATTGACGTCCCCGGAGGAATGGCATTTCCATCCTTGCCAATCCGCAGCAGTCGCTTCGTCAATGGCGATCCTGTTTTCCCTCGCGCGCACAGCCGGGCGGATGGGCTGCCAAGCGTAAACGGCCTATTTCCGTCTCGCGCTCTCGTCAATGACATCCTTCAACCAGGTAATGATCAAGTCCGGGCCCTAATGATGGTGGGAGGAAATCCAGTTCACTCAAGTGGTGCCGCAGGTGAAGGTTATGAAGCAGCGCTCGAGAGACTGGATTTGCACTTCTCGCTCGATTTGTATGTTAACGAGACAAATCGTCACGCTCACTACATCCTGCCGGTAACTGGTATGTATGAGCGGGCGGACATTTCAACCAAGTATCTTTTCTCTCAATTACGGCCATGCCTCTGGGCGACAGAGCCCGTCGTGCAGCCGCTAGGGGCGGCACGGGAGGAATGGCGAATTATGAACGACCTCTGCCGGCGCCTCGGTTTTGGGGGCGCCTATGCAAATCGCTGGCTGCGGCGCTTGGCGAAATTGGGAATTGCCGTGACGCCGATGGCGTTGATGAATTTCTCGATACGGACGAGTAAGATCGGAGACGGCTATGGTCGACGGCCCGGACGGCTTTCTATGCGAAAGCTTTTGAAACGGTATCCCAATGGCTATTCGCTCCACCCGGATTTGCCGACCGGCCTGCTAGCCAAGGACCGACGAATTAACCTGGTATGTTCCGAATTGGAGAGCGAGATCGATCGATTATCGATGCAGCGCCCGGACGCGAGGTGGCCGCTGCGACTCTCCGGAATGCGAGAGTTACTGACGCATAATACATGGATGCACAACGTTCCTTCGCTGGCAACCGCACGACGTCAGCACTGCGTTCACATTAATCCACAGGATGCAGACGAATTGGGTGTTGGCGAAGGCGATCTTGTTGAGATTCACTCCGCGGCAGGTTCGGTTCGGGTCATGGCGAAACGTTCCGATCGGATGAAGGCTGGAAATGTAGCCCTTCCGCATGGTTGGGGGCATGCCGGTGGCTGGCAGCGAGCCAATCGCGCCGGAGGCGTCAATTCAAATGTGCTAGCCGCCAAAAATATGGACGATGTCGAGGCTGTAGCTGGGATGTCCATTCTAAATGGCATTCCAGTGCGCATCATCAGGGCCTCCCAAGAAATTTCGACAGTCGTTGAAATTGCGGACAGGAGCTCTCAAGTGGAAATTTGATCTCTTCGTCAATACGAATAGCTCTTTCTGCAATATATGTCGGCAATGCAGGGGCCTTTCGCGCTCGCCTTTATATGCGAAAACCTAGAGTGAGGCTGGCTTTGGATACTCCGAATGTGGACTCATCGATAGCGATCAAATCGAGTAATCGAGAGCGCGCGCGCGAGGATATCTATCCCTTGCCAATCCAAGCTTGGACGACAGTCGTTATCCTTGTCTGTCTCTCCATCTTATCTTTTCTCGACCGCCAACTTCTGCCGCTGTTATCGATGCCGATTGCAAGCGACTTGCATCTTAACGATGCCCAAATAGGTCTTCTCTGCGGTGCCGCCTTTGGGGTTTTTTACGCCGTGGGCTCATTGCCATTGGGGTGGGCACTCGATCGTTGGAGCCGCCGGTGGATTATTTGGGCCGGTGTATCCCTCTGGAGTTTGGCGACGGTGGCATGCGGATTCGCACGTAATTTTACTACATTATTTGCGGCGCGGGCGGCGGTTGCCTCGGGAGAAGTGGTACTCAGTCCAGGAAGCCAATCGGTATTAAGTGATACATTCCCACCCGAACGCCTCGCTCTACCAATGGCCGTCTTCGGTCTTGGATCGACGATTGGCAGTGGAGCATCTTTCATGGTCGGGGGTGCCCTGGCATCGTTGATCTCGGTGAACGCAATATACGCTCTGCCGGGTGTCGGGCCTATGAAAGGCTGGCAGGTGATTTTTCTAACCGGCGGACTACTGAGCTTGGCCGTACCGTTTATCATGTTCCTGGTGCCCGAGCCCCTACGCCGGCGGGGACTGTCACATGGAGCGACGACATTTGTTGAGTATTTTCGATTTATAGCGCGCAATCTCCGCTTCTATCTGCCGCATCACGCCGGCATCATCACCAGCGTAGGCGCCGCCAGCGCTATTAATGCGTGGACTCCTATGTTTTTTGCCCGCGTGCACGGCTGGAGTACTGATCAAATCGGATTGTGGGTGGGAATTGCGTTTGCCGCGGGTCCATTGGTTGCGGCTGCATTTCATGGCGCTATTGTCGATCGCTTGTACCGAAACGGTCGCCGCGATGCTCATTTGTATTATCTTAAAATAATATTTTTGGTAACGGCAATTCCGGGAGCAATGGTTTATCTCGTTCCTTCGCCCTGGACCGCGCTGGGCCTTCTATTTTTATCACAGGGCCTACTCGCTGCGTACGGCGGTATTCTTCCCACGGCCTTGCAACTCATTGTACCAGCCAACATGCGCGGCAAAGCGGCTTCCGTCGGCGCATTGATGGGTGGATTTGGTGGAATGTCATTAGGTCCGTCCCTGGTAGCGTTTTTTACACAGCACGTTTTTCATGATGCAGGAAAAGTCGGCATGTCTATCGCGACTTCTATGATCGTTCTTATGCCGCTTTCGGCTTTTTTATTCAGGCTGGCGCAAAAGCCCATGGCGCAAATACTGGCTCGTTAGAATGTCCATGTAGAACTCTTGCTCCGTTCCGCAAAGATCGATGGTCAACGTGACTCCCTAAGTGTTCCTATTCGGTTACCCCGCGGTTCACTACCTATCCTGCGGGCTTCGGAAGTTTCAGTATCCGCGGATGCATTCGGAAATTTATTGCGGCACCCCTGGGCGGTTTATTAGGGGTTACTACAGGAGATCAAATTATGCCCACAGCGCGCCACATAGCAATCGGATGGCTGATGGAGCCGGCAGGCACCCATGTTGTCGGGTGGAAAAACTTTGTCGGCCAGCGCGACATCGCCAACAATATTCAGCACTTCGCGAAAATGGCAAACGAAGCGGAGTCGGCTAAGCTTGACTTCATCTTTCAGGCGGACGCAGCTTCGATCCGGCCCGGGCCCATCGCCGCAGTCGCTCGGCAAAGCACGTATGCGAACATGCTCGAGCCATTTACCCAGATGGCCGCCCTGTCGCAGCGGACGTCGCGGATCGGCCTAGTCTCGACGGCTTGTACCAGCTTTTGGGAACCATTCAACCTCGCCCGCCTCGCCGCGTCTGTAGACCATATCAGTGGCGGGCGTTTCGGTTGGAACATTGTCACCGGCCGGCATCCGCTGGCCGCCCCTAACTATGGCCGCGATTCCATCGCGCATGCAGACCGATATCATCGTGCCCATGAGTTTACGGAAGTGGTGCTTGGACTTTGGGACAGTTATGAGGACGACGCGTTCTGCCGCGATCTTGAGTCGGGATACTATTTCGATCCGGCAAAGATTCACACGCTCAACCACGATGGGGAGTTTTACAAGGTCCGTGGGCCAATGAATCTTGCCAGGCCGCCGCAGGGCCGCCCGGTACTGGTCCAGGCCGGTTCGTCCGGGCCCGGCAAAGATTTTGCTGCGCGGTTCGGTGAGGTGATTTTCTCGATCAATGGCACGCTTGAGAAGTCCCGGGAATTCTATGAAGATCTCAAGGGACGGATGGCCCAATATGGCCGCGAACGCGACGAGATGCGCGTGTTGAACTCGCTTCAGGTCATTGTGCGCGACAGTGAACAGGAAGCCATTGATGCCTTCGAGGAAATGCAACAGAAACTCCATCCCGAAGTGCTCAAGCACATGGTGTCGGTCGACCTCGAGACCGACGTCATGGACCTTGATGTGGATGATTACGTAACCGTCGATCGGCTGCCGAAAGACGCGAATTCCAGCAAATCCGCGGATGCGCTGCTGCGCGAATGGTTGACGAAAAGTCCGATGACCGTGCGGGAACTCTTTCACAAATTTTGCCAATCCCGTTCCGCGACCAGGGTTTACGGGACAGCTAAGCAAGTCGCGGACCTGATGGAAGAGTGGTACACCGCCGGTGTCGTTGACGGGTTCATGACGACCTTTCCGCTCGAGTCGGGCATGCGCGATTTCGGCCGCCTGGTAATCCCCGAACTCCAACGCCGCGGGCTGTTCCGTACGGAGTATACGGGCACGACGCTGCGGGAGCACCTTGGTCTCAAGCGCCCCGCCTGGTCCACGACAAAGCACGCATGACCAGCGGGACCCGCGCCGCGGGATTCTCGTAATCGATGATGCGAGGTTCAGGAAAGATGTGGCGACAGAGTAAGGGTGGTCACATCAATCTATCTACTCGCGATAAATCTGTCCGAAGAGTTCTGGCAGCGCAAAGAAAATGCAGAAGTGCCCAAAGCTGCAATAATGAAACGGTGGCAAGTGCCCAGGGTAGAGAGTGTGGGCCTGCATAGGGCAGATAAATGTCGCTCAGAAGACCAACTATTAATGGCCCGAGGCCGGCGCCGATTAAATTAATAACGAGTTGAATAACAGCAGTGGCGACACCCCGCATTCGGGGCAGGACGAGGCTCTGTAGACCGCCCAAAACAGGCCCATATTGGACAGCAGCCATTAATCCCCAGAGAGCCAAGGTCGCGAGTGTGATTGAAAGGGGAGGGGCTGCGATACCAGAGATGAGGATAATACAATTGCTTGCGGCAGCTACGGCGGGAAGCCACGCATACCAACGCAGATCTTTTCGCGCCAACCAATCGACGATCGCGCTGCCAAAAAGGTGGGCCAGCAACGTTGTGAATCCAAAATACAGGCTGACATCGAAACCAGCTTTGGAGAGGGAGATTCCATGCTTGCGCATCAGCAACGGGACCATCCACGCTAGAGTTCCCGAGCCAATGATAGCGGTAGGAGCCATCGCCGTTATAAAATGCAGTGCGCTTCTTTGCTCCCGCAAGAAACGAAAGGTCTCGCTAAGTGGAGGGGCGCTGTCCACGCTCGTTTTTGTAACTCGTTCTCGATTGGGTTCACTAACCGTAAAATAGGTTATTGCCGCAAGAAGTAACCCCGGCAGACCTGCGGCGACAAATGCCATCCGCCAGCCAAATTTATCTCCGACGTAAGCAATTAGCGGAAATCCGATAACCGTCGCCAGTGTCGGTCCGCCATAGAATATTCCTACAGCGGTGGCTCGGAACCGCCGATTGTAAAGATCGGCCAGCATCGATAAAGCAATTGGGTTATTGCTGGATTCCGCCGCAGCGATGATTGACCTAAGGGCAGAGAGTTGAAATAGGTTTTGAACGAGTCCCGTAAGTGCCGTCATACAACTCCAGATACTCAAGGCTATTACGAGCAAATTTCGACGATTAATCCGGTCCACAAGTATGCCAATGGGGAAGAGCATAAGCGAATATGGAACGCTAAATACAAATCCAGTCAGAAGCCCTAACTGAGCGTCGCTGAGACCAAACTCAGCCTTAATGGGCTGCGCCATAAGCACTGTCACTTGACGATTGAGGTATTGGATAGCGAAACCCAGTACCAGAAGCGCGAGCACATATCCCCGATAATTGGGTCTCATATTGGCGGCCATAAGCGCTGCCCGCCTTATTATACTCATCATATCATTTCCATTGCGGCTGACCGTAAACAGCATAACAAGTCTTCGAGCGCGTTCAGCCCGAGGTCCCGACGACAGAAGAGAATATCGAATTGGATGGGCAGTCAGGCATCTCGCCGAACACTTGTGGAGCAGCTTACGGCTCCATGTTTGTAGGTATGCGACCGCGTGCAAGATTGGGTTTGACCCAGACCGTCTGCATTAAAGACTTGCAGAACCCAATTCCAAACGGCGAAGAGCGATGTCGATAGGATTAGATGCAAGAAATGTCTACCGATTCCTAGTCGCTAAAGACCGAAAGAATTTCTGCATCATCGACCGCCGTACCGTGCCGTGATGCGCAACATAATCTCGCGACCACGATTTACCGTACCGATCTGATCGGCAAGAACCGAGCCTCGCGGATCGTTCGCTGACAGTCCGGTGCCAGAACCCGCGAAGGAAAGGTCATTACCGCGGAGTACATAATACGTGTCTGTGAGATTCTTTCCGATCAAAGCCAGCTCCCACCTATTGTCCTGGCTACCGATCCGAATGCCTGCGTCAAGTATCTGAAAGTTTCTTTGATAACTACCTGAGGGCTCCGTGACATTCCCAAAATAGCCAGAGGAGAAAGTCATATCGACATTGGTCCCGATGCGAAGACCGGAGCCTATGTCGCTCTCGTAATTAGCTCCTATATTGCCGCTCCAAAGCGGGGCGCGAAGCAGTGGACGGCCAGCAAGGTTCTGCGTTGCGTATGTCGTATATACTTGGCCATTGATGGTCGTTGAGGCTGTGGGCGCGCCATAGTTGCACCCCTGCTGTTGGGTCTGGCCCGCATAACAGTTGACGCTGAAAAGATTATATTTTGCGTTGTTGTAGCCAACTGCACCGTTCAGCGAGAGACCCGGAAGGGGGGTTTTGTAGCCCACATCAAATTCTGCGCCCTTCAATGTTGTCTTTCCCGCATTGAGAACCTGCTGGACAGTCGGACCCACGGGAGGCGTAATTGACGTATTGATCTGTAAGCCTGTAAGCACGTAGCGATAGCCGGTCAAATCTGTGCGCAGGTTGCCGTCGAGCAGAAGGGCTTTCACGCCACCTTCGAAGCCCTTGATAACTTCCTGGCTGAAGCTCAGGTCACTATTAAAGTTGGTTACGCCGGCGTTGAATCCACCTGACAGAAAGCCGCGCTTGTAGGATCCAAATACGGTTAAATCCTTATTTGGCCTATACGAAACGGTAAACTCCGGCGAGAAGTCGTTCCAGCTTTTGGTGCGCGGGAAAAGCGGATTCGGTGGTACGACCACGCGCGCGATTGGACCAGGGCCCGGTCCTGTCGGTTGCGATTCGATTTCGGGCAGAGCTTTGCTTTCGTGAGAATAGCGACCTCCGCCAGCGACCTCGATCTTTTGCAACGGCCTGACGATAAGCTGCCCAAAGAATGAGTATGCATTCCCGGTCTGGTGCAGCAGGTAATTGCTATTCTGCGTGGGATTGACGCCAGGGGACGGGCCCACGGTTGCTGCCCAACCTGTGTTGCCCGAGTAATCTCTGTGCGACTGATAATATCCGCCCGCCATGAAGTCGAGCCAGCCTTTAAAGTTACTGGTAAGTCGTATTTCCTCGCTGAAATTCTTATTGCCGAAGACGTTGCCGCTAGGCAGCAGTCGAAGGGGATTAAGAGCCGCGTTGTAAGTATCGGCGCTCCGTTGAGCGAGATAATAATAGCCGGTTACTGACGTCAGCTGTAAGTGATCGGTAAGATCGTAGTTCATCTCGTAGGAAAAAAGGGCCTGCTCCATCCAGAGGAACGGGTCCCCATTCCGTTGGAAACGCTCCGGAAACAGATTGCCAACGACCGTACCCGGATTATAGCGAGTGCCTTGGCCATCGAGTTTGCAGTCGTCCGGGCCGCCGCCAAGCTGCGGCGTACCCTGCGGGCAGAACATGCGTTCAGATCCGCTCAGAAAGCCGAGGTCTGTGATGTGATTATATGTAGCGCTTAAGCGCGCTTTGAAGCGGCCAGTTGGTTCCCATTTTAGTGTCCCGCGAAGCCCATATTCCTGCGTCTTGGGCAGGTGCTTAGCGCTTGCATTCGGGGCGACCGCGTCGTTTCGCCACCAGCCATGCATGGTTGATCCATACACTGCCAAACGTGCCCCAAGGTCGTCGGTGATCGGGCCAGAAATGAAGCCATCACCACGTAGTTCTTCGGCGTTAAACTCGTAACCTAATGACACCTTACTCTGGAAAGTCGACGTCGGATCGGCGCTGCGGATAGAAATAACGCCTCCGGGACTGTTCTTGCCGAAGAAGAGCGCCTGCGGACCTTTCAGAACTTCAACTTGCCCAACGT
>Ga0068855_100010104_pt1 | contig 11374 bp, 12 predicted proteins | sample KBSCornC52_FD_66592 | JGI IMG/M metagenome (GOLD analysis project Ga0068855, IMG submission 66592) | Corn rhizosphere microbial communities from Kellogg Biological Station, Michigan, USA - KBS Corn C5-2 | ecosystem: Host-associated > Plants > Roots > Rhizosphere > Soil ... | reverse complement strand
AGCTCCGCCCTACATCCAGCTCCGCTTGGCTCGCCCGCCTGACCTGAGCCGGCAAACGCTTCGCGCCGGCTCACATCAGGCGCGCAGCCAGCTCCGCTACTGGCGAGCGCTCGCCACGTGTCAATCGCACGTGGCCGAAGCATGCCTGACCGCTAAACGCCGACACCACCGCGGTCAACGCGTTGGTCTGCTCGGACAGGAACGGCGCATCGATCTGCGACGTGTCGCCGGTCAGAACGATCTTCGAATCGGCGCCGATCCGGGTCAGCAAGGTCTTGCCGACCTGCGGCGAGAGGTTCATCGCCTCGTCAACCAGCACGAAGGTCGAGTGCAGCGTGCGGCCGCGCAGGTGGGTGACCGACTCCATCGTCAGCAGCCCCTGTGCCTTGATGTAGTCGAGCGAGTCTTGCGCGACCTTGCCGCGTCCGCCATCCGCGGCCGTCCGCCGACGCCGATCCGCGCCGTCGCCCGACAGCGCGGCGACCGCGTCGGTGATGGCGGACATCCAAGGGTCGATCTTCTCGTCGAGGGTGCCCGGCAGGTAGCCGAGATCGGCGTGCCCGACCGGGATGACCGGCCGGTAGACCGACAGCCGTTCGAACCGGTGCTGCTCGACCACCATGTGCAGAGCCGCCGCGACCGCGCACAGGGTCTTGCCGGTACCGGCCGGGCCGTCGAGCACGATCACCTTGACGTCGTCGTCGAGCAACAGGTCGAGCGCGAACCGCTGTTCCTTGTTCGCAGCCTTGAGCCCCCAGATCGGAGGAAGCGACTCGAGCAGGTAGAGCTGACTGGACCTAACCCGAGCCAGTGCCGACGACGTGCCCGACCGCAACACCGCAAACGTGTTCTCCGCGAGGTCTGCGGCGCCCGGAACGCGCCCGGCTTCAACGGTGTGCTCCTCGAAGAGGGCGTCGACCACGTCTGCCTCGGCGTCCAGCGTCACCCAGCCCTCCGGCCGGGCGTGCGCGGGCACGACGTCGAGCGGGTTGTGCTCAGCGGCGGCCAGCCCGACTGCCGCCGCCGTCAGCCGCAACGCCGTGTCGTTCGACACCACGAGCACCGGACCATCGCCGGGCGCGGCGATCGCCAGCCCGAGAGCGGTACCGACTATCCGGTTGTCAGGGCTGTCCGCGTGCAGCCCGTGTTCCTGCAACAGGCTGGCTTGCACGCCGTTCACCTGCATCCGCACGGTGCCGCCGAACGCCCGCTCGTACGGCTTGCGCAGGTCGCCGCCGGCCGCGAGCCGCAACTGCTCGATGCGGCGCAGGACGTCGCGCGCGGCCGCGCCCGCCGGGTCGAGTCGTTTCTTCAGCCCGTCAAGCTCCTGGACGACGGTGAGCGGCACCACCATGTCAGCCCCGGGATAGGCGTCGAAGATTCCATCGGGGTCGGCCATCAGCGCCGACGTATCGAGAACCACGGTCTGGGCCATCACAGTTTCCGCAGCCTTCCGGTCGATTCGATCCGGCAGCGCGCGAGGGGCCCGCCCGATTGCCCGCCGTCCGCTCATATCCACTTCATCGGTGGCGCCGACGGATTCCTGACCTGGTAGCTGCCCGACCTGCAGACCTGACACGCGTCTCCACCCGTCCTTTCGGTGCCGCCGGTGGGCTGCTGCCTGCCGGCCCTCTCCCGATCGTGTCCCCACCCTGCGGGACGTGGGGGGACGCCGACCAATCACGCCATGATCGTGTCGCGGCCGCCGCCTCGGGTAAGTGAACTTGGGACTGCGCAACATGGCGTGGTCGTGCAAGCGGTTCGCAAGCCGGGCCGGAGATTCGTCATTCGAGGAGGTGCCCGATGGGTGCCGCAGACAAGGTGCAGAACGCAGCCCAGTCGGCCAAGGGCCGGGTCAAGGAAGAGACCGGGCGCGCGACTCACGATCGCAGCATGGAAGCCGAGGGCAAGGCCGACAAGGCGGCCGGTGAGCTGAAGCAGGCCGGCGAGAACGTCAAGGACGCGTTCAAGAAATAGCACGCGCTGAGCTGGGAGCCGGGTCGCCGATTTGTAAGCCGGCTCCCAGCTTTTCGTGGTGTCATATGCAGGTGGCGACGCCTGCTCGATCAGTGCCCTCAGGGATCTCCCGATGACGGCCAGCGGCGGGCCAATCCTCGGTCGTTACACGCATAACGATGATGCCACGAGCGACGTCTGCACCGTGCAACTGTTGGGCCTGCCGATCGCGCTTTTCCTGCGCGCTCGAGAGCATCACGACGACTTGGTCCGCGAGTTCACGCTTATGGCGATCCGGCAGACCGAGGATCCCGACGCCCCTGCGCTTCCGCAGCGGTTGGGCGAGCTTGTCGAAATACTCGGACGGCGTTACGGCGCAAGCGCATCTCGGGCTGACGCCGAGCGCGACGCGGCTATCGAGCGCGGTGACGTCACCGTCGATCTCACTTACGTCGTGCCCCGGAGTATCGCCGACGACCTCATCATGCTTACCGCTTTGATGGACGACGCCGACGAGTTCTGCCGCGCCGAGAAGCTCCTGACACTGCCGCGCGACCCGGCAATGGTCGCGTTCGGTCACTGGTACAACAGCGAGTTTCTCAAGCAGATCAACGGTTTGCCGCCGACCCGATGGACCGGTCCGCTCGACTGAGCGCTCGCCACTGTCCCCTATAGCCAGCCGTTGTCCTCGGCGACTCGTAGTGCTTCGACCCGGTTGCGGGTGCCGGTCTTCGAAATGGCCGACGACAAATAGTTCCGCACCGTTCCTTCGCTCAAAAACAGCAGTTTTGCGATGTCGGCGATAGTGGCGCCGTCGCGAGCCGCGACGAGAGCGTCACGCTCACGTGCCGTGAGCGGACTAGCGCCACCCGCCAAGGTCGCCGCAGCCAGTGCCGGATCGACCACCCGTTCGCCGCGTGCGACGCGCCTCACAGCGTCGGCCAATTGCTCGGCCGGCGCGTCCTTCACCACGAAGCCGAGCGCGCCCGCTTCCATCGCGCGCCGCAAATAGCCAGCCCTGCCGAAGGTCGTCACGATCAGCACCTTGCAGGAAGGCACTTCTGCGTGCAGTGCAGCAGCAGCGGCCAATCCGTCGAGCCCAGGCATTTCGACGTCCAGTAGTGCAACATCGGGCCGGACGTCGACCGCCGTGCGAACCACCTCGTCGCCGCGCGCTATCTCGGCAACGACTTCGAGATCGGGCTCGAGGTTCAGCAATGCGGCCAGCGCCCCGCGAACCAGGTGCTGATCGTCTGCCATCAGGATGCGGATCACGGAACCTCGACTCGCAACCGGAAGCCAGCAGCTCCAGTGGGACCGGCGGTCAGTTCGCCCCCGAGCGCGGCTGCACGCTCGGCAAGGCCGGAAAGCCCGTTGCCGCCTTTCATTTCGTCGCATCCCTCGGCGACGCCGCGCCCGTCGTCCACGATCTCGATAGCCCGCCCGTCGAGCGAGATGCGAACTCGCTTCGCACGTGAATGGCGGACGACGTTCGTGACGCCCTCTCGCACGACCCAGCCGAACAAGACGCCGAGATCGGCCGGCACGTCATCGACAACTCCGGGTAGGTCGGCTCGAATTCCCGCCGCTGCAAGGACTTCGCGGGCTGTTGCGAGTTCGGTGGCGAGGCGCACCTCTCGATAACCGGCCACCGCCGCACGGGTGTCAGCGAGCGATTCGCGAGCCAGCTTCTCGACTTCGCCGATCTCCTGCTCCGCGCGCGCGAGGTCGGAGGCGATCAGCCGCTTCGCGAGAGCGGCTTTGACCGTGATGGTCGTCAGGGAGTGACCGAGCAGGTCGTGCAGGTCGCGGGCGATGCGCAGTCGCTCGCGTTCGGCCGCCATCCGCGCGACTTCTTCACGCGCAACCGCGAGCTCGTGGTTCGCCCGAATCAACCGGGTGAACGCGAAAACCGCTACCGATGCGAGCGCGACCGCGACGCCGACCGACCATTCGAGCTCGTGCACCTTCCACGGTGGGATGTACCGAGGGACAACGGTTGCGACCACGGCGAGAACGCCGGCGATAGCCAATGCCGGCCGCACGGGAAGCAGCACGATCGCGGCAGCAGCCACGAAGACCCATGCGGTCAATCCGCTAACGCCAATGACGGCGGTCTCGGCGATAGACAGCGCGAACAACACGCCACACACACCGAGTGCCCGGCGAGGCCGCTCGCTTCCGTACCACGCTGTTGGGACGAGGTACAGGTACGCCCACGCGAACGCGACGAGCAGAACCGTTCCTGCAATGCTGGCCGCCAACCGGTGGTGGGTCCAGGCTTGGCCAAGCGGGCTCAGCAGATAGATGAGCCAGAAACCGCCACCACGACGCCAATTTCGCGCGCCTTCGTGACGCGACCGCACGTAAGGCGCAGCTGGGTGATCTGGTGATTCCGCTAGCGCCCGGAACGGCGCCGCTCGCCCACCGGGCAGCCACCGGGAGAGCGGGCCGACGTCGCGCCGAACGCTCCGAGCGCCCGCCTCGCCGCCGTGAGTTGCCGGAGCCTCCAGGGGTTCTGGCTCTGTGCGGCCGGATCGAACATTCACGTGAGACAAACCTAGACGCGCTTCGTGTCGCGCTGGTACGCCCGCGCAGCGAGCACTGCGAAGACGGCCGACCAAGCGGCGACCACGATCCAGCCCTTGGTGCTCCAGGCGTCTTCGCCGACCAGCGTGTGACCGGCTTGCACCAGCCAATAGGTCGGTGTTGCCTGCGAGACCTCATGCATGAAGCCGTGCGTGCCGCCGATCGGGCCCCACGCGCCACCCAGGAAAGCGAGGATCGAAACGCCGCCGCCGAGCACCGGCCCGATCGAGTCGGGCGTGAACATGTGGCCGACGAAGATGCCCAGCGCAGCGAACGGGATGAGTCCGACGGCAACGAGCAGGGCCATCTTCAGCACGTGTTGTGCGGTCAGACCGACGCCGAGGGTTGCACCTGCGACGAACAGCAGCACCAGCGTGAGCAGCGCCATCATGTAGCCGGTAGCAACCTTGGCGCGGAAGTACTGCCGTGGTGTCAGCGGTGTGAGCCGCAACTGCCGATTCCAGCCGGCCTGGCGTTCGCTCGCGATGCGGCCGCCGGCCGAAATCATCGCCATCATCGTGCCGAATGACGCCATGCCTGCCAGGTAATACGTCGCGAACGGGATGCCGCCCAGCTCTTGATGCCGGTTCGAGCCCGCAATCAGGTAGAAGAAGATGAGGGGAAAGCCCAGCGAGAAGATGAAGAACCGCCGGTTGCGCACAGTGCGCAATAGCTCGTAGCGAACATATGTGGGATTCACGAGAGTTCCTCTGCGGTCTGGTCGCCGGTGAGCATCAGGAAGGCCTGCTCCAGGCCGGCTCCGGCGATCTCGATGTCACAAGCGGCGGGGTATGCGTTCAGCAGGGCGCGAATTGCGGCGTCCGAATCAACGCAGTGCAGGACGACGGCGTCGCCGCGGCGATCGGAACTCTTGACGCCGTCGAGCGAATTCAGTGCGATCTCCGAAACGCCGGGCAGCGTCGCGCGGATCGTGCGCAGGCCGACGGTCGCCTTGATCTCGGTCGCCGGCCCGTCGGCGACGATCCGGCCGCGCGCCATCAACACGATGCGGTCGGCGTAGCTGTCAGCTTCTTCGAGGTAATGCGTCGCGAAGACGATCGTCTTTCCCGATGCCGCGATGCCGCGGATCGAATTCCAGAACACGTGCCGCCCCTCGACGTCCATCGCAACTGTCGGTTCGTCGAGAACGAGCAGGTCGGGGTTTGAGATGAGTGCGATCGCGGCGCGAACTCGCTGCGTCTGGCCGCCGGAGAGCTTATTGGTGCGGCGGTTGACGATGTCGTGCAAGCCCGTGATGTCGACGACGTCATCGATGCGAGCCGGGCTCGGGTAGAGCGAAGCCATCATGACGAGCAGTTCACGAACGTTGAGGTCGCGAATCAGCTCGCCGGTCTGCAGCATCGCTCCGATCGCGCCGCGTTGCACGGCCTCCTTCGGCGTCATGCCGAACACCCGCACGTCGCCGGTGTCGGGCTTGTTCAAGCCCAGGATCATGTCGATCGTGGTCGACTTGCCCGCACCGTTCGGCCCGAGCAGCGCGACCGTCTCGCCTGGAGCGATGACGAGGTCGAGACCGTCGACGGCACGCACTGCGCCGAAAGTCTTCGTCAAGCCGGTGAGGCGGATGCCCGCCGCGGCAACGGCGGTGTCAGTGATTGTCATGTCCGCAATCTTGTCGGACGCCGGAGGCAGTGCCCTAGTGTCGGCCGTCGTCACTGCGGCATGACAAGCGTCATCGGGACGGCGGACTCAGACGCTGACCGAGCGGCTCGGGTCGGTGACGAACAGGTGCGATGCGACCAGATCGTCGATCTCGGCTGCGTCACCCTCGCGCCCGATAACCACCCGGCCGCCCACGCGGGAGACCGGTACCGGCGTGTTCGGGCGCAGCCCGGCGCGCCGCAGCCGTGACATCAGCGCGGTGTCGGACTGGATCGGCTCACCAATTCGCCGCACCACGACGGTCGTGGCCCAATCGGCAACCAAGCTCAGGGCGACCAGCCCTTCGCGAAACTCCACGTCGTCACGGCCCTCGCCGAGCTCAGCCAGCCCGGGGATCGGGTTGCCGTACGGCGATTCGGTCGGGTGACCGAGCACTTCGAGCAAACGACGTTCGACGGTCTCGCTCATCACGTGCTCCCAGCGGCACGCCTCTTCGTGCACCAGTTCCCACTCCAGACCGATCACATCGACGAGCAGGCACTCGGCGAGCCGGTGCTTGCGCATCACCCTCGTGGCGAGCGTCCGGCCGTCGGGCGTGAGCTCGAGCCGCCGGTCGCCCTCGACCTTGACCAAGCCGTCGCGCTCCATGCGCGAGACGGTCTGCGACACCGTCGGCACGCTCTGCCCGAGCCGCTCGGCGATGCGGGCGCGCAGCGGCACTGCGCCTTCCTCTTCGAGTTCGAAGATCGTACGCAGGTACATCTCGATGGTGTCGATCAGGTCATGCTGCTGGTTCACAGGTCGATTGTGTCGCAATCCTCAGGTTCGTGACCGGGGCCGGGCCGCTTTACCGCTCTCATCCGAAGAGCTGGCCGGCCCAGGTCTCGCCCGCCTTCAGCCCGGGCGGGCAGGCGAACAGGGCACTGCCGGTGTGCGAGATGTACTCGTTGAGCGCGTCGTGCATGCCGAGCTTTCGCTGTAAGGCCACGAAATGCGTGCGGGGATCGTTCTGGAAAGCAATGAAAAACAGCCCGGCGTCGAGCTCGCCGGTGGCGGCGTCGATTCCGTCGGTGTAGGAGTAGCCGCGGCGCAAGATCCGGACACCGCCGTTCTGCTCTGGGCTGGCCAGCCTGATATGAGCGTCATCGGGAATCACCGGCTTGTCGCCGTCCGCCTGCTCGAAGTTCGGCGTATCGAACTCGTGCGTGCCGGTCAACGGCGCGCCGGACGACTTGAACCGGCCGAAGACGTTTTCCTGGTCGGCCAGGAAGTCGCGGTCCCACGACTCGATCCGCATCCGGATCCGACGGGCGACGAGGTAACTGCCGCCGGTCATCCATGGCTGATCGGTGTTACTACCGACCCACACGTTCGCATCGAGGGCGTCGGTCTCGTCCGACTTGATGTTGCGAGTGCCGTCCTTGAAGCCCATGAGGTTGCGCGGAGTCGCCTGGCTTGAGCCGGTCGACGAGGTGCGCCCGAAGCCGAGCTGCGACCAGCGCATCACGACCGTGCCACGCCCGAGCCGGGCCAGGTTGCGCACGGCGTGGAACGCGACCTGCGGGTCGTTCGCGCAGGCCTGGATGCATAGATCGCCCCCGCTGCGGTCGGGCCGCAGCGCGTCGCCCGGCAGTGCCGGTAGTTCTTGCAGCGCAGCCGGACGACGACCGGCGAGGCCGAACCGGTCGTCGAAAAGCGCAGGGCCGTAGCCGATCGTCACTGTGAGGGACGACGCCGGCAACCCGAGGGCCTCCCCGGTGTCGGCCGGAGGCGCCGCCGGATTCGAGGCCCCGCCGGGCACCTGCTTGCCTTCGGTCATGGCCTCGGCGGCAGCGGTCCAGGCCTGCAGCATCGAGCTCAGTTCGGCCCGGCTCTTCGTGACGACGTCGAAGGCGGCGAAGGCGAGCCGATCCTGGGCCGGAGTGTCGATGCCCGCCTGGTGGGCGCCGCGGAACGCGACCACCGAACCGTCGCCACCCACGGACCCTGAGTTTGCCGGCTTGCCGTGCGCGCGAGTACACCCCGACACGCCCACGGCCAGGCCGACTGCGGTGAGCGCGCCGGTCGCGCCGGCGCCGGTCAGGAAGGTTCTCCGGGAGAACCCGGACGACGATTCAGCCAACGAGCGCTGCCACGTGCGAGAGCGGTTCGGCGAGCGCGTCGACCTTCTGCGCGAGCACGCGACGCTGGTCCTGCGTCACGGTGCTGTAGTCGACCCAGCCGTCGCCTTGCCGGTACGGCTGCAGCGCGTCGAGCACGTCGCTGAATCGCGCCTCGATCGTCGACGCCAGATTCGCGTCAGCCTTCTTAAGCAGCGGCTCGACGACGGTGAAACCCTCTTTCGCGCCTTGCACGTTCGCGTCGAAGTCGTAGAGGTCCGTGTGGCTGTAACGGTCCTCTTCGCCGGTCACCTTGGAGGCACCGACTTCGTCGAGAAGCTCGACACAGCCGTTCGCGATTTGCGCGGGCTGGTAGACCTGGTCGGCGACGAGCGACTGCAGCTTGGCGATGTCGGCGGTCAGCTTGTCAGCGATCGAGCCCATGCCAGCGAGTGAATTGTCTTGCCACAAAGCCTTTTCCAGCCGGTGAAAGCCCGTCCATGTGCTGGGGTCGTCGATATCGTCGATCCGCGCGTCAATGACGGGGTCGAGATCGCCGAAGCTTTCGGCGACCGGCTCGATCGACTCGTAATGCGTGCGGGCGGGTCCGTACGCGGCTTTCGCTGCCGCGATGTCGCCGGCCTTGATGGCGGCAGTGAAGGGAGCCGCGCTGGCTACCAGTTGCTGCACCTCGGAAATCAGATAACCGTGGTAGGCCTTGCTGGCCTGTGCAGCGAGTGCGGACGCCGACGGGTCGGGCGCAGGCGAACTGGCAACGCCGGTCACCGTGAACTCCGACCGGTCGGCTTTCGCGTTCGGGCAACTCACGGCGTACCTGCCTGGCTCCAGCCGCAGGGAGAACTTGCCCGAAAGCCCCGGCGTCAGGTTCTCCTTCTCGCCGATGATCGTGTCGCCGTTGAGTAACTCAGCCTCGCTCACCGCGCTCGCGTTCTTGTTCGTCACCTCGAATGTGACCAGGCCGGAGGAAACACTGGCCGGCGAGGGCACACAGCCATCGGGCGTCAAGGTGATCGAGACCTTGGTGGCGGAGCCGCCCCCGTCGTCGTCCGACGATGCGGACGACGAGCAGCCACTCAGCGCGATTGCCGCGACTGTTGCGACGGCACTCAATGTCACGAATCTACGGCGTGCTGAAGCGGCCGCCATCATGCAGAATTTCCTTTCAGAAGACCGGGTTTTGCGGTTCAACGCCGCTCGGCCGCGGGGCTCGGGGCCGCGAGCGGCGTCTGGGTCTGGGCCTGGGCGTGGGCGTGGGCCTCGGCGTGGGCTGGACCGGCTTTTGCGCCCATCGGCTTCGGGCGCGGCGGCACGATCACGAACGCGCCGACGATCACCAGGTAAGCGAGCCAGCCGACCAGTTCGGCCACGACCACCTGCGGCTGCAACCCGAGCACGCCGGTGAGCAGCGACGCGAGCGGCGTGCCGGGTCGCACCAGCCAGCTCAGGTCGAGCGCATGACCCTGCCCGACGTTCAGCCAGCCGGCTTCGTGCGCCGTGTGGAACGTGGTCATCACCAGGCCCGCTGCGACGAGAACGAGCACCACGCCGGTGGCCTTGAAGAATTTCGCGAGGTTGATGCGCACCCCGCCCTTGTAGATGCCCCAGCCGATGAGCACGGCGACCGCAAGGCCGAGCAAGACGCCAAGGCTAGGCAGCGTGCCCCCGCCACCCGGTTGCTGGAGCACGGCGAGTACGAAGACCGCGGTTTCGAAGCCTTCCCGAAGCACAGCGAGAAAAGCCATGACGACCAGCGCTCGGGCCGATCCAGTCGCCAGCGCGCTGGCCGCCGCGCCCTCGAGCTCCTTCTTCATCGCCCGCACATGCTTGCGCATCCAGACGACCATGATCGTGACCATGCCGATGGCGAGTGCTCCGACCACGGTCTCAAGACCCTCTTGCTGCCGCTGCGGGAGCTCCGCCGCGAGCACCTTGAGCGCGATCGCGATCGCGATGCACAGCACGACTGCTGCGCCAACGCCGATCCACACCTGCCGCAGCGCGTCGCGACGGCCCTGGCGGCCGAGGAACGCGGCAACAATGCCGACGATCAACGACGCTTCGAGGCCTTCGCGAAGCCCGATCACGAAAGTCGGCAGCACTGACAGCCTCCCGGGCGGCTCACTAAGGGTCTACTTACTTAGGTGAGGCTACCCATACTTGCTCGCGCGGATCAACCCGGGTGACCAGAAGCTACGCTGACCCGGTGCTGCTCCGGCTAGGTACCGCTCACCCCTTCGGCGGACGACGACGAAGGGCGCGGGTCAGGCAGGCGGCCGGTTACCTGACGATCGCCGTGGCGGCCGCAGCCTGCACCGCTAACGGGCAGCACAAGATCGCCTCATCGACGCCCGCCGGGCCGTCGGTATCGGAGAGCCCGTCTGCTGCACCCAGCATTTCGGCGTCAACTCCGGCTGTGCCGCCGAGCCCCAGTGCCGCCCCGACGTCCACTGCGCGGCCGTCGCCTACGGCGACGAGCGTTGCGTCACCCCGCCACACTGCCGCGCCCACCAGCGCGGCGCCCGTGCCGCAGTTTGCGTCGAGCACCCGCACCGTCACAGCAGCCGACCTCGGCGCGAGCTGGCACGCCGGCTGCCCGGTCTCACCGGCGCAGCTCCGGGAGATTTCCCTTAGTTATTGGGGATTCGACAGTGCGGCCCACACTGGCACCATCGTGGTCAACGCCACGGTTGTGCCAGCAGTCATCAAGGTTTTCGCCACGCTCTACGACGAGCGCTTTCCGATCCGGCGCATGGAACCGGTCTCCAACTTCGGTGGCAGCGATGACGCCTCGATGGCAGTCGACAACACGTCCGGATTCAACTGCCGCAATGCCGTCGCGCCAGGTCCACCCCAATGGTCGGCGCATGCGTACGGCAAGGCGATCGACGTCAACACCATCGAAAACCCTTATCTGGAAGGCGGCAAGGTCCTTCCGCCCGAGGGTGCCGCGTTTGCCAAGCGAACGCCGTATCGCGCGGGCATGGCGGTTCCCGGCGGCCAGTTGGTGCGCGCGTTCGCCGCCGTTGGCTGGTACTGGGGTGGCCGCTGGAATTCGCCTGACTACCAGCACTTCTCGTCAACCGGGG
>Ga0068855_100010097_pt1 | contig 11381 bp, 11 predicted proteins | sample KBSCornC52_FD_66592 | JGI IMG/M metagenome (GOLD analysis project Ga0068855, IMG submission 66592) | Corn rhizosphere microbial communities from Kellogg Biological Station, Michigan, USA - KBS Corn C5-2 | ecosystem: Host-associated > Plants > Roots > Rhizosphere > Soil ... | reverse complement strand
CTCCGCCCAGGGGGATGCTTTTATAATCCATCCAGGCGTAAAACTTATTTTCATCGCCAAAAACCTCAATACCCCTTTTATAGAGTAATTCAATCATGATTATCTTTTCAGAATATATGGGATCAAAGGTTTTGTTTTCCTTTTTATAACGTTGAATAGTTCGCTCGGAAAGATGAAGGTACGAAGCCCAGTCATCAATATTAAAATGGATATGATTTGATAATTTGGTAAGATAAGGAAATGATATGCCCTCCCTTACCATGAAGGTTAAATTAACCTCATCATCATCAAGAAATTTATAGGGTTTTGGAGTACTCATGGCCTTTATTGTAAATTGACCATAGATTTACGACAATTGTCGTCGAAAAGCAAATCTTATATTTTAGCAAAAATAGCCCTTACTGCCGCCTTCAGTTTATCAACCCACATTCCATACATTTTACCGGATGGATGCAAACCATCATCAGCCAATAAGGTAAGATCATTGGCGGCCAGTTTGGAGATCCCTGTTATTTCAACATAATTAACCTTTGCATTAGCACTTATTTTACGGTTAATATCATTGAACTGATCTATCTCAGGGCCGATAACGGCATCCTGCCCTTGAGCAAAAGGTGTAACACCATAGTCGGGGATAGACAGCACAAACACATGCTCGCTGATACCGTCAGCAAATTTAATGGCCGTATTTAAAACCTGCTCAAACTTAACGCGGTAATTTTCCTGGCTTAAGCCATCATATTGATCATTTACACCTATCATCAGTGTGACTACATCATAAGTATTGCTTTTGATGCTGCTTTGATCAATAGCTTCAATGAGTTGATCGGTTGTCCAGCCGGTGCGGGCAATGATAGTCGGCGTATTTACTTTGAGGCCTTGTAACTGGTTAGCCAGTTGATTAGGAAATGCCTGTTCAGGAGGCACAGACTGGCCTATGGTATATGAATCGCCGAGGGCAAGGTATGTTAGGGTATCCTGTATCACGGTAACTGGTTTTGACGGGGGATTATTATAGCTAACCGGCGCCGGTGTGTTTTTGCCTGCACAGGCCGATAATGTAATTGCTGTGAGTAAACTGAAAATTATTCCCTTCATTATAATATCTCCATACCAAAAAGTACGGAAATATGGTGTTTAAGGATTTTTTTTACTTCATTAATATCAACCTCATACCCAAGTTCCTGCTGCATGGAGGTAACAGCCTTATCGTCAATACCGCAGGGCACTATGTTTTTAAAATAGCTCAGATCGGTGTTTACATTAAGCGCGAGGCCGTGCATGGTTACCCAGCGACTGCAGCGTACGCCCATGGCGCATATTTTACGGGCTTTGTCATTATCGGCATCAAACCATACGCCGGTATAACCTTCATAGCGACCGGCGTGCAGGCCAAAATCGGTGAGGGTAAGGATCACTGCTTCTTCCAGCGTACGCAGGTACAGGTGTATATCAGTAAAAAAATTATCAAGGTCCAGTATCGGGTATGAAACAATTTGCCCCGGCCCATGATAGGTAATATCACCGCCCCTGTTTATCGGGTAATAAACAGCCTGCTTTTCTTTCAAGCCTGCCTCATCTAACAATAGATGCTCGGGCTTGCCGCTTTTACCCAGGGTATACACGTGCGGGTGCTCGCAAAATACCAGATAGTTAAAAGTTTCGTCGGCTTCGATAGTATCGTAGGCTACAGCAGTCCCTGCGTTTTTAGCAGCTGCTTCGTAAGCCGTTTCACGATTACGGTTGTCTATTTTAGTTTTAACCGTTTCACTAAAAAGGGTTTCCTGTTTATCCCAGGCCTGCTGATAATCAACCAGGCCCCAATCCTGAAAAAATACTTTCTTGTTTTTCATTACTCGCCCTTTACGTACCCTATCATATAATCTTCATATTGCAGATAGCCTACTGTATAATCAATGGTGGTATCTTTTTTATTCAATTGCGCATTCACCACGCCATGATGCTCAAACTGGAAAGGCTCCAAAAAAATGTTATCGGCAAATGAAACCTCTTTTTGCCCGTTACATTTATAAACAGCCTCCTTGGCGCACCAGCAAACATATAGTTGTTCAATTTTTTGCGGGCCATTTATAAATTTCAACTCTTCCTTACGCATAAACTTATTGGCAATGCGCTCAACTTTTTGCTTAATCTGCTCAATATCAATCCCAACCTTATATGTTTTGCTGATCATCACAGCGGCATAATCAAACGAATGGCTTAAGGAGATGTGGTAAGGGAGGTTTACCAGGTAAGGCTTGCCATGCTCATCAACTTTACAATCAATATACTCATCGGTACGAAGCATTTTACGCAGCAGCACGCGGGTACCCAGCCAGTGCAGGTGGCGCTTGCCATTGCTCAGGCTTTCTACAAAATCCTTTTCCTGCTGATCAAGTTGCAATTGGCTGTACAGGTCCGTAGCCTCCTCCTCGATACGCCAGAGTGCAAACTCGGTGTCATCATCAATACGCTGCCTGTATGCTATCGCCATAAAAGTAAAATTGCAAAATAGGTTGCAAACATATGTCAAAAAAAATTAAATAATATCAGCGCAGCTACATATTCGTAATCGGCTGAACCATATCAGGTTTAGGAATTGTTTCTGCGCTATCTGAACGCATTTCGCCGGCCAATATTGTTTATAAAAGCCGGCGCCGATTAGGCTAATTTTCATAATTTAGCGCCAGCAATAACCTGCCTGTATGATACTATCTGATAAGCGCATCCTCGAAGAAATTGAACAAGGCCATATTATTATTGAACCATTTAACCGCGAATACCTGGGCACTAACTCGTACGACGTTCATTTGGGCAAATATTTAGCTACTTACCGTAGCCGGGTGCTTGATGCCAAAGTTCATAATGAGATAGATGGCTTTGAAATTCCGAAGGATGGCTTTGTGCTTCAGCCCAATACCCTTTACCTGGGCGTAACGATGGAGTACACCGAAACACACCGGCATGTTCCGTTTTTAGAGGGCAAATCAAGCACCGGGCGTTTAGGTATCGATATTCACGCAACAGCGGGTAAAGGTGATGTTGGTTTCTGCAATACCTGGACACTTGAAATTTCATGTGCCCAGCCGGTGCGCATTTACGCCGGCATGCCCATTGGTCAGCTTATTTATTTTGTAGTTGAAGGCGAGATCGAAACGCTGTACAACAGCAAAGCCAACGCCAAATACAACAATCCTACTACACGTCCTGTTGAAAGCATGATGTGGAAGAATAAGTGGTAGGTTTAAGCCACAAGTCTTAAGTCGGGAGTCTTAAGTACCAAGTAGAAAATATAAGTCAAACTTTCGACTAAAGACTTCGAACTTCAGACTTAATACGACTTGGTACTTTTTTGCGTATCTTGGTAGTTCAAGATTTATCTTTCTATGAACCTAAAACGCCTATCGGTTGGAATCCTGATCACCTTTATTGCCGGTGCTACCTTAGCTTTCGTAAAACCCGATGATGAACTGGTAACAAAAATCATTGCCCAGCTTGATAAATGGCGCACCGATCATCCGCAGGAAAAAGTTTACCTGCACTTTGACAAACCCTATTATGCCATTGGCGAGGATATCTGGTTTAAAGCCTATGTTACTATAGGCAGTGAGCATAAGCTTTCGGCTTATAGCGAAACCCTGAATGTTGACCTTATTGATGATAACGATTCGATAAAACGCAGCCTTAAACTTCCCTTAACAGCTGGCCTGGCCGCGGGAGATTTTGCTTTGGCCGATAGCATGGCCGAAGGAAACTACCGCATCCGCGCTTATACCAATTGGATGCGTAACGAAGGGGAGGCCTATTTCTTCAATAAAACCATCACTGTGGTAAACGGGATCAGTAACAAGGTTTTCACTAAAACAACCTATGCCTACAGCACCTTAAACGGCAAACAAAAAGTAACTGCTATTACTACCTACACAGACCTCAACGGGATAGCCTACGTTAATAAACCAGTAAGCTATGAAGTTGAAATAAACGGAAAATCAATCTCCCGGGGGAAAGGTATAACTGATGATAAAGGGAACCTCACAATCAGCTTCACTACCAGTCAGGTAGTTTCAATAACATCCGGCCATATCAATACCGAGGTTAAATTGGATGAAAAGCATACTATAGCCAAAGCCGTACCTATAAAAACGCTATCAAATAAGGTTGATGTTCAGTTTTTCCCGGAGAGCGGAAATTTAATTAATGGTGTTTTTGAAAAAGTAGCTTTTAAAGCTGTTGGCGCCGATGGGTTAGGGGTTGATATTAAAGGCTTTATTGCCGACGACCAAAACAACCAGGTTGCGCCATTGGGCGATAGTCATTTTGGCATGGGTACTATTACCTTTGAGCCTGAAAGTAGTAAAACCTATAAAGCGCACATTACTTATGCCGATGGCTCTGAAGGTGTTTTCGATTTGCCCAAAGCAGTTGATAATGGCTATGTATTAAGCGTTAACAGCATGCGCGACGATAAGGTGTTTGTATCCATCATCCCCGGTAAAAACACCGGTAACGGCACGGCCTCATTATCGGGTTTAACGCTGATAGCGCAATCTGGTGGCGAGCTTTGTTATGCAGGCAAAAGCAAGGATGGGGCAACATCCTTTTCGGCTGCCATCCCTAAAAATAAATTCCCATCGGGTATAGTACAATTCACCTTGTTTTCGGCAACCGGCGAACCATTGAATGAACGCCTCATCTTTGTTCAAAACCCCGATCAGCTTAAGCTTGCTGTCACCACAGAAAAACAGAGCTACAAGCCGCGCGAAAAAGTGACCATAAACCTCAACGCTAAAAACAGTGAGGATAAACCCGTCGTCGGTAGTTTTTCAGCATCGGTTATTGATGAATCAAAAGTTACTACTGATGAAGCTAATGAAAGCTCTATATTTTCAACGTTGCTGCTTACCTCCGACCTGAAAGGATATATTGAAAAACCGAACTATTACTTTACTAATGTAAGTAACGAAACCAAAGCCAACCTTGATGCACTGATGCTTACCCAGGGCTACCATCGCTTTGAATGGAAACAACTGCTTGCTGATAAATTTACCCCCATAGTCTTCAAGCCCGAAAAATCACTGGAGGTAACAGGCCATCTCAAAACTTTTGGGGGCAAACCGGTACCAAACGGCAAGGTTACCCTGTTTTCAACGTCGGGAGGTACTTTTATTATGGATACCGTGGCTGATGCCGAAGGTAAGTTTACTTTTAAAGACCTGGTTTTTAGGGATAGTATCAAATTTGTGATCCAGGCGCGCACAGCCAAAGACCGCAAAAACCTCGATATTACGCTTGATAATGTAGCCCCGCAACCTGTTGGGCTAAATAAAAATGCCCCCGATATCCAGGTCAACATCAATGATGGGGCATCGGCCTATCTGTTGAACAGTAAAAAGCTTTATGATGAACAGGTAAAATATGGTATCGGCAATCATACTATTGTATTAAAAGAAGTAGTGATCCGCGAGAAACGGGAAAACCCTTTTAAAAATTCGTCCAACCTTAACGGGGCAGGTAATGCTGATCAAACACTTACCAGTAAAGACCTGATGTATGGCGGAGGGCAGCTTTCACAAATATTACAGGGACGGTTAACAGGAGTGATATTTCGTGGAGGGATTCCCTATTCAACCCGCAGCCCGGGTAGCCCAATGCAAATTGTGCTTGACGGAACTTATGTGGAGGCCGACTTTCTTGATAATTTAAATGTAAATGATATTGCCACTATTGAATCTTTACGCAGCATTGGCAATACCGCGATTTACGGATCAAGGGGAGCTGGCGGCCTGTTGGTTATCACAACCAAACGCGGCGGCGAAAGTGTTTATAATAGATATGCTCCGGGCATTGTTACTTATGCCCCTAAGGGATATTATAAAGCGCGCGAATTTTATTCGCCTAAGTATGATGATCCTAAAACCAATGCCCAAATGCAGGACCTTCGCAGCACCATTTACTGGGCACCAGGCTTGTTAACAGATAAGGACGGCAATACATCGATGAATTTTTTTAACGCCGATGCAAAGGGCACGTACCGGGTAATAATTGAAGGTATTGATGTTGATGGCAATTTAGGAAGGCAGGTTTACAGATATAAGGTGGAATGATATTAAGCCGGAAGCCCGCAGTCGGCAAGTCCGAAAGATTTAAGCAATGCTAATGTTTATCTCTTTCGGACTTTATTTTTGGCGAGCAAACTTATTTACTGCTCAAATAATACTTCTCCCAAAAATCAACAGATTTTGACATCTCGCCTGAACCGCCCGCCGCACCACGGCCTGCGCCGCCTCCCATGCCACCGCGACCGCCTCTTCCACCACGGCCGCCACCCATGCCGCCTCCGCCCATTCCACCTCGTCCGCCGCGACCACCGCCGCCGCCAAAGCTGCCACCGTCTTGCTCGCCCCCACCTGTGCCTGCCGGTCGCTGGAAACCGTTGATCTTAAAATTAAAAGCCCACTCATTTTTAAAAGCATCGTTACCGGCGTGGAAAAAGCTTAAGGGTATGGCCGCTTCATAAACCAAATCGCCATTGGCATCGTAATTTATGGCTGTTTTAATGCCGTAGGTGTTTGATGTGGTGATCATATCGCCATCAATATCCTTAAACCCAACAACCTTAATATATCGCAGCTTAGTTATCCGCTCGCGCATCAGCTCGTCACGGTCGGCCTGGGTAATTTCGCCGTTATCATCTTTTGGCTTGGCAAACTCCGGCTTTTCATCCGGGGCTGCCAGTGGAAAAGTAAGCATAAAACTATCTTTCTTTTTCCCTTTAGGATCAATGCTTATTGTAATCCCTGCATTCAACACTTTCATTTTATCAAGCCTGTCGCTAATGCGGATAGCGGCATACAGGTAATCCTTATCATTGGCCAGCACGTAGTTCAGCTTCTTCTCTTCATTATAGTAACGCAGGCTGTCGCCCCAGTCTTTCAGGCTACCATCAATGTTAATATTAGCGGGCGGGCCCTGTAAGCTGTTTTGAGTACTTTGGGCCGATGAATGGTGAGCTGTTAAAAGTTGTGCGGTTAATGCTAAAACAAAAGCCGGGGATGCTTTTTTCATGTGAAGTTTTTTAAGGGTTTTATGTAACATGATTTTTAAGACCATGGAACACGATTTTAATACTTTTATTATTGTTTTTGAGTAAATTTGTAGTTACGTATGCCAACTGAAGTACAGGAAGAAACATTTACCCTCGAAGAGTTACTTGCAGGACTTAAAGAGATGCATCGTTTAATACTCTGGAACGATGATTTTAACACTTTTGACCACGTGATCCACTGCATGATGAAATACCTGGATTACTCCGAACCACAAGCCGAAAAGATAGCATGGAAAGTACATAACGAAGGCAAATGCGCCGTACTGGAAGGCTCCTTTACCGAAATGGAGATCTACCGAAAAATCCTTCAGCAGGAAGGGTTAACAGTTTCAGTAGAATAAAACACTAAAAACAACCGACATGTTAAAAAGATCATTTTTATTTTTTTTATTAGTCGGTTGGGCAAGCCTGACCGCCTGCGGCCAGGGCAAAAACCTGAAACTGGTAATTATCCGTCATGCCGAAAAGCCCGATGTTGGGGATAACCTTTCGTGCGCCGGGTTTAACCGTTCGCTCAAACTGCCCGAAGTTTTAAAAGCCAAATTCGGTTTGCCCGATCATATTTATGTGCCGGCAATGCACCAGGGTAAATCAACCGCGAGGGTGCGCATGTTCCAAACCGTCTCGCCGTTTGCTGCAAAATATAATCTTTCTATCAATAGTAATTTTGAAGAAGAGGATGATAACGGCGTCGCTAAAGAACTTACCTCAAAAAAAGGCACCATCCTTATTGTATGGGAACATAATCAAATTAAACCTTTACTGAAAGCTTTAGGTATGAAAGTTAAAGACCTGGAATGGCCCGACAGTGATTTCGACAGCATCTGGATAGTGACTTTCAAAAAAGGCAAACCGTCGTTAACGATGGATAAAGAAGGGATTACACCGGCTTCGGGGTGTAGTTTTTAAATTAATCCACCTCATCGTTTACGCCGCCGCTCGGCTCCAGCCGAGTGGCAACTATTAAGCGGCCTCCCGACCGCCGGATAACGCAGGCCGGAGGCCTTGGAATAATAACCACTCGGCTTGAGCCGAGCGGCGGCAAAGTATAACATAAAACACAAAACGCCCCGGATTTTCCGGGGCGTTTTGTGTTTTATGTTAACTGATAATTATTCGCTAACCAGGTAATTCCAGTTATGCGTATCCGGAACATTACCATACTTAATGGCATCCAGTGTATCAAATACCTTGTTCGAAAACTCGCGTGTTTTCGGATCGCTCAGGAAATACTCCTGGCCTTCGTAGCTGATTGAAGCTACAGGAGCTATAGTTGCGGCAGTACCGGCACCAAAGGCATCGGTAAGTTTGCCATTTTTAGCACCTTCAACAATCTCGGCTACAGAAACTTTGCGTTCCTCAACAGTGATACCCCACTCTTTGGCTAAAGCTATAACGGTATCGCGGGTTACACCATCTAATATCGTGTCTTTTGCTTCGGCCGTGATCAGTTTACCATCTAACAGGAACATCGCGTTAGCAGCGCCCATTTCTTCAATAAACTTATGCTCTTTGGCATCAGTCCAAATTAGTTGATCAAAACCTTCTTCGGTTGCTTTACGGGCCGGCAGCATGGAGCTTCCGTAGTTACCGGCAGCTTTGGCATAACCCATACCGCCTTCGGCAGCGCGGGTATAGTGTGTTTCAATTTTAACACGCAATGGTTTTGAAAAGTACGGGCCAACGGGGCCAATCAATACCATGTATTTATAAGTTGAAGATGGTGTTACCCCCAGGTAAGGATCGGTAGCGAACATGAACGGGCGGATATACAAAGCATGGTTTGGCTTTGAAGGTACCCAATCGCGGTCAAGGTCAACCAGAGTAGCTATACTTTGCAAAAAGATTTCTTCGGGCAGGGTTGGCATACAAAGGCGTTCGGCCGATTTGTTGAAACGGATAGCATTCTTATCAGGGCGGAAAACGGTGATTTTTCCATCCGCATGTTTATAGGCTTTCAGTCCTTCAAAAAACGCTTGTCCGTAATGAAGTGCTGAAATTGCAGGGCTTAGACCAATTTCGCCGTAGGGAATGACCGAGAGATTTTTCCATTCACCGTCCGCGTAATCGGCCACAAACATGTGGTCAGAAAATGTTTTTCCAAAAGGTAAGTTGTCAAAGTCCGTTTGCTGCAAACGGGAAGCAGTGGTCCTGCTGATCTTGATGTCCAATGTCTCGGTCATGGCATTAAAAATTAATAAATTATAGAAAATGGCAAGTTAGGCATTTTTATGGCCTACACCAAAAAATTGCATAGTTAAATGGTGATTATCACATATAAAACATCATTTTGACAATATGATTGCCAGGCTCAATTACTACTCAGCACATCATCAACCCAGGCCTTACCCCAGTTCTCTTTTTCCTCTTCGCTCCATACCCAGGGATAAAAGATCCGCTTTTGAAAACGCGGCGGCAGGTACTTTTGCCAGTTAGTGCCGCCTGTTGCCTTAATATCCTCCGGCTCACGGTTCAGGTAACGCACCGCAGATTTATAATGTGAAAGCGGCCAGTTTACGTTGACATTGATATCCAGCTGGCGCAATTCGTTACGCAATTCAGGAGTCAGTTCTGATGATGACTCAAATTGTTTAGCCAGCGTATTAAAGTTATGCTTAACAGCGGCCTTGCCCAGTTCAATAAATGTTTTTGAATATTTTTTCTCGAACTGTTTAAGCGTCAAAGTCTTTTTACCGGTGGAAAGTTCGGTAGCGCCAAACTTCCAGTACAGGTATTCAAATTGCGCTTCAATAGTTGCATGCTGCAGTTCCTCACGTTTATCTTTAGCAACCAGGTTTATAAAATCCGTAGCGTAGATCTCGATCATCCGGTACTGGCCCGACTGAAAACCGCTTGCCGGCAGCAACGACATCCTGAATTTCAGAAACTGCTCTTTCTCCATGCCATCAACCATGATCTCAAACGAGTGGGTTAAGGCACCAAAATATCTGTTGATCCTTTTTAACCGCGCTGTAAAAAACTCGGCTGTCAGCGGCGCTGCTTCAACAATTTGTCTGCACTCATGCAGGGCAAGCTTGAAATATAGTTCGGTGATCTGGTGATAAATGATAAAGATCTCCTCGTCGGGAAATGGGGTTTTAGGGTTTTGTAAGCTCAACAGGGTATCCAGATGGATATAATCCCAATAGGTTAAAAAATCGGCATAAAGCAGGCCATCAAGGTATGAGTTCATATCCTGGCCCATGGCTTCGTACTTTTCCTGCAGCTGATTTAACCGGTCTTCAATTTCGGGAGAGAAATGCATACTTCAAAGGTAATAAAATAGTATACTGCTAAAACATATCCGTATTAGGTTGTTATAATGGATACAAGCCTTATAAATATTATTATGAAGATCAGGAAGATACTCATCGGTATTGATGAAAGCGAATTTTCACGTTATGCAGCGGCGTTCGCTTTTGATATAGCCCATACCTATAATGCCGAAGTTGGTTTGGTACACATAGTTGAACCTATTATCGTGCCCACCGATACCCAGGAGGGTTTATTAGGAGGGATGCCATTTGATCCTAATATAAATCTGCCAGGCACAGAATTAGAAACATTGCAAACCGAGCGCTCTGCTGCATTGCTGGATCAGACGGCAAAAGAATGGGGCGGGGGACTGGAAATAGCTCAATTTACCCAGTACGGTTCTACAGCTGAAGGTATTATTGAATGCAGCCAGGAGTTTAATGCCGACCTGATAGTTTTAGGTACCCACCGCCGTACCGGTATCGATAAATTCTTTTTAGGAAACGTTGCCGAGCAGGTGGTCAACAAATCGTTGATCCCTGTATTGGTTGTGCCTTATATTGAAGAGAAAAATTAATATAAAAGCCTGAACTTAATCGTATGCTCAATCGCTTTTAACTCGTTCAATACTTCAGTATCATAGCCTGTATTAACATCGGTAATTACATAACCTATTTGCGGGTTGGTAACCAGGAATTCACCCACAATGTTAATATTATGGCGGGCAAATACATCGTTAATTTTAGCCAGTATCCCCGGTACGTTTTTATGGATGTGAATTAAACGGTGGGCATTGTTAACGCGCGGTGGCTGCAGATCGGGAAAGTTACAGCTGGTATGCGTTTTACCTTCGTTCATGAAAGCCATCACCCTTTTGGGTAAAAAGTCGGTACTGTGCGGGTTATGCCTTGGGTCGTCAAATATAATGATCCCGTTTTCGGCAGCGGCATCGGCCAGCTTGCGGCTACATTTGCCAAAAATACCAATCACCTTTAACCTGCCTGCATTTTGAACTTGTTCG
>Ga0068855_100010092_pt1 | contig 11383 bp, 13 predicted proteins | sample KBSCornC52_FD_66592 | JGI IMG/M metagenome (GOLD analysis project Ga0068855, IMG submission 66592) | Corn rhizosphere microbial communities from Kellogg Biological Station, Michigan, USA - KBS Corn C5-2 | ecosystem: Host-associated > Plants > Roots > Rhizosphere > Soil ... | reverse complement strand
CGACCAGGGCGAAGCATTCGCGCAGGACGATTCGTGCGTGACGCAGGGTCCGTTGCGCGAATGCCTGGCCCCTACGATTGTATGTCGAGGCATGCGGTGTCGCTTATTTGAAAGGCATTGGGGCTAACCTGCACACGGACGAGCCTACGGTCGTGGTTGCGTCCGCCGTGCCCATCGCGTTCGTTGCGGGCGCGCTCTGGCCGCGCGCGTCCCTCGCGACAGGATTCGTGGTTGGGGCGGCTGTCCCCATCGGAACTCTGCTGGCGTACAGGCTCGGCTGGCGAACGCCCTATCCCATTGCGCTCGCGACCGTGTACCAGTCCTGCATGATATTCGCGTTCACGATTTCCGCCGCGCTCTTCGGAGCCGTGCTGTCGCGCGCGATATTCGCGTCGCCCGCCTCCGCGTGAGTAGTACACGCGACGATTGCTCCAGTCAAGCAGGAAAGCGCTACGTTCAGAGTGAAACTCGATATGAACCATTCACACCTGTTCCTCATCTGCATAACGGGAAGAGCGTGCGCCCTACTGCACGGAACCGCTAAACTGGGTTTCGCCCAGACGAGAACTCAACAAACAAAGGAGAACGTGAGTTATGGACCTGTCCAAGCTCCTCAACAACGGCGTTGTCCAATACAACCTTTTCTTTCTTAAAGTAGGCTTGGTAATAATTGCTACATTTGTCGTCTTCTTTATCGTCGGAGGGCCATTCTTTGCCTGGCGGGCCCGCAAGGACAGGCAACAAGCCGCGGCGGCCAAATCGAACGGGATGGCCGATAGCAGTGCGCTTGAGGATGATGACCTAAAATCCAACATCAACGCGTGAATTACTTGGATCTGTAGGCTTTCCGTGGCGTCAAGAATATGCCGACGGTCCGTGTGCTTTGGTCCGGGACATTACGAAACTGCGGCCCTTCCAAGAGAATGATCGTGTTATCGAATCGCACGCAGATGACTGCCGCTGTACTTTTTCTCGAAATTGCAACTGGCCGTGGTCGCAGAGGCGGGCCGTCTGGAATACGCCATGTGCCCGGGACTGCCCAGGAGCCGTGCCAGGAATATCCGCGGCCAGATTGTTAACCTGCCCGTCGGCGTCACACCCGAACAAGTGGGCCCCGGTGATGGCGAGCGGCTCGCGAGCTTCCTCTGGAGATTGGCCGGACGCCCTCTGGTCCATGCTTCGGACTGGAAGCGAGACCGTCCGCTCTACGTCTGGATGGACAACAGTTCGGTGCATACCAGTCAAGCCCTCTAACCCGCACAATACGAGCTTGGGACGACAGGGATCCATCTGACACATCTGCCGCCTACAGTTCCGATCTCTCCGCCATCGAGCCGATCTGGACGGACCTGAAGTATCACCAGATGACCAGGCGCAGCTTCGAAACTATTCTTACGCTGCGCGACAAACTGCAAGCCGCGCCAAAACGCAAAGCTGCCAGGATATTGGACGGCCGCCAGCAAGGTACGTCATCATCAAGGGTGGATGCTGAGTACCCGCGACGACCGCCCGTCGGCAGGAATGGCGGATGGCGGCGGCTAATCTCGAGGGTATGGAATCCGCCGGACCCACTCTCGCTCCAGGCCGCCGCACGTTCGAGCCGCGCCATGCCTTCCCGCTCATTGCGGCCGGCGGCCTGGCTTTCGCGGCCGTAGCGGCGTTCACCGCGGTTCCGCTTCCGCCCTGCCCATTCCGGCTGCTGACCGGCCTCCCGTGCCCCGGCTGCGGCATGACGCGCTCGCTGTCCGCGATGCTCCACGGCAATCTCGCGCTCTCGTTCCGCTACCATCCGCTGGGGCCGGTCCTCTTCGCGGGCGCGGTCGCCTGCCTCGCTCTCCCCCTGCTTCATCCAGCGACGGTCCATCGCCTCCAGCGCGCGCTGCCGCGCCAGGAGGTCGTCGCCGCAACGGTGGTCGGCCTCTTCCTCCTCGTCTGGCTCGTGCGCCTTGCTTTCATCCTGAAGGGCAGCGGGTACTTCCTGTGGTAGAGACACGCCTGAGACGACGCGAGCTGCTGGGAGCTGCTTTCGCGGGCGCGGGCGCCCTGCTCGCCGGCGCGGGCTGCAATTCGCGGGAGAGCGACCGCGACGACGAGGGGAACCTCATCGTCTCCATCTGGCACCCCTGGGGCGGGGCGATGGCGCCGCGAATCGAGAAGGTGCTCGCGGCCTATGCGAAGGCCCACCCGAAAGTGAAGCTCCGTGTCGTCTTCACGCCCAACGACCTCGCCAACAACCAGAAGTTCTTCACGAGCGTGGCCGCGAACAAGCCGCCGGACGTGATCTTCGTCGACGGGCCGCAGGTCGCCGAATGGGCCGAGCAGGGCGCCCTCCAGCCGCTCGATTCCCGGATGGCCGCGGCGGGAATCGGCGAGAAGGACTACTTCCCGCCCTGCTGGCGGCAGTGCCTCTACCGCGACAAGACCTATGCGCTCACCTTCTGCGCCGACCCGAACTTCGCGTTCGCATGGAACAAGGGAGACTTCGCAAAGGCGGGGCTCGACCCGGAGGTCCCGCCGCGGAATCTCGACGAGATGGACCGCATGGCGAAGCAGCTCACGAAGTTCACCGGCGGCAAGATGGAGCGAATAGGAATCATTCCCTGGGAGCAGTACGGCCGGTCGAACTCCATCTTCACCTGGGGCTGGGCGTTTGGCGGCTCGTTCTACGACGACCGGGCGCACCGCGTCACCGCCAACGACCCGCAAATCGTGCGCGCGCTGGAATGGATGGTCGGTTACTCGAAGGAGTACGACATCACGCGCGTGGCGAGCCTCCAGCAGGGGTTCGGCACCGCCCAGCTCGACCCCTTCTACGTCGGCCAGATGTCGATGCGCTGTCTCCATCTGAGCGGAGTCGACGACATCGGGCGGTACGCGCCGGACCTCCAATACGGCCTCACCTTCATCCCGGCTCCGGCCGGCGGCGAGCAGCATTCATCGTGGGTAGGAGGATGGTGCATGGGCCTCCCCTCCGGCTCGCGCCACCCAAAGGAGGGCTTCGAGCTCATCCGCTGGCTCTGCGCCGACAACGAGGGGACGCGCGTGGCCGGCATGGAGATGGGCCTCATGCCGGGCTACCGAAACTCGCCCGCCTTCACCGACCTGCGCAGTCGCCCCGGATTCGAGCAGTTCTACCGCATCCTGCTGGAGTGCCGCCACCAGCGCCCCGTCATGCCGGTCCAGGCCTACTACATGGGCTCGCTTCAGCGGGCAGTGGACGCCGCCATCTACGGGAAGAAGTCGGCGAAGCGGGCCCTCGACGATGCCGCCGCGGAGACACAGGCCGAGCTCGACGTGGTCCTGAAGGGCGGATGAAGGTAGAATTCAAGCGGCATTTTCGATTTTGGATTTTGGATTTTCGATTGGCCATCCACCGGTCACTGTGCCCTGAGGAGATACATGGCGGATTCTACGACCATTCTCGGTGACCTGGTTGCGCTGACGAGGAGCCTGGCGGACCCGGGGCGGGACCTCGCCATTCTGGGGGAGGGAAACACGTCGGCACAGCTCGACTTGGAGACGTTTCTCGTGAAGGCGAGCGGCAAGCCGATGGCGACGGCGGACGAGAACAGCTTTGTCGGTGTCTGCCTGGCCCGCGCGCTGGACGTGCTGAACGGAGAGGACCTGAGTGACGCCGAGGTCCGGCAGGCGCTCCTCCGCTGCAAGACGGAGCCGGATAATCCCACCATGCCCTCGGTCGAGACGTTCCTGCACGGCTATCTGCTGTCGCTCGATGACGTGAACTTCGTCGGGCACACCCACCCGGCGGCGGTGAACGCGATCCTCTGCTCGGTGAGCTCGAAGGAGGCGGTGAGCGGACGGCTCTTCCCGGACGAGATCGTCTGTTGCGGCCCCGCCGTCTGCTATGTCGAGTACACGGACCCCGGCATCCCGCTCGCCAGGCACCTGCGGACGCGGGTCGAGGAGTTTATCGACGCGCATGACATGGTCCCGAAAGTGATTCTGATGGAGAACCACGGGTTCATCGCAACGGGCCGGACGATTCGCGACGTTGAGACCGCGACCTCCATGTACGTAAAGACCGCCCGAATCCTGCTGGGGACCTACGCGCTGGGCGGCCCCCGATTCCTGACGCCGGAGCATGTCGCGCGAATCCACACCCGCCCCGACGAGCACTACCGCCAGCGGCAGATCGGCAACCATTGACGGCGGGTTTTCAACACAAAGACACCAAGACACGAAGAACGTCAAAGACAACCAAACCACGGGGAGCACGCGGAGAGGCGGGAGATTCGAGAATCCTTTTCAAGTCTTTTCGCGTATTTCGCGGTAAGAATCCCGCCTTTGACGTTCTTTGAGTCTTCGTGTCTTCGTGTTGAAACCTAGTCATCGGAGATAACCATGAGCAAGGTGGATGAGTACAGGGCGGCGCGGGAGGCGATCCCGGACAGGATGCTGAAGTGGCGCTTCTATGGCGAGGGGCTGGAGAGCCTGCACGTCGAGGAGGTCCCGGTTCCCTCGTTCGGGCCGGACGAGCTGCTGGTGCGGCAGGACGCGTGCGGGCTCTGCTTCTCCGATACGAAGGTCATCGCGCTGGGCGCGAATCACCCGCGGATGGCGGGGCGCGACCTGACGATCGACCCGGTGACACTGGGGCATGAGGTGTCCTGCACGGTAGTGGGAGTCGGGGATTCGTTGAAGAACCGGTTCCGGATGGGGGACCGGTTTATCGTGCAGGCCGATGTGTTCTATCAGGGCGTCTCGATGGCTTACGGCTACGCGATCTCGGGCGGGCTGGCGGAGTACAGCGTCATCCCGAAATCGATGATCGAGGGCGACGAGGGCTGCTATCTCCTGCCGATTCAGCCGAACGCCGGTTACGTCGAGACGGCGCTGGTCGAGCCGTGGGCGTGCGTGACCGCCGCCTACAACCAGTCGCACCGGAGCGGCATCAAGCCGAGCGGCCGGATGCTCATCGTGGCGGGGCATGGCGCGGATTCCATCGACTGGTCCGGTACATTTCGGCCGGGCGAGCGGCCGGAGTCCATCTCCATCGTCGGCGGCTCCGGCGCATTCATTCGCGACCTTGCCGAGACGATGAGCGAATCCGGCAGCCTGGCGACCTTCCCGGAGGTACGGGACTGGGCGGAGATGAAGGCAGAACAGACGGGCGGCGAGGGATTCGACGATATCCTGATCCTCGGCGCGGTCGCCCCAGAGACCATCGAGGGTGCCGCCACGACCCTTGCGAACCACGGCATTCTCAATCTGGTCGGCGGCCATCATATCAGCCGCAAGCTCTCGCTCGACATCGGCCGAATCCACTACAACTGGCATCACTATCTCGGAACACGCACGAATCGCCCGGCGGACGCCTATGCGGAGACACGGAACGCGGAGCTGACGGCGGGTGGGAACACCTGGTTCATCGGCGCGGGTGGCCCGATGGGACAGATGCACGTCCAGCGCGCGGTCCAGTCGCCGAACCCGCCCACGCTCATTGTTGCCACTGACATCGACGCGGAGCGCCTCCAGTCCGTGGCGGATCGATTCGGCGCGGACGCGAAGGCGCGCGGCGTTGAGCTGGTCATCCTCAACCCGAAGACCATGGAACCCTCCGCATTCGACGCCGAGCTGCGCCGCCTCACCAACGGCCGCGGGTTCGACGACATTGTCTCGCTGGTCCCGGTCGCGGCCCTCATCGAGCATGCCGACGCCTTCCTCGCGGACGGCGGCTGGTTCAACATCTTCGCGGGAGTCGCGCGCGGCACAATGGCGAACCTGGACGTGAACGCCATCGTCCAGCGTCGCGTGCGCCACATCGGCAGCAGCGGCTCCAGCATCGCCGACATGCGCCACACGCTGGAGCAGGTCGAATCGCGCGCTCTATCGACCAACGCTTCCCTCGCGGCCATCGGCGGCATGCGCGCCGCCCGCGAGGGAATCGCGGCCGTGAAAGAGGGCCGCTTCCCCGGCAAGACCCTCATCTTCCCGCTCATCCCCGACTTGCCTCTGACGCCGTTGGCGGAACTCAAGACCGTCTACCCGACGGTGTATGCGAAGCTAAAGGACGGGAAATTCTGGACGAAAGAGGCCGAAGAAGAGCTGCTCAGAGTGAGTGTTTAGTAGAAGTGATTCTCACCGCGAAGCCGCGAAGGGCGCGAAGAACGGCATGGACGAGACAGTACAGTTGCGGCGTCCGGGATTGGACCAGCACAAGGAGTGGGTTGCGACGCAGGTCGTCGATGCGGCATTCGCGGTTCACGTGAAGCTCGGTCCGGGCTTGCTCGAGTCGGTTTATGAAGCATGCCTTGTCTACGAGTTGCGCAAGCGAGGACTCCGGGTAGAGACGCAAGTCATCCTGCCAGTCCGGTATGGCGATATCGAGATCGAGGCTGGTTTACGTCTCGACATTTTGGTTGAAGAGCTGGTGATAGTCGAGATTAAAGCCGTTGAGTCCCTCCTGCCTGTCCACGAAGCGCAGCTCATCACATACTTGAAGCTATCCGATCTTGAGTTGGGCTTCCTGATTAACTTCAACGTGGCGCGAATCAAGCACGGAATCAAGCGAATGGTCCGCTCCCATTGACGCCTTTCTTCGCGCTCTTCGCGTCTTCTAAGTAAGTCGCGCCTGCGCGAGTTATTTTGCATTCAGACCCACCCGGTGGGTCAGTGGCTTCGCGGTGATCTTTTCCGAGGTGTTTATGAAGAGACTGGATGGACGGGTGGCGGTGGTGACCGGGGCGGCGCAGGGGCTGGGCGAGGCCATCGCCTACAGGCTGGCGGGCGAGGGATGCAAAGCCGTCACCGTCGCCGACATGAATCTCGAGAAGGCGCAGGCGGTCGCGGAGGCAATCGAGCGAGAGCATGGCGCGAAGGCTCTGGCGATTCAGACCAACGTCACCGATCCGGCTCAGGCGGAGGAGATGGTCCGGCGGACAGTCGAGTCGTTCGGGTCGCTCGACATCCTCGTGGCGAATGCCGGAATCTTGAAGGCACATGACATCGCCGAGTTTCCGGTGAACGAGTGGCGGGCCGTTATCGAGGTGAATCTGGTCGGTTATTTCATCTGCGCGCAGGCGGCCGCGAGGGTGATGATCGAGCAAAAGCGCGGCGCCATCATCCAGATCAACTCGAAGTCGGGCAAGAAGGGGAGCTTCCGCAATTCCGCCTATGCAGCCTCCAAGTTCGGCGGGATCGGGCTGACACAGTCCATCGCGCTCGACCTCGCGCCCCACGGGATTCGGGTGAACGCGGTCTGCCCCGGCAACCTGCTGGACGGTACGCTCTGGCAGGAGAGCCTGTTCGAGCAGTACGCCAGGAATCAGGGCATGTCCGTAGACGAAGTCCGGCGAAAGTACGAATCGCAGGTGCCGCTCGGCCGGTCCTGCACCTACGATGATGTCTGCAATGTTGTTACGTTTCTCGCGTCCGACGAATCGATCTACATGACCGGCCAGGCCATCAACGTAACCGGCGGGCAGGAGATGCGCTGACTTCGTCCTGAGCTGCCCCACACAACCCAAACGGAGACCAACACGATGAAGTCCGCACTCCTCCTCGCCGCCGTTCTCGCGCTTGCCGGAACGGGCGCATCCACCCCGAAGCCCGCCAAACCGATTCGCGCGCTCCTCGTCCTCGGTGGCTGCTGCCACGACTACGAGCACCAGAAGGACGTTCTCGCGAGGGGCATCGCCGAACGCGCCAACGTCGAAGTGACCATCGCGTACGATCCCGACACAACGACCTCCCACAAGAACCCGGTCTACGAAAACCCCAACTGGGCGAAGGGCTTCGACGTGGTGATTCACGACGAGTGCACCTCCGACGTGAAGGACATCGATTTCATCAACACCATCCTCGCTCCGCACCGCGCCGGCCTCCCCGCCGTCTTCCTCCACTGCGGCATGCACTCCTACCGCAGCGAGGGCTTTCCGAAATCGACGCCCTGGTTCGAGTTAACGGGTATGCCCTCGACCGGCCACGGCGCGCAGCTTCCCATCGTAATCACCTTCGTCGACGCGAACAGCCCGATCACGAAGGGCATGGCCGACTGGACCACGATTCACGAGGAGCTCTACAACAACAGCGCAGGCAAGCCGCTCGATACTGCCCATCCGCTCGCGCGCGGCAAGCAGACGTTCCAGGCCGCGGGCGGCCAGCCGGGCGTCAGCGACTATGTCTGCGTCTGGACGAACAGCTACATGGGGAAGACCCGCGTCTTCGCCACCACGCTGGGCCACAACACGGAAACCGTCGCCGACCCGCGCTACCTCGATCTGGTGACCCGCGGCCTCCTCTGGTCCGTGAACAAGCTGGGCAAAGATGGTAAACCGGCGGCAGGTTACGGCCCGAAGTAGTAATGCCCCACAACCACGCGCGAGTATCGCACCGGCTGAAGAGCCACGATTACACGGAACCGGGTTACTACTTCATCACCGTCTGCGTGGAGAATCGCGAGTGCATTGTCGGGAAAGTGGCTGCAGGGCAAGTCGAGCTGAATGAATCTGGCCGTTTCGTAGATTACAGAATCCGAGAGTGTTGCGCCGGATTGAGCAGTGTGTTCGTAGACACCTACGTCATGATGCCGAATCATGTACATATCCTGTTCGGCGTAATCGCTGTAGAGGCGGAGGGGGCGAAGCATTCGCGCACGATAGAGATCGAGGTGCAAGGGCATGAGCGCGCGAATGCCTGGCCCCTACAAGGGGATCGCCCGGCGCGAGGGACCAAAGGCGGGTCGATTGGCGCGATTGTGCAGAATCTGAAGTCGGTGACATCCCGCGGGATCAATCGTCTGCGAGGAACGCTGGGCTGTCCGGTTTGGCAACGCGATTACTACGACCATGTTGTCCGAGACGTCGACGAATTGGACCGAATCCGCACGTACATCGAGCAGAACCCGGCGCGCTGGAACGAGGATAAAGAGAATCCTGAAAATCAATCGTAGCGCGCAATCCGTCAACGAACACTTGTAGGGGCCAAGCATTCGCGCGATGCCAATTTCGCACTCCACGAACAAACGTGCGCGAATGCTTCGCCCCGGCTGCCGCGGCGACAGATTGGGCCATTGCGATGCCGACGCAAACGGATACTACGAAGAACCCGCAAATTGAGGCGCTCGAACGCGACGTGCTGGACATCCGCAATCGGTTCGCAAGGGTCACGTCCGGGTTGTCGCACGAGGCCCTGGTCTGGTCTCCCAATGCGAATAATTGGTCCATCGCACAGATCGTGGAGCACCTCAACAAGGTCGGGTATGCCATCGCGCCGGCGCTGGAAGATGCGATCGCATGCCTGGCCCTCAGAGGCTGGGATGCTGGGCCGTACAGGTACACGTTCCTGGAGCGCCTCTTCATCCGGGCGGTCGGCCCGAACCCGCCATTCCGCGTTCCGGTACCCCGGCTGTATGTGCCGCCGGAACATATAACCGATCCGGAGGACACGATCGCCAGCTTCCTTGTATTGCAAGGGCAGATTGACGGATGGCTGAGAGCGCGTGGCCTGCGCCTGACCGCCATCCGCATTCCCTCTCCGGCGAATCGCCTGCTCAAGATGTCGGTTGCGGCGTGGATTCACGCAACAATCGCGCACGAGCGGTACCATCTTCTTCAAATCGAAGCCCTGCTCGCGAATCCTGCGTTCCCTGCAAGATAATGCCGAAAGTTCAGACCAAATACGTCTGCCAGACCTGCGCGTATGAGACGCCGCGATGGGTGGGCAAATGCCCGGAGTGCGACGCGTGGAACTCGTTCGTCGAGGAGATCCGCGCGCCGGAGAAGCCCGCCGCTCTCGGACGCGCCTCGGCCCTGCTGCCCACCGGCGCGGCTCTTCCGACACCCATCACGCAGGTTGCCGCGCAGCGCGAGACCCGCCTGCCGAGCGGAATCGGCGAGCTGGACCGCGTCCTCGGCGGCGGAATTGTGCCGGGAGCGCTCGTGCTGGTCGGCGGAGACCCCGGCATTGGCAAGTCCACGCTTATGACGCAGGTCGCCCACGCCGTTGCAGAGTGTGGGAGTATGGGAGAAGGGGAGAGGGGGAACAACTCCCACACTCCCACACTCCCCCGCTCCCAAACGGTCCTCTACGTGAGCGGCGAGGAGAGCGTCGAGCAGATCCGACTGCGGAGTGAGCGGCTCGGAGCGGCCGCCGAGAGATTCCTCGTGGCGAACGAGACGGACATCGGCTCGATTCTGCACCACATCGAAGCGACCCGGCCCGCGCTCGTGATTGTCGATTCGATTCAGACGACCTATGATTCTTCGCTCGAATCGGCGCCCGGGACCGTCAGTCAGGTGCGGAGCTGCGCGTCGGCGCTGGCGCGGATGGCGAAGAGCGGCGGCCCGCCCGTCTTCCTCATCGGCCACGTCACCAAGGAGGGCTCGCTCGCCGGGCCGCGCGTGCTGGAGCACATGGTGGACACCGTGCTCTACTTCGAGGGCGACCGGCATCAGGCTTATCGAATCCTGCGGTCCGTAAAGAACCGGTTCGGCTCGACCGACGAAATTGGCATCTTCGAGATGCACGAGCAGGGGCTGCTCGAGGTCGAGAACCCGTCGGCGGTCTTCCTGGCGGAGCGGACTACCGACGCCAACGGTTCGGCGGTGACCGCAACACTGGAGGGATCGAGGCCGCTGCTGGTCGAGATTCAGGCTCTCGTTGCTCGATCGTTCCTCGCGAATCCGCGCCGCACGGCAACCGGCGTTGAGCTGAACCGCCTCAACATGCTGCTCGCCGTTCTGGAGAAGCGCGTCGGGCTCAAGCTGGCGGAACAGGACGTATATGTAAATGTGGCAGGCGGCGTGCGAATCGTCGAGCCGGCCTCGGACCTCGCGGTAACGATTGCGGTCGCCTCCAATTTCCGCGAGCAGGCCGTGGACCCTCAGACTGTCCTGCTCGGCGAGGTGGGACTGGGCGGCGAGGTGCGCGCCGTATCGCAGATCGAGAAGCGGCTGCGCGAGGCGGCACGGCTCGGTTTCACGCGGGCCATCCTCTCGCGCCACAACACGACGCGCCTGCCGAAGAGCCTGGGCGTAGAAGTGGTCGGCGTTCACAACGTGCTCGAAGCCATGAACGCCGCCCTGCTCCCCAGCCGGGAGTAGAAATTGGCCGGGATGAACGTTATGAACGGAATGGGGAAATGGCTTGAAAACCACGAATGCACACCGATGCACACGAATGGAACGCCCATTCTGGGCCGTTATTCGTGCTCATTCGTGTTCATTCGTGGTTAGAGCCGTTGCCGTTATTATGTTCATAACGTTCATCCCGTTCATCCCGGCTAATTCCTGAACGGCTTTTTCATGGAAATACGGCGCAGGCGGAGCCGCAAACCGATATCGGACCCGCTCCAGTGCTTTCTCTGTCTCCAGGAGTACGACATGTACCCCGACGACGGGGTCGCGTGGAGCGAGGGCAGACG
>Ga0068855_100010090_pt1 | contig 11383 bp, 24 predicted proteins | sample KBSCornC52_FD_66592 | JGI IMG/M metagenome (GOLD analysis project Ga0068855, IMG submission 66592) | Corn rhizosphere microbial communities from Kellogg Biological Station, Michigan, USA - KBS Corn C5-2 | ecosystem: Host-associated > Plants > Roots > Rhizosphere > Soil ... | reverse complement strand
GATGCTTCCACAGAAGGTTCGTTGAGCCTGATATAACGTGCCTTCATCAATACAAACCAGTACGGCCCGTTGAAGGCTTCCACCAACCGTGCCACTTCCGGGGGGACCCAGATAACTGTTTCTGCCCAACCAAACTGATGCCCAATAAATGTTTCCCACAGCGGTACGTTTTCCCCTGTGAAGTTGCCAAATTCACGGTCGCAATATACCAGCCAGCGCTTATAGGCCTTCCACATATCTTCATGGCTTACAGGTTCATTCATTAAAGTCAGCTCCTCCCCCTACGATGTACACCATTTATTTTGACTACTTCCATGGAAGGTTCTATTCATCATGCTCCCTGATCATGTGAACAGTCAATAGTGCGTGCCAGTGAGGGCTTAGAAGTACTTCTACACGTTCAACCTGTGCCTTTGAGAGCAAGCACCGGTCCCCAAGCTTATTGAATGACCGTGTCCCTATGAAATTCAGAAAACCCTCCATATCAATCTGATGATGGTACAGGTTCCAGCGCTGAAAGGCTCTAATTACGTCTGCATACGGCATTCTCAGTTCCTTCGCGCCTGCCAAGCTTTGATCATGACCCGGTAATGTGGTCCCAACAATATATCTACCTTGTGCTTTGTTGCTTCCGGCACGTCCATATACTCACGGGTATCAGCCAGCCGATGGAATATGTTTGGGCACTCCAGGAAGTCCTCCAGATCAAACGTAGTGGTGTCATCAGTCACATGCATCCACCTGTGAAATGCCTGAATAAGGTCCTCACGGTGCACCAGTGCACGTTTCCTGAGTATGGCCATTTCTCACTTCCTTTGACGCTTGGTGACCGTGACCATGAACAGCACCTTGTGCCCCTCCTCGCGGTGAAACGCTATTTCCTTGAGTGCGCGTTCCCGTGACCAGTACTTCCAGTAATAGACCTTGGGGCTGCTTGGGTACTGAAACGCCACCGCCCATGCCCTAGGTGCCCAGTTATCCGGCCAAATGCGTTCGTAGCTCATGTTTCCTCCGCCTGTATGTCAAGAAGTTTGAACAGCGCCTTGAAGTGCCGGGCGCTGGGTGAAGCCAGTATCAGCATTTTCCTGTAGGTCAGATCGCTGACAATCAGCAGGTTGTTTTGCAGGTAACTTCTGTACTCCGTGGCAGTCACGCCAACTGCTTCCATGAAGTCTGGTTCATCAAGGCCTTTCCGTTCATCGTTCTGGTAGAAGCCCTGCTTCGCCTTCATCAGTTTTTCCGGGCCTATCAGCCTGTCATAGGGCGGCTGCATCTCTAGCTCCTCTTGGCATGATAGGCCTTGACCACCACCCCGGCGTATGGCCCAAGAAGTAGTCTCATCCGGTGCGCAGCCTGTTCCGTCAGTTCCCATTTGCCGGTGTTCAGCAATGACATGGGCAGCACGTCGCCTATGTACCTCGCAAATGCTATCCTGTGCTCAGGCTTGTGATAATCGTCCCCGTCGTCTATTTTGTTGATTTCTACCCACCTCAGGTACGCCTCAAAAAGGTCATCCAGTTCTACCCATACCGACATGTCACCCCTCACTGTCCTTCATCTGAATGTCATAGGCCTTGATCAGGGCGTAGGCATGCGGGTTGGCACCAATGGACTCAAGGATGCGTAAACCTTCCTCAGTGGTCTTAAGGCCCAGCCCCGGCACACAGTATTGTAGATTGCTCTTGGTTACGCGGTCCAGCCACTTCTCAGCTTCTAGGGGTGAAAGGCCGAGCATGCTCCCCACGTTGTGCTTGGCATTGAGGAAAACCATCGTGCTCGCATATGCCACAGTCACTTTTCATCCTCCAGACGAGCCATGTGAGCACTGATCAGCACGTGATGGTGCGGCCCTAACATGTTGTGCAGCTTCTTGTAGCTTTCCACACTGATCATCAGGAATTGGTTCTCACCCTTTGAGCCCCGCCAAATCTTCACCCCGGTCAGCTCCTCAAACAGTTCCTGATGGTCAGGGCGCTCCACTATCTTTTGCCAATTTTCCAATGCCTTTAGGAAGTTTACTTTGGTTATGTAGGTCATGGTCCGTGAGTCCCATTTGATGCCGTCATTGCTGCTTTTCATGTTCTTTTTCCCTGATATCCATAATCGTTATAAACGCTATGCCGTGAGGCCCAGCCAATTTCGCCACCAGCTCCGCACTGGGTTTGGCAACCACTACTTTCCCGGCGGGCGTCACAACCACGTACACATGCCGCACTAACCAATGACGGGCCTCTCTGCTACCCAAGCCCAGTGCCCCCATGATATTATCCCTTGCCTTCTTGTAATCATCATGGAATGTCATTGTTCTTTATCCTAAAAATGCTTTTTGAATCCATCACCATGTTGCGCCTCGTATACCTTGACCATGACCGTACCGTGCGGCCCTGCAAACCGTCGCACCCACTCAGCACCGGCATCATCTATCAAATAGGAGTCGGTGCGCTCATCCTGATCGTAACCACTCACCCAGCCATTGGTGATGTAAACCAGCATCGCAGCAGCCCTAACTAGTCGAACATCATAGACGGCCATCAATGCTTGTTCAGCCAGCAGTAGTTCCTTCTTGGTCACATAAGCCATTTTCCTGCTCCTCATTAGCTATCTCATGGGCCTTGAGCCACACCGTGCCATGCGGGCCTAGTAATATCCGAACCCATTCAGCGCATTTGTCAGGCACTGATACATATTCGCCAATGGCATCTGCCCATGTTATGTCGTCCTCAGCATCTGTGATGCCAATAAGCTTTTTGTAATCCGGATCAAATCTCAAACCGTATGTGGAAGCCTGCCTATTCTTGTAATCGCACCAAACGAAGTAAGAATTCTCAAGGTCACTGAGTTTGATGATTGACATCTTGCTTTTCATCCTGCCTGATTTTCATCATCCATAATGTTTTGCTTTCCACGCCTTATAGATGGTTGCCGCATGGGGCCCGTTGAGCCAAGCCACCTTTGCTGCGCCTTCTTCGCTGAGGTAATTCTCATCGTACCAACGTGATCGAGAGCTATAAAGGAACTCTTCCATAAACTTGTACCATGAATTGTAGTTTGCCGGTGACCGGGTGAGTTCTCGCCACTTCATGTAAGCAGCGGTTACCGAGTCATCATCTATCGTCACCATGAGTCCCACCATAATTTCCCAAGGATTATTGGAACCATGATCACAAGCACTGACCAGACTGCCATCATGAGCAACTGATGCTTAAATATACCAAAGGGTGTGCACATCTGAGCCTTCATTGCCTGCAATGCCACATCCCCATACGGCCCATTGATATAGGCTATCCGCTGCCTGACCTTGCCTGAAACATTCACATCTTTTGGGTCACTGGGCAACGCCAGAATTGATATGAAGACCGGCCTGAACCCTACAACCCGGCAGAAGCTCAGGGCAGCTGTCAACTCTTCCTCATTGTAGCCCATGACACGGCAATAGCGGTTGAAGGCCGCACGCGCCTCTTCTTTGGTCAATAGCGGCATCGTCTTTGGCCCATTTTGCTTGCTGCGTGAAAATCAACACCCTAATATACGCCTGATTTGGGACCACCCCAAGGAAGTAACTGTTGATCTTAAAAGGAGTCTAAGATGGCCAAATGCGAACGTACTGACTGCGAATACAATGCCACACACTCCGTTACTCTAAATGTTCCAGCCGTGGGCGTGCCCATTGATCTTCATTCACCCATCAAGATGTATATTGGCGTTGAGTTGTGCCGTGATCATGCGAAGAAATTTGGCGACGGTTTCACGTGGGAAGACAATGAAGGGCTGCGTGACGCCATTGTAGCCACGCTTGCCGCCGCTGGCCGGTCTGATGCTGACTTCGATAGGACATTCCACAGCATAGTTAAACTTGATGACCCCGGTTATCGTCAGTTCAAACAGATGCAGGCTGACCGCAAGAAGTCCCTATCTTGACTCTTTTGAGTAAAAACAGCTATCTATTATTCAGTTCAAGCTTTTAGTAGAGGTTAGCGATGGCTGAGAGTGATTTTGTGACTGGGTCGGTCAAATGGTTCAATCCGACCAAGGGATATGGTTTCGTGGTTTGTGACGGAAGGGATATTTTCATCCACAGCAAACGACTTCGAGAGTCCGGCCTCGCTGTTCAGCCGGAACTTGGCGTCATTAGCTTGGACCCCGGTCAGAAACTGAAATTCAAAATAGCCGATGGCCCCAAAGGCCTTCACGCTGTAGAAATCTCAAAGGCCTGACCTATGAAACGCAAAGTTCGCACTCAGCCATCCAACTCGTTCTACACTACAGAGCCACCGGTCAGCCGCAAGTCCATTGCAGCCAACCCCCCGGTGCCGAACGCCAATCTATCGAACAAAGCCCCCAAGTCAGTGCCTGCCAAGCCCGGCAGGCTTTCAGGCCTCTCAGGCTTCTCTGACAAGGGCAAGCCAAGGGGCAGCACCAGCCCGGCCAAGATAACGGTGCCCAAGCTTGGCACCAAAATGAACTTCCCGCAGCAAGGCAAGAAATCCAAGAAAGCTTGAGGAGCAGTCATGCCATTTGAGATCAAGCTTGGCGGCTGTCCGCTGTCCGAAACACTGAAAGCCGCATTGGGCGGCATGGAGAGAGCGATGGCTAGAGGCCCGAGATACACACCTGAGCAAGTCGAGGCGATGGTGATCCCCCAAATCGTCACCGTCCTTTACCCGATCTTCTACCCTGTCGAGCAGCAGGACTGCGCCATCCAAGAGCGGAATCACGCCAAGGTCACCGAGATTGCCACCCAAGCTTGGCGATCGTTCCGCGGCGATCAGTAGCGATCATTCAAACAGACCGAAAGAGAGAAACCATGATTTGGTGCCACAAAGACGATTGCGAGTGCCACCGCCCCGAGTGCGCCAAGCACGGCAAGAAATCCAAGAAAGCTTGAGGAGCAGTCATGCCATTTGAGATCAAGCTTTCCCAACTTAAAAACCGTGAACAGTTCGAGCAGGCAGTGGCTGAACATGTTGCCCGGCTGATTGCCTTCAACAAGGAAGTTGGTCAGCCCCGCCCGGTTGCCCATCCCTTGATTGAGGCCTCCGTCAAACGCATTCAACATCCCAAAGGCAGCAAGTTGCCTGATGACTATGCGGTCGATTACGTCATCGTTGATGACACTACTGTGACGCCCCCTCTCTCACTTGAGGATCGTAAACGCTTCATTTACTCTCAGTTGCAAGTTGCTGAGATGGCGGCCAAGGAGCGCATTCTGCCGGGCCGCAAGCAACGGCTGGCCATGCTGGAATATAATCTGGCCAAGGCCAAGGAGCCTGAGGGACGGACCCCTGAGGAGGCGGCTGCCGTCACGCTGATTGAAGACGCTCAGGTCAAATTCACTGCAATTGAATTGGCGGCTGCGAGGGCTGAGTCTGCTATTGAAGACCTGACCCAAGATACTATAGACAGCTGGCAGCTACCTGAACTTGGGTGAAACTGCCGTGCTTGATAAAGAAGCCAAGAGAATCCTGAAGCTGAAACTTCCTCAGCTTCCACAAGTCAAACCACGAGTGTTCAAGGCCGGGTACAAGATATCCCGGCCTCATGGCTACAAGGTCACTAGCCAGAAGCAATTGCGTGCGCTCAGGGACCACGGTGTGCCGCCCGGCGCGGCTCTCAACCCCTACGGCAAGTTTGGTAATTCGTACCGGGCACGTTACCGCGCGTCCTTGTTCAAGATGGAATTGAAACCAGCATTTAGGGCAGAAGCCATGAAACGCAAGCGCATCAAACTCAAATTGAAGAAGCGTATTGCCTTGGAGGCCCATGAGCTTCAACAGATAGCCCGTGAGAACGCTACCTTGGCCATGAACACCCTGACTGAAATCTCACGCAACAAGCGTGCACCTGAAGCTACGCGTATCGCAGCCTCCGCCGTCATCCTTGATCGCGCTTACGGTAAGGCGTCTCAAACCAGTATTACTGCGAGCGTGACCAATGGCAAAACGGACCAGATTGACGGTACGGAGCTCGACAAACGAATTAGTCAAGCTCTCAAACGAGTTGAAGATCTTACAAACCGAGCGCCAAAAACGAGAACGCGCCCGAAAGGATCTTCTGACGTACGCAAGTATCATTAACATACCAAGTGGACCCCTCCGCGAGGAGGGCGACCTTGATGTTGAAGAATTCAAGCCCCGAAAGCATCTTTTCGGGGCGCATCATCTTTTGTGGCTGGACTGCCTGCAACAGGTTGAAGACGGCAAAATCAAAAGGTTGATGGGCCTGTTGCCACCGGGCAGCGGTAAAAGCATCTATACCTCAGTGGTGTTTCCCACCCATGTGATGGGCCGCTTCCGTGGCACCAATATCATCGTAGCAAGTTATGGCAGTGAACTGCCACGCAAGTTCGGCCGCCGTGCCCGCTCCATCACCCAGCAGGACATTTACAAACGCATATTTGACTCCACCTTGAGTGATGAAAGCAAGGCGGCTGACGAGTGGGCGCTCAATAACGGCAGTGAGTGGATGGCAGCCGGTATCTTGACCGGCATCACCGGTAACCGTGCTGATGGCGTCATATGGGACGACTTGATCAAAGGCCGTGAGCAAGCTGACTCGCCCGTGGTGCGTCAAAAGACGTGGGAAGCCTATGTTGACGATCTACTGACACGTAAGAAACCTAAGGCGTGGGAGATTGGCATCACCACGCGTTGGCATGAGGACGACGTTGCCGGGCGCATCCTGCCTGAAAACTACAACGGTGAGAGCGGGCTCATTCAGTGCCGTGACGGTAACGAGTGGTTCGTGGTGTGCCTGCCTGCCGAGGCTGAGCGTGATGATGACATCCTTGGTCGCAAGAAGGGTGAGATCCTTTGGCCGGAGTGGTATACCCCGGAAATGTTTGCGCCGTTCAAGCGCAACCCCCGCACTTGGTCATCGCTGTACCAGCAACGGCCTGCGCCGGATACCGGCGTGCTGTTCAAGAGCGAGTGGTTCAAGACCTACGAGCAGGACGAAGACACCCTGATGCCGCTGGGCATGAAGCCCGGTGACCTGAACGTCTACGGAGCCAGTGACTATGCGGTGACGGATGCCGGGGGCAACTACACCGTCCACATTGTCATCGGCTTGGACAACAAACAGCGCATGTACGTTCTGGACCTTTGGCGTGAACGCACCTCTTCTGACAAGTGGGTCGAAGCCTTCATTGATCTTTGCAAGAAGTGGAAGCCGCTTGGATGGGCCGAAGAGTCAGGCCAAATCAATGCCAGCGTGGGCCCCTTCCTTGTGAAGCGTATGCGTGAACGCCAGTGCTACGTTGCCCGCGCTCAGTTCCCTTCTACCAAGTCAAAAGCCATGCGAGCTCAGAGCATCATTGGTCGTATGGCTATGGACGGTCTTTATTGCCCGTTTGGGGCTAAGTGGTTTGCTGAGTTCCGCCGTGAATTGCTCTTGTTTGATGCTGGTCAGTTCGACGATCAGGTGGACGCCTTGGGCCTGATTGGACAAGTGCTGGACAAAATGATCCCAGCTGATGCATCGTCGGCCGATCAGGGTCCCCCCAAAGTGTTTTCAACCGTTCCGGGGCAATGCACCGTCACCTTGGAAGACCTTTTCGAAGACAATGAGCAGCGTCGTGGCAAGTCAGGTAATTTGAGGATAAACTAAATGCCCGAAGTTGAACTCGATCCGTTGGCCGGTCCTGATGGCGGTGAAGAATCACACCGCCTTGCATCATTTTGGAATAACCAAATTGAAAAGATAGGCAAGGATCGGGGCTATCAGCAGTACATCAAGCGGGGGCGCAAGATTGAAGCGCGGTACCGTGACGAGCGCAACAAGACGGACAGTGACTCGCGCCGCAAGTACAACGCGCTGTGGTCCAACGTTGAAATCCTCAAGCCTGCCATCTACGGCAAGACGCCTGTGCCGATGGCTGAAAGGAAATTCGGTGACAAAGACCCCATTGCTAGAGGCGCTGCTCAAATTCTCGAACGAGCCCTACGAAATGAAATTGAGATTTGCGGCTTCAATGACGCTCTTACGCAAGCTGTCTGTGACTACCTCTTGCCGGGGCGTGGAACGGTCTGGGTAAGGTATGAGCCTGAACTGAGTGTCGGTGTGTCCATAGGTACTGAGGACAGCATCGACATGGAAGACAATCAGGGCAGCCTTGAGCCTGAGCTCGACGAGATGCTTGAGCAAGGTGACGTGCCCAAGGAAAACAAACTTGAGAGCACCGGCAGTCAAGTTGTTCGTGAGTCTACGCCAATTGATTACGTCAACTGGGAAGATTTCCTGATTTTCCCGCCCAATGCCCGCACATGGGCTGAGGTCGTGGCGGTAGGCAAGCGCGTCTATCTCACCTATGAGCAAATGAAGGAGCGTTTTGGCCGCCAAATTGCCAGAGCCATACCCTTGCAAAAGGACGAGCGGCAAAAAGGCTTCTATGAAGCCACGCGAATGGAGACCGAAGTCAAGGGTGAGGTCTTTGAAATCTGGAACAAAGAGGATCGCCGGGTTTACTGGGTGGCTGAAGGCTATGACTTCCTGCTTGACCGCAAGGACGACCCGCTGAATCTTGAGTATTTCTTCCCTTGTCCGCGCCCCATCATTGCGAACCAAACCACTGGCACGCTTTTGCCGGTGGCTGACTACATTGAATATCAGGATCAGGCCACTCAGATTGACGAATTGAGCCAACGCATCGCGTTGCTGACCCGCGCTTGCAAGGTAGCGGGTGTTTATGCGTCCAATGCCAAGGGCATTCAGCGGCTTTTGAATGAGTCTGTTGAGAACGAGCTGATCCCGGTTGATGACTGGGCCTCATTTGCTGAGAAGGGTGGCATTGCTGGTCAGATTTCGTTCCTGCCGCTCAAGGAAACCATCGGCGTCTTGAACGAACTGATGATGATCAAGCAAAAACAGATCGAAGAGATGGACCGTTTGACCGGCATCAATGACCTGATGCGCGGTACCACTGACGCTCGTGAAACCTTGGGCGGTCAGCGGCTCAAATCCAACTACACTGGCACCCGCTTGACCGCCCGTCAGAACGAAGTGGCGCGCTTTGCGCGTGATACGGTCAGGATCATGGCCGACATCATGGCGCAGCACTTCAGCCCGCAGTCACTTGTTGAGGCCTCCGGTGCCATGTATGAGGAAGGCCTAGGCGTAGACTACGAAGCATTGCAGAAATTGCAGGCTGCTCAGCCGCCAGCCCCGGCTATCGCACCGCCAATGGGTGGAGCACCTGCCATGGGTGCCCCGCAACTGCCCGGTCCGCCTCAGCCCATGGGACAAAACGTGGTTCCATTCCAGCCACGCATGCAACCGCCGCAAATGCCCGGTATGCCCATCAGCGCGCCCCCTGTAGCGCCCGGTTTGCCGATGCCACCTCCGCCCGATCCCATGCAAATGGCCATTCAGGAGGCCGTGCAACGCATTGACAAGGCCATTGGCTTGCTGCGCAACGAGCGTCTACGCGGTTTCAGGGTGGATATTGAGGTAGATTCCACGATTTACGGTGATGCAGCCCAAGAAAAGGGTGATCGCACTGAATTTATCGGCGAAGTAACCAAATATCTTCAAACTGCCTTGGCAATGTCAGCACAAGTGCCCGAGATTACACCCCTCTTGGGCAAGTTGCTGCAATTCGGCGTGCGTGGCTTCCGTGTTGGCCGTGATCTGGAGTCAACCATTGAGGATTTCTGCGAACAGGCTACGAAGATTGCCAAACAGAAGCAAGCAGAGGCTGCCTCGCAACCCAACCCGGAGCAAATCAAGGCTCAAGCGCAAGCCAAACAAGCAGAGGCGACTGCTCAGTCTGCTGCTGTACGTGCACAGGCCGATACTCAGAAGTCACAGGCCGATATCCAGACCTCACAAATAGAGGCGCAGACGAATCGCGAACAGGCACAGGCTGAAGTTGCCCGCCAAGGCATTGAGACGCAGGGCGAGCAACAGAACAACCAAGCCAACATGATGATGAAGCAAATGGAAGTCAGAATGCAGGAAATGGAGATGCAGCTTAAGAAGATGGAGCTCGCCGCAGAGCAGCGTCAGATTGCATCTGACGAGAAAATCGCTAAGTCTGACGAGAAAATTGCAGCACAACAAGCCAAGGCCGCTGCAATGAAGCCTACCAACCCTGACAGCATGAGTGGAGCAGCCTAATGCCTTTGAAGAAATCGACAAGCAAGCCCGCGTTCAAGTCGAACATCAGGGCTGAAGTCAAAGCTGGCAAACCTGTGAAACAAGCGGTTGCCATCGCCTATTCGGTAAAACGTGAGGCGTCCAAGCCCAAAGCGAAAAAGAAGTAATCGTCATGGCTACGTATGTAATGCGCAACGGCAAGCTTGTGGATAAACGGTCAGCCCCGCCGAAAGGCGTCAAGCATGGGAGTGCCTCACATGTCATTTCTGATGAAATGCCTGAAACTCGTCACATGGCCGATGGGAATTATTACACTAGTAAGAAAAAATTCCGCCAAGCAACGCGTGCAGCAGGCTGCGTTGAGGTCGGTAACGAGACGCAGACCATTCTGAAGCCCCGCCCCAAGGTTGAACTCAGTCGGGCTGACAGGCGTGACGCTATCCGTCACTCAATTCAGCAACTCATGGGTAACCGATGAAAATCGATGAAAAAATCACTGTCGAGAGGACAGGATCGGGTTGCTACAAAATCACACTGCCTGACGGCACGTCATTGATCGGCTCAGCCGCAAGCACTGCCGTTGCTTTGGCTCATGTCGTCTTCCTTGAAGAGGCAAGCGAGGGTACACAATGCTAACCGCAGCTGAAGCACTGGAACTGGTCAAGCAGGTAACCCTCCCCAAGGGTGCGGTTGCCCGCATACTCAATGGGGCCATCCTTGTAGGCAATCAACACGCCAACATTGCCCTATCCGGTGACATGTTGCTGAATGAGGACATGTTCCTATTCCGACTACAACAAAGCCTGCCCAGCCTTGGCCCGGCCATGGAGCAAATGCAGGCTGAGAAGGAAAAGGCTGATATTACGGATACCAAACTCAAGGCGGACTTGCGTTTCAAGACCATGAATAAGCGTAGGAAGTAAACCATAGGGGTCGCACAAGCCGCCCCGAACAAAGGAGTGTGTATTATGTTGCGTTCGTTCAATAAGCATTTCAATGAGACAGTGTTCCGTGGCCCTGACACTGAAGGGGGCTCAGATGTGGAACTTGATACTGATACTGGTGACGTTGACGCTGGTGATACTGGCGGGGTTGATCCTGACGATGGAGATAGTGGTGAGGCGGATACGCCGAAAGAACCGCTTACGGTAAGGGAACAGCTGAAGAAGGCGATTGCCGAAACCAGTGAGCCCAGCGAAAAACCCAAAAGCACTAAAAAAGCGAGCCGTATCGGTGACCGCACACCTAAGGCGGCTGCACCAGACCCAGCAGCGGCCCCGGAGGCTGCACA
>Ga0068855_100010089_pt1 | contig 11385 bp, 7 predicted proteins | sample KBSCornC52_FD_66592 | JGI IMG/M metagenome (GOLD analysis project Ga0068855, IMG submission 66592) | Corn rhizosphere microbial communities from Kellogg Biological Station, Michigan, USA - KBS Corn C5-2 | ecosystem: Host-associated > Plants > Roots > Rhizosphere > Soil ... | reverse complement strand
ACGTTCGACATCTCGATCCTCGAAGTCGGCGACGGCGTCGTGGAGGTGAAATCGACCAACGGCGATACCCACCTCGGCGGCGACAATATCGACCAGCGGATCATCGACTGGATCATCTCCGAGTTCAAGAAGGAACAGGGCATCGACCTTTCCCGTGACCAGATGGCGCTTCAGCGCCTGAAGGAAGCGGCGGAAAAGGGAAAAATGGAGCTCTCGACGCTGCTCGAGACCGAAATCAACCTGCCGTTCATCACGGCGGACGCGACCGGTCCCAAGCACCTGATGATGAAGCTCACCCGCTCGCGGTTCGAGCAGATGTGCGAAGACATCTTCCAGCGGTCGGTCGGCCCCTGCAAGCAGGCCATGTCGGATGCCGGCGTCACGCCGGACAAGATCGACGAGGTCGTGCTGGTCGGCGGCTCTACCCGCATCCCGCGCATCCAGGCGATCGTGAAGGAGCTCTTTAACAAGGAGCCCAATAAGAGCGTCAACCCGGATGAAGTCGTGGCGGTGGGCGCCGCGGTTCAGGGCGGCGTGCTGGGCGGCGAAGTGAAAGACGTCCTGCTGCTCGACGTGACTCCGCTCTCGCTCGGCATCGAAACCTTGGGCGGCGTGTTCACGAAGCTGATCGAGCGCAACACCACCATCCCGACCCGCAAGGGCGAGGTCTTCTCGACGGCGGCCGACAGCCAGACGTCCGTCGAAATCAAGGTCTACCAGGGCGAGCGTGCGATGGCGAGGGACAACCGTCTGCTGGGAGTATTCCAGCTTGTCGGAATCCCGCCGGCGCCGCGCGGCGTGCCGCAGGTCGAAGTCACGTTCGATATCGACGCGAACGGCATCCTGAACGTCTCGGCGAAGGATAAGGCGACCAACAACGAGCAGAAGATCACCATCACCTCTTCTTCGGGCCTGTCAAAGGACGAAGTGGACAAGATGGCGAAAGACGCCGAATCCCACGCGGCCGACGACCGGCGGGCCAAAGATCAGATCGAAGCCCGGAACCGCGCCGACGCGATGGTCTACAACGTCGAGAAGACGCTCAAGGAGCATCGCGACAAGATTTCGGACGCCGATGCGAAGAACATCGAAGCCGCAATCGAAGATGTGAAGAAATCCATCAACGAGAACGATCCGGACAAGCTGAACGCGGCGACCGATCGGCTCACCCAGGCCAGCCACAAATTGGCCGAGGCGATGTACAAATCGACCTCCGGTCAGCCGGGCGCCGGTCCGGAACCCGGCGGCGGCCAGCCAGGCGGTAACGGAGCCTCCGGCGGTGGACAGGGCGGCGGTAAAGACGATGTCGTGGACGCCGAATTCGTCGATGTCGATGACAAGAAGTAAGCAGTCAGAAAAGAAAGCAGACTGAAGTAAAAAGGGCGGGGCAGGTGGTCCGATGACCGTCCTGCCCCTTTTTCTGGTTGTGAGCCCGCAACGGGCTCGGCGAAACTTATGCCGGCGACTCCAAAACACGATTACTACGAAACCCTGGGCGTGGCGCGCGGCGCTTCGGAAGAAGAAATCCGCAAGGCTTACCGGAAGCTCGCCCGCAAGTACCACCCGGATCTGAACCCGGGCGACAAGTCGGCCGAAGATCGTTTCAAGAATGTCCAGGAAGCCTACGACATTTTGAGCGATGCGAAGAAGCGGCAGATGTACGATCAGGTCGGCTTTTACTCCGAAAACGGCTTCCCGGGCGCCGGCGCGCCGGGCGGTGGAGGCGATAGCCGGCGCTATCCCAACATGGATTTCGGGGGATTCGATTTCTCCGATTACATGCGCGGAGCCAGCCAGCAGGAGAGGCGCGAATCCTCCGGCGGCTCTTTCCGCGATATCTTCAGCCAGTTCTTCCGCGGTGGGGCTGGCAGCGGTGGCGTGGAAGAGCCGCCTGAGAAGGGCGCCGATCTCGAATACGGCCTGAATATCAGTTTTTGGCAGGCCATTCGCGGCACGCAGGCCAAAATCGAAATCAGCCGTTATGAGCAATGCCCCACGTGCCACGGTACGGGTGGCAGCGAAGCGGGTTCCGTCGCATGTCCGGAATGCCACGGCACGGGCCAGGTCTCGCAGATGGCGGGAAACATGAAATTCAATCTCACCTGCCCGCGCTGCCACGGCAAAGGCCGGCTGAAAAATGCCTGCCCCACCTGCCATGGCGATGGCCGTATCGCAAGCACGGAGACGGTCGAGATCCGTATCCCGCCCGGCGCGCGTGACGGTTCGCGGCTGCGTGTCGCCGGCAAGGGAAACGCAGGTACCATGGGCGCGCCTCCAGGTGACTTGTACATAACCACTCACGTCGAGCCGCATCCCGTGTTTCGCCGCGAAGGCGACAACATCCTGATGAAGGTTCCGATCACCATAGCCGAAGCCGGTCTGGGGGCCAAAATTGAAATCCCCACGATCGACGGCAAAACGCTGTTGAAAATTCCGCCGGGAACCCAGAATAATCAGAAGTTCCGGCTGCGGGAGCGTGGCGTTTTGAATCCACGCAAAAACACTCGCGGCGATCAGATTGTCGAAGTGACTTTGCAGGCGCCTGAAGTGCATGACGAACGGACGAAGGAGCTGTTGCGCGAGCTGGCGCAATTGCATCCCGAAGATCCGCGGCGCGAACTCTGGACGGAGGCCCAGTAGACATGCGATCGAAATCGAAGGCCGCTTATATGATCTCTTCGGTCGCCGAGCAGTATGGCGTCCACCCGCAGACGCTTCGTCTTTACGAGCGCGAGGGTCTGCTCAAGCCCAGCCGCAGCGATGGCAACACGCGGCTTTATACCGATGAAGACCTCGACCGGCTCGAAGTCATTCTCCATCTCACCCGGGATCTCGGCGTGAATCTCGCCGGCGTCGAGATCATTCTGAACATGCGGCAAAAGATGGAGACGATGCAGCAGCAGATCGAGCAGTTCGTAGAGACCCTGAACCTCGAACTGGCGAACCGGCCTCGCGCGGAGCATACCGAAGATCGGAATTCATTGATTCCGATTGCGCGGACCATCTCGATCCGCCGCCACGGCTAAAGTTCCCGGTAAAGATCCAGCACAGCCTGCAGATTCTCTTCGACCGGCGGTTTCGGGACCCGGGGCAACTTCGGTTCCGCAAGCCTCCGGTCGATCGCTTCTTCAAGCGCATCGATATCGCGCGCCGGAATCAGCGTAATCCCGGGTGGCCTCATCCCGTTATCCGAGGCCACCACCGGAACGCTGAAGTGCAGCGCCTCATGAATCGAAACCGCGTCCCCGTCATACCAGGTCGTTCGGACCAGCAGATCCGATCGCGCCATGATGTTCATCGTCGCCGGGCGCGGCACATTCCCACAAAGCAGAATCGATCTTCCCCACGGTTTCGAAGCGATCACCCCGCGCAATTCGCCTTCAAGACCGCCGGCTCCAATAATCAGCAGCCCCGCTCGCGGATATTTGCGCAGAATGCGCTCCATCACCTCGATTTGCAGCGGCAGATCGTATTCCGGCTCGAGCAGGCAAACGGCCACCAGCAGCGGCGAATGCTCGCGCATAAAAGCGCAGATCGCATCAGGAATTTCCGCGGGCGGCGGCTCGGAGGGAAGCGCATACGGCGGAATCAGACGCAGCTTCTCCCGCTTCACCCCGTATCCAATGAACATGTCGATGATCTGCTGGTTCACTCCGATCACGCGGTCGAAGCGCCGAAAGATAAGGTTCCTGAGCGGATGAGCCCGCTTCGCATCCGGCGAGGACGGATACCCCCCGGAGTGGAACGTCAAGACCTTCTTCCGCCCCGGAACCCACGTCCCGAAGCCATAAAGTCCAAGCAGTTCCTTCGTAATCTGCCCGCCCAGATGGAAATGAAAAATGTCCGCCGGAAATTCGAGTGCGACCTTCGCCACTGCCAGCGGCGTTTTCGGATAGAAGACATCGTCATGATCCGCCTGCCGGTGCCGGCTCAGATGCACCACGCCGCATCGAATTCCGTTGCGGCGCAGATAATCGCGAATATCCTTGACGTTCGACTGCACGCCCCCGTCAGGCGGAGGAAAAACTCCGAACTGTAGTACCGTCATCTCAGCCGGACGTGCTCAAGCAATGACGCCGGCCAGATCAATATCGCGCGGCTCGCCGGTTCGCGCCGAATCGAGCATCCGCAGGCATCCGACCGTCGCGCGCACCCCGTCCACCACCGTCACCGCCGGTTTTCGCCCTTCCCTCACCGCTTCAATAAAGGACTTCATCTGCGAGTCGTAGCCTTTGCGGGGCAGCAGCTTCGTCTCCACCTTTGACGAATCTTCGTGGATCGCCAGAGATTTGAAGTTCTCGGTGGTCACTCCGAAGCCCTGGGCGAAGCATTCCACGCGCTCGCCCTGTGACGTCTTCGAACCGACGGTCGAATAGTTCAGCGTCCCGATCGAGCCATCGGCGAACTGAAATGTGGCGCAGAGATTGTTCTGCCCGACAGGTTCGGTGGATCCGGTCGGCAGGCTATACGCGTAAACCCGGGTCGGCTCCGAACCGAGCAGCCAGTAAAAGAGATCGACGAAGTGGCACGCCTCGCCCAGAATCGCGCCTCCAATCGCCGGGTCCGCCATCCAGTACGGATACGAGATGCCGGGTGAGTTCACCCGAATGTTGATCACCGCCGGGCCCGAGCGTCGCATCAGTCGCTTCCGCTGCGCCACGTAATAGGGCGCAAACCGCCGGTTGAACCCGACTGTCAGCTGCTTGCCCGATTCCTGAACCGCGTTATAAACATCGCGGCACTCGTCGACGGTCAGCGCCATCGGCTTTTCCACGAACACGTGCTTCCCTGCCCTCAGTGCCTCCGCCGTCTGCGACGCGTGGTATTGATTCCGGCTCACCACGATCACCAGATTCGTATCGCGATCGCGCAAGACTTCCTCGTAATCCGTCGTGCAGTAAACAGCTTTGTAACGCTCGGCGCAGGTCTTGCCGCGCGCGCCGCTCGATGAATAGACAGCGCGAAGCGAGACGTCGGGAATCTTCTCGAGTGCGGGCATATGCGCCCAGCGGAAGATGCCGCCGACTCCCACCACGGCCGCGCGAATCGTTCCCGGCGCAGCGGCGGGCGCAGCAACGTTCGGCGTGAAGACAGTTTGTTTGAGCGCCTGCGCGGCGGGCACGGGAAAATCGGCCTGCGGATACCGCAGCACCATCGCCAGCGACCCCCCGGAGCCGTTCATGATTTCGCCATATGCCGCAGGCGCCTCGGCCAGCGGATACACATGCGAAATCAGAGGCGCCACGTCCACTTTCCTGGCCTCGAGCAGGCGCAGAAACTCCTGCATATTGCGGTTCTCGGTCCAGCGAACATAACTCACCGGATAATCGCGGCCCTTGCGCTCGTACTCGGCGTCGTAACTGCCCGGCCCATAGGCCCGCGACATCAGGACCTGAATTTCCTTTATGTACATCTCGTCCCACGGGAACGACATTTCCACCGCGCCTACCACGACGATTCGCCCGCGGTCGCGGCACATCGAAACGGCCGCCCGGCACGGCGCATCGCTTTTAGACGCCGCGGCGATGATCACGCAATCCGCGCCTCGGCCGCCCGTAATTCCGAGGACGCCCTCTTTCACGCTCGCCGGATCGGTGAAGGCGTAATCCGCCCCCAGGTTTTTCGCCAGTTCCGCGCGGTCGGCGCGCAAATCGAAGCCCGCCACGACAGCGCCCTGCAGTCGCGCAAGCTGCGCGATCAACTGACCCACCAGTCCCAGCCCCACCACCGCGACGGTATCGCCGACGCCGATCTGCGCCGTGCGCACCGCATTCATAGCAATGCAACCGAGCGTCGTAAAGCACGCGTGCTCGAAAGAGACGTCCTCCGGAATCGGAGCCACCAGATTGCGCCCCGTCGAGATCGTCTCTCCATGGCCGGTACCTTCGCCGCCATACACGACGCGATCTCCGATTTCAAGATCCGTCACTGTCTGGTGCTTCGCCGAAACATATCCGGCGCCGGAATATCCGAGCACCGCATAAGCGTCGAACTTCGCCCGGACTTCGTTGAAAGTTTTCACCGGACCTTCAACTCTGGCGACGTTAAGGATCGTCTGGAGATGCGACGGGTTTTCCCTCACCGTCTTGAGCACATCGGGATGGATGCTTGCGGTCTCGGTCCCGCTCGAAATGAGCGAATAACAGGGCCGCACCAGCACGTGATGCGCGATTAATGCGGGATCGGGCACTTCGGTGACGACAATGTCCTTGAATCCCTTACGAAGAACCTGGTTCATGAAATGAAAAAAGCCGCGAAGATTTCATCGTAGCAGCGCAAATCGGTACGATGAATATCCTTCGCGGCCCGGAGGTATACAGCCCGACACAGCGATGATGGCCATCACTGGGCGGCGGTTACGCGCTTGTGTAATGCCTTGCGCCTCAGGCTTTCGCCAGCGGCATTTCCACAACGTGCTCGCTGATGAACCAGACCTGCTGCTCGTTCGTCCGCACAACGTCGCTCACCAGAAGATCATTGGTGCCGTCGTCGCCGTTCTCCGAGGCGTCTTTCGCGAAGGCGCGCGCCTCCTGCAGCACGATTTCGTGCGCTTCAAGCAGCCTCGAGATCTGAACCGGCGGCTCCTCGCGGTCCTTCGGCGGACGCGGAATTCGCGTATTCTCCACCACGTCATGCGCCATGGCATACGAAACCCCGCCCAGCGCCATGATCCGCTCAGCGATCTGATCGATCAGCTCGGATTGCTCCTCGGCGTGTTTATCGAACAGCAGATGAAGCTGGTAAAAGGTTGGCCCGGAGACTTGCCAGTGGTGCTTCTTGTAGAGGTCGCGCAATGAGAATGTATCCACTAACACCTGATTCAGAGCATCCACGCTCTTCTGGCGCTTTTCCGCATCCAGGGCGATCGGCACTCGCTTCCTCACTTCGGAAAACCGCTGGGTTGGCACGGCCTTCTGTCGGAGGTGCAACTCGGACGAATATTCGTGACCGGCCACCCCCTCAGCCAGCATGGAGCCGCCGCTTTCATTTTTCGATTTTGAGCTCATGGATCATCGACTCGCAATTCAGACTCCCGGATTCGAGATTTCCACGCTTTTCGTGTGATCAAATCCACTGCCGCCGGGGTAGGTTTACACTATCGAACGCGGGTGCTGCCGGAGCGCCTCCGGATTTGAGAGACGCGCCGCCCCGCCCTGGATTCTGCGCCGCCCGGCGGCTCTGGAGGGATCGTGAGCCGCTTGTGTGGCTCTGGAGGAACAATGACAAGCTCTGAAGTGCTCCAATACGCAAAAGAAAACGGCGCGAGACAGGTGGATGTCCGCTTCTCGGATATTCCCGGGCTGCAGCACCACATCTCATACCCGGTCGGCGAACTCAACGAAGGGTCGTTTACGGATGGCTTCGGGATTGACGGCTCGAGCATCCGGGGGTGGGCGGCGATCAATGAAAGCGACATGCTCCTGATCCCCGATCCGGAGACCGCCTTTATGGATCCTTTCATGGAGACGCCCACTGTGGTAATGCTGGGCGACGTGCGTGATCCGCTCACGAAACAGAATTACGAACGTGACCCGCGCTTCATCGCCAAAAAAGCGGAAGCGTATCTGCGCAGCACCGGCCTCGGAGACACCGCGTACTTCGGCGCCGAAGCGGAGTTTTTCATCTTCGATAACATTCGCTTCGATCAGACGGCGCATTCGGGCTTCTACTTCATCGACGCCGAGGAGGGCCGATGGAATTCGGGCCGCCGGGAAAACAACCTTGGCTACCGGCCGCGCTACAAGGAAGGTTATTTTCCGGTTCCCCCAACCGATCACTACCAGGATCTGCGCGCCGAAATGGTCGGCACCATGGAGCGCTGCGGCCTCCACATCGAATGCCATCACCACGAAGTGGCCACCGCCGGGCAATGCGAAATCGACCAGCGGTTCAACACGCTCGTGAAATCGGCGGACAACATGATGCTCTACAAGTACGTGATCCGCAACGTCGCGAATCAGTACGGCAAGACCGTCACCTTCATGCCCAAGCCGCTGTTTGGCGATAACGGAAGCGGCATGCACACCCACCAGTCGATCTGGAAGGATGGCAAGCCGCTGTTCGCGGGCGACGGCTATGCCGGTCTCAGCCCCATGGCGTTGAACTATATCGGCGGCCTCCTGCGACACGCGCGAGCGCTTTCGGCCATCATTGCGCCTACCACCAACAGCTACAAGCGGCTCGTGCCCGGTTATGAGGCTCCGGTCAATCTGGCTTATTCGCGCCGTAACCGTTCGGCCGCATGCCGCATTCCCATGTACTCGGCGAACCCCAAAGCCAAACGCGTCGAGTTCCGCCCGCCGGACCCTTCCTGCAATCCCTATCTCGCGTTCGCTGCCATGATGATGGCCGGCCTCGACGGCATCGTCCACAAGATCGCGCCCGGAGAGCCGCTCGATAAGGACATCTACGATCTCTCGCCCGAAGAAATGAAGTCCGTACCCTCGATGCCCGCATCGCTCGATGAAGCCTTAATCTGTCTCGAAGAGGATCATCAGTTCCTTCTGAACGGGGATGTCTTCTCCGAAGAGCTGATTGAAACCTTCATCGATTACAAACGGCGGAATGAGGCGGAAGCGGTAAGACTGCGGCCCCACCCTTACGAATTTTCGCTGTATTACGACATCTAGTGTTGTGTTCCTTAGGTGAATTGACTATCCGACGTCAGCGGACACGCGACTTCAGTCGCGTTTGAGGTGACGCGACTGAAATCGCATGTCCCTGACACAACACCAGAAATCAGCCCTGGGCGGCGCGGCTCTGCCGCTTTCGTTCCGAATTGACGGTATTGAAAAAATCTATTTCCCTCGTTCTGCCGCAGAACTTACACTGAAGCTTCGCCATCGGGAAGCACCCTGTCCGTGTACCCAGGAAACTGAACCCAGGTTTCCGAGCTCCCAAAATCTCGAGCTAAGGAGAAGTCCTATGCGATTGCCTTTGTGCACTCTGGCGCTGGTAGTGTGCGCCTGTGGAACCGGTTTCTCTGCAACGGACGCGGCAGATCCGGCGCAGCAGTCCGAGCAGTCCCAGCCCCCCGCGGCGCAGGCCCCCGCTCCTGCTCCAACCCCACCGGCCAGATACGGCGGCTGGGTTTTCAGCGGTATGGCGGACGGGTACTTTTCCGATAACCTCAACCATCCGCAGGCGAGCAACAATCAGTTGCAGAACTTCGACGTAAACTACGGGTCCCCTCGACTCAGCCTGTTGAAAGCCACCATAGACAAATCCGACAGCGTCATCGGCCTCCATATCGATGCCGGTTTCGGCGAGACCATGCGCTGGATTCACTCAGCCGACCCAGCAGCCAACGATCACAACGCTTTCCGGTATATCGAGCAGATGTACGCCATCGCAAAGCCAAAGAACTTGCACGGAACCGAAATCGATTTTGGCGAGTTCGTCACTTCAGCCGGCGCGGAAGTCATAGAGGCCAATTCCAACTGGAACTACACGCGATCCCTCCTGTTCGCGTGGGCGATTCCTTACTATCACTTCGGACTTCGCGTGAACACGCCGGTTACAAAAGAAATCACCGTCGGGTTTCAGCTCGTGAACGCGTGGAACACCCTGTGGGGCAACAACAACATGGACAACATTGGCGTCACGTTCGCGCTTGCGAAACCGAAGTACACGTGGAACGTGAACTACTATGAGGGCCCGAACCATCAGGGAACCATGCAGGGCAAACGGAATCTCTTCGACAGCACCGTGCTGTTGACGCCCAACACCAAATGGACCATGTACATCAATGGCGATGTCGGTCGCGATAACAACATAGGTTCGGGCCACAACTCCTGGTATGGAATCGCCGGCGCGGCCCGATTTCAGGCCACAAAGAAGTTCGCGCTTGCGGCGCGCGCGGAAGTGTTCGATGACGTGAACGGATTCTCCACCGGCGTGAAGCAGATTCTTCGCGAAGGTACCATCACGGGCGAATACAAGTACAATGACCACTTCATCGGTCGCCTCGAGTACCGCCGTGATAATTCCAACCAGCCGTTCTTCAATCGCGGGCTGCAGGAAGGCGTGGCCCACACCCAGGACACGTTCACCATAGGCCTGATGGCCATCTTCGGCCCCATGAGATAATTTTTCCCTTTTCGTCCTGTCCCTTGCTGAAAAAACTGGCCGCCGAAGCACAGCTGAGGCGGCTTTTCTTACCGATTCCAGTCGATCCTCAAAACTAGTTCGCGCAGCAACCGAGCCTTTTTGAAATTGACGGACTCCACAAACGCCACCCGGCCTTCCAGATGCTGCCGAAAAGAAGAGTGCCCGTCCCGGTTCTGAGTCGAAGGGCCATGGCGGGCGCAATTCGTCAGGGTCGCTTTTAACCGATCGAAGTCGCGGCGCGGGATATTGGCGCGCCGGTTCACCGTCATTCCCGCCAGGTGCTGCCGCACTCCCGGCCGCATGACGCGCGTCTTGCGGTGATGCGCGGCGAAGCCTTCTTCCGCCAGAATGGCCGCAACGTGCGTGGCGAACCGCTCCGCCGAGCGCGCAAACCGAGTGCCACCGGAGAACGCCAGATCGTCGGCATATCGCGTATAGTGCGCATCCGCCGATTGCGCCAGACCGGAAAGCCGGCAATCCAGCCGGTAAGCACAGATGTTCGATAGAGCAGGCGAAGTGGGTGCTCCCTGCGGAAGATGCCGGCGCGAATACAACAGACGCGATTCTTCCACCTCTTCCGAACTCGCCGCGAGCGGGTGAGTGTTCCAGAAGCTCTTCGACACCGACGTACTGCAGAGTCCGCCCAGAAGATCGGCCACGGTTTCGGGGTAAGCGGCCATTCGGAAGAAGCTCTGGATACGCGCGCAAACCAGAGACGGAAAGAAATCCCGCAGGTCCATCTTCAAAACGACATGCTGATGAATATGTGGCGCGACGAAAGTATGGATCGATCGTCCCTTGACGAACCCATGCGCGGCGGGGTGCGGAGAGATTCGGTCGAGCATGCCCCTCAGGATGGCGCGCTGTATTTCCCGGAGGCGCCGCTTGGGAGCCTCAACGAGTCGAATGCCGCCGGATCGTTTTACGAAGATACGGCGGTGATAATGAGCGAGCCGGGGATTCGCTGACTTGCTGGTAATTCCCTTCAGATCGGCATACCAGTCAAGTTCACCCGGGGTCACTTCGAGCCACTGGGCAAGCTCTCCGACCGTTTGAATTGGCGGCAGATCCCATCGGCCTGCCGGACTCTGCGCGGGAGGAGGCGAAGAGGGCCATTGATCGACATGAATTTTCGAAAATCGCTTCCTCCACGCGCGTCGAAAAACGCGGTCCTCTCGAAGGAAGCGCAGAACCTCCCGCCGTCGCGGCCGCGGATTCGGAAATGCGCGGAAATAACGTTCGACCAGCGGCGTCAGAAAACGCCACCGCCGTCCC
>Ga0068855_100010079_pt1 | contig 11390 bp, 7 predicted proteins | sample KBSCornC52_FD_66592 | JGI IMG/M metagenome (GOLD analysis project Ga0068855, IMG submission 66592) | Corn rhizosphere microbial communities from Kellogg Biological Station, Michigan, USA - KBS Corn C5-2 | ecosystem: Host-associated > Plants > Roots > Rhizosphere > Soil ... | reverse complement strand
CCTAAGACCGGACATCGTCAGGCCGTCCTGGTTGGTCCGGTTCGTGCCACTGGTTGTTATTGGTCACCAATCAGATGTTATGGAACATCGGGGTCTGCTTTTCTCTCGAAAGCCGACGGGGCGGTGGACATCTTCAGTGGATTCCCCAGCGACCGGCGCGCAATTCCCCCCGCATAGCAGACAGTCACGCCAACCCCTTCTGTTTCTCGAACGAGCTCGACGGGACCTGTGGTGTGCAGATGTGCTATTGATACAATCGAGCAACAAGCGGAGCCTGCGACGTCCCATGCGGATTGATCCCATCGAACTCTCAAGCGAACTCATTGCTTTCAATACGATCAATCCGCCCGGAAATGAGCTGAGTTGCATTCGGCACTTGGAAACAATTCTTAGTGGCGTCGGACTGGAGACGTCGATTCAAAATTTCGCTCCGGAACGCGCCAATTTGATTGCAAGGATAGGAGGTGTCGGCAGCAAGCCTCCGCTATGCTTTACCGGCCATGTCGATACGGTTCCGCTTGGAAACGCGCCCTGGAGTGTCGATGCGTTTGCGGGCGAGATCATCGACGGCAACATGTACGGCCGCGGCTCGACAGACATGAAATGCGGCATAGCGGCTTTCGTCGCGGCCATCGGTAATATGACCGAGCAGTTGGAAGGCACCAGCGGCGCGGTTCTCGTTATTACTGCGGGAGAGGAAATTGGCTGCGAGGGCGCATTCCATCTCGCGCGCGCCGGCATTCTCGGACGTGCCGGCGCGATAGTTGTGGCGGAGCCCACCTCAAACGCAGCGCTGGTCGGACACAAGGGCGCCCTCTGGCTCCGCCTGACGCTCAAGGGCGTCACCGCTCATGGATCGATGCCTCATCTTGGCGTCAACGCCGCCTATAAAGCTGCGCGCGTACTTACGGCTTTAGAGAGTTTTCAATTCAACGTCGCGCCGCATCCTTATCTGGGATCGCCCACCCTCAACGTCGGCACGGTTCGCGCCGGCCTCAATGTGAATTCTGTGCCCGATCTGGCTGAAATCGGCCTCGATATCCGCAGCATTCCAGGACTGGATCATTCACGCATTCAGGAGCATCTGAAGGCAGAGCTGGGGGACGACATTTCGCTGGAGCGGATTGTGGATGTCGGTGCTGTTTGGACCGACCCGTCCTCGCCGTGGATCAAGGACGTATATGGGATCGTCCGCGACGTCACTGGCGAAGACGCCGGCTCTGAACCCCGAACGGCTCCCTATTTCACCGACGCGTCCGCCCTGACGCCGGCCTTCGGCAACCCTCCGACCATCATCCTAGGCCCAGGCGAAGCGGCGAAAGCTCACCAGACAGATGAGTATTGTTCTGTTCAACGCATTCGCGAGGCGTCGGATATCTACTCGAGGCTTGCGGCAAGATGGTCCGGAAGGCCTGAATAGGCCTCACCCGCGGCCGTGGCAGCTTTCAATTCAGCCCATGAAAGGGCTGAAAGGCTGCGCGGCCGCGGCATCGCAGTGCGACCTCCAATGGCCGCTTTGCGCCAGAAGCGGTCATTCCTGAGATGTCGTCTTTTGATCCAGTTCGGGCATGGGCGCGGACTCATAATTCGGGCTTGATCAATGCGGCTGGTCGATGTCCTCTACGCTCCGATAGCGACCAAGTCGCCGGCCCGAGAGGCTTACTGTGCAAACACCCACACACGATACTCTCGCCCCAACCCGGATCGAAGTCTTTCATTACAAAGCCGCCATCAGGGAGCCGATCGTCACCTCGTTCGGCTCGATCCCCGCGCGCAACGCGCTGCTGATTAGGATCGAGGACCGGGACGGGGCTTTTGGATGGGGCGAGGTGTGGGCAAACTTCCCGCCTTCCGGAGCTGAGAGCAAGTTGAGACTGCTCGAGACGGTCATCTTACCGATGTCGCTTGGACGCACCTGGACCAGTCCTGCCGCAGCTTGGATCGATCTAACCCAGCGCATGCGACGCAACGCCATTCAGAGCGGCGAGCCGGGCCCATTCGCGGCCTGCATAGCCGGGATTGAGGTTGCGCTCTCAGATCTCGCCGCGCGTAAGGTCGGGCTGCCGCTCTGGAAAACGCTCGGCCGATCGGCGAAGCCCGAGCCAGTGATGGCGTATGCCAGCAACCTCAATCCCAGGGGTGCGCCCGAATACGTCGCCATGTGTCGCGAGCGTGGATACCGCGCCTTTAAGCTGAAGGTTGCCTTCGATATGAAAAGTGATCTGGCAAACGTGCGCGAAATCGCTGCCGGCCTCGGGTCAGGCGAGCGATTCATGATCGATGCCAACCAAGGCTGGGACCTCTCGACCGCGCGGCCTTCGGTCGAGGCGTTCAGCCAATTTCCGCTGGATTGGATCGAAGAGCCGATCCCGGCTGACGATCCGCCCGAGCACTGGGCGGAGCTTGCCATGCTCTCTCGCATCCCGCTCGCAGGCGGCGAGAATCTGATTGGCTTTCAGGAGTTTGATGCCGCGATCGCTGCCGGTCACCTCGGCGTGATCCAGCCAGATATCTGCAAGTGGGGCGGGATTTCATGCTGCGCAGCTGTAGCGCGGCGAGCAATCGCTGCGGGCCGTCGCTACTGCCCACACTGGCTCAACTCAGGCATCGGCCTGCACGCGGCCGCACATGTGCTGGCCGCCGTCGGCGGTGACGGATTACTTGAGCATGACGCCATGGAGAACCCTCTCCAGGCCGTGCTTGCCGAACCCTTCCCGCCCCTTGTCAACGGCCGCTTCGCGCTGACCGACGCGCCAGGGCTTGGTGCCGCGCCCAATCTCCTGGAAGCCAGGTCATTTCTGGTTCACCAGAGCGAGCATCGAAAATAATCTGGGTGGTAAGGCTCATCATTCGGTGCCTGGAGCGCTTTTTCACCCGGCACTTAGTTAGCCGACATCGCCATTTGGCCGAATGTCCGCTTTGCGCGGCGGGTTCAACTGATCGCTGCAACACATTCCGCAGACTGCGTCTTTGCTGCAGCAGACATCGCAAACGCGATGGCTTCTTAGGGACGGGTTAAACTCAAGACCTCCTAGCAGGAGGTCCCGCTTAATGTTCGGTTCGCCAGAACCGGATACCAGCCTATGCCGCTGTACGCCATCTTGGAGTCAAAGGGCAGCCCCCGAGCGAGCCCTGGGACCTGCGATGGACCCGATCCACCCACTTTGACCCGGCGCGAGCACCACGACGGTCGCGCCTGGCTTCACCCGATCAAAGAGATCGATGACATCCTCGTTGGTCATGCGGATGCAGCCGGATGATATAGCTTGGCCGATATATTCCGGCTGGTTGGTGCCGTGGATGCGGTACAGGGTGTCCTTGTTGCCCTCGTAAAGGTAGAGCGCCCGCGCGCCCAGCGGATTAGCCGGGCCTCCTGGAATGCGTGCCGGGTAGGGGCCGAGCCGCGCCTGAATCTCCGGCGTCGGGATCCAGTCAGGCCACTCAGCCATACGACCAACTGTAGCGAGGCCGGACCAGGCCATCGCTTCTTCCCCAACCGCCACGCCGTAGCGGATCGCCTTGCCTCCCGGCAAGACGTAATAGAGATAACGCGCATCGGTATCGACCAGGATCGTGCCCGACACCTCTTTGCGCGGATAGTCGACGATATGCCGGCGATAGGGCTCTGGAATGGTCGCCTGCGCATAAGGCGGATGGGCCAACAACTGCCGGTCCCTAGGGGTCAAATTGGCATCCGGCGACGGTGCAAGCGTCGATTGCATGCAACTGCCGAGCACGAACCCGAGCAGCCCCACCAGCAACAACGCGAGTCCGGACCTCGGCACCGCCTGTGTCCTCCACAGCGCTACATCGGTCCATTGGTTCCCCGAATCGTGCAGAAAAAAAGGCCGATGCGAGGCGCGATAATGTCGGCTTGCTGCTCGGAGAAGCTTGGCGCGGACGAACAGCGCGCGTAACGCGTTCGTCGCCTGCACCGTTAACATCGCATTCCCGGCCGCACTCTGAAGACAGCTTACGGCATCCTCATGCAGCGATTTAAACTCCATCCACTCAACTGAGCTGAGGTTTGTTATAAGCCGATAAACTTGGCCAACGGTGCCAATTGAAACGGTCTTGCCGTTCAAGCGAATTTTGAACGTCGTCCGCAGTGGCGTGTCGAAATTTGATACTTCGCTCATGACTCGGTTGTGGAACGTGGAGGGCGAAAGTAATTTGGAACTCTTCCACCATCGTTCATTGCTACGATCTACGTCATGACTGCGAGGTTGATCGCCCTGACATCTCATCGCTAAGGCTTGGCACAACGACGAGATGCTTGATCTCGCCGCTTGAGAACGCTTTTAGAAACTTCTCATAGTTCTTGATCGACAAGCAGCCGTTGGAATCACCCTTGGGGCCAAGCATATAGCTGTGCGCGAGCAATCCGGACCGCCCGAGCGTGCCGTTGTCACCCACGGGGATCATGCGGAGCGCCTGGACGCCATGAAACAGTCGTTCTCGAGGTTTCAAGTCATACACATTTGGCGGCGTTGCACCGACATTTCGCTCGTTCACGTGTCCTGGATCGTCCATCAGACTGCCGAATCCTGAATGCGCCTCGAGTTTTGATCCATCTGGCATGTAAACGACACGGGCCGAGATGTCATAAACGGCGGTCAGTTTGTCGTAGCCAAGAGATGTGAGGTTTGGCCGAGCGCCAAGCAGCCCGCCATCGGGAGCCAGCGACGCAAGGGTCATACGCGCTGGGAGCAGATCGGAAAGCTTCTGCAACAGCGTCCGATCGTCAGACTGTGCCGTAGGAGGCTGAGCCGCGGGAGGCCCGGCCCGAAATTCGAGATTCGCCTCAACCGGACGAGACCTGGGAAGAGGAACGGCAGCGACGCTCGATGGCGTTGTCTCCTCGCCGGTTTCCTTGGTGGCTGGTTCCTTGGTACTCGGTTCCTCGAAAAGGGCTACCCGCCAGTCTTGAGATTGCAGTTTCTGGGCGAGACGGACTTTCGCCCGTTGAACTTTGATCTCCAGTTCTGAGGGCAAAGATCGAACCAGGAAACGCGGCCCGATGCCCGTAGAAAACAAATCGGGCGGCGAAGCTACCGAGAATCGGTCATCGAACGATGATGTGCCGATATCTTTCGGAGAAACGGAATCTGAGACTAAAGCAACCGGATCGAGATCGCCAATCGAAGCTGCAACTCCCGATGCCAATGCGAACCCAGCAATGACCAATGCAATCGTGCCGGGGATTGAAGTACCACGACCCAACGGAACCCTGCCGGCTTTCAATGCGACGTAGGCCATCCATTCCCCCGGTTCGACGCCTTGGAGAACCACCAAAAGGACTCGCCGAGCAACCGGTCGCATCATGGGAGTCAAAGTGAGGCATAATCGAGACAATCGGGGGTAGCCGGAGGCTCTCCGCCGACCTGGAATCTTCCTACAAATTGTATCGATCAGATCCACAGTTCGCCGAGGCCCGTGTGGGCCTGGCTCTGCGGGCGACTTGATAGTCGACCGTGGCTTGTAGGGATGCAATCTCGGGATTTTGAATAGGAGCTGGAGCTCATAAATGAAGCTCTGGAAGCAGGCCTTTCCGCCTTGCCCTTGCGCGCTGCTTTTCTCGCCAGTTCGCGGTTCGCTTCTTCCATTTGATGCTCAACTTGCGAAGTTCCAAATATGCTGCCTCGCCGCCCTCGCTGCAGGCTTCATGTCCAATCAGTTTGCTTGTTTTGTCAGTGTGTCGCACTAAGGCATCCGACCAAAAGTTGTAGCAAACTCCATGGTCGAAGACCTTATTCTTGATACCGACGGCGCCAGCAGGACAGCGTCCGGCAGCAGCACGGTCAAACGCCGATGTGTCGCCTCTTCGTCATTGTGCGTGAGACACGAGCAGCCGACGACATCCGCTACCGAAATCGCCGCCAGCCGCCTCTCGGTGCGCTCGTTGGCCAGACGGTTCGTAGAATCAGAAAAATTCACCTGCAGACCTCGAGTTTCACCAGAGCGCTTTCCGTCCGCACCGAAGCAGAGGGGTTGTTTATTTCGCGATAGTCTTGTCTAAGCCGCCAAAGCTCGTCGTCATCGAATTGCCCGGCCGCACTTTGGGCAATACTGACGCTGGCTAAGTTCAGTCTTCTGAAAGGTAGCGATGGAGCCCTCTTTCGATGGGTCCTCTCCGCCTCAGTCGCTCCTGCGCAAGAACACGTAGTCCGCGGAATATGGCACGCTGCGGTAATTGCCCACGCTTTCGCATGATCCTTGCACCACCCCGCCCTTCGTGTTGATGCGCTGGACGGTGGTCACGTCGGACAAGATCCCGCTGCCGCGATGTTCCACGGCCTCGATTTTGAGCCACGGAATGTCATTCGACGTTGCGCCAGGCGCACTGCCAACAACCCTGCCCTTCACCCCACTGCCATCGACGTGATCCCAATTTGGCCCGGCGTAATGCCGTCCAATCGACGTTCCGTTAAAGACGAGCGTGGCAATGGGCTCGCGAAATTGCCAAGTCAGTGCGCGCCCCTCCGGCTTGTTGCCGGAATCGGGTTTGCACTCGTAGATTTGAGCGCCCTCCGCATGAAGTGTGACGATTTCTGTCCCGTCGCGCTCCGCAATCGCCGGCGGCATTTGTGCCAATGCCTGAGTGGCAAGCAAAATGATTGCACGCAAAGCAACGTTAAGCAGCACTTTCGAAAAGAAATTCATCGGTCCTCTCGCTTCGTGGGAGTTCAATCTTTAAGGGGCTGGTTGGAGTCGAAACGACGATCTATCTACCGCTCGCGCAACGTCTCTTGCCGGTAGCGGAGCAGCGGCGACAGGAGATAACTCAGGATCTTTCGCGATCCGGTCTTGATCTCCACCGTTACCGCCATGCCGGGCGACAGATTGACCATCCTGTCGTCGATCCGCATTCTGGTGCGGTCGAGCGAAATGCGCGCGCTGTAATTCAGTTCCTGGCCTTTCGGTTCGCTGGTGTCGTTCTGGGTCCCAAGCGCACGGTCATTGGAACGGTCCTGTTGCCGGTCGCGGATGACGGCATCCTGCGAGACGTTGAGCACCTGGCCGTGCAGGAGGCCGTAGCGGGTGAAATTGAAGGTATCGACCTTGATCTCGGCTTCCTGCCCGGCGTGGACGAAACCGATGTCTCGGTTCGACACCATGGCCTCGATTTCAAGCCGGCTGTCGCTCGGCACGACCAAAAGGAGAGACTGCGCGGGCGTGACCACACCGCCGACGGTGTGGATCGCGAGTTGCTGCACCACGCCGTCCACTGGAGCCGTCAGTTGCTGAAGTCTGGTTCTCTGCTCGGCTTTGATCAAATCCTGGGTGAGCCCATTCGCCTTTTGCTCGGCCTTGGCGAGTTCGTCGGAGAGTGTATGCCGGTATTCTGCCGCCGCCTGGCCGCGGGTCTCGCGAATCGCGGCGATAGCCGCCTCCGTCTCCTGCAGATGACTCTTCTGAACGTTGAACTCCTCTTGTTGCTCGACCAGCAGCTGGAACACCTCGAAATAATTGAGCTTCGAGCCCAGCTCCTTCTCCACCAGCGTCTTGCGGATGTCGACGCGCGACTGGATAACTGGAATGATCGTCTCGAGCTTGTGGATGGTCGCGGCCGTCGTGGCTTGCTCGGCTTCCCTCTGGGCCTGCTGACGGAGCAGTGCCGCAATCCTGGCGCGGTGCTCAGTCACCTGGTTCAGCAACAGCTGACGCTGGGTATTGATCAGTTCAGGGTCTGCATCGGCGGGCGGCACAAAATCGGTGACAGGATCATCACCGCCGGCGAGTGCCGCGCGCAACCGCGCGATGTTGAGCTGCTCGGCGAGGAGGTCGTTATGCAGGTGATCGCGTTCGGCCGCGTTTACGGTCGGATCGAGATCGATCAGCACGTCGCCGGCCTTGACCACCTGCCCGTCCTGCACCCGGATGGAACGCACAACTCCGGCCTCGAATGGCTGAACGACCTTGGTGCGGCCGCTCGGCACGATTTTTCCGGACGCCGACGCAACGATGTCGATCGTTCCCCACCAGGCCCAAACCAGCGCCGCGCAGAACAGCAGGATGATGGAGCTGCCGATCGCACGGCCGATGGGCGACGGCGGCGTTTCCACGATTTCAAGCGCCGCCGGCAAAAACGCCAGCTCTTCGCCGCGCCGCTCTTGCGGGTGCCGAAAGGGGATAACGCGTTGCATGGGCTTGGCGGGCATCACTCGTTCAGACGACTTCATGGACCCCCGCTTGCAACCGATGCAACGATGCATAACGGCCGCCAGTTTTGATGAGCGTGTCGTGGTTACCGTCCTCGACCAGGCAGCCGCGATCGAGCGTGACGATGCGGTCCGCCGACCGCACGGTCGAGAGCCGGTGGGCGATAACCAGCACCGTCCGCCCTTTGGCAATATCCTTCATGTTCTGCTGAATGATGCGCTCGCTCTCATAGTCGAGAGCGCTCGTCGCCTCATCAAGGATCAGAATGCGCGGGTCGGCAATCAGCGCGCGGGCAATGGCGATGCGCTGGCGCTGGCCACCCGAGAGGGTGGAACCGCGCTCGCCGACAATCGTGTCGTAGCCTTCGGCGAGTTCGAGGATGAACTCGTGCGCTCCCGCAAGGCGTGCCGCCGCAATGACCCGTTCCATCGGCATCGCCGGATCGGCGAGCGCAATATTGTCGCGCACCGAGCGGTTGAAGAGCACGTTCTCCTGCAGGACAACGCCAATCTGGCGGCGCAGCCAGGCGGGATCGGCCAAGGCGAGATCCATTCCGTCCACCAGAACGCGCCCGCGCTCCGGGACGTAGAGGCGCTGGACGAGTTTCGCGAACGTACTCTTGCCGGACCCCGAGGGCCCGACGATGCCGACCGTCTGGCCGGCCGGCACCTCGAAAGAGACATCGTGCAGGACCTCCTGCCCGTCGATGCGATAGCGAAACGTGACGTGGTCGAATTTGATGTCGCCGCGGATCGCCGGCAGCTGCGCGCGCCCCGCCCGGTAGGTCGGCTCGGCGGTGGTGTTGAGGATGTCGCCCAGCCGCGCGATCGACAGGCGCGCCTGGTGAAAGTCCTGCCAAATCTGCGCCAGACGCAGCACCGGCGCGCTCACCCTGCCGGCCAGGATGTTGAAGGCAACGAGCTCGCCGACCGACAGGCTGCCGTCGATGACGAGCTTGGCGCCGCAATAGAGGACGCTTGCCGTGACGATCTTGCTGACAAGCTGCACCGTCTGGCTCGCGCTGTTGCCGAGACTCAGGACCCGGAAGCTCGCGGCCACGTAGCCGGCGAGCTGCTCTTCCCAGCGGCGCTGCATCTGCGGCTCGACCGCCATGGCCTTGAGCGTCTCGATGCCCGTCACGCTCTCGACCAGAAATGCCTGGTTCTCGGCGCCACGCTGAAATTTCTCATCCAGCCGCTGCCGGAACAGCGGCGTCGCTCCGGCCGAAATCGCGATATAGAACGGGAACGAGCCGAGGACGATCCAGGTCAAGAGCGGCGCGTAGAAGAACATCACGCCCAGGAACACGAAGGTGAAGAACAGGTCGATGACCAGCGTCAGCGCCGAGCTGGTGAGGAAATTGCGAATGTTCTCCAATTCACGTACCCGCGCCACCGAGTCGCCGACGCGCCTCGCCTGGAAATAGGCCATCGGCAAAGCCAGCAGGTGGTGAAAGAGGCGCGCGCCGAGTTCGACGTCGATGCGGTTGGTGGTGTGCGCGAACAGATAGGTGCGCAGGATTCCCAGCACGGTCTCGAACACCGAGATGGTCAGCAGTCCGAGCACCAGCACATCAAGCGTGCTTAGGGATTGGTGCACCAGCACCTTGTCGATGACCACCTGGAAGAAAAGCGGCGAGACCAGGCCGAGCAGCTGCAGGAAGAACGACGCGACCAGGACCTCGCTCAGGAGATGGCGATATTTGTGGATCGCCCCCAGAAACCAGGTGATGTCGAAGCGGCCGGTGATATCAGACAATCCGGCGCGGCGGGTCATCAGGATCAGCCGGCCGTCCCAGACCGCCGAAAGCTCCTCCCGTGTCATCAAAGCAGGCCGGGGTGCCAGCGGTGACTGGACCAGAACCTTGTCCCCGCCCGCCTTGGCGAGCAAAAGGAACCCGCCATCGTGCAGCGACGCGATGGCGGGTAAGGGCGTGCTGGCAAGCCGCGACCAGTCAGTCCGGTAGGCACGCGCCTTGAGCCCGAGATCCTTGGCGCACCGGAGCATCTCCGGCGCGCCGATCTTGTCCTTGCCCAGCCGATGCCGGATCTGTCCGGCATCGGCCGCAACGCCGTGGAGATGCAGCAGCGTCACAAGTGCTTCGAGACCGGGATCGGTCGGCCTCGCAGTGGCGGTTTCGATGCTCATGGCGCTCTCCAGGGTGACGGCGCGTCAGGCGTGCGGCTGCGCGAGCAGTGGCTGCTGGCCTGACGACGGATCGGCAATCGGCGTTGCGCCTTGGCCGTCGCTGGCGGCGACGAAAGTCGATGCCATGAACTGACCCAGCAGGGCGGCACCGATGGCCGGCGAGCCATTGGTTGCCGTCACGGGATTGGCGGCGACCACGGGGGCGTTAAAGACGACGTTCGCACCGGGTCCACCGTCGAGGGTGTCCTGCCCTCCATTGCCGATCAGGATGTCGTCGCCTGCGCCGCCGCTCAGCGTGTCGTTGCCCTGGCTGCCGATCAGGATGTCGTCGCCGTCGCCGCCATTGGCGGTAAACAGCATGGCACCGCCAAGCCCTGTTGCATTGATGATGTCATCGCCGCCGAGGCCATTGATCACGATACGATCGGTGGCATCGAAGCCTGTGATCGTCACGTCAGTAGAAAGACCCGACACCGTGACCACGCCGTTGTTATCGGTGACGTTGATCACGTCGTCGCCGCTGGTCGCGTTGATGACCACCGTATCGGCCTTGCCGTCGCCGACGCCGCTGCCGGGCGTGGCTGACAGGTCGATGGCGACGTCCTTGACGCTGGTCTTGGACAGATCGTCGACCGTGATGGTGTCCGCGCCATCCAAGGCATTGACATCGATGGTCTCCATGTTGGTGAGGTTCATCGTGACGAGGCCAATGTCGCGGGTGAGCGTCGCGCCCTTGCCGTTGGCCGAGATCTCCATGCTCTCGCCGACGTTGGCGCCGTTGAACACGAGCGTGTCGTTGCCCGCGCCTCCGTCTACCGTGTCGCTGCCATCGCCCGGATTCCAGACGAAGGAGTCGTCGCCCGCGCCAAGCGAAGCCACGTCATTGCCGCGGCCGCCGATGACGGTGTCGTTGCCGGCGCTGCCGGTGATGGTGTCATTGCCGTCGCCGCCGTTGAGGGTGAGGTTGACCTGGCCGGCGTGGAGCGCGGAAGCGTTGATGGTATCGTTGCCGGTGCCGCCGTTGATGACGAGCGTGTCGTTGGCAGCGTCGGCACCGTTGATCGTCACCTGCGCAGCCA
>Ga0068855_100010076_pt1 | contig 11392 bp, 12 predicted proteins | sample KBSCornC52_FD_66592 | JGI IMG/M metagenome (GOLD analysis project Ga0068855, IMG submission 66592) | Corn rhizosphere microbial communities from Kellogg Biological Station, Michigan, USA - KBS Corn C5-2 | ecosystem: Host-associated > Plants > Roots > Rhizosphere > Soil ... | reverse complement strand
GTTCGCTCCGTGCAACCTGCATTGCTCGAAGTGCAACGCGACCTCGAGGATGCCGCCGAAACGCTCGGCGCCGGCCGCTTCTATGTGTTCCATCGAATCATCCTACCCACGGTGCTGCCCGCACTGCTGACGGGTTTCACCCTGGCCTTCGCCCGCGCAGTCGGCGAGTACGGCTCGGTCATCTTCATCGCGGGTAACCTGCCGATGAAAACGGAGATCACGCCGCTGCTCATCGTCATCCATCTGGAGGAGTTCGATTACAAAGGAGCCGCGGCCCTCGGCTTTGTCATGCTCGTAATCTCGTTCGTCGTGCTCCTCACCATCAACCTGCTGCAGGCCTGGGGCCGGCGGCGCCACGTACAGTCGACACGCTAATGGCTGCCGTCCCTCAAATCGCCGCGTTCGATGACGTCGTTACCCGTCCGGGCCGGGCCAACATCCGCAGCTCACTGGTGCGTTGGACCTTCATCGGGATATCACTCCTCTTCCTCGCGGCCCTGTTGTTGGCCCCCTTGGCCACGGTGTTCGCGATGGCTCTGGAGAAGGGCGTGCGCGCCTATCTAACCAGCTTCGAGGACCCTGATACCGCGGCAGCGTTGCGCCTGACGCTGACCACCGCCCTGGTGGTCGTGCCACTCAATACGGTATTCGGGCTCTCGGCCTCCTGGGCGATCGCGAAGTTCGAATTCCGTGGCAAGAGCTTCCTGATCACCCTCATCGATTTGCCTCTGGCCATCTCGCCGGTGATCTCGGGCATGATCTTCGTGCTGTTGTTCGGTCTGCACGGCTGGTTCGGCACCTGGCTGCAGGATCACGACATCAGCATCATCTTCGCCCTCCCCGGCATCATCCTGGCCACCATGTTCGTTACGTTCCCCTACGTCGCGCGTGAGCTGATCCCATTGATGCAACAGCTCGGGAACGATGAAGAGGAAGCCGCCATTACCCTGGGCGCAGGCGGCTGGATGACCTTCTTCCGCGTGACCCTTCCCAAAGTACGATGGGGTCTGGTCTACGGGGTCATCCTGTGCAACGCGCGCGCCATGGGTGAATTCGGCGCCGTGTCGGTCGTCTCCGGCCACATTCGAGGGCTCACGACCACGATGCCTCTGCATATCGAGATCCTCTACAACGAATATAACTTCGTCGGTGCGTTCGCGGTCGCCTCCCTGCTTACGCTCCTGGCCGTGATGACACTGATTGTCAAGACGCTTGTGGAGCGCACCGGGTACCGGCGACGGTAACAAGGATGCTCGAGCGGCTACAAAAGCTATGGCGTACGTTGTGGCCCGATCCGGGTAAGACGAGTCTTGGCTGGTGGCTCGTTGCCATACACGTCGCCATTGTGCTGCTGGTCGGTGGGGGAATTTCGTACTCCGCGATCACCATGCTGCGCGACCTCGCGGACGAGCAAGGTAAAGCCCGAGTGCAATTGGCGGGCGCCATGGCACGTGAGGATCTGCGTCGCATGGTCGAAGACGCGGGCACAGCAGCTCGTGTGTTGGCGGGGCAGCCGACCCTGCAGCGCTTGCTGTCGCAAGGTCGGACTGACGCTCTTCCTTCGATACTCCGCCGTGCCTGCGAGACGGCTGGAATGGACGCTTGCGCGGTTTTCACCGGCACGCAGTTGACCACGCAGAGCGGCCCGCCATTGGATTGGGAAGGCATCGTTACCGACAGCACGGAGCAGGGGCAGACCTTCATGGCCTTGCCATCGAACATCCGATTGCCGGTTCTCGGCGCGTATGCGTCACTGGGCGACACCGAAGGCACGCGCGTTTTCGCTGTCCGGCTGTTGAATGACAAACTGGCGCGAGCGCTGAGTCAACAGGTCGGACTCGAGATAAAGCTCATCGACTATCGATCATTCACCAATGACCCCGTCAACGCCTTTACACCGCTCTACTCCGCCGCTCTCGCGGACGGCCGCTCGGCTGTGCAGCGAATCAACTCGCAGTCGGTCTATGCGTCGTCCGTACCGGTGTTCGCCTCTACGGGCGAGGCGATCGCGCTGATCGAAGTTCTGCTACCCACGGCCGCCATCGACACGACCTCGAGCCATCTCACTCACAAGCTGCTCGTAACCGCGGCGATTCTGGCCGTGTTGGCCGTGTTTGCAGGCGTCATTCTCAGCGAGTTGATTGCTGGGCCAGTGAAGGCGCTGACTGAGGCCGCCGTGCGCCTTGGGCAGGGTGACTTCTCGACTTCCATTCCGCCCGGCGGCGCCGCGGAAGTAGGCGCGCTAGCGAGAACCATGGAAGACATGCGGCGCAATCTCGTCGATCTGACGGGCACCTTGCGGCGACGGGAGGCCGAGGCGCAAGCCGTACTCGGAGGTATCGTCGAAGGCGTGTACGCCGTCGATAGGGATCGGATCATCCGCTATCTCAACCCACAGGCCGCGCGAGTGCTCGGACTAGAACCGGCGCAAGCAGTCGGCCGTTTCTGCGGTGACGTTCTAAAGCCGCGCGATGTGGACGGCCGTCGACCCTGCGATTTTCAGTGCCCGATCCTGCAGGCTCGCACAGACAACAGTACGAAGGCAGTCGAGCACTTACAGGTGGCAACGGGCGAGCGTACGACCGTCATCACCAGCTCCGGGGTAGTCGATGGCCTGCAGGTACAAGTGATCCGGGACGAAACAGAGCTCGAGGCGGTCCGCCGCGCGCGCGACTCCGTGCTGGCCAACATCTCGCACGAGTTTCGCACACCTCTGGCCGCGCAGCTCGCTTCGATCGAGCTGCTGTTGGAGGGAATCGAGACATTGGAGCCGGCGCAAAAGAAGGATCTCGTCATGTCGCTGCAGCGCGGCGCCCTGCGGCTGACGCGGCTCATCGACAACCTCCTCGAGAGCGTGCGCATCGAATCAGGGCAACTCGGCATCCGCCACCAAAGCGTAGACCTCACCGAAGTTGTCGAGGATGCACAGGAGCTGATCGGGTCGCTCCTTACATTGCGCCATCAGACATTGGAAGTGCGGTTGCCTGAAGGACTGCCCTATATCGAGGGCGACAAGACCCGCCTGACACAGGTGTTCGTCAACCTGCTGGCGAACGCGAACAAATTCGCGCCCGAAGGCAGTACCGTTCACATCGGCGCCGAAGTAGCGGACCAGCACGTACTGACCTGGGTGGAAGACGAGGGCGCGGGGCCGGATACGGGTGAAAGCGAGGCCATCTTTGCGCGCTTTCAACGCGGATCCGGCGAGGAGCCGGAACCGGGCGGCCTGGGATTGGGTCTATGGATCGTGAAGTCGATTATCGACCGTCACGCCGGCTCCATCGCGCTTACCCGCACCGAGCAGGGGCGCACCCGCTTCACCATCACACTGCCAATCGAGGTGACGACCGCATGAAAACGCTGATCGCGGACGACGATCGCGATCTGCGCGAGCTGATCGGATTCACGCTCACTCAAGCAGGCTATCTTGTCCTGAAAGCGGGTGACGGTCCGAGCGCGCTACGCACATTCGAGGCGGAGTCCCCCGATCTGGTGGTCCTCGATATCAACATGCCCGGCATGAGTGGTTTCCAGGTGTGCGAAGCCGTCCGTAAGCGTTCGCGCGTACCTGTGATCATGCTGACGGTCAGAGGAGAGGAAGAAGACCTTGTCCGCGCCCTCGAGCTCGGCGCCGATGATTACCTGACCAAACCCTTCAGCCCACGAACCCTGCTTGCGCGCATCAAAGCGCTATTGCGGCGAGCCGGCATGGAGAACGCAGCACCGCTGGCGGCCGGCCGCATCGCTCTGGACATCGAAGAACACACCGTACGCATCGCCGAAGGCGAGCCCGTGCGCCTGACGAAGCTCGAGCTGCGCCTGCTACAAATGCTCCTGGCAAACGCAGGACATACCGTGAGCTCCGACCGTTTGCTCATTCAGGTCTGGGGCCATCGCAACTCCGGCGACCGCCAACTCCTGAAGCAACTCGTTCACCGGCTACGCCAGAAAATCGAGACGGACCCAGCTACGCCCCAGCTCTTACAAACGGCCTCAGGCGCTGGCTACAAGTTAGTCGTCGACTGATCCCCCGCCTCAGCGCCCCACAGCGTAGATCTGATCAAACACCCCACCTTCGCTGAAATGGGTTTTCTGCGCCTTCGCCCAACCGCCAAAATCAGCGATGGTCACCAGATTGAGCTTCGGATAGCGGTCGGCATACTTGGCCGCGATCTCGGGATCGCGCGGTCGATAGTAGTTTTGCGCCACGAGCTCCTGCCCCTCTTTGCTGTAGAGGTACTGCAGATACGCCGTCGCCACCTCCCGCGTCCCACGCCGTAGGACTACCTTGTCGACGACGGCTACCGGCGGCTCTGCCAGCACACTCACGGTCGGCACGACGACCTGCAGCTTATCGGCGCCCAACTCTTTGACGGCCAGCAACGCCTCGTTTTCCCACGTAACCAATACATCGCCCAACTGCCGCTGCACGAAGGTGGTCGTAGCGCCCCTTGCGCCGGTGTCGAGAACGGGTACGTTCTTATACAGCTTGCGCACGAATTCCTTCGCCGTAGCGTCGTTGCCGCCAGGTTGTTTCAACGCCCAACCCCACGCAGCCAGGTAATTCCAACGCGCACCGCCGGAGGTCTTCGGGTTCGGCGTGATGACCGCCAGGCCCGGCTTGATGAGATCGCCCCAGTCGCGGATGCCTTTCGGGTTGCCCTTGCGCACCAGGAACACGATGGTCGAAGTATAAGGAGAGCTGTTGTCAGGAAAGCGGCTCTGCCAGTTGATCGGCAACAGCTTGCCCTGCGAGGCCACCGCATCGATGTCGGCCGCCAGCGCGAGCGTCACCACATCGCCCTGCAATCCGTCGATCACCGAGCGGGCTTGTTTGCCAGAGCCCCCGTGCGACTGGTTTATTTTGACATCCTGCCCGGTCTTCGCCTTCCAGTATTTCGCGAACGCGGCGTTGTAGTTGACGTAGAGCTCGCGAGTGGGATCGTACGAAACGTTGAGCAACGTGACCTGAGCCGCGTTTGCGAGGGACGAGCCCAACAGGAAAGTCAGAACGAAGCTCGTGGAAAGGGCCGCCAGGCGAGGCAGCCACCGCTTGTTTTTCATTACAGGACTCCGGTGGGAACCCGCCGATTCTAGCTGGCCTCCGGTAACGAAACGGTTATGGAGCGTTATGGACTCATAGCCGAAAGATCGGGCCCGCCCGCAGCGCCTATCCGGTGCCAGCGCCAGCTGCATGCCAGTGCCTCCGGCGCGCTAACGCAACCTTTCACGCCAGCGCAGCTCTGCTCGCCAACACAACCCCTCCACGCCGACGCGGCCTGCGCGCCGACGCGGCCCTGCGCGCCACCGCATGGCCGCGTTGCCTTTTTGCCAGGGGCGCGGTTTAGCCTAAAGGATTGAGGCTAGAGGGACTCCGGGGAGTGCCCCAGACCCTCGGCGATCACCTCAAAGCCCGCCGCCTCACCCTTGGGCTGTTTCAGAAAGACGTAGCGGCGCAGATCGGCGTGGACGTTATAGACGCTCCTCCTCTGGGAGAAGAACCGCACACAGCCGCTCTCACGCTGGTACCCGGCGATCATCGCCTTCCTGGGATACGACCCCAGCCAAAGGGAGAGACCATTGCCGAGCGCTTGAGGACGAGACGGCGGCCACTGAGCTTAACGATCAAGCAGGCAGCCAAGGAACTGAACGCGACCCTACGGCGATATGGCATTGGGAGAACGGCGGGACGATTTGCATCACGATCACCGCAAGACCGTTGCCGCCTTTATCGAGATGGGCGAGGACACTCTAGACGATCAGATGCGCCGCGCATGGAAAGCAGCGCATAGGAGGACGGGGACAGGCGACCGCCCGAGTGACGCGCGGCAATCAACTACGCCCTGCATTTCTCGGCGACAACACCAGAGGTGCGAGGCATACTTTTCATGCCGCCGGCAAGTGTATGCCTCTATCTACTGCATCGCACCATTACCCGCCGATACCCAGCGCGCTGTTCCTGCCCGAGGGGATACGGGAGAAGTGGTTGCGATGGGGTGGAGAAAGTCGCTGCGATTGCGCGCTGGTTTGGGATCGAATTCGGAGGTGAGTAGCCCGCTGCGGATTGCGTGGCAATCCGGTATTCGCCTGAACTTGCCCTCCGGTAAAAAAACAAGTGCCCAGTTTCTCCCGAAGGTATGGCGCTATCTGTCGAGCATGTCTGCGAGCAAGCTCACCTCATCAATTGTTGTTGCTCCAGTGCGTTTATTGTGCCGCACGATCTCGACTACCTCTTTTTCTCCTGCAGTGTAAGAAACGCGCATTGTAGGAACTTTCCGCGTTCGTACCTCTGTGACAATATCATCGTCTCGCTGCGGAAACTGTAGCGGTTCACCATCACGCATCGGCCTGATCTCCCCTGCTTTCCAATACTATAAAAGCAAAAATTTCGTCTTGGCGCAACGCGTCATCCAGACGCGGCGGCCAAAGACGCCTGTTGCTCAGCTCTTTCGTTGTCCTGCAACGCCTGTAATTCCTCCAATACGGGGAACAGAGCGTCTGCAACGATAGCCACGAGCTCGGTGTCGTAGCCTCCCCGATATGTGTTTATTATGTTCGCATCAACACAAAGAAAGCCACGCGTGGATTGTTGGATTGCGCCTGCGCCTTTAGCGCTTCGTACATGCTGAATCGGGAACACGATGGTCGCTTTGTACGGAAGCGCGCCGTTCGCCCATAACTTCTTGCTAGTGTTTTCGTAAAACTTCCCGCTCGGCAGTTCATTTGAAAAGAAATACGGCTCACCATCGCGCAAAATATTTCTATACGCGGTATTTTGCCCAACTTTATGAAGGTTTTCTTCCTCTGCGTCGCGTTTCTTGTTTAGCTCCGCAGATACTGAGTCCCGACAAAGGGTTCGGACGTGCTTAAGCAGATTGTCGTCATCTTTTTTGCCGCCAAGTAGCTTGATGCACGCGCGATTAGGGGTTCCCGTCACGACAGCCAACGCCTGAACAACCGCGTCCATACAGGGCTTCAGCAACTCACGTAACGCCGCGGCGTGGTATACCGCTTCCTTGCGGCCGCATTGTTCGAGATACCACGTCGCGTCGCGCGACTGGTGAACCGCATGGTGGATGCAGAGCATCGCCTCTGCATACCGCGCCTTACGTTCCAGTACACGCGCTCGGCGCTCGTATTTTCGACGCTCCCGATCGTGCTCCTTGATGAGCTGCTCAAACTTGCCTGCGTACTCGTTGATCTGGCGTTCGTGCCTAACTGCGGAATGCCAGATGTTCGCAAGCAAAATAACGGTATTTACGGCGAGAGCGACGTAGGCGACGAAAATCTTCGGATCATTTTTGTCTATGCGAAATCCAACAAAAATGAGAGATAAAAAAAGCAGAGTTGGAAATATTCTCGAGACGACATTTATTGCTGTCTTCCCAACTTTGCTTAATGGACCGGATTCAATTCGCCACGTAACCATCCTACCTCTCTCGCTTTTGGGGCGGCATGCTGCTCGCAGCGCGTGCGCCAAGCAAGGCGCAGTGCAATAGCGAAACAGGGGAATACGGAAGGAGTTATATATTGCACTGCGGCAGTCCGATCCTCCCTGTATAACACCCCGTCGCGCGTGGATCGAGGAGCTGGTCTCACTCGACTGTTCATGACGGCTCGCTATCCGGTTTCTTCCGCTTCACCGTCCGCGCCATCGCGTTTCCCAAGTCCGCCCCGCACGGTCATTTCGGTCGCTTTGAGCAACTCTTCCCACGGGTCAAGAGGCGCCGGCACATCCTCGGGTGCAATCACATCAACCGGAACGGCCGCACCAATCTCCGCCAGTCGTTGATCGACTCCCGCCGCTTCTCATACGGACAAATCCATACGATGCGCGAGTGTCCGGAGATTTCCACCGCAACGAGAATGAATCTTTGCGCAACACACTGCGGCTTGCGACAAACAAGGTGTAGGGCAGTAAGAAGGGAGCTGCGTGAAGACCTGGGCAGGTTTCGGCTAAGAGTGCATTGCGAGCATAGAGACTTCTCCCGCGCGCTCCACTATAGACTCTCGTACCTCTCTCAGTCCGAAATCGTGAGCGAAGCCCAAGACCTGTATGCCCGCTGGCCGGGGCCTCCCGCCGGGGAGCGGCGCACTATTGTGGAAGCCATTGTCGAGAAGATCACCATAAGCAAGGATGAGATAGACATAGACCTGTTCTATAACCGCCAAGCGTGACGACCCGGGGCACGCAGCCCCTCGCGCGGACGCAGCCCTGCGCGCCAGCGCTGGCACACGCGCCTGCGCCTCAGAACCCCAGCGCCCGCAACAAATGAGGCTCCAACGCCTCCGCGGCTGCACTCACCGACGCAGCCGCCCCCAGCTCGCAGAGCTGGGTCATCTGCAACCCTTCGTAGCCACAAGGATTGATGCGCCCGAAAGGCTCCAGATCGAGGCGCACATTGACCGCCAGCCCGTGATAACTCGCGCCGCGCCGCACGCGAATGCCCACGCTCGCGAGCTTCCGCCCTTCGACATAAACCCCCGGAGCGCTCCGGCGAGCTTCGGCGGCGACGCCATGCGCAGCTGCCAGGTCGATGACGCTCTTCTCGAGCGCCGTCACCAGATCACGGACACCCAACCCCGACCGCCGCAGATCGATCAGCGGATACACCACCAACTGTCCCGGCCCGTGATAGGTAACCTGGCCGCCTCGATCGATCTGCACTACCGGAATATCGCCAGGCGCCAGCACATGTGCGCGGCTCGCATTCATACCCAGGGTAAACACGGGTGGATGCTCGAGAAACCAGATCTCATCCGGCGTCGTCACATCGCGCTCATCCGTAAAGCGCTGCATGGCCCGCCAGGTCGGCTCGTATTCAACAAGCCCGAGGTGCCGAATGACAGGAGTCGGCAGATCCCGCGCCACTCGCGCGCGCTCGCGATCGCGGCCAGCGACGGCGCCAGCTTCTTTCGCGCCCAACTCGCTTGCATCCGACTCACTTGCGCCTGACCCAGCCGCTGGCGCCGCAGCGATCGGCGACCTGACCGCGGCCGCTAACGGACGATCGACGTTCGCGCCACCCAGATCGCCACACGCGGGCGCGTTACGCACGACGCCAACCACTCGCGCCACACGCAGGTGCATCACCGCGCCGCCACTCACTTGTGCCACACGCGAGCGCATCAGCCACGACGCCACTCTCTCGCGCCACACGCGGGCGCATTACCACGACACCACTCACTTGCGCCATCCGCGACGATTCACTTCGCCAGACTGCGGTTGTCGAGGCCCGCGTTATTCCGATTGAGCGCCTGCTCCGCCCGATAGCTCGAGCGCACCAGCGGCCCCGACACACACTCCAGGAACCCTTTCGCCAGCGCCCGCTCCCGGAACGCATCGAACTCCGCTGGTGTAACAAACCTCTGTATCGGCAGATGATTCAGCGTCGGGCGCAGATACTGCCCCAGCGTAACGATGTCGACACCAGCCGCACGCAGGTCATCGAGCGCCTCGTCCACCTCTTGCTCGGCCTCACCCAAACCCAACATCAGACTACTCTTCGTCAGCACCCCGGGCCTGTGTCGTTTTGCGTGCCCGAGCACGCTCAACGTTTGCTCATAACCCGCGCGCGGATCCCGTACCGGGTGCGTGAGGCGGCGTACAGTCTCGAGGTTCTGCGCAAACACCTCGAGCCCCGAGTCCACAACAACCTCCACATCCTTCAGCACGCCCTGGAAATCGGGAGTGAGTGCCTCGACCGCTGTTTGAGGATTGCGCTGCTTGATAGCGCGTATGCATGCCGCGTAATGCGCGGCACCGCCATCCGTCAGGTCATCACGGTTGACGGAGGTCAGCACGACATATTTGAGCTTCATCAACTCAACGGTACGCGCCGCATTCTCGGGCTCATCCGCATCCAACCAGCCATGCGGATTCCCGGTATCGACCGAGCAGAAGCGACAGGCGCGGGTGCACACCGCGCCCATCAGCATGATAGTCGCGGTGCCCGCATTCCAGCATTCACCGATATTCGGGCACTTAGCCTCTTCGCACACCGTAGCGAGGCGGTGCTCCTTTACGATGGCCTTGACGCCCTGGAACCCCGTGCCGGTCGGCGCTTTCGCCCGCAACCACCCCGGCTTGCCCGAATGAGATCCCGGGAGCACAGTGCCCCCCTGCGCCTTGATCCCGTCCCGGATGGCCGTAAACCCTTGTGGCGTAACATATTTCTCGCCACTTCGCACCCGCGCCGCTTCCGCGATTACGGGAATATCTTTGAGGTTCGACATAGCCCCATTGTAAGGCCAAAACCCCCAGACCCAAATCTGCCCCCAGCCACCCTCAAACCCAATGGAATCCCTTGGCCATCAACCCCGCCAAAGCCACCGTGGCCACGATCAGCGCTCCGAAAAGGACGCGGAAATCCCTCTCCTGATGCCCCCGTAGCTCATGCACGTCATGTTTGAGCACCGCGACGTCACTCTTGAGCACCGCGACGTCAACCTTGAGCACCGCCACGTCAACCTTGAGCACCGCGACGTCAGCCTTGACGCCAGACATATCGACCTCGAGCCTCGAAAGCCTCTCTTCCATGTTCCAACACCCCACCGCCACCGATGAGATCACGATACGCCACCCGAAACGCACCTGACAAGCGGCACGCATTCCGGAAACTCAACAAATTACGGGCTTTCGCGCAGTTATTCGATGTTATTGCGCGCCGTGGCGCGCGCGAACTTCAGCGTCGAGCGACGCGAGACGCTCAGGCGTACCAACATCACACCACTCACCCCGATGCAGCTCCCCACGCAGCACTCGCGCGGCAATAGCCCGCTTCATGAGCGGCAGCATCGGAAACTTACCGGGAGAGCACCCGGCAAAAAACTCGGGCCGATAGACCCCGACACCCGAATAGGTGAGCCGATCCATCTCACGGTCAACAACGACATCCCCCTCGAGGCCAAAATCGCCACGCGTGTTATGCGTCGGATTCCGCACGAGAACGATACGTCCGTCAGCACCATCCTCCAATGCGAGGTGGCCGTAATCGATATCGCTCCAGGTATCACCATTGACCACGAGGAAAGACCCCGCCCCCAACAAAGGCAGTGCTCTGAAAATTCCGCCGCCGGTCTCGAGCGGCACCGGCCCCTCTTCGCTATAAGCGATGGATAGCCCGTAATCGCGGCCGTCGCCCAACGCAGCCTTGATGCGCTCGCCCAACCACGACAGATTGATCACGACCTCTTTGATGCCGGCACGCGCCAACCGCTCGAGGTGATATCCGATGAGCGGCTTCCCCGCCACCGGCACCAGCGGCTTCGGCAAAGTATCCGTAATCGGCCGCATCCGCTCCCCGCGTCCGGCGGCCATGACCATCGCCCTCACCGAGTCACCTCACATCGCCCTTCGCCGAGGTCCGCGTATCGCCCGCGTAAAACGCGG
>Ga0068855_100010073_pt1 | contig 11394 bp, 8 predicted proteins | sample KBSCornC52_FD_66592 | JGI IMG/M metagenome (GOLD analysis project Ga0068855, IMG submission 66592) | Corn rhizosphere microbial communities from Kellogg Biological Station, Michigan, USA - KBS Corn C5-2 | ecosystem: Host-associated > Plants > Roots > Rhizosphere > Soil ... | reverse complement strand
GCATTCGCCTTTACCTTTGCAATCATTCTTGCCTTTGGTGGATCCGCAGCCGCCTTTGCCTTTGCAGGAGTTCATACCCTTGCAGGCATGCTTATCTTTCTTTGACTTGGTGGCCTTTTTTCCGCTGTCGGACTTGGCGGTTGAGTCTTTATCGCCACCGGCGGCCTGGGCAAAAGCGCTTTGGCCAGCCATAAATCCTGTGAGAGCGGCACCCATAAGCAGTAAACGTACTGACTTCGTCATTTGGTAAATCTCCCTTCCGAGTTTTTTAAATGTCTGACGAGAGCATTGTCAGGCCGCGTAAAGGGCCTTAACCACTCTCGAGCAGCGTCCTTTGAGGTACGTACAGCAATCCAAAACGGATTGTTTCTTGTGGAGCTTCAATGCGGCGGCACGTACCGCCGGTAGTGGGTGAATATTACACACGTTTCATAGGGACAAATATGCGAGGGAATACTAACATGCGGGTACAGAGGGAATGAAGTACTTTCACTTCGTCCCAGATGGCACCTTAGATTCAAGCTAATGTTTTCGCTGTACCAGGAAATGGGCCAGGTCCTTTAGTGTCTGGGCGCGCTGGGCAAATGAATCGAGCGCGCTGCAGCCGGATGAGACCAGCGCATCAGCGCGGCGCAGAGATTCATCGATCCCGAAAAGCGAGGGATAGGTCGCTTTTTCTGAAGCTGTGTCTTTGCCCGCGGTCTTGCCCAGTTGTTCTGAAGATTGCGTAACGTCAAGCACGTCATCCACGATCTGGAAGGCCAGCCCAATGGAGCGGCCAAAATCGCGCAGGCGCTGGATTTCAGCCAGCGAACCGCCCGCGTAGATTCCTCCGCTCACCAGACTGGAGGTGATGAGCGCTCCGGTCTTGGAGCGATGAATGTATTCCAAAGTCGCGGCGTCAGGAGGCTGGCGTTCGGCTTCAAGGTCTTTGACCTGTCCGCCAATCATTCCATCAATGGTGCCGGTGCCGCGGGCAATCTCTTCAATGATTTTCACGCGCGCTTCCGCAGGACACTTCAGGCGCGCCAAAACTTCGTAAGCCTGTGTCTGGAGCGCATCACCGGCAAGGATAGCCAGCGCTTCTCCAAAGACCACATGGCAGGTTGGCTTGCCACGGCGCAGATCATCATTATCGAGCGCGGGCAGATCGTCATGAATGAGCGAGTAGGTGTGCAACATTTCCAGCGCGCTGCCAAGTTCTTCAACTCCTTCCGGCAAGCGACCAGCGATCATGCGCGCTGCTTCAAGGCACAGAATGGGACGCAAGCGCTTGCCTCCGGCAAAAACGCTGTGCCGCATCGCCTGATGGATGGAGTCCGGCCGCTGGGTCGCGGGGGGCAAAAGCTTGTCGAGCGATGCGTCAATAGTGCGCTGGCCCTGCGCAAGGATCTCATTCAGCATGAGCTTTGAGTATAAAACAACAAAAGATCGCCGTGATCGCCGCCATCGCCATGATCGCGCGGAATCGGGAAACCCAAGATTCACCCGCGGAGGCGCGGAGTTCTGGCGGCGATGATCGGACAATCCGTTTCTTCACAAAGATCATCAGGATCTTCGGATCATGCGATCCGGCGATCCTTGTTCAGTCCTTTCATTGCTCAGAGCGCGGCGATCGCCCCATGTATGGTTTATTCGTGGTGAGATTTTGTTCTTCCGATCACGCGCGATGACGGCGATCACGTCGATTACGGCGATCCAAAAAAAGAGAGCATCTTTTCGATGCTCCCTTTAGTCGGAGGAGGGTACAACAATTTTTCAGGCAGCGTGCGCGTGAGTCAGAGACTTGGTATTACTGGCTGCCAGCACGATGGCGCGCACATCGGAGGCATAGCAACAATCGGCGGCGCCGGCTGCCAGCGCATTGGCCCACATTGTTTCATCGGCCAGGCGATGCGTGCACACAATGGTGGTGGCTGCAAACTCCCGCTTGAGCTGCTGCACTTCACTCAGCGCGGCCAGTTCAAGGTCAACAATCGCCACATCCGCACGGTATCTGGGAATGGCTAAACGCAATGCATCCACATCTCCGGCCAGATGGACCACGCGGAAATGGTTATAAAGTGATTTTTCCAACATCTCCGCAGTTTTGCTGTTGCTTTGGGCGACAACTACACTCAGCGGTTTCATGAAAAGGCGTCCTCATTGGCTGTACGAAAACACGTTGGCTGCTTTCGTTTTTTGGACTTTCACGGCTGCTGGATTTCCGCAGGCTTTAGGGGAACTATTTCTTGACGGTCTGGGCCCGATCAGCGGGTTCATAGGGCTCAGGCTGTAACTTTCCATTCTGCCGCAGCAGAATCTCAACTTTGCCTTCAGCCTCTTCCAGTTCCTTGCGGCAGGAAGATGAGTGCTTCAGGCCTTCTTCAAAGAGTTTCAATGCCTGTTCAAGCGGGACATTGCCTCGTTCCAACTCATCTACGATTTGTTCCAAACGCTGGAGGCAATCTTCAAACTTAGGCACCGAGCCGAAACTCCATGGGCACATTCTAACTCGACAAACAGGAGCCGCTCCGTTTATTTTTTCCACAATATGGGAATAAAAATGAAAACCGTTCAGTCCCAATCAGCTGGAAAGTATTGGAATATTTTTACAAATGTAGCCGTGCATTCGCTCAGTGATAGCAGTTCCATTTTTCCAGAAGAACTGCTTACCTTTAGCTATCTAAGATTTAGAAGCCTGCCCCGCTTTCTTGAAGTTTTACCTTAAGCCTCCACCGCGACAGATCAAACGCCTCTCCGGTTACATCGATCGCGAAACTAGCGTTCCCGCTCCACCCGCACTCACTGCTCCAGCGGCACGCTGTACTGTGCGGCGATTAGCCGCCACTGGCCATCGATTTTCATCCACACGTCAGTCAGGCGGTCACGATACTCATAGCGCTTGCCCTTGGAAGTGCCTGTTTCATGGTAGGCGCCAGTCACCACGGCCACGTTTCCGTGCATCCGAACCTTCATGTCTGACTCTTCCGCCACGTCCACCTGTGTCGACGTGTCAGCGGTGTGCGCCATGTACCCCATTTTTCCATAGATGTTGCCGTCCTCAACGGTAATGATGAAGTCTTCCGTCAGCATTGAAGTCATCAGGCTGATGTTGCGTAGCTTGTAAGCGTCAGTCCATCTCTTTTCCTGGGCGAGAATCGTCGCCTCCGGCGAAGCCTGCTGCGCCATGGAAATCGCGGGCAGGCAGCAAAGGAGCCCGAGAATAATCAGTCTTTGAGCGTACATGGCCATGTTTATGGCATAGTTCGCTGGCGAGCAACAAGCCATTTGGCGGCTGGCGAGGTTGCCAAAGTAACGTGACTGCGGAAGTGCCAAAATGGGAAATCGAACCTTTACCACGGGGATCGAGGCAGTACGCTGTTGTATGTATACCGCCAAACTTTAAAGTGGCGGTTCAACCCGCTGCTGAAGCCGATCCGGCGATTCCATCCAGCACATCAATAGCAGAGCTGTAGCGTCCCAGCGGAGCAGCTACCTGGGCTCCTTGTACCAGACCTCGGACTTTATGCAGCATCTCGCGCGCAATCAGGATTCCCTCAGCGCGGGCTGCTTCGGCATTTGGGGCGCCAGCCATGCGTGCCAGGATTGAGTCAGGGACGGACACGCGCAGCTCATTTTTCATGAACTCAGCATTACGTACGCTGGTAAGCGGCCAGATTCCCGCCAGCACCGGAATGCGATGATGGTCTACGCGGCGCAGGAACTGCTCCAGCAGCGCCACGTCAAACACCGGCTGCGTCACAGCGAAGTCTGCACCGGCTTCCACTTTGTACTCAAAGCGCCGCACTTCTTCGTCAATGTTCACCATGCCCGGGTTCGCGCCCACGCCGATCATGAACTTTGTTCCTGAGCCAATCGGATTGCCGCCAACATCCAGCCCGTGATTCAGGTTGCGAACAATGTTCACCAGGCCGATAGCGTCCACGTCAAACACGGCTGTGGCGTCAGGATAGTTGCCCAGCTTGGGCGGATCGCCGGTGATGCAGATCAGGTTATGCAGCCCCGTGGTGTAAGCACCCAGCAGCTCAGACTGCATGCTCAGCACGTTGCGATCGCGACAGGTAAAGTGCAGCACCGTTTCAATGCCAGCCTGCTGCTGCACCAGAAGGCACAGCGCCATGTTGCTCATGCGGGCTGAGGCGCGCGGACTGTCCGGGATATTGATGGCGTCAATGCCCGCAGCTTTTAGAAACTTGGCGCCTTCCACTTCCTTGCGGAAATCGATTCCCTTGGGCGGAACAATCTCTACCAGCGTTACAAACTCACCGGCTGCCAGCTTTTTGCCCAGGTTTGATCGTTGTGCCAGAGGCGGCGGCGTGATGCTGGATTCGCGCTTGGCTTCAGTGATTACTCGAAAGCCGCCGGTCTTGCCCTTGGCATCGGACATGCGCAGTGCGGACTTCATTGCCTTGGTGTGCTCCGGCGTTGTTCCGCAGCATCCGCCCACCAGGTTCACTCCGGCATTTACAAACTTGCGCGCATAGCTGGCCATATATTCCGGCGAACACAGATAAATATTGCGGCCTTCAATGCTGCGCGGAATACCGGCGTTAGGCTGCGCGGCCAGCGGCTTGTCCGTGAGTCGGCGGATCCGCTCAATCGCTTCCAGCATGGCCACCGGACCAACGCTGCAGTTGCAGCCAATCACATCTGGCCCCCACTCATGCAGCTTGGTGGTAAAGGTTTCCGGGCTGGCGCCATCCAGGCAGTTGCCGTCTTCGTCAATGGTGACCTGCGCCACCAGCGGCTTTTCCGGAGCTACTTCGCGCGCAGCCAGAATGGCCTGATGCAGCTCTTCCAGATAGCCGAACGTCTCCAGCATGAGTATGTCCACGCCGCCCGCCACCAGAGCCGTGATCTGTTCTCGGAATGAAGCGCGAGCTTCTTCACGCGACGTTTTGCCCAGCGGCTCAATGCGCAACCCCAGCGGGCCAATCGATCCCGCCACCAGAACATTGGCGGCTTTCTTCAGATTGAAAGCGTCTGCGGTTTCGCGCGCCAGCTCCGCGCCCTTGCGATTGACTTCCTCAACCTTGTCGCCTAAACCATGGCGGGCCAGCCGGAAAGAGTTGCCGCCGAAAGTATTGGTTTCAATAATCTCCGCCCCGGCATTCATGTACTCCTGGTGGATACCCCGAATCAGGTCAGGCTGGGTGAGGTTCAGCTCGTCATAACACTTGTTGATGAATACGCCTTTGGCGTAGAGCAGGGTACCCATCGCGCCGTCGCACAGCACGGGACCTTGTTTCAACCGGGTTAGCAGATCGTTCGCCATTGGTTAACTCTCAGAAGCCGCTCTCAGAATACCTTAGCCCACATGGTTCCTGCCATGCGCCCGCAGGGAGTGGCAAGATTTCATGCATGGAGCGCGTTTCGGTGCGTTCTTTGGATTGCCCAGAGCGACATTTGGGAATCCTTGTCTCGGCGCGCAGTTGCGGTAAATGCACCATCAGCGCTCGGATGGAAGCTCCAGGGCGCTTGAAAGTGGCTCTGTTATAATCGCGATTTCAACATCATTTGGCGCGGCTCCCAGAGGAAACGGTCTAAATAAAGAATGCGGCGAAACAGCTATCTTTCACATTTGTTGATTGCAAGTCTTGCCCTGGCCATGGCCGGCTGCGGTTCCAGCACCAGCAATAACGCACCCAAGCCAACCGGATTGAAAAAACGAGTATTGCTTTCCAATACGGCCGCCGGCACGGTGAACGTGATGGATGCGCAAAAAGATCTGCTTAGCAGCAAAGTTCTGGGCGTTGCTTCCCCCACCAAAATGCTTACGGCCGGCGGGACCACCATCGTAATGGACAGCTCCAGCAGCCTGATTACGGTCATTGATAACGCCACGGAAGCCGTAACTTTCCCTGCCCCTATAGGCGATCAACCCTTTGATATCGCCATCAGCCCCGACGGTAAAAATGCCTGGGCAGCCATGCGCAATTTCGGCTTCGTTCAATCCGTTGATACCACCAACGGCGTCGCGCGTCCGGTGCTGCGCATCGGCAATGCGCGCCGGCTGGTGATGAGTCCCAAGGGGACCAAGCTGCTGGTTTTTCCCGATCCGCAAGGGCAGATTCCGCCCAACACCAGCACCTTTTTTGTGGTCGATACGGCCACTTCGGCTGTCCAGGTGGTTACAGATGCAACGCACCTTGACCAGCCCGTTAACGCCGTATTCAATGGCAGTGAGACGCAGGCTTTCATCCTGAACTGCGGCGCTGAATGCGGCGGCACCAACGCCAGCGTGACCTTTGCCGACTTTACAAATCCCACGGCCACCTTCGCTCCGATCCTGCCCATTTCCGTGGCTGGTGCCACCGTTGGGCTGATCAACGGTTCCAATCTTTACGTTGCCGGAACGCCGCCACAGCCACCCCCAGTCGCAGGCTGCCCGATTTCCCGTTGCGGCGTGCTGACCGTGATCAATGCCACTGCACTCACAGCCGGAGCCGCAATCCCGATTACCGATGGCGACCACGAGAAGATGGCATTCGCCAACAACCGCGTTTACGTTGGCGCCGCCGGATGCACGGTCGAGCCCGGCACTGCCGCCAATACCGTCCGCGGCTGCCTGAGCATTTTCAATACCGGCACGTCTGCCGCTGTCTTCCCCCCAGAATCGGCCTTCCGCCAGACCTTTGACGTTACAGGAATGCAGCCTATCTCCGGCCGCAACGTTATTTACGTGGTGCAGGGCGCGGAGATCGATATCTTCGATACCAACACAGATGCTCTTGCTTCCGGCGTTACCCAGATCGATGTGGTAGGCAGGGCGTTTGACGTGGTGCAGATCGACCCGTAATTTTTTTGTTTACTCCCGAGCGCAGCGAGGGATCCCTAGTCCAACCAGAATGCATTTCGAAGAGACGCAGGTTTTGCTCTTTTGATCACCCGATCACCCGCGATCACCAGTTCACCCGATCTTTGGCACCCCTGATGATCGAAGATAAGGTGCGGAGGAGGGATCATTGCGATCTTCTGCTTTGCTTCATCCACACGCAACACCTTTTAACCCTGTCATCCTGAGCGAACTCCGAGGGACCCTGAGCAAAGCGAACGGGGAACCGAGGGGGAGTCGAAGGACCCCGAAGGTGCCGGTTCTAACTATGCCGCATCAGGGAGTTCTACCGAGACTCTGTCCCCGGAACCGCATTTCGCGACCCCAGTTTTCGGCCATGTCCTGCCAGCGAGGATTCATCTTTTCGATCAGCGAAATCTTCTTTTGCCGCCGCCAGCCCTTTAGCTGTTTCTCGCGGCGAATCGCTGTCTCAACGTGATCGTATGTCTCGTAATAGACCAGGCGATGCACTTTGTACTTCTTGGTGAATCCCTCGATGGAATCCATTTTGTGCTGCTGAATGCGGCGGTCGAAATATCCCGTGATGCCGATGTATAGCGTGCCGGTGCGGCTGGTCAGAATGTAAACCCAGAACTGGTAATGGAAACCGTCGCGCACGGCAAAAGATGTTAGCACAGCAATGTCTTGATACAACTAGTGCTTGGAGATTTGGTGATGGCCTCTAGAGCCGTTTTCGAATATCAATTTAGAGAGATTGATCTGCGGAAGCAATCTGCTGCGAAATATGCTGAGCATTTGACAAAGCTCGCAACATCCCGCAAGCTCAAATCCGACAAGCCGGTGCCACCATCGAGTTCCTGACCGCTTCTTCTTGCACTAAAAGACGTCCATGATATCGCTAAACAGTCTTGCCCTTTCGACTCGACGTGAGAGATCCGTAGTCTGCTTTGTTGATAGTTCTTGGTAGGCCTTGACTTTGCGCGCGGCCCGCTTGCCGGGCCGGGCAGTTCCGTCTAACACTCCACTGAACTTCATAAGCTTTGCTTTCAGCTTGCGAGCACTATATTTCTCCAGGAGATCCTCACGCCCAAGCGTCGTCATCATCGTGTAGAAATGTGTTTGGTCTGTGGCCAAGCGACTTTCTCCCAGATCAGTAGTGCGATAAAGGTCGGAAATAAACTGGAAAAGTTTTCTCAAGCGTTGAAGTTCGACCTTCGTAAGCTTCTTGTCTGGCGATTTTCTCGGTCCGCTTATAAAGCCTTTCAATATATCGACGGGCTTGCGATGTGCCGCAGTACGCAGGAACAGAGCGACTTCTAAAAGCCGTTCCCACATCCTATCAACCTTCGAGTTATTCGCTTGTGCACTCTCGATGATTTTGAGCCTCTTCAATACCGAGGTAAACTCATTGCCCTTCATCTTGTAATACAAATCTTGTCCCCGGTTCTGACGAATAGCAATGAGATCGAAAACGCTCTTGAGTAGCTCATCGGCTTTGTTCATAGCTTTGACTATGTCAAACCGATTGACAGCAACGCCCTGCTGGTTAATATCAACGAACAGCGTAATGATTTCATCAAGTGAACTGGCATCATCTAATGTGATTTCTATTGTTGGAATGGCATACTCTCTAAAATCCCGGACGTCTTCCTCTTCCAAATCTACAAAGCTCTTGTAGCCGTCTGTGGTCTCAGCCGAGAAGTCGACGTGCTTACGGTAAATGTCGCCAAAGAAAAAGTTTTCCCACTTGTTGATCTTGAAGTCCTTTCTTTTGCTCCCGATATAAAGGATGATGCTCTCAAGCCGTTGCTTCCCATCTAAGATGTTGTAAGAGTACTTCGATCCGGAGGCTTCCTTGTAAAGAAACACCGCAGGAATAGGTTTGCCTTGCAGTACGTTCTTAAGAAGGTTTTTGCGCCCGGCTGGGCCCCAGACATGGCCTCTCTGGAAAGCGGGCGAAAGGTTTATCTTTTCTTCGTTTAGATACGCAACGAGTTGGTCGATCTTTATCTCTGAGTTGCGGTAGTTCATTGGCATTCGATGCGGTCTCCTCGGAAGGCTTTCGCCTAGGTTCGTGAGGTTTATTGTACAACCCGAGAGCAGCGGGGGCGGGTTCGCCGCCGCCTCCTCACGCCGTTCACCTTTCCTCTCTACCGCGTCCAACACAATGCCAGAATGAACTGCGTCGGCGACGTTGCCGCCACCTTAGGACTGCGCTTGATGAGCTCTCCGCGCAGAGGATCAGGAACAGATCGGGTGATCGGAACCCCAAAGTTGGGGGCGGGTGCGCTCCCACATCTATTTTCTACTTCGGCTCCAGCCTCAGCTCATGCTCCTTCGTCGCCTGCACTCCTGCATCGGTAAACGCCAGCGAGAAAGTTTTATTGTTGTACCAGGCGTCCCAGTGGTCCATGTAATGCGGGCTGAAAGGCTGGCCGGATTCGCCCAGCACCAGATTGAAAGTTGATGCGTCAAGGTTGGAGAAGTCCACGGTCATGCGTTCAGACGGGCCAAAGCCTCGGCCCACCTGCTTGACGGTATAGCCTCCGCCGGATTGCGGCCGTGTGCCCGGCCCGGCAACGCTCATGTGTCCGTGCAGAATGGGCAGCCCGTTGAACACGGGATGGCTGATCGACACGGGATAAACTTCGCCGTACTTCCATGTCTTCAGGTCGGCGGGCGCGTCCTTCAGCGCTTTATCAACGGCGGCGGTCAGCACGTCGTTAAAGTTGTCATACCCCGGAGGCAGCCATCGCGCCGGCTGGTTGGCGACAATATTCTCCAGCGCCACAGCGGCCTCTGACCATTCGTAGTTATCGGCGTCATTACCCAGCTTGGGATCAAGCAGCATCTCCCAAAGGTAGCGGCGCGTGCGGACTTCAATCGTCGGGGCAACGGAGTCGGCAAGCATACGGCCGTCCCAGCCGCGCATCAGGTCTGCGGCGTTGCGCGTGCGGTCTGTAGCTTTGCTGCTGTGATCAATGGCGTAGACCATCTTGTCGGCAAAGAAGCGGTCGTATTCTGAGGTGATGTCGGTCTGCAGGGCCAGCATGTCCGCCGGAGAAAACTTTTTGTCCGTCTTCAGCACCTTGTAGATGCGCTCCGTGCGATACGGCGGGAACCACTGCGTGGCCAGCTCATACGGATATCCTGCGGGCGTGATCTTGGCGTTGGCCGTTGCGATAATCCCAGAAGGCGGATTGTAGAGGCTGGGCAGCTTGTCAAAAGGCAGATAACCGGTCCAGTCATGCTTGCCGTCTGCGCCGTTCACGGGCACGGTGCCGTCACCCGCGGCGCGAATAGGCACAAAGCCCATGGGCTGGTAGCCAATGTTGCCGTCAATATCGGCATAGACAACGTTTTGCGAGGGCGTGGCAAAAACAGAAAGCGCTTTGCGGAACTCGTCCCAGTTCTGCGCGGAGTCAAGCTCGAAGAGCGGCACGCTGATGGCATGCGGATCATAGACGAGCCAGCCCAGCGCGATCTGCCGCGTTTCTCCGTGCAGCAGCGGCGTGATGATGGGCCCATGCCGCGTAACGGTGATGTCCATCGCCACATCCGGCTTGCCCTTCACGTGAATCACCTGATGATCGATCTCAGGCTTCTGCCAGCCGGTGGGCGTCTGGTATTCGCCGGCAGCGTTGAAGTTTTCAATGAACAAGTCCTGCACGTCAGGATTGAGATTGGTAAATCCCCAGGCGATGCGCTGGTTGTGTCCTACGCTGATGAACGGCAGGCCGGGCAGGGAAAAGCCTTCAATGTTGAAGTCGCCGGAGTGGAGCTGCACCTCATACCACACGCCGGGGACGCGATGCGGCAAGTGCATATCATTCGACAGCAGAGGCTTCCCGGAAACCGTGTGCGCGCCGGAAAGCACCCAGTTGTTCGATCCCGGCAGGCAGGCTTCGCAGGAGTCGTCATTTATATGAGGCAGAGATCGCGGCGCAGAATGCGGCAAAAGCTGGCTGATCTTTTTGGCAGGCGTAGCTGTCTGCGGACTCTGCGCTGGCGTGCTTGTATCGGTTCCCGCTTCACTCGCCGGCGGATGGTCATGCCACGAATCCGGCGGATACAAATCGGCCATCAGCTCGGGAGAAAGTTTTGCGCCGATCTTTTCCCGCCAATATTCGGTTTCATACTGCGGGTTGAGCAACTGGCTCATGCCAATGCCGATGAGCAATGCGTCTGTAACCGTCCACGGTCGCGGTTTGTAGCCGAGAAGCGTGAACTCCATTGGGAGCGTTTTACTGTGCTCGTCGATAAAAGTGTTTACGCCTTTGGCGTACGCCTCAAAAAATGCGCGGTCGCGCGGCGAGAGCTGCTGCGTTACGCGCTCGGCAATCACGCGCAGTCGCATGGTGCGCTGCTGCTTGTCGTAGTCCACCCAGGTTTGCCTCGGGCGCACAGCGGCTGTCGCGCGCGAAACCGGCTGCGGCGGTGCGCTGGACGCGGGAAAAATCTCCGCCATCTCTCCGCCCACCGCGCGACGCGTGAGGTCCATCTGCCACAGGCGGTCTTGCGCCGTTACGTAGCCCTGCGCGAAAAATAGGTCTTCCAGATTGGCGGCGGTAATGTGCGGCACGCCGTGCGTGTCG
>Ga0068855_100010064_pt1 | contig 11398 bp, 10 predicted proteins | sample KBSCornC52_FD_66592 | JGI IMG/M metagenome (GOLD analysis project Ga0068855, IMG submission 66592) | Corn rhizosphere microbial communities from Kellogg Biological Station, Michigan, USA - KBS Corn C5-2 | ecosystem: Host-associated > Plants > Roots > Rhizosphere > Soil ... | reverse complement strand
CCGGCCCGTGGGTTCGTTCCCACGACCTCGCGGCGCAGTGAAAGCAGCACTCGCCGGCATCATCGTGGTGCTCTTGTTCGCGACGGGTGCTTCCGCGCGCGGCGACGCGCTGCGCGTCGTGCGCATCGCGCAGTTCAACGCACCGGTCTACGCCACCACCGCGCCCGGCGAGCCCGGCAACCTGTACGTGGTCGAGCAGGCAGGCCTCATCCGTGTCCTCACGGGCACGACGATTCGGCCGACCCCCTTCCTCGACATCCGTTCGCAGGTGCTGAGCGGGGGAGAGCAGGGTCTGCTGTCGGTGGCTTTCGACCCGGCCTACCAGACGTCGCATCGGTTCTTTGTCGACTACACCGACAAGAGCGGTGACACGCATGTGGTCGAGTACCGGTCGAACGGCACGCGCGCTATCCCGTCGTCTGCGAAGCAGCGTCTCTTCGTGAAGGACTTCGCACCCAACCACAACGGCGGCCAGTTGCAGTTCGGCCCCGACGGTCGGCTCTACTGGGGGAACGGCGACGGCGGTGGCGCCGGCGATCCCGGTGGGAACGGGCAAAGCCTCGCCCGCCCGTTCGCAAAGATCATGCGGCTGAACATCAACGCCAAGAGCCCGCGCTGGACGCTCGTCGCCTACGGCCTGCGGAACCCCTGGCGCTTCAGCTTCGACAAGAAGACCGGCGACCTCTACATCGGCGATGTCGGCCAGGACAACTGGGAAGAGGTCGACTACCTGAAGCGCGGCACGACGACGATCGCCAACTTCGGGTGGAACCGCTACGAGGGCACGCACGTCTACGACGGCATCACGAAGCTGCTGACACGCGGCGTGTACCACCCACCCGTCGTCGAGTACCAGCACGCGGACGGCTGCTCCGTCACCGGCGGCTACGTCTACCGCGGCACGAAGATCCCGGCGGCGGTCGGCCGCTACTTCTACGGGGACTACTGCTCCGGTCTGGTCTGGAGCCTGAAGATCGTGAACGGCAAGGCGACGAGTGTGCGGCGCGAGCTGTTCACGGTCGCTGGGCTGTCGTCGTTTGGGCAGGGCTCGGACGGCGAGCTGTACCTCATGTCGGTCAACTCCGGCAACGTGTTCAGGCTCACCGCGTGAAGCGACTGTTGCTCGTCGCCACGCTCGCTGCGGCGCTCGCCGGCACGGCGTCGTCCGCCGACAACCCGGCGAGCCGTGACTGGCCCCTGTACGGCTACGACGCCGCGCGGCACAATGCGTCGCCCGACGCGACGATCACCGCCGCCAATGTCGCAAAGGCCCGTCGCCTGCGTATCAGGCTCGACGGCACCGTCGACTCGGCGCCGATCTACGTGGCGAAGGGCGTTCGCGGCCGCGATGCGTTCGTCGTCACGACCACGTATGGAAAGACGGAGGCGCTCGACGCGGGCACAGGACGCGTGCTCTGGCGCTTCACGCCGTCGACGTATCAGCACCTCGCCGGCTCGGCGCAGATCACGACTGCAACGCCGGCGTTGTCGGCCGACCGCACAGCCGTCTACGCCGCCGCGCCCGACGGCCGCATCCGGAAGCTGCGGCTCTCCGACGGCCGCCCGGTCTGGACGACGCGAATCACCTTCGACCCGACGCACGAGAAGATCACGTCGTCGCTGAACGTCGACGGCGGGCGTGTGATCGCCGCGACCGGCGGCTATATCGGCGATGCACCGTCGTACCAGGGGCATGTCGTGACGATGTCCGAGTCGACCGGCCGCATCGCGCACGTGTGGAACTCGCTCTGCTCCGACCGGCACGCGCTGATCGTCCCGCGAACATGCCGGTCGAGCGACTCGGCGATCTGGTCGCGGAACGGCGCGGCCGTCGACCCGGCGAACGGCACGCTCGTCGTCGCGACCGGCAACGCGCCGTTCGACGGCAGGACGGACTGGGGCGACAGCGTGCTCGTCCTCACATCCGATGCGTCGCGCCTCGTTCGACACTGGACACCGGCCGACCACGAGCGCCTGAACTCGTCCGACCTCGATCTCGGCTCGACGAGCCCGGCGTTCCTCAGCGGCGGGCTCGCCGTGCAAGGCGGCAAGGACGGGAAGCTGCGGCTCCTCGACCTGCATCGCCTGCCCGGGCCGGGGCCGCGCACGGGCGGCGAGTTGCAGACGCTGCCGGTCCCGGGAGGCGTGGACATGTTCAGCGAGCCGGCGGTGTGGAAGGGCAAATGGGTGTTCCTCGCGACGGGCGCGGGAACGGAGGCGCTGCTCCTGCGCGGCGGGCGGCTGCATCCTGTGTGGTCGAACCACAACGACGGCACCTCGCCGGTGATCGCCGGCAATCTGCTGTACGTGGCGGGTAGCGGCTCCGTCCGCGTCTACGTGCCGACGAGCGGCCGGCAAGTCGCGTCGCTCGCGACGGGGGCCGTCCATTGGCAGAGCCCGATCGTCGCGGACGGCCGGGTTGCGATCGCCGAGGGCAACGCGAACGACCACGCCACGACCGGCGTGCTGGACGTCTACCGCCTGCCCTAGGGGCCCTGTCGCTCAGCCGGCGCGGCGGCGTCGAACCTGCGGGCCCTGCGTGCCGAGCGCGGCGTAGGTGATCGCCTGCAGCGACTCGTTCAGGTTGCGCAGCTCGTGCGCGATCACGGTCAGCTCCTCGCGCCGCTCCTCGCGCCGGTTCAGGCGCTCCAGCTCCTCGACGATCCGGTCGAGGCGGCCGAGCAGTGCCTCGAGCTGGCGGTCTGTGACCTCTCCGTGTTCCACCCGCGAAGTTATAGTCGTCCCACACAAACGGGCGAACGGCGAGGGAACCCGGTGCAAGTCCGGGACGGTCCCGCCGCTGTAAGAGGAGACGCCCTCCGCCAGGACGCCACTGGGCCACGGCCTGGGAAGGCGGTGGAGGGGGAGCCTCGAGTCAGAAGACCTGCCGCCGCCCCCGAACCCGAACCCCTCGCGGAAGGAGGATTCGTGTCGCACCGTCTCACCATCGTCGCGGTGGTCGCGGCTCTTGCGGCCCTGCTCGTCGCACGTGCCGACGCCGGACAATCTGCCGCCACGAAAGTCCCGCACCGGATCGTCTCGCTCTCGGCCACGGCAACGGAGTCGCTCTTTGCGATCGGCGCCGGCAAGCAGGTGGTCGCCGTCGACGATCAGTCCGACTACCCACCCGAGGCGCCGAAGACGACGCTCTCGGGCTTCACCCCGAACGTCGAGGCGATCGCGTCGTACCGCCCCGATCTCGTGGTCGTCGCCTACGACCCCGGCGGTCTCGTCGCGTCGCTGCACAAGCTGAACATCCGGGTGCTCAATCAGTCGGCCGCGACGAATCTGAAGGGCGCCTACGCGCAGATCCTCGAGCTCGGCGGCGTCACAGGGCACGCGGCGAAGGCGAAGAGCGTCGTCGCGGGGATGAAGGCGAAGATCGCATCGATCGTCAAGCACGCGAGGAAAGCGCCGGGGCTCTCCGTCTATCACGAGCTCGAGCCCGACCTCTACTCGGCGACGTCCAAGACGTTCATCGGGCAGATCTATTCGCTCTTCGGTCTCCGCAACATCGCCGACGCCGCCGATTCGACCGGAAGCGGTTACCCGCAGCTGTCGGCCGAGTACATCATCGGCGCGAATCCGTCGCTGATCGTCCTCGGAGACGTACGCTGCTGCGCGCAGACGCGCCAGACCGTCTCGTCGCGCCCCGGCTGGAACACGATCTCGGCGGTGCGGAACCACGCCATCGTTCGCATCGACGATTCGATCGCCTCTCGTTGGGGGCCGCGTGTCGTGAACTTCGTCCGAGCGATCGCAAGCGCGCTCAAGGTCGCACGCACGTAGTGGTCCGCGCACCGCTCTGGCTGATCGGCGCGGCGGTGTTCACTGCGAGCGCGCTGCTGGTCGGAGCCCTTGTCGGCCCCGTGAACCTCGGCGTGGGCGGCGTCCTCCAGGGGACGTTCGCCCACGTCTTCGGGGTGCACAACCCACTGTCGGCGACGAACGACGCGATCCTGTGGGAGGTGCGCCTCCCGCGCGTCGTCCTCGGCGGAATCGTCGGCGCGACGCTCGCGCTCTCGGGCGCCGCGTACCAGGGCGTGTTCCGCAACCCGCTCGCCGATCCGTATCTGCTCGGCGCCGCAGCGGGAGCCGGGCTCGGCGCGACCCTCGCGGTCGTCTACGGGCCGAGCGGAGGGTTCAGCGGCGACCTCGTCCCGGTCGCAGCGTTCGTCGGCGCGTCCGTTGCCGTGGTCGCGGCGTATGCCCTCGGGCGTACGGCGGGTGCGGGCGCCGGTGCCGCCGCGCTCGTGCTCGCCGGGGTCACCGTTGCCGCATTTCTCACCGCACTGCAGACGTTCGTGCAGCAGCAGAACGTGCAGACCGTGCAGGAGGTGTACTCCTGGCTGCTCGGGCGGCTCGCGACCTCCGGCTGGCACGAGGTGGTCATCGTGCTGCCTTACTCGATCTTCTCGTGGACCGTGATCTTGCTTCACCGCCGGCTGCTCGACGTGCTCGCGGTGGGCGACGAGGAAGCTGCTGCACTCGGCGTGCGTGTCGCACGCGTCAGGATCGTCGTCGTCGTCGCCGCCACGGTCGGGACGGCTGCGGCGGTCGCGGTGAGCGGGCTGATCGGCTTCGTCGGGATCATCGTCCCGCACACGATCCGGCTGCTGGCCGGCGGCAGCTACCGGCTGCTGCTGCCGCTGACGATCCTGATCGGCGCCGGCTTTCTCGTCTTCACAGACGTGCTGGCACGCACGATCATCTCCCCCGCCGAGCTCCCGATCGGAGTCGTGACAGCGTTCTTCGGTGCACCGTTCTTCGCGATCGTGCTGCGGACGAGCAGGCGAGGATTGTGAGCGTAGGCTTGACGGAGCTCACCAAAGAGCGCAGGTGCCGGCTTCGCCGGCGCCGGAGCGGGGCATGAGCGCGGTCGGGTTCGACCGCCTGTGTGTATCGCTCGGTGGCACGGAGGTTCTGCACGGCGTGTCGGCATCGGTCGAGCCGGGCGAATGGGTCGCGGTGATCGGGCCGAACGGCGCGGGAAAGACGACGCTGCTGCGGACGATCGCATCGCTCGTTCCGTTTGCAGGGTCGATCGAGCTGCTGGGCGACGATCTTCGCTCTCTGTCACATCGTGAGCGCGCGCGACGCGTTGCCCTCGTCGCGCAGATCCCGACGATGCCGCCGGAGATGACCGTTCGCGACTACGTCCTGCTCGGTCGCACGCCGTACATCGGCTATCTCGCGACGGAGCGGCGCAGCGACCACGACGCAGCGGAGGCGGCGATCGAGCGTCTCGAGCTGGGCGGATTCGCGCGACGGCGGCTGTCGAGCCTTTCGGGCGGAGAGCGGCAGCGAGCCGTGCTCGCCCGCGCGCTCGCGCAGGACGCACCGCTGCTCGTGCTCGACGAGCCGACCTCGGCGCTCGACGTCGGTCGCCAGCAACAGGCGCTCGAGATCGTCGACGAGTTGCGGGCAACGGAAGGCTTGACCGTCCTGTCGGCGATGCACGACCTGACGCTCGCCGGCCAGTACGCCGACCGGCTGCTGCTGCTGGACCGGGGGCGCCTCGTCGCCGAAGGCTCGGCGCGCGAGGTGCTCACCCGGGCCCTCATCTCGCAGCACTACCGGGCCGAGGTGCGTGTCGTCGGCGATCCCGAGTCGGGCCTCGTCGTCGTCCCGGTGCGCGTGGGAGCGAAGGAGCAATGACGCTCGTCGTGCTGCTCGGCGGCGCACGCAGCGGCAAGTCCGCGAGGGCGGTGAAGCTGGCAGAGGCGGCAGCGGCGCCCGTGGTGTTCATCGCGACGGGGGAGGGGCGCGACGACGAGATGGCGGCGCGCATCGACGAGCACCGCCGCGAGCGGCCTGCGGGCTGGGTGACGGTCGAGGAGCCGCTCGACCTTCGTTCTGCGCTCGAGGCGGCGCCCGCGGGCGCCACGGTCGTCGTCGACTGCCTCTCGCTCTGGGTCGCGAATCTCCTCGAGCAAGGGCAGGAGCCCGACGATCTCGGGCCGATCGCCGCGGCGCGTCCCGGCCTGACGATCGCGGTCAGCAACGAGGTCGGGCTCGGCATCGTCCCGGCGAACGCGCTCGCCCGGCGCTTTCGAGACGTGCTCGGGCGGGTGAACGCGGCGTGGGTCGCCTCGTCCGACGAGGCGTACCTCTGCGTGGCTGGACGGACGATCGCGCTGTGAGCCTCGCCGACCGCGTGCAGGCGCGCCTCGATGCGAAGACGAAGCCGCGCGGCAGCCTCGGCCGTCTCGAGGCGCTCGCCGTCCGGATCGCGACGATCGTGGGCGAGGAGAATCCGGGCCGGCTCGAGGCGGCGGTCGTCGTCGCGGCCGGCGACCACGGGGTCGCGGTCGAGGGGGTGAGCGCGTACCCGCCGGAGGTGACGCGGCAGATGGTCGCCAACTTCGAAGGTGGAGGCGCCGCGGTCTCCGTGCTCGCGCGGCAGGCCGGTGCGCGGGTCGTGGTCGTCGACGCAGGCGTCGGCAATCCCACCGGGAACATCGCGGTCGGCCCCGCGCTTTCGCGCGCAGAGACCGACGATCTGCTCGAGCGCGGCCGAGCCGGAGCGGCGCAGCTGCGCGGAGACGGCGTGCGCATCGTCGTGCCGGGCGAGATGGGGATCGCCAACTCGACGGTCGCCGCCGCCCTCGCCGCGGCGCTGACCGGCGCCGATCCTGCCGACGTCTGCGGTCCGGGCACCGGGCTCGACGCCGCCGGCGTCGAGCGCAAGGTCGAGGTCGTGCGCAGGGCGCTCGCCGCGAACGCCGTCGACCCGACCGACGGCGTTGCGGTTCTTGCCGCACTCGGTGGACGCGAGCTCGCATACCTCGCCGGGCTCGTGCTCGGCGCGCACGAGTCGCGGATGGTCGTGCTGCTCGACGGCTTCATCTCGTCGACCTCGGCTCTTGCCGCGACGCGCATTGATCCGGATGCCGCGACGTCGCTGATCGCTGCGCATCGCTCGCCCGAGCCCGGCCACGCGTTCGTGCTCGCGGCACTCGGCCTGGAGCCGCTGCTCGAGCTCGACCTGCGCCTCGGGGAGGGCAGCGGCGGCGCGCTCGCACTGCCGCTGCTCGCCGCGGCTCTCGCGATCCTCGATGAGATGGCGACGTTCGAGGACGCCGGTGTGACCGATGCCGGTCGTTAAAGCCGCGGTCGCCGCAGTCACGTTTCTCACGCGATTCCCGCTCGGGCGGTTCGTCGCGACCGATGCGCACGACGTTGCCCGCGGTGCACCGTTCTTCCCGGTCGTCGGCGCAGCGGTCGGCGCTGCGGGCGCAGGCGCGGCGCTGCTCCTCCAGCCGCCGCTGTCGCCGTTCCTCGCAGCTGCGCTCGCGACCGCACTGACGGTCGCACTGACAGGTGCCTTTCACCTCGATGGTCTCGCCGACACCCTCGACGCCACCGGCGGGATGACGCGGGAGCGCTCCCTGGAGATCATGCGCGACTCGCGGATCGGCAGCTTCGGGGCGGCGGGGCTGGCGCTGGCGTTGATCGTCCGCGTGGCGGTGATCGCACAGCTCCTGTCGACCGGCAGCCTCCTCGCCGGGATGATCGCCGCCGGCGCGGTGTCTCGCGGAGCGGCGGCCGGGCTCGCGGGGGCAATGCCGTACGCGCGGGAGCGAGGCGGTGTGCTGACGGGGCGCCTCGGGCTCTGGGGTGCGCCGATCGCCGCCGCGATCGCCCTCGCCGCACTCCGTGTCGACGCCCTCGTCGTGCTCGGCGCCGCCGTGGCTGCTGCCGTCGTCCTCGCCTTCGTCTTCCGCGCCTGGCTCGGTGGCGTGACAGGCGACACGCTCGGTGCGACGAGCGAGACGATCGAATTGCTTGCACTTGTCGTCGTGGCGGCGGTCGCATGAGCCTGCTCGTTCTGTGCCGGCACGTCGCGCCCGACGGTGACACGGCTGAGCTGGCGCGGCGCGTGGCCGCGTACGAGCCTGACGCCGTGGTCGCAAGTGGGCTCGCGCGGGCTGTTCGCACCGCCGAGGCGTTCGGGCTCCCGGTCGAGGTCGACGACCGGCTGCGCGAGATCGACTTCGGCGAGGTCGAGGGCTTCGGTTTCGATGAGCTGCCGGCGTGGCTCCAGAGCGAGCTGCTTGCGAGTCCGACGACCGCACGGTTCCCAGGCGGAGAGACGTACGGCGATCTGCGCGAACGCGTCGTCGAGGCGCTCACCGAGATCACTGCCCGCCACGACCGCGTCGCCGTGGTCAGCCATGCCGGTGCGATCCGCGCCGCGCTCGCGACGTTCCTCGTCATGGACGAGTCCGCGCTGTGGCGGCTCGATCAGCGCCTCGGCGCGCTCAACGTCGTCGAGTTCGTCGAGGGAGTACCGGTCGTCCGCCTGCTCAACGGCTGAGCCAAGCTACCCTCGGGGAGTGGCCGCCATCGAGCCCCAGAGCTACCTCGCGGACCTGAATCCGGCACAGCGAGAGGCCGTGCTGACGACCGAGGGGCCGCTGCTCGTGATCGCCGGCGCGGGCTCCGGCAAGACGCGCGTCCTGACCCATCGCGTCGCGCATCTGCTCGCGACCCAGGGCGTGAAGCCGAACGAGATCCTGGCGATCACGTTCACGAACAAGGCCGCCGGGGAGATGAAGGAGCGCGTCGAGCGGACGCTCGGGCCGGTCGCGCGGGCGATCTGGATCATGACCTTCCACGCCGCGTGCGGCCGCATCCTGCGCCGCGAAGCGGAACGGCTCGGCTACCGCTCGAGCTTCACGATCTACGACCAGGCCGACCAGGTGCGGCTCGTGAAGGCGTGCCTCGAGGAGCTCGAGCGCGACCCGAAGCGGTTCGTCCCGCGCGGCATCCACTCGCAGATCTCGAACGCGAAGAACCAGCTGATCGGCCCGGCCGACTACGCGTCGCGCGTCGCGAGCTTCTACGACCAGACCGTCGCCGACGTGTACGAGCTCTACCAGCGGCGGCTGTTCGCATCGAACGCCGTCGACTTCGACGACATGCTGATGCTCACCGTCGACGTGCTGCAACGGTTCCCCGAGGCGCGCGAGAAGTGGGCGAAGTCGTTCCGCTATGTGCTCGTCGACGAGTACCAGGACACGAACCACGCGCAGTACGTGTTGCTGAAGCTGCTTGCCCAGGATCACCAGAACCTGATGGTCGTCGGCGATCCGGACCAGTCGATCTACTCGTTCCGGTCCGCCGACATCCGCAACATCCTCGAGTTCGAGCACGACTTTCCAGACACGAAGGTGATCCCACTCGAGCAGAACTACCGCTCGACCAACGCGATCCTCACCGCCGCGAACGAGGTGATCTCGCACAACCGCGAGCGCAAGGAGAAGAACCTGTGGTCGGATCTCGGCGAAGGCGAGCTCGTGCACGTCGTCGAGACCGAGGACGAGCACGGCGAAGCCCGGTTCGTCGCCGCCGAGATCGCGCGCTGCGTCGAGGAGGGCTACAGCGGCCGCGAGATCGCCGTCGTCTATCGCACGAACGCACAGAGCCGTGTGCTCGAAGACGTGCTCGTCCGGCAGGGCGTCGGCTACCAGGTGATCGGCGGGCCGCGGTTCTACGAGCGCGCCGAGATCAAGGATGCGATCGCCTATCTGCAGGTCGTCGACAACCCGTACGACCTGGTGTCGCTGCTGCGCGTCGCGAACCGGCCGCGGCGCGGGATCGGCGACACGTCGCTGACCCGCCTGCAGGCGTACGCGACCGGGCTCGACCTGACGCTGTGGGACGCGATGGGCCGTGCCGAGGAGGCGGGGCTCGGCGCCGCCGCCGTTCGCGCCGTGACAACGTTCAGGAACGCCATGCAGTCGCTGATGGCGACCGCCACCGACGCGAACGTGGCCGACATCCTCGAAGCGGTGCTCGAGCGCACCGGCTACCTCGAGGCGCTCGAAGCCGAGCGGACGATCGAGGCGCGCGGGCGCATCGAGAACCTCGAAGAGCTCGTCGGCGTCGCGCGCGAGTACGACGGCAGCGGCGCCGAGGAGCGCTCGCTGTCCGGCTTCCTGCAGGAGATCTCGCTCTACTCGGATCAGGATGCGATCCGCGACGATCCGGACGACGGTGGCCTGGTCACCCTGATGACCCTGCATACGGCGAAGGGGCTCGAGTTTCGCGCGGTGTTCATGATCGGGATGGAGGAGGGGATCTTCCCGCACTCGCGCTCGATCGAGGAGAACACGCTCGAGGAGGAGCGGCGTCTCTGTTACGTGGGCATGACGCGCGCGCAGGAGCGGCTGACGCTGACACACGCGATGCGACGCAACCTGTACGGGCGCTACGACGCCAACCTGCCGTCGCGATTCCTCGACGAGCTCCCGAACCTCGGGGTGGAGCGCGAGCGCCTGCGGCCTGCGTCCTGGTCGGGCTACCGCGGGCAGGCGGTGCAGCGCGAGTTCGCGCCTCGTGAGGACGTCCCGGATCTCTCGACCGGCGACACCGTGCGCCACGAGACGCTCGGCACCGGGATCGTCACGCGCATCGAAGCGGGCGGCGTCGTGACCGTGCGCTTCGAGGACGGCAACGAGCGGCGGCTGATGCTCGAATACGCGCCCCTGCAGCGGCTCGGCTAGAGATGTCCGACACCTCGGGTGTCAGATCGACGCCGGATTCGACACGCATGTGTATGCCAGCGACTCTGCGTGATTGAATCGCCGCGTGCCACCGGAAACAGCACTTTCAAGGCGGGGATTCCTCGCTGGCGCCGTCGCGCTCGCCGCCGGCACGAAGCTGGTTCCCGCTGCGACGGCCGCACCGTTCGTCCCGGCGGCGCCGCACCGGTTCGTCTCGCGCCCTGACCTGCGGCCGCCGGTCGTGGCCGTCAACACCGCGTCCGAGACCGCGTCGGCAGGACACATCTTCGTCGCGCCGTTCCAGATCACCGGCAAGGCGGGCCCGGGCTACGGCGCGCTGATCCTCGACGGGCTCGGCCAGCCGATCTGGTTCAAGCCGGAGTCGACGAAGACCGCGATGAACCTGCGGGTGCAGCAGTACAAGGGCAAGCCGGTCCTCACCTGGTACGAGGGCGACGTGCTCGGGGGCTACGGCGGCGACTTCATCGTCGCCGACCAGGGGTACCGCGAGATCGCGCGCGTCACGGCAGGCCACGGCGAGCACGGCGACCTGCACGAGTTCCTGCTGACGTCCCGCGGCACCGCGCTGATCACGATCTATTCGAACATCCCGGCCGACCTCATGTCGGTCGGCGGCTCCGCGAACGGCCAGCTCACGGAAGGCGTGATCCAGGAGATCGACGTCCCCACGGGCAAGGTGCTGACCGAGTGGCGCAGCTCGGCGCACGTCGGGCTCGACGAGTCGTATCTGCCGAGCGTGAAGGGCGACGTGGCCGACTACTTCCATCTCAACTCGGTCGGCGTCGACACCGACGGCCATCTGCTCGTCTCGGCGCGCCACACGTGGACGGTCTACAAGGTGCACCGCCGGACCGGCGCGGTGCTGT